>Ga0070698_100000958_pt1 | contig 31586 bp, 24 predicted proteins | sample KBSK1502metaG_FD_65477 | JGI IMG/M metagenome (GOLD analysis project Ga0070698, IMG submission 65477) | Corn, switchgrass and miscanthus rhizosphere microbial communities from Kellogg Biological Station, Michigan, USA - KBS K1-50-2 metaG | ecosystem: Host-associated > Plants > Roots >...
GGAGGGAGCCCCGGCGGAGGGAGCCCCGGCGGAGGGAGCCCCGGCGGAGGGAGCCCCGGCGGAGGGAGCCCCGGCGGAGGGAGCCCCGGCGGAGGGAGCCCCGGCGGAGGGATCCCCGGCGGAGGGATCCCCGGCCTTGGCGTGCCTGGCTGCTGAGGTGCGCGGCACGGCCGGCGCGGCGGCGTGCGGTGCCTTTGCGCGTGCTCGCATATGGACCTCCTATCAGGAGACGATACGTTGACGCGCGCTGCGCCGACACGGTGCACACGATTCCCCGGCCTGGCGGACGGCATGCGGGCAGGCCAGCCGGCCCGCCGTGCTGCCCGTGGCTGACAGCGAGCCCAACTCCGCCAAGCTGCGGCCGCACTGGTCAGGCCGGCCGCTCAGAGGTACCGATCGCACAGATCCACGAGCGCGTTCACTTCGACTTCCGCAAGCAACACCCGCAGCGCTTCGACCTGCTCGCCCTCCGGGTCGAGGCCCAGCCTGCGCGCGGCGGCCGGCCATCGCTCCGGCTCGCCAGCGGCCTCGGCAAGCTCGCGGATCGGCGACCTGCCGTCCGTGGCCCTGCTCAGCCGGTCAAGGTACTGCGGCCAGCCCAGCACGACCTCGACGAACCGGGCGACCTGCCGGGCACGGGTCACCACGTCGTCGACGTCTCCGGAGATTTGGTCCGCCCGGTATTCGAGCGTGATGTAGAACCGCCAGAGGTTCACGAACCGCTTGATGTGGCGCGGGCTGCGCCTGGGCAGTCGCTTGATCGACTCGCGAAGAGCCTGCGAGACCTCAGGGATACTCTCGATGAGGCTGACGACGTCAGCTGATTCCCCCGAATCGGCCTCGGCCGGCTGACCGGACGCTGCGGATGGCGGCGCGGCCTCAGCAGGATGACCGATCTCCGCGGGATCGGCTGGCAAGGCTTCCGGTGGCGGCGCGGCGTCGGTGACCGCGGCAGGCACGGCGGGGGCAGGCACTGCGGGGAACTGTGTCAGCAGCGAGTCGGCGTAGTCGCTAACCGCCTGCTGACCCAGCTCTGGAATCCGCACTGGCAGGTGGATCATCTTCTCCATGAAGCTCCAGCCCAGGTTGTCCATGCCGCCATAGGAGACCGGATCCCCTGCGATGCGCGCGATGACGCGCTCCCGGTCGGCTTCGATGTGTGCCGCGATCATCGCCGGATCTACCGCGAGGACGAAGTTGCAGTGGCGGAACGCCCCGCCGTTGACGAACAGGTTGATGGCCTCCATGGTCTGGCCGATCAGCTCCGAGGAGCAGCGGTCGAGATCATCGACGAAGACCGTGATCGGCCGCTCTGCGGTCGCGACCTCCACGATCCGGCCGATATCGTGCTGGAGCAGGTAGAGATAGCCCGCCCGGCTCTCGTGCAGCGGGTCGGTCGAGGCCTCAGCGGGTGGCGCGCTGCCGCCCGGACCAGTGCCCAGGCCGCCAAGCGGGCCCTGAAACATCCGCGGATGCAGGATGCCGAGCACCGATCCGCGCATGGCCGTCCAGGCGACCCGGCCAGCTACAAATAGCACCGAGAGCCCCGCAACGACCCCGGCCAGGACCGGCCGGTGGTAGATGACGAAGCCTTCGGAACCGATAGCCACGATCGCGGCTGAGAGGGCAAGAAGCGCTGTCGCCCAGCCGATGGGCGTGCGCGGCAATACGGCCGACATCAGCCGCAGCCGGATCGGGACCGGATCCGAGCGCCGCAGGTTCAACTCGAACCACAGGCGGACCTGGTCCGCATGGGACAGGCCTCCCGTCACGGCCTTGATGATCTCCTGCGACAAGCCGGCCCACAGTTCCTCGCGGCTGTGGTACATCCATGGGCTGAACCAGACGGTGAGATTGTGCGCGGCCGCGCCGTTCGCGCCCGCGTTGGCGGCTTCGAGCCGTCCCGGCAGGTCTTGTGATGGATTGCGGGCGTGCGCATTGAGCCGGCGCAGGGCCCAGGCCGGCGTCAGCGGCCTATTCGTTTCGTCGTACCAGCCGATCTTGTGCGATGGCGAGTCGCGCTGCTCCGGCGATGGCGGGTGAAGCCGGTCGCGTAGCTGCGTCAGCACGCTCGACTTCCCGTGCCCCCATGGCCCGTGCACGCCGATGACGACGGGCGGGTCGGTCATCGGCGAGGTCAGGAAGTCGTAGAGTGCGTCGACGAACACCTTGCGCTGCAGCGCGTCGATGCTGCTTGGGCGGTCCGGGTCGACCTTTGTCGCCGGGCGCGCGCGCAGCGGCTGCTTCTCTCCGTATGCCCGCAGCACGGCGAGATCCCACCGGCGCATCGACCCGTCATCACTCGCGCTGACCACCATCGGGCGGCCGTCAACCGAGGCGGGCGCGAGCGCACGCACGGTCGAAGTATGTGCCGACTCGATCCGGTGTGTCAGCGACCTGGTGGCCGGATTCCAGATCCGGATCCCGCCGTCCTCGCAGCCGCCCATGATCACGACGCCGCTGTCGGTCTGGCAGCCCGCGAGTGCGTGCACCGTGCTCGGCGACTGCGCAAGCTCGCCCACGGGCCGGCCGGTCAGCGGGTCAAGCAGGACCACCCGGCCGTTGCCGAGACCGCACGCTAGCCGCGAGCCGCCGTCATGCGAGTAGGCGGCGAGGGCGGTCACGCTGACGCCAGCCGTGTCGTAGCTGGGCAGCGGCACGGTGCCGTCCGGATGCCAGAACCGGATCATGCCCGACGTGCTGCCGGTTGCGATCAGCGGCGGGCCGGGTCCGGTGACTACGGCGAGTTCGGTGATGGCGCCGTTGTGCTCGCCGACCAGCTTCGGGTCGCGCGTGCTTCCGTCGGCGTCCCAGAGCCGGACTTTCCGGTCCGCGCCACCGCTGACCACGTACCGGACGTCACCGTCGGCAAATGCGGCCAGCGACCAGACTTCGCCGACGTGGTCACGCTGGAATTTCTGGACTTCCGCGCCCAGCCGCGCGTCCCAGAGCCGTACGGTCCCGTCCGCTCCACCACTGGCGATGAGCGCTGCCGACGTGCCGGCACCGGGTACGCCGGCCAGCGCCCGGACCGTGCTGCGATGCCCGACGAGCGTGCGGACGTCGGTGTCGGTGGCTATCTCGGTGATGCGGATCGAGCCCTCGACTCCGCCGCTGGCGAGCAGGACCTTGTCATCGACAGTGACAGTGGACAGTGCCCACACCGTGCCGGTGGAACCGGCCAGCACGGTCTCGCCATGCCGGGTCTGCGGATCGAGGAGAAGCAGCGATCCCTCCGCTCCCCCGGCCATGATCTGCCACCGGCCGTTGATCTCAACCGGGGCAAGCGCCCACACCTCGCCGCGGTAGTCCTGGAAAGGGTCGGCGGCGAGGGTGCCGGCGCGGGGATCCCAGAGCCGGATTGTTGAGTCGGCGCTGCCACTCACGAGGCGCTCGCCGCCCGGGGATCCGACAACGGCAAGGGTACGGATCGTGCTCGAGTGGCCCGCCAGCTCGTGCAGGAGGCTACCGGTCGCCGGATCCCATACCCGGATCTTGGAGTCGGCGGCACCGCTGGCCAGCAGCGGGGAACTCCCCCCGTTGTGCGAGGCAACGGCCCAGACGGTGGACTGGTGGGCCGGGAACCACCGGACGAGCTCGCTGGTTGCCGGATCCCACAGGTGGATGCGCCCGTCGTTGCCGCCCCCGGCGATCCGGACCTCACCGTGAACCATCGTCGTGGTCAGCGACCAGATCTGGTCCGTCGGCTGTCCCAGCTGCACCAGGTCGAGGTTCGCGTCCGGATCCCAGAGATGAACGTCGGCGCCCACCGTTACGGCGATCAGTGCATGGCCGGCAATCGTGACATGCGTGATCTGCGCGTGATCCTGCTTGGGGTTGGCAAGCGCGACCTCGCTCAGGCGAGCGAAGGTGTCCAGGTCCCACACTCGCACGACGCAATCTACGCCGCAGCTCGCCAGCCGTCGCCGGCCGTCCACGGCGTCAGGTAAAGCCGTCAGGGCACGGACCGCACCTCGATGCGCCTCGATTTCGTGGCGGGTTTCGCCGCCGGGGATGTCGATGAACCGGATGACGCCATCGGATCCGCCCCGCGCGATCAGCGCACGGTCCTGCAGCCTCACGAAAGCCAGCGAGTACGCCGGGCCCTGGCCCGCGACTCCGAACCGCGGTGACATCGATTCGTCCCCTATCAGTCGCGATCTATCGGGGACGGTAGCGGATCTGCGTGCCGTGGTCCATCGCGGCCGGCCGTCTCCCCGGGCTCCGCTCGCCCCCGCCAGGGACGCCGTCCGGCTCCGCGACCGCGGGCTAGCTGGTCAGCAGCAGGGCGCCGGTCGCGGCTGCCAGGGACACGATTGCGGTAATCGCTCCGGTGCCGGCGAAACGGCGCCAGGAGATCTCCAATCCCTGCGCCCGGCACCGGGCGTACCAGAGCATCGTGGCCAGGGACGCCCACGGCGCCACCAGCGGGCCGACGTTCGTCCCGATGAGCAGGCCGAAAAGCTGATCGTGGTTGCTCCCGCCGACCGCCGCCTCGCCCGCGACGTACGCGGGGAGGTTGTTCACCGCGTTGGACAGCCCGGCGCCGAGGCCAGCCGCGCGCCACACGCCGAGGGCGCCTGCGTCGGAGCCAACCGCGGAGCTGAGGATCCTGCCGAGCCCGTGCTGGTCGATGACCTGGATAACGAGGAAGAGCCCGATCACGAACGTCAGCAACTGCCACGGAATCAAGCCTGCGCGTAGCGACCTCCTGGAGCGCGCAACGAACCCGGCTATGACGATGCAGACGGCGCCCAATGCGGCGCCGGCCAGCGGCACCGACAGCAGCACGAGCAGTACGAACAGCGCGCATGCCGCCGCCGCGAGACCGGTGAGCACGGGGTCGCGAGGCTCGTATGGCTCCGGCACGCGGTAGCGATCGGCTGACCGCAGGCCGCGGCGCCAGTACATGATCCACAGACAGGCGACCGTGGCCGCTACCGACGCGACTTCCGGCAGGTACATCCGGCCTGCGAAGCCCGGCGCGCTCAGCCCGAGGCGGTTCATCGCCAGCAGGTTGGTCAGGTTGGAGACCGGCAGCAGCAGGCTCGCGGTGTTCGCGAGCCACACCGTCGTCATCGCCAGCGGCACGGGCGGAATATCGGCAGGCCTGGCTACCGCCAGCATCACCGGCGTGAGCAGCACGGCGGTCGTGTCGAGGTTAAGCGTGGCCGTCGCGGTCGCTGCGAAGAGCACGCACAGGACGAACATCGCGGCGAAGCTGCCGCGTCCGATGATCGCCAGGCGGGTGGCGATGATGCCGAAGAGCTGAGCCTCGGCCGTGAGCTCGGCCAGCACGATCACTGCCGCGAGGAAGCCGACCAGCGGCAGGATCCGGCGGAGCGTATGCGAGGCGTCGGCGACCGGCAGCAGCCCGGTCGCGACCGCGAGGAGGCCGACTGCGAAAACGCCGAGCGACACCCAGTCGAGCGCGCCGAGCTGCGCCGAACTCAGCGCGCGGGCGATGCCATTGCGGCCTGTCACGAGACCGCAACGTACCAGCCGCCCCGGGCGCATCCCGAGCCCCGACGTCCTATGCGGTCGACCCACGGCTCGCCGGGGCCAGCGTCCGCCACGTACTCAGACGACCCCAGCAGGCCACGGCGTAGCCGCCCAAGCTCAGCCGGTGAATTGCTCAAGCAGGTGGGAGAAGTCCCAGGTGTTCTGCACGATGCCGGAGCAGGAGTTGCTGTCCCTGGTGCCGGGGCAGCCGCCGTTGTCGCGTTCTATCGCCCAGATCGACAGGAAGTTCATCGCGTTGGCCTGCGCGGAGCTCAGCATCGTCTGGGCGTCGGCCAGGTAGGTCACCTCGGTCTTCTTCGGGTAATCGTCGATGCCGGGGAGCATGGTCATGCCCTCCATGGCCCAGAGCTGCGCCGGGGTGGCGGACGGGTAGATGCTCGCGAGCTGGCTGTGCACGTTCTGCGCCGCGCTGAGCGCCGCGGCGCCCATGTTCACCGTGCCCTCGCCGGACAGGTAGTAGTCGAACACCATGATGTTGACGGAGTCGACGCGGGTGCCGTTGGCGATCGCGTTCTGCAGCACGGCCAGGCCGTTCGGGTCCAGGCCGTAGGGCTCTACCGGCAGCGTGTACTGGATCTGCAGGGTCCTGCCCTGGCTGGCTGCCCATGCCTCGACCATCGCGATCGCCTTGTTGCGCCGGTCGATGCCCGCGGTGTTGTTCAGCGACTTGGCCTCGACGTCCATGTCCAGCCGCGTCACGTTGTAGGTAGTGATCACCGACTCGTAGGCGGCCGCTATCTGGCTGACATCGGCGCATGAGTCGGCGATCTCGGTGCCGCCCTTGTCGGCGCTGAACCCGCCGAAGGACGGGATGACGTCACCGCCCGCGGAACGCAGCGCGGCGATGTCCGCGACGTAGCGCCCGGAAGCCATGGTCTGGGTGGCATCGCCGTTCCAGGTCGGAGTGCAGGAGCCCTTCTTCGGCGTCTGGATGAAGGCGAGAGTGAAGTACCGCGCGCCGGACTGCTGGGCGATCGTCGCGATGCTGTCGGTGGTCCAGGTCTCGAAGTAGGGCGCGTAGACATGCGCGGGCAGCGGCGTTCCCGCCGCGGCGGCCGGAACCGCTCCGGCGACGGGCCAGGCCAGGGCCGCCGTCAAGCCGAGGCCGAGTGCGATGCGATGGCGGAGTCTCACGGGTCTCTCCCTAACGTGGTCCTGGGTCGTGACGCGGCCATGCCGCTGGGCAAGGCCGCGTCACGGCGCGGCTGGCCCGTCCCTACGGCACCGGCGCGGCGATATCGGTCTTGGCCACGTTCCAGCCCGACACGCTGATCACCGGCGTCGCGCCCTGCAGGTCGGCCGAGTTGTACCTGACGGTCAGCGTCTCGGACTCGCCCGGCCACAGCGTGATGTCGTTGCCTGACCAGATCGAGGATTGCAGCTCGTTGTCTCCGGAAAGCTCCTGCCCGCCGGCCGTCCCCCGCCTGACGTCGGCCCGCAGGAAGAAGCCAACGGTCGGTGCGGCCGAGGTGTTGGTGATCGTCACCGTGGTGGCCAGGTCGGCGCCGGCCGGGCCGGCCAGGTGCGTGGTCGCGGCCGTGGCCGTGATCGTGGCCTGCGGCAGCGTCTGCAGCTGCTGCAGGTTGGCGTACTGGGAGAGCGTGCCCTGCGGCTTGCCCAGCGTCTTCGACCAGTTCGTGACGTCCTGCTGGGTGGACTGCCAGTACACGTTGCGGTCCACGATCGCGCCGTTTTGGCGGAGCAGCAGCTCGACGAAGTAGACGGTCGCGGGCGCGGGCGGGGTGGTGACGGCGGGCACCTTCGGCGTCAGGACGCCGCCCGCGACCTGCTGGCTGGCCAGCGTGATGTTGCTGGCCGTCTGGTCGTCGAGCAGGGTTCCCGCCACGTTGTACACCTTGGCCTGCACGGACAGCCCTGGCTGGGTGACGCCGCCGAGGTTGTCGAGCGTGACGGTGCCGTTGTCCAGCGCATAGATCGCGTGCAGCGGCTCGTTGGCCTTCTGCGCGCCGAAATAGCTGCCTGCCTGGTCGCCGTCGTTGTTGTAGAGCGTCCACAGCAGGCTCGGCCAGCCCTTGTTCAGCTGCCAGTAGATCGTGCCGGTGGACGGCACCGGCGTGTTGTTGGCGTGGTCGATGAATGCCTCGAACTGCGCCCGGGTGTTCTCGTAGTTCTGCACCTGGGCCTCTTGGACGTACTGGTTCAGGCCCGACCAGGCGCCGTACCGCTGAGTGAGCGCGGTATCGAAGTTGAACAGCGTGCCGAAGTTGTAGCCGCTGTGCTGGGTTCCCTCATAGTTGGTGTGGTACTGGTTGAAGCTCGGCTTCTGCCACAGGTTCGCCTGGTCCGTGGCGGACATGAACCGGTTGATGGAGTCGAGGGTGGGGACGGTGTCCCCGGCGCTCTGCTCGCTGTCGTAGCCCCACGAGCCGCCTGCGTTGGTCTCGTCGCCTCCGGCGAAATGCGTGGTGTCGTACCAGTAATTGGGCGGAACCCAGTCGTAGGGGCCCTCCTTCTCGCCGGACGGGCCGAGCTGCGCGCTGCTCTTGTACTCGGCGGAGGCAATCAGCGGATCCTGGAAGTCCGCCTGCGAGAACCCGGTCAGTGACACCGACTCCTGCTGCACGGTCGGTGCGTTGTCGCTCCACTGGAAGCTGAACACGCTCGGGTGGTTGCGCAGGTTCTGCCCGATGGTCAGCGCCGACAGCTGGAGGATCGCAAGCTGGGCAGCGGTCAGCGTGCCAGAAACCTCCCACGCGTCGCAGCACTGGTATCCCGCGTTGACCAGGATCCCGGCCTGGTCCATCTGCTCGAAGAAGTCCTCGGGCATGATGTGGCCCTCCAGCCGGATCGCATTGATGCCCATGCTCTTCATCAGCGCGATCTGCCTGGCGGTATCGGCCGCGGAGTAGTGCAGGAACAGGTTCGGGTCGAAGCCGCCGCCGCGGATGACGATCGGCACGTTGTTAATCTTGAACGTACGGACGCCGTTCGGCGCCCCCGCCGACGTCCCGGTCGTCAGCGCGGACGTGACGTTCCGGATCCCGAACGTCTCGCTGGTGGAGTTGAGCACCACGCTGTTCTGGGACACCGACGTGGTCAGCGTGTACAACGGCTGCGCGCCCAGCTGGTAGGGCCACCAGACCTGCGGACCGGCAATCGTCAGGGCGGGGAACTGGGCCGGCGTGAACGACACCGTCTGGGTCGTGCCCGCGGGGACGGTGACCTGCTGGCTCACGGTGATCGGGGTGCCGTTGCCTGGCGGCGTGATCGTGGCCGTGACCAGGCCGGCCTGGGCCGAGCTTGTGGTGTTGGTGATGTCGCTCCTGACCGTCAGCGCCGAGCTGCTCAGGTCGGCCGCGTTGGTCTGCAGCACGTGCGCGTTGCTGTCCGTCAGGGCGCCGCCGACCTGAAGCTGGACGGGGAACTGGATGCCGGTGTTGTTGTCCGGCGGGATCTGCGTCCAGTCCACGTTGTCCAGCGTGAACATCGTGGTCGGGTCGTTCGGGTTGACCTCGATCGCGAGCGAGTTCGTGCCCTGCAGCAGCTGTCCGGTGACGTCGAAAGTGAAGCGGGTGTAAGCGCCGGTGACGGTCGACGAGGTGGCGACCTGATGACCGTTGAGCCAGACGTCGGCCGAGCCGACCACCCCGTTGACGATCAGCTTGGCGTCCTGCCCGGCCTGCAGGTTCGCGGTGAAGTCGGTCCGCCACCACCACGGCACCGAGAACTGCTTGATCCGGTCCGGCCCGATCTTGGTCATCTGGCCGTAGCAGGTTTGCATGTTGGTGGAGAAGAAGATGTTCGGGCACTGGCCGTTCTGCTGCAGGGCCTCAAGCTCGGTGCCTGGCGCCCCGGCGTCGTCGTTGGTGACCGACAGCCATGAGCTTGTGCTGAATCCCGGCGTGGAGATCTGCGCCCCGGTCTGGCTCGCGGTGCTGCTGCTTGCCACCTTCCAGCCGCCGGATCCCAGGTTGGACAGGTCGCTCGCGCCGCTGGCCGACGGCGAGCTCGGGCCGAGGAGGCCCACGGCGGCCCGGGCGCTGCCGCCGGGACCCGGTCTGCCGGCCTGCGCGGCCTGCGCACCGGACGCGGCGGACACCAGTAACGCGGCCGCCAGCGCGCTGGCGGCACAAAGAGCGAGGCGCGGACGAATGACAGAGCCCATGGCTGGCAACTCCTCCTGCGGCCGGCTGGCCGCGATGCTGGCTGCCCCCCAGACATCAGTTAGTTCGTATACTTTCCAAACTAACCTGTCAAGACAGGGCAGGAAGGACAGCGCAGCCGAGTGGCGCCAGCCGGAAGCCGGACGCGCCCATGAGCGGGAAAGGTGCGCCGGGCCGGCCTACGCGGTGCCTAGCCCGTCACGGGCCGTTCCCCTTGGCCGGCCTCTTCCTGCCCTTCCCGCGCGGATGCTCGATGACCGCGTCCGGGCCGGGAAACACCAGGGCCATGTGACCGTCGTCGAATCGCACCAGATAGGGCGGCTCCCCGCCCGCGCCGCGGACCTCCATGATCTCGCCCGACCGCTCCGGCTGGCCCACGACGTTGCCGTGCACGTGAAGCCAGTCTCCGATGACCGCCTGCATGCGCCCACCTCCTCATCAGCACTCGCCCGCGCAGGTCCGTAATCCCCGCGCTGCCGGCGCGCCGCAGGATACGCTCGCGGTACTCCCAGACTCGCACGAGCAGGCAGCTACCGCGATCCCGGTGCCCGGAACACGGCTCATATCAGGCCAGATACGAGCCTTCCGCCGCTGACAATGGCCGCGATCCCGGTCCAGCGCGGGGCATCGGCGCGACCATGGCCGGCCCGCGGTGAAGAAACGATAAAGACCGGCCGCCTTGCCGCCACTGGCAGAATCCGGTCAACTGAGACCACTTGCAGGTGACCCCGGCTGAGTAGGCCTCGGGCCGGTTCAGGCCGGGCTGACGGGCAGGATGCCGGCGGCCAGGCGGATCCATCTTCAGGACGTCAGCAGGGAGGTCGCTGTGCGGGTGCCCGGATACGGGCTAGCTGATGCCAATGACAGCAAGGACAACGGGAACAGAGGGTCGCGATGAGTTCGCCTGACGGCATTGACAATGGCGACGGAGTGCTGCACGTCACCGACAGCAGGACCGGGCGCAGCTACGAAATCCCGATCGCCCGCGGCGCGATCCGGGCCACGGACCTGAGCCAGATCAAGACCTCCGACCAGGACGACGGGCTGCTGTCGTACGACCCGGCGTTCCTGAACACGGCCAGCTGCCGCAGCGCGATCACGTTCATCGACGGAGAGCGCGGTATCCTCCGCTACCGCGGCTACCCGATCGAGGAGCTTGCCGAGCACTGCTCGTTTCTCCAGGTGGCCTGGCTGCTGCTGAACGGCAGCCTGCCGAGCGCAGCCGAGGAGCAGGCCTGGACCGAGGAGATCACCCACCACACATTCGTGCACGAGAACGTCAAGAAGTTCATCGACGGCTTCCACCACGATGCCCACCCGATGGGGATCCTGGTCAGCACGGTCGGCGCGCTTTCGACGTTCTACCCGGACGCGAAGGCGATATTTGACCGGGACAAGCGCAGCAAGCAGGTGGAGCGGCTGATCGCCAAGATGCCCACCCTGGCAGCGTTCGCCTACCGGCACGCGGTCGGGCTGCCGTACGCGTATCCCGACAACCAGCTGTCCTATGCGGGCAACTTCCTGTCCATGATGTGGCGGACCACCGAGCTGACCTACCGCCCTGACCCCGTACTCGAGCACGCGCTCGACGTGCTGTTCATCCTGCATGCTGACCATGAGCAGAACTGCTCGGCGAACACGATGCGAGCGGTCGGCAGCGCGCACTCCGATCCCTACTCCGCGGCCGCCGCGGCCGCCGCGGCGCTGTACGGCCCGCTGCACGGGGGCGCCAACGAGCAGGTGCTCAAGATGCTCAACGAGATCGGGACGGTGGACAACGTCCCTGGCTATATCGAACGCGTGAAAAGGGGCGATTTCCGCCTGATGGGGTTCGGCCACCGGGTGTACAAGAATTTCGATCCGCGCGCCACCATCATCAAGGAGATCGCCGATAAGGTGTTCACGGTCACCGGGCGGAACCCATTGCTCGATATCGCGCTGGAACTCGAGCGGATCGCGCTCGACGATGAGTATTTCGTGAGCCACAAGCTCTACCCGAACGTGGACTTCTACTCGGGCATCATCTACCAGGCCATGGGATTCCCGGTAGAGATGTTCCCGGTGCTGTTCGCGATCGGCCGCACGCCAGGCTGGCTCGCCCAGTGGGTAGAGGGCATACTCGACCCGGACCAGAAGATCTCGCGGCCGCGCCAGCTCTACGAAGGCGCCGCGCTGCGCCACGTCATCCAGGAAGTCCCGGCCGCTGAAAGGCACGGCCGCTGAAAGCCCGACACCCTTGCCGCGAGGACGTGTCCGACGAGGCGGTCGAGGTAGTCGCCGGCCACAGAGCGGACTGGTGGAGCGGGTGCGCAACCCCGGCGACCGCCGCTCGTTCCTCATCCACCTGACCGGCGAAGGACGAAGAACGCAGCGGACAGCTGCCACCGCGCTGGCCAGCGCCGCCGACACCCTGCTGCGACCGCTGGATCCCGAGGAACGCGCCCAGCTGCGCACGTTGCTGACCAGAATCGCCGACCACTGGCAGGCGCATAGCGCCGGGCCGATCTGCTAACTCAGGGCTTGCGACCCACTCCGCCGTAGGCGGCGATGTCATGGCGGGGCACCGGGCCCGCTGGGCCCGGTCGCCAGCGGTGCAGCTGCACCAGGCCGGGGTCGACCAACTCCAGGCCCTGGAAGAAGCGGGCAACCTCATCCTTCGTGCGCAATTTGATCGGGGCAGCCGCGGACTCGTTGTACCGGCGTTGCGCCTCGGCCATCTGGCCGGCGGCTATGTCTATCGCAGGGTGCACGATGGTGAGGTAGCTGCCCGGTGGCACCGCAGCCAGCAGCCGGGCCACGATCTCCCAGGGCTGGCCGGTGTCAGGGATCGTCTGCAGGATGCCGAGCAGCATGACCGCCACCGGGCGGGCGAAGTCCAGCGTCCGGGCCGCCTCGCGCAGGATCGCCTCAGGGTCGCGCAGGTCGGCGTCGATGTAGTCGGTAGCGCCTTCTGGGCTGCTGGTTAGCAGCGCGCGGGCGTGGGCGAGCACGATCGGGTCGTTGTCCACGTACACGATGCGGGACTCGGGCACTACCGACTGCGCCGCCTCGTGGGTGTTGTCCGCAGTCGGGATGCCGGTGCCGATGTCGAGGAACTGCCAGATGCCTGCCTCGGTCGCCAGGTAGCGCACCGCCCGGCCGAGGAACGCCCGCTGGGCGCGGACACCGACCAGGATGTCGGGATATGCCTGGATCACCCGCTCGGCCGCTTCCCGGTCGGCGGCATAGTTGTCCTTGCCGCCCAGCCAGTAGTTATACATCCGGGCCTGGTGCGCCACGCTGGTGTCGAACGTCAGGTGCTCGTCCTCGTCAGCCACTGCCGGGGGTCCTTTGCGCTCTGGGGCATGCATCAGGGTGTCCATCTTCCCACCCACAACCGTGCCAGAGCACTGCGATCCCGCAGTCGCGCCCGCCAGGACCGCCTGCTGACTACCACCCGGCTGCTGACCCTCACCGGCGGCGGGGGCGCCGGGAAGACCCGGCTGGCCCTGCGGGCCGCGGCCGATATGCCTCGCGGTTTCCCTGACGGCGCCTGGCTGGTCGCACTGGGCTCGATCCCGACGCAATGCTCGTGACGCAGGCTGTGTTCAACGCTCTGGGCGTGCAGGATCGTCCCGAACACCAGGTACCCCGTTCCCTGGGCTCGTCCCTGCTCAGGATCGGCTGAGGAGTATCGAGGGCACGTCGGCGATGGAGTCGACGATGTGATCGGGCGTCCCGCTGGCGCCCTTGAGCGCCCGGGGCAGGTACTTGCCCGTCCTGACCAGGATCCCGGTGATTCCGGCCCGCTGCGCGGCCAGGACATCCGCCTCGATGTCGTCGCCGATCATCACGGCCTGCGCAGGGCCAGCCCGCAAGCTGGCGAGCGCGGCCTGGAAGAACACAGCGCCGGGCTTGCCGATCACTTCTGCCGTCACGCCGGCCGCCTGCTCCAGTCCGGCCAGGAAGGCACCGGTGTCCAGCTGCAGGCCCGCATCGGTCCGCCAGTACAGGTTGCGGTGCAGGGCCAGCAGGCGGGCACCCCCCTGCACGTGCCCGAACACCCGATTCAGCGCCTGATAGCCGAACTCAGGGCCGGCCCCCCCGATAAGGACGATGTCGGGATGGTCGTCGACGAGCACGACTCCCTCCAGGTCCGCGCGGATGTCCCCGCTGTTCAGCAGCAGGCACCGGGCGCCCGGATAGTGCTCGGCCAGGTATCCGGCGGCCAGCACCGGCGCCGTCAGGACGTCGCCGGCGGTAACAGGAAAGCCCGCGCCTTCCAGCGTCGCCGCGATCGAGGCCCGCGTCCGCGAGGTGGTGTTGGTCAGCAGCGCAATCTTGAGCCCGGCAGCACGCAGCCGGGACACCGCTGCGACGGCGCCGGGCAGCGGCCGCCAGGACACGGTCAGCACGCCGTCGATATCTATCAGGACCGCTTCCATGCCCGGAAGCTACCCGAACCGGCCGCGCCTGAGGGCCGGGCCGCTGAGCAGCGCCCGTGTGTGCCAGTCAGCGACAGTAGTCATGATGAGCCTCCTAAAGGCGGGCTTGAATAATCAGGTTTCGGCGGGTATCGGCTGTTGTCCGGGTGAGGCATTCGCTGGCGCACCGGCGGTTCCGGCCGGCCATGAAAGCCGGGGTGCGCGTGCTCATTTTAGTGCCGTAAAGCCGACGGCAGCGGGTGGCGGCGGGCGCTGGCTCGCTCCCGCATCTTCGCGGTCAGCGCGGCGAGCGCGGCCACCCGGTAGCCGCGGCAGATCACCTCGGTGCGCATCGTCAAGGTGATGTGCCGGCGGTCCCTACTGACCGTTAAGACCGCCACCATTGTCCGTAATCGGCCAGCCAAGAGGCTGGCCCGGCAGCGAGACTGCGGTCATGGGATTCGACTTGCCAGCACTCCTCGCCGCTCGGCGGGATCACGGATACGAACTGCATGCCCGCCACCTGAACCCCCAGCTGCCGCGGATGTTGCATGCCATCGGCTTCGACAGGGTCTATGAACAGGGGGAAGGCTGCTACCTCTACGACCGAGACGGCATCCGCTACGCCGACTACCTGAGCGGCTTCGGCGTCTTCGCCGTGGGCCGCAATCATCCGGTGGTCCGCAGGGCGCTAACCGACGTGCTCGACGGCGGACTCGCGGACATGACCCAATTCGACTGTGCTCTGCTGCCCGGCCTGCTTGCCGAACAGCTGCTCGCCAAGGCGCCGGGACTGGATCGTGTGTATTTCTGCAACAGCGGCACCGAGGCGGTGGAAGCGGCGCTGAAGTTCGCCAGATATGCGACGGGCAGGCCGCGGGTGGTCTTCTGCGACCGCGCCTACCACGGTCTCACGGTCGGCTCGCTGTCGGTAAATGGGTCGGCCGAGTTCCGGCGCGGCTTCGACCCGCTGCTGACCGACACCGGCATCCCGTTCGGGAATCTTGACGCGCTGGAAGCCGAGCTCCGCAAGGGTGACGTCGCTGCGCTCATCGTCGAGCCGATTCAGGGCAAGGGCGTCCACGTGGCACCGCCCGGATTCCTAACGGCCGCCCGGACGCTGCTGCACGCCCATGGGGCACTGCTCATATGCGATGAGGTGCAAACCGGCCTCGGGCGAACCGGGCGGTTCTTCGGCTACCAGCATGAGGTTGTCATGCCGGACATCATCACCGTCGCGAAGGCCCTTTCCGGCGGGTTCGTCCCGGTGGGTGCCACGCTGGCCAGGGGCTGGATCTTCGAGAAGGTCTACTCCTCCATGGACCGGGTGCTCGTGCATGACTCGACCTTCGGCGCCAATGCGCCAGCCATGGCGGCCGGCCTGGCCTCGCTCGCGGTCATAGCGGACGAGCAGCTTGTCAGGAGCGCTGAGCGGACCGGGAATGCGCTGCAGGGCGCGCTCAGGGGCATGGCCGAAGAGTATGAACTGCTCGCCGACGTGCGAGGACGCGGGCTGATGATCGGATTGGAGTTCGGCAGGCCTCGCTCACTGAAGCTCCGGGCCGGCTGGAACATGCTGCAAGCGGCCAGGCACGGGCTGTTCGCGCAGATGGTGGCCGTCACGCTGTTTCAGCGGCACCACATCCTCAGCCAGGTGGCCGGCGACCACATGGAGGTGATCAAGCTATTGCCGCCGCTGACGATCGGAGACGCAGAGGTATCGCTTTTCTGCGACGCCTTCGCCAACGTGATGGACGAAGCGCACCGGGGCACCGGCCTGATGTGGGACTTCGGGCGCACGCTCGTCAAGCAGGCGATGACCCGTTGACACTGCCGATCCTCGCCCTCTGCCCCCCCGGCGGTCAGGTCAACGGTCTCGTGGCCGGGGGGAAGACGCCGACGGCAAGGCCGTCGCGCTCAGGCTCGAAGAGCCGTCTATGCGGGCCCTCGGGCGAACTCGAGAGGCAAGGAGCTCAGCCTCCCCCGGTTCCTATCTCCTTTGCACAGCGCTCGCCACTCAGCGTGGCGCCCTCCATGTAGCCCTGGAAGTCCTGGGTGGTGTGCTCCCGACTTCGGCCGCGGGAGGTCTAGCCGGCGGCGAACGCGCTAATCAGTCGGCTAGGGCCGGATCGCGCAGCGCGGCCGATGGCGCCCGGCCCGTGCTGTCACGACGGGACGACGGCTTGTCGCGAGCAGCGCCGCACGGCACCTGGCACCTTTCAGCCAGCGGGAGAGACAGCGATCACGCCGCTGAAGATCATGACGTTTGGATATGCTGACCCCTTGTCCAGCAGGGATGGAAGCAGGCAGAAACGCGACCATGTCGCGTGACGAGATCAACGGTGCGTACATCCAGGGCATGAGCAGGGGTGCATACATCCAGGGCATACTGCCGGTGTTGCAGGAACTCATTGAGCCAGCGCCCGCCGAGAGAGCGAGGCTATCCGCTGGCTGATGTGCGCTCGCGTAGATATGGCCAGCGCTGCCGTGCCCCGACGATGCCGGTGCTGCGGCACCGAGGCTGCCTAACGCGAGAGCTAGAACGAGAACCCCGCGCGTCGCCGGGGCGCGAACCGCCCCCGTCGAGGGTTCACGGCGAGCGCTGCCCACCGATCCGCCGGTCCGCATGATGACGTGCCATAACGACCTATGAGTCTCCATCGAGAAGGTCCCCTCATTGGTAACTTAGATATCAGGCCCCTCCGAGAGTGAGAAACTACACCACGATCCGTCGCGGGATATGGCATTTGGATCGATTCGTGCGGCGTCCTGCCGGGCGTGCTTGCTACCGGCATCAGGTGCGCCATGCGGTGGATGTCCGCGAGCCGCTGGTCACCTGGCAGTTGCCCGGCCGAAGGAACCGGTGGAAGCCGTTCGCGCGTCACCTGTCCAAGGGCAAGCCGCAGCCGCGCGCGCCATCGCGCCGAAGCAACCAGGCAAGCTGCCGCGAAGGCAGCATGCGGGCAGGGGCAGGAAGACACGGTACGGGAACTCCGGGGGAGAAGGGCCTAGGCACCACTTCTTATACCGGGAGCCTCTTCAGATCCTTGTAACAACGGGGATCTCACTAGTTCTCTCGCGCCCCGCCAGCCCGCACGGCACCGGCTATCACTCACCATTATCAGGCGTCGTCAGTCCCAGCCATCACGCGAATGCGCTCTTCTATACGGCATTGCGGGCCGACGGCCGCGGCGGCATCGTGAAACCGGCGTGCAATTGCGCCACCTGCGGACCGGCGGAGCGTGATCGTTCCCCCGTTCCTGCTAGTTCTTCCAGGATTCGCGTGAGAACTGCCCATAACGGGTATTAACGCAGCTGAATGGTTCCGTACATCCCTATCGGGTACCAGCTGCGAGCTCGTCCGCAGGCGGTAGAAGATGCAAGGCGATCATGGAATTTCGGGTGCTCGGGCCGATTGAGCTTTGGTCTGCTGGGCAGCAACGTGATCTTGGGCCGGCCAGGGTGCGATGTGTCCTGGCCATCCTGCTGTTGACGCCGGGCACAATAGTGCCGGCTGAGGCTCTCATTGACCGGCTGTGGGACACGCGGCCTCCGCCAAAGGCCCGGGAGAGTCTCTCGGTCTACATCGCCAGGCTTCGAGCGTCGCTCCGGCAGGCCCTTGGCGATGGCGTCCGGCTGGCGGGGCGCGCTAGAGGCTACGTGCTCGACGTCGATCCCGAGGCGGTCGACTTGCATCAGTTCCGCCGATTGCGCCGGCAAGCGGATGCACTGACCGCAAGCGGCGACTACGATCATGCGGCCATGCTGCTGCGCGAGGCGGACGGGCTCTGGCGCGGTCAGGCGCTGGCAGGGATCCGCGGCGATTGGGTGGCGCGGATGCGTGACAGCCTCGAAGAGGAACGCCGGGCGGCCATCCTGGAGCGCGTCGAGTGTGAGCTGGAGCTTGGCCGGCACGCGGACCTGGTAGGTGAGCTTCGCCACCTGCTGGCTCAATACCCGCTGGATGAGACATTCATCTCCCACCAGATGGCGGCTCTTTACTGGAGCGGCAGGCCGGGTGACGCACTCAGCCTCTACCGGGAGACCCGCAGCCGCCTTATCGATGAGCAGGGCACAGAACCGGGGCCAATGCTGTCCGAACTGCATGAGCGCATCCTGCGCCGTGACCCGCAGCTTGCCGTGCGACTGGCCGGCCGGCATGTTGGCCGGATGTCACGGCCAGACACGCTTCCGCCCGAGACGGTGGAGTTCGTGGGCCGCAGCGAGGAACTCGGGCTGCTCACCGGGGAGCACGGCGACACCCCCCGGATCAGCGTGATCGAGGGCATGCCCGGCGTGGGAAAGACCGCGCTGGCGGTCCACGCTGCCCGCACTGTCTCCGGGCAGTACCCGGACGGGATCTTCTACCTCAACTTTCATGCCCACGAGCCCGGGCGCCCTTCGCTCGACGCAGCCGAGGCCCTGCACCGCCTGCTCCGGATGCTGGCCGTGCCGGCTACGCAGATACCTGACACTATCGGCGAGCGCACCGCGCTGTGGCGAGCCCAGCTGAGCCGCCGTCGCGCCGTCGTGATTCTCGACGACGCTGCCAGGCATGACCAGATCCGCCCGCTCCTGCCGGTGGCGGGCCGGTGCCTGATCTTGATCACCACCCGGCGCAGTCTTCCCGACCTTGAGGGCGCCCGCGCGCTGACCCTCGACGTGCTGCCCATCGACGACGCGATCACGCTGTTCCGGCGGATCGCGGGGCAAGGCAGGGCCCACGACGAGGATGAGGTCGCCACGGCCGTGGGGCTGTGCGGGCGCTTGCCGCTCGCGATCCAGCTCACCGCCGGCAGGCTCGCGCAAGACTACCCGCCCAGGCTCGCCGACCTGGTCGAGGAACTGTCGCAGTCTCCCGCTCGCCTGGGCGGCACGGGCGCAGCAAGCCCGGAAGTGATGTCTGCCTTCGACCTGTCCTACCGTGCGCTGGAACCCGACCACCAGCGGTTCTTCCGGCGGCTTGGCGTGAGCCCTTGCGCTCATGTCAGCCTGCAGGCTGCGGCAGCCCTGGGCGGCGGCACCCTCGCCGAAGCGGAAAAAGCCATCGCCGCCCTGCTCGATCATCACCTGCTGGCACGAGCCCCAGCCGGTCAGTTCCGTTTCCACGACCTCATCCGAGGATACGCGGCCGTGCGCGCCGCGCGTGATGACTCAGAGCCTGAGCAGCGACAGGCAGTCGGCAGGCTGCTTGACTACTACCTGCACACAGCCGATAAGGCTGACCGGGTACTTCATCCGTTCCGGCGCCGGATGCCCGTGTCGGTCACCCATCCGCCAGCCGCGAGCCCAGCATTGGGCACGCAGGAAGACGCGGCAGGCTGGCTGGAATCGGAGTGGCGCAACATCTTGCAGGCCGCGCAGCACGCGGGCAGGCACGAATGGAAGCGGAAGTGCGCCGATCTCACCCACGTGCTTGCCGACTTCGTGGAGATCAGGGCTTACTGGGACGAGGCAATCGCGGCCCACACACTGGCCCTGCAGGCCTGCCGTGATCTTGCTGATCCTGCCAGGATCGCGCAGGCGTCACTGGAGCTCAGCGTGGTGAGCCAGCAGACCGGCCGGCACGAGGCGACGCTTCCCCTGGCTGAGGACGCCGCGGCGATCTACCGGTCGCTGCCCGACCGGCGAGGCGAGGCCGAAGCCCTCGACCAGATAGGCATGGCCCACCAGCGTGCAGCTCGTTCCCGTGAGGCCCTCGCCTATTTTCACGAAGCAAGGATTCTGTACAGCGACGCCGCGGACCAGCACGGCGTGGCCAATACACTGAGTCACTCCGGGATCGCCTGCTGGCATCTTGGGCGCTACCCTGACGCAATGAGTCACCTGCGTGACGCGCTTTCGCTCTACCGTGACGTCGGCGACAGGCGCGGTGAGGCGAAGACCCTCAATAATCTAGGAAAGATGCAACTGTATAGCGGCTATCATAGGGACGCGCTCGAAGGCTACCAGAAGTCACTGGAAATATTTAGTGAGATAGGCGGAGCGCAGAACGAGGCGATTCTGTATCATAACATAGGAAGCGTCCATCATTACAAGGGCAGTTACGAGGAAGGGCTTGCTGCTTGCCGGCGCGCACTCGCCATATACCGGGAGATCGGCGACCTCCCGGATGAAGCCGACGTGCTCAATGACATCGGCGCCATTTACCAAAGCGCGGAGTGCTACGACGAGGCGCTGATTCATCACCAGAAGGCGAGATTGATCGCCGAGGAGATCGGAAACCTGTCCCAGCAGGTGATCGCAATTCGCAGGATAGCCGACGTGCGTCGCAGATCTGGCCGGTACGGCGAGGCATTTGATCATTATCACACCGCGCTGAGGCTGGCCAGGGAGATCGGTGACTCATACGAGGAGGGCAAAATCCTCGAAGGAATCGCGGAAACGACGCTCAGCACACAGCGGCCCGACACTGCGCGGATCGTATTTAGGCAGGCGCTGCACATCTTCGAACGGCTCGGCGTGCCAGAGGCGGAGTCGGCGCGTATACGCATAGAGACCATGGACCCCGCCTTCGGCCGCCGCACCTCGTAGTCCGCGTGCAGGTGCCACCGCCCCGGGCATCCGTTCCCGGGCTGGCTGCCCGTCCCCATGAACGACGAAACCAGCTGTCGGCTCAGCTCAGCGCCGGTCCGGGGACCTGAAAGCGTTACGTCCTGAGCCGGTCCTATGTGATCCTCAGCGGTCCCGGGCCGGCCGGCGATTCATCGCCTGGAGTCCGGCTGGCCGCGCCCTGAGCGGATCCGGCTTGCGTGTGTGACCTGGGGTGCAAGGTAGGCGTCAAGGCGAGTGCAACACGGACGTCAGGGCTGGTAGCGCACGCTTGTGCCACAGTTCCCGGCAGCGGAAGCCGCTGGCTGCCAGCTACCGAAGGGCGCCTTTTCATGCGGGAGTGGGTGCACGGGCCGTTCGGCCTGGACGCGGTGAAGGGACAGACGGCCCGGTATCAGCGCACTGTCCTGGTGGTGCACAGCCCTGCGCCGACGCCGTGCGGGCCGGCCTGCTGCGCGCGAACTGCGGCGGCGTAGGAGCGGCGCCATGACAAGCACGCTGGTAGCCCGGCCTATTGACACACGACTACGGCCCCTGTATGCGACCGGATTCATTCATGGCTTCGCGCTATGGTATTCGATCGAGAAGCTCTTCATGCGGTCCATAGGCTTGAATGATTACCTCATCACTATCGCCACGCTCGTGTACATCGTCGTGATGATGGTAGCTAACATTCCGCTCGGCATTCTCGCCGACCGGTGGAGCCGTAAGGGAGTGCTCTACCTCGCCACCTGCGCGCTCATCGCCAGTTCCCTGGTATGCGGCCTCAGCCACGGTCTCGCGATGTACGCCACCGGGATTTCGGTCTGGGGCCTTTTCTATGCGGCGTACGCAGGGACCTACGATTCGGTGATCTACGACGTGGTCCTAGAAGAAACGGGCTCGGCTGACAGCTTCGAGCGCTTTTACGGCCGGGTGCAGATGTTCGACTCCGCGGCATTTATCACCGGTGCGCTGCTCAGCGCGGGCGTTGCGCGATTCGGCAGCCTGCGGCTCGAATACTTCCTGACGATCCCCTTTACCTGCTGCGCGTTCTTCACCTTGCACCGGTTCCGCGAGCCCAGCCTGCACCGCAAGGCGCCTGAAGCGCGCTTGTCGGCTCACCTCGGCCAGATTCTGCGCAGCGCGGCCAAGGCCGACGTCGCCTGGATCGTCGTCGCTCTAGTGGCCAACTGCCTGGCCATGCGCCTGCTGTTTGAATTCTGCCAGCTCTGGTATCTCGGCCTGGCCTTGCCCGCGGTCTGGTACGGCCCCAGTTTCGCACTCCTGTATTCCGGTGCCTGGAGCGGTGGCGCCCTCGCCGACAGGCTCAGGGACGGGCGCACGGTGCTGGTGACCGGATTCGGCACGCTCGCGATCGCGGCCGGCCTGTTCATCAGGGCCCCGGTCGTGGTGATCGGCGCCCAGGTGGCCGCGATCATCGGGATCATGGTCCTCAACATCGCCTTGACCCGCTACCTGCATGACGCGATGCCGTCGAATATCAGGGCCGGGGCCTCGTCGGTGGTCAGCACTATCGGGTACGGCGTTTTCATTCCGACCGCCCTCGGTTTCGGTCTCGTCAGCCGCGCTCATGGCATCTTCGAGGCCTCTGCCTTCGTGGCTGGCGCCCTCGGCGTCATGTGCGTGACGCTGAGCGTGATCGTGGTGAAGCGGCAATGATGCTCTCTCACGACATCGGGCCAGGCGGCACGCCAGCGCCGTGCTTCGACTACCACGACGACGCCGTATGCCCGGTGTTCACCGTCAACGGCAACGAAGTCATCCTGCTGCGAAGCTGGCGCTCGGCCCTGGAGGGGCTCCGTAATCCTTACCTGCGCGATCTGGGCGCCATCGACCCTGACTGCGCGATCGCGGGCATAACTCGCGAGCGCCCGGGCGGACTGCTGCGCCGAAGCGGGCCCGCCACCAGCATCAGGACCGCGCTCAACCCGCTGTTCACACCGCCTGCCACGGAGCGCTGGCGCTCGATTATCAAGCTGCTGGCCAGGACGCGTGCCAGGGCGCTGCCCGGCAGGGCCGACCTGACCCGCGATTTCTGCGCGCCGCTGACCGCGGATCTCGCCTGCCTGACGGCTGGGATGAGGCCGGATGAATGGGAGCAGCTGAACAGTCTCGGCGCCCGCGCAAATGCCCTGGTGCTCACCGGCCATGACGACATCGACAAGGCGCGCACTGAGCTGCACGCGTTCTGCGGTCGCCTCGTCGAGCGGAGCCGCAAGGAGTCAACGCTCATCTCGGACTCCGTGCAGGTCATGGACGACAGCGGAATGCCGCCCGGCGAGGTTGTGGATGCCTGCACAACCATATACGGCGGCTTTCCCAGCGTGCTGCCCACGCTGAGCGTGATCGCATTCGAGACAGTCAGCCGTCCTGCGGTCATGGAGATGTGCCGGCATGACCCTGGCCTGCTGCACCAGGTTATCTGGGAACACCTTAGGCGGAATGCTCACTTCACGTTCGGGCTGCCCGGCAAGTGCATGCGTGACACTCAGGTAGGGCGGCTGCTCATTCCCGAGGGCGCGAACGTGCTGCCGGTCATCCGGGCCGCGCACCGGGATCCTTCCCGCGACCATGAGCCCGGCGCTTTCGATATTAACCGACCCCACCGCGCGATCCTCGCCTTCGGCGCCGGGAGTCATGTGTGCCCCGGAAAGGCGCTCACGCTCATGTTCCTGGGCGAGGCCATGCGGGCGCTCATCGATTTGCCGCAGCTAAGCCTGGCGCCAGGAACCGTCAGCTGGCAGCCAGGACTCATGCCCGTGCCGGGCGAAATCCCGGTGCTGACCCGGAGGGATGACCATGTACCCAACCGAAAGCAATGATCGCGCCGCTAAGGTGACATTCGAGTACGCTACGCCAGGCGCGAGCTGGGATGACCTGGCATACGAGGAGAAGAACCGCTGGCGCAATATCGCATTCGCCGCAAGGCTCGCCGCTGGCGATGTCAGGGCACAGGACATGAGCGCCAGGCAAGCCTTACCCGGTGTCCTGCGATACTGACATGGCGGGCTGAGCGTCGGGCCACAGCCTGGCCATCAGGTCTGCCCGTCCGTTTCGTGGCAGGGAACCTTCAGCACTAGCACGACGGTGTCGTCGCTGACCTGCGCTCCGCTGAAGGCCAGCACGGTTTGCTGGATAGCGTCGGCGATCCGCGCCGCGGATATATTGCCCAGGCCGGCGATGAAGTCGCGGAGCCGGTCGTCGCCGTAGAGTTCACGGCTGATATGGCCGCGGGCCTCGGTGACGCCGTCGGTGAACAGGATCAGGCTGTCGCCAGCTCGCAGCAGGCTGCGTGAGTCGTGCAGCTCGGGATCGGGGAAGATGCCGAGCAGAGTCCCCGGTCGCCCGAACGCCTGCACGCGCCCGTCTGCCCGGTGTACCAGTGCAAGGGGGTGGCCGGCGCAGCTGATCTGGACCGAGGCGCCAGCAGGAGTCGGCCGCACCGTGGCGTAGATCGCGGTAAGGAACCGCAGGTCATCGGTGAGCCACTCCAGCAGACCCTGGTTCAGGGCAGCCAGGATCAGGCGCGGCAGGGTCTGCCGGTGTGCCTCCGCCCGGAGGGTGTAGCGGGCCAGGGCGGTGCTCTTGGCAGCAGCGACCCCCTTGCCGCACACGTCGCCGACCACCACTCCCCAGCTCCCTCGCACCGAAGGGAATACGTCGTAGAAGTCCCCGAGCACCTCGGCCCCTGTCCCCCCGGCGACATACCGTGCCGCGACCTGAAGGCCCGGGATGTTCGGCAGCCGCGGCGGCAGGAGGCTTTCCTGCAGGGTCTGGGCCAGCGCCGCACGTCTGGCGCCCTGCTGCAATGCGACCTGCAGCGCTACTTCACCAGAGGCGACATCAGCCAAGTTCTGCAGAACCTCGACGTCGCCCGTGCTCCACTGGCGTGGCAGGTGATCGGCCACCCAGAGCGCGCCCACGACCTGGCCGTCCGGGTCGCGGACCGGGAACCCGGCCCACGCGATCACGCTCCCCGGCTCGCCCGGGCGGCACGCGATGGCGCGTGGGTCCAGCCGGGCGTCATCGATGACCAGCCTTTCCCCGGAATCGATCACGTACTGGCACAGCGACTGCCCGACCGGGCCCGGCCGGCCGGCTATGTTCAGGGCTCCGGGGCAGATCCGCTTGGCGGAAGGGCGCTCACCGGCGACCGCCACGGACGCCAGCGGCGCATCTAGGACCATCGCGGCCAACCGCGCGACATGGTCAAAGGGCTCCTCCGCGGAGGCACCCGGCAGACCGGGCCGCCGCGGCGCGGCCAGCCCGGGCTTCTCGGGTGCGTACACCGGGACGAACCCGGTCATTGCAGGGACCTGGCGGGACGAATCGAGGCGCTGCCGGAGACTCATATCTACCGCTTTCCGCCGTGATTATTGGCTTGTATGCCGATATCAGCGCGAAGCGGGGTCCAGGCCTCAAGTTTTTAATTCAACCACAGAACGGGCAGGTCCACGCTTGCCTTGTCTAAGGCCAGCCGCCGGTCCGGTAAGCCAGGTTCAGGCGCCTATCCCGTCCTTTGGGCCGGCGCCGCCGTCCCCAGGCTTGCCCCCGCCATAGGTGCTCGTTGCAGGCCGGGGGACCTGTGCCGCTATCCACCGTCGCGGCGGACGAGGATGGGCACGACAGGCCCGGCGCCGTTCAGCCGCTCGGACGAAACTAACAATCTTAGAGCGACGCGGCATAATAGGCAGGATAGGCAGACTTTCGCGCTGCTCGTCCGCGTATAAGGCATATTGCGGCTGCTAGATTGACCATCTCGGCATTGCCTCCCGGCTCAGCACCCGCAACTCCGGATGGGCGTGCTCGATCTGGGCCGCGGCGCCACGTTGGCCAGGAAGCGGGCACCTGTTGGGACGGCATCTTCGCCCATCGTCCGGTGCGGCCGTGGAGAGGATGTGTACCAGGGAGTCCGTTTCGGCCGGCTCGTGTTCACAGCGGCGTTCACAGCTGCCTGCAAAGGTCGGCTTCAGCTGGCCTGCAGGAAACAGCGATCTGCTGGAATCAGCGACCGGCGCCCGCGACCGGAGGCGGGAGCCCCGATACGGAAGGAACGCTGATGTCGGCCGATCTAGCTATCTTCCCACCGCCTGCCGTGGCACGGCGCAGCCCGGCGACCGAGGCACGCCACCTGCACCCGGCAGCGCTGCCGCAATGGCGTGCCCTGCTCGGGTCCCGGTGGCAGGAACGGCTGAAGCGGGTCACCGAGTTCTCTCTTGCCTACCACGATGCCGAGGAAGCCGCCGCTGACCCCGGCAGCGGCCTGGCCGCGCGCCGGGCGGCACGGCGGCAGGCGGGCGCGATACTGCGCCGGGCTGTCGCGGAGCGGCTCGCGCTCGCCGAGATCGAGGCGGCGCTGTCCCGGCTTGCGATCGGGCGCTTCGGCTGGTGCGAGCAGTGCGGCGCCGCCATCGCCGCTGTGAGGCTGACCGAGATGCCGCAGGCCAGGTACTGCCCCGCCTGTGATCGCTGACCGCCGGCCGCTGCGGTGTCGCACGCTCGCGGCGGCCGCGGACGGCGTAGTGTCTTGCTGATGGACGGCATCCATGACCTGGGTGGCATGCAGGGTCTGGGGCCGGTGGTTCATTCGCCGGCGGAGCCGGCCTTTCACCACCGGTGGCAGGCGGTTGCCCGGGCACTCATGACGGTCGTCGCCGGCGCGGCCGGGGCCAGCGGGGGCGAGTTCCGGCACTCGATCGAGCGGATGGATCCGGGCCATTACCTGACGTCGGGCTACTACGAGCATTGGCTGACCGCGGCGGCCACCCTGGCTGTGGAGCACGGGCTGGTGACCCATTCAGAGCTTGAGGCGCGCGCCGGCGGGCGGTTCCCGCTGAGCGGCCCGGTGCTCGCGCCGGCCGTCGCCGACGCCGGCCCCGATGTCGGCGAGCCTCGATTCGGGGCCGGCGACCGCGTCCGGGTGCGGGACTGGCATCCGCCCGGCCACACCCGCTGCCCGCGATACGTCCGGGGCAAGGCCGGGGTGGTGGTGCGGGTAGACGGCACCCATTCTGTGCCTGACATCGAGGCTCACGGCACCGCCCGCCGCCACGAGCCGACCTACTCGGTCCGCTTCGACGCCGCCGACCTGTGGGGGGACGGCCAGCGCGGCGTATCGGTCCACGTCGATCTGTGGGACAGCTACCTGGAGGGACCGTGAGCCCGGACAGCCACCATCCGGCTGCCATGTCGCCGGTCGAGCAGCGGGTCGCCGCGCTTGAGGCGCTGCTGACCGAGCGGGGCCTGGTGCCCGAGGGTTTCATCGAGGAGGTCACCCGGCGCTACGAGTCGGAGATCGGCCCGATGAACGGGGCGAAGGTCGTCGCCCGGGCCTGGGCCGACCCGCAGTACAAGCAACGCCTGCTGGCCGGGGGCACCGCCGCCATCGCCGAGCTTGGCTTCAGCGGACCGGAAGGCGATCACACGGTGGTCGTGGAGAATACCCCCGCTGTCCACAACGTGGTCGTGTGCACGCTGTGCTCCTGCTACCCGTGGCCGACCCTGGGGCTGCCGCCGGCGTGGTACAAGGACCCTCCCTACCGGGCCCGGATGGTCCGAGAGCCCCGCACGGTGCTGGCCGAGATGGGCTGCCGGCTGCCCGGCGATGTCGAGATCCGGGTGTGGGACTCCTCCGCCGAGGTTCGCTACCTCGTCCTGCCGCAGCGCCCGTCGCGGACCGAGGGCATGACTGAGGCGCAGCTGGCCGGGCTGGTCACCCGGGATTCGATGATCGGCGTGGCTCGCCTGTGAGCGGACATTGAACCTGCCGGAGATGGACCTGCCCCGCCGGAACGGGGAGCTGGCCTTCGACGCACCCTGGCAGAGCCGGGTGTTCGGGCTCGCGGCCGCGGTCATCGACCAGGCGTTCGGCGGCGACAGAGAGCCGTTCCGGCGGCAGCTCATCCAGGCCGTAGCGGCCGAACCCGGCCGCCCTTACTGGGAGAGCTGGACCGCCGCGCTTGAGGCGCTGGTGCAGAACCTACCTGAACGACCACCTCATGACGGAACGTGACCGGACGCGCGATGGCGCAGAACCGGATGATCCGTGCGTGTTCGGCCGCGCTGCTGCCGGAGCTTTCAGCTGTCCCATCCGCTGCCGTGGACGAAAGCTTTCCCGTTGGGATGCCGTAACCCAGCCCAGTCCGGTCTACTTGTCGCATACTGGGTTATGCGTTCCTTACCGACCGATGAGGCTGTCCAGGCCGCTGCCCGCCGGTTGCGGGCCAGCCTGGTCACACCCGGCCTCGACCGAGCCGTTACCGCCTACTTCGCGGAGCCGGAATTCGCCGGGATGACCTTCGCCGAGCTTGGCCGCAATCCTCCCTGCGAGATCATCCCCGATGACCTGCTGGCCGTGGCTCTTCTGGACATCACCTGGCGTCCCCGGGTAGTCCGCATCCTGCTGGGCAGCCACCAGCAGCAGTTCGGCGAGATGCTCGCCGCCCTGCCGCAGGCAACCGACCTGTGGGACGCCTCCGACGACACCCTCAAGGACATCGACCTGCTCTGGGATGCGCTGACGGCGATCGATGGCATCGGCACCGCAAGCGCGAGCAAGCTGCTGGCCCGCAAGCGCCCCCGGCTCTGCCCGATCAGCGACAACCTCGTGATCAAGGCCGTGGACGTGCCCGGCCGGACCTGGGATGTGCTGCGCTGCCTGCTCCAGGACCCGGCCGCCCGCGCCGACGTCGAAGCCCTCCGCCCGGACACAGCCGCCGGCGCAACCCTGCTGCGCATACTGGATGTCGCCCTCTGGGTCTCGCATAGCCGAACCGCTGCCGCCCAGTGGATGCGAGAGCAGGCCGGGATGCCCGCCGACCAGTAATCGCGGCCTAAGGTCGACATGGGCACGCCGAGTCGGCGGGTCCGCGGAAGGAGACGCGATGAGCGCACAGCAGCGAGTTGGCGCGGCTGCCGATCTGCCGCCGGGCAAGGTGGTGGGCGTGGGGCACTATGCCGTCGGGAACGCCGGCGGGCGCTACTTCGCGGTCACCCGCCGATGCCGCCACCTCGGCGCTGACCTGGCGGGCGGCAGCATCGATGAGAACGGCTGCCTGGTCTGCCCCTGGCACCACTCGGCCTACGACGTCGGGACCGGCCGGATGGTCCGGGGACCGCAGGGGATCTTCGCTAAGGTGCCCGGCCTGGACTTCGGGTACCGCATGCTCACCCGGGTGCTGCCCCTGGGGCGGACGCCGGTGACCGAGCGCAACGGCGAGCTCTACATCGGTGGCTGAGCCCGGGCCAGGACGGACCGGCCGGTGACGACGTCCTCGTGCGCGCCAGCACCAGGACGCCGTGACAGATCGCGCCGGCCGGACAGCCGGCCGCCCAGAACCGGGCGACCTGGTCGCGCAGGGATTTGCGCGTCGCCCGGGCCGCGGCCGGTCAGCGGCTTTGCAGCGAGAAGCGGAGCGTGACGCATACCCCGTCGCGCGGGCGGGCGATGCCGCCGCACGCTGCCGGGTCCCCGGTTTCCACCAGGTCCGCGGGCAGGAAGTGCAGCTCGGCATCGGTGCGGGCGACGGCCCGGACGATGGCCGCGTCGGCGCGGTCGACGACCGGCCCGGGCACATCTCGTTCCAGCAGTTCTTCCTCGCTGGCTGCGAGGTCGGTGCCCGCGGGGCCGATCCATGCGGCCGCGGTGGAGGAGGGATCGTCGGCCAGGAACAGGTCGGAGACGTTGCCGTCGCGGAACGCGGCCATGGTCGGCGCCAGGCCTTCCACGGCCCGGCCGTGAGCCAGCCGGGTCTGCCAGTTCTCGAAGCGCTCCCGGCCGTGGCGGTCGGCCCATTCCGACAGTGCCCGGTCCGCGGCTTCGGCCATGGCCTGGCTGTCCGCGCCCACTTCCTCCTCGACCACGGTGGCGGATTCGGCCAGCGGCGTGCTCAGGTGGCCGAGCAGCAGCGACCGGGCCCGGACGTCACCGGCCACGATGACGTGCCGGGCACCGGCACGGCCGACCGCCGCGGCCACCTCCGCGGCCAGCGCCTTGGCGTTCTCGTCCCAGGTTTCCTCGACACTGCGCTGGTGCCGGGCCTGCGACCAGCCCCCGACCGAGGTTTTGTGCACCGGCCACTGCCGGCCAGCGACCCAGTCCCGCCACGCCTGGCCGGCGCCGCCGATGGCGACGATCTCGCCGCCGGCCCGGGTGGCGCTCACCCGCACGTGCGGGATCGGCGGACGATGCTGGGCCAGCAGCGGCATCAGGTGCGGCAGCGGCGCCAGCCGCGCGATCTCCCGCCGCGGCGGCGCGTCCATGGCCCCGGTGAAGGCGACGGCACCGTCCCGCGCGAACACCGCCCGGCCCGGGGCGGCCTCGCCGGGGTCACCGATCACTTCCGCGACCGCGTCGAGCGAGGCCGGGCGGGCCCCGGCCGCGGCCAGCCGCTCCCTGGCGGCACGCCACCGCAGCTCGATGGCCTGCGGGGCGTTCTCGTGTGCCCGGCTGGTGTCCAGGTACACCGACACGTAGCCGCCGATCTCGTCGTACAGCGGCCGCAGGAAACCCAGGTCCACCGGGCGCCGCCTCCTCCCCGGGTGCGGCCGGCCGGTTACCCGGCCGGAAACGGGGCAACCAGCCCCTTCGCCAGCCTGTCACAACTGTTCCGGACCCAGCGGCTGCAGTACCGCACCTGACCGTTTAATGCGCCGACACGGTGGCAACTCGCCCGCGCCACCGCCCGGCCGGGCCCGTTCCCCGGCCCGGGACGTTTCCCGGTGCCCGTCAGCGGGCAAGGCCGGTAGTTAGCCACTAGCCGGTCTGGGACCATCGCGCCCGGGCCGTCCGGTTAAGCGAGGCATGCCAATGAGCGAACAGGCCAGTGGGACGCACGGGCCGCGCGAGGATGACGCGATCAAGCGCCAGGACCGCAGCGAGCTGCAGGCGCACGGGGAGGAATGGCCGGAGCCCGAGTCGTCGGGCGAGGACGAGCCGGAGACGACCTGGGCCCCGGAGGGCAGGTTCGCCGGAATACTGCCAGGAGAGGACTGGGAGGCCATCGAGCTGCGCAGCGACCTGGCCCGTCACCTGGACCGTACCGCGTTCCCGGCGCCTAGGTCGCATCTGCTTGAGACCCTGACGCAACACCAGGCAGAGCAGCGGCTGCTGGACCTGGTGTCATCGCTCCCGGACACCGTCACGTTCGCCAACCTGGGCGAGCTGCTTCGGGCGCTGGGGCTGCCCATAGAAGAGCGCCCGGCCTGACACGCGGCCCGCCGCCAGCTGGCAGATCGCATTAGCCGACGTTTCCATCGGTGCCGGGATGCCTGGTGGGGTCTGCCCTTTCTTCCGGCACCGCGGCGGGCTCGGCGGCGAGGCGGGCAGCCTGGGCTGTCAGGTAGTGCCGTTCGCGGAGGTTGGTGGCGCGGGCGGCGGCAGCACGAAAGCCGGCGACGGCTGCCTTATTGTCACCGGCGCCAGCTCACCCCGCCGGGACCGCTGCGGGCGGGGCGCCGGGCATCGGTGAGCAGCATCAGGGCGAGCAACCCGCCCACCTCCGGGTCGCCGGGCACGGCAACCTGCATCATCCTGGCCAGGCGGATGGCCTCGCCGGATAGATCGGTGCGGGACAGGCCAGGGCCACTGCTGGTGGTGTAGCCCTCGTTGAACAGCCCCGCTCGCGCTCACGCCAGGAGTTCACGAACGCGTGGGATGACTTGCGTACCGTAAAGCTCGATATTCGTCATGAGGGCTTGATGCGCGAGACCTCCCATGCCGTATTTCAGGTCGAAGCGGGTCGCGCCGAGAGCGGTGAGATTTGCCGCGATCTTCTGGGCGACGGTTTCTGGCGATCCGACGTAGAGCGCTCCTTGTGGCCCGACCTCATAGCGGAAGGAATCCTTGGTCGGGATGGCGAAACCGCGGGTCTTGCTGACGCTGCGGATGACCTCCAGGTAGCGCGGCCAGAACTCGTCGCGGGCCTTTTCGTCAGTGACGGCGACATGACCCGGCGAGTGCACGCCGACCGGTAGCGGGGCC
>Ga0070698_100000960_pt1 | contig 31569 bp, 28 predicted proteins | sample KBSK1502metaG_FD_65477 | JGI IMG/M metagenome (GOLD analysis project Ga0070698, IMG submission 65477) | Corn, switchgrass and miscanthus rhizosphere microbial communities from Kellogg Biological Station, Michigan, USA - KBS K1-50-2 metaG | ecosystem: Host-associated > Plants > Roots >...
CGTTAGCGACGGTCGTCACCGGGCCTCCCCGATCACCCGGATGAGCACGCGCGTCTTGAAGCACGTCGGATAGCGAGCGGAGTGGGGCGCGAGGGGATACGGGACCTCGGGCGAGCGGGTCGGGTCGATGCGGCGGCCCTCCTGAAAGGCTGACGGGAGTGTAGCAGAGGGGCTTGTGGAAGGATAGGGCGTCGCTACGCCAGGGTGAGCTGCTCTGTTCAGGACGGTAGCCCTCCGGCCACTTCTCGTCCGGCCCGCCCGAACCGACGTCTAAGCCAGCGGAGCAGTCGTCTCATCGCGGACTGCTCGCGTAGCGCTCACGGGACACCCCGGCTCTAGAAGGTCGCGCCGTCATCGGAGTCAACGGCCCCCAGATCAGCCGCCGCTCGTCTCGTGCCCGTCGGAGTCACAGATGCCGCTGTAGCGGGTCTGGCAGGCCCCGTACGCTCGGAGGCTCCGGACGAAGGCTGCGAGTCGGCGAGATGCGCGAGCGGGATCTGCGTGCTGGCCGCCAGATGCTCCCGGCAATATGCCTGCGCATCCCCGGCGGGTGATGCCCGAGAACCTCTCGGACCGAGCCTCTTGGGCACGGGCGAGCATGGCGGGGCTATCGTAGCCGAACGCCAGGGAAGGAGCCAGCAGCAGGCCAAGCGGATGCAGCGCGATGGCCCTTAGCCGGCGCGGTGCACGTAAACCTTGACAGGCTCCTGGTGGTTGACCGTGTCGAGGGTCGGGGAGTGCTCGTCCTCGTACTCCGGTGACACGAAGAGGCGGTAGGTCGCGATCAGAATGTACTCGCGCCGCAGCAGGTTTTCGGGGTCGTCGAACCGGAAAACAATGACGATGCGCTTCGGCTTCTGGGCGGGCCAGGTGCGGCCCAGCGTGGAGCGGTAAGGCAGCGCGTTGCCGGTGAACAGACCCTCCGCGCGCGAGGCGATGAGGACGTCCGCGCCACCCGACAACGTGGCGCCGAGCGCCGCCGAGGTTTCCTTCATCGTGTAGTGTGGACGCAGGTATGCGGGGGCCACGCGGGCCACCACGAGCGCGCCGTAGCAGAGGGCGGCGGCGGGCACCAGCGCGGCCCACCGTTCGGCCCGCCACTCGCGTCCGGCGCTTGCGAGCAGTGCGGTGGCGAGAGCGGCGACCCACGGGCCGAGGACCCACCACGAGCGCACCCCGGCGCCGGCCGCCGGCCAGAAATTTGCGTGCAGCAGGCCGCCGCGCTGACCGAGGAGCCAGACCAGGACCCCCACGATGGGATAGACGACGAGCGCGCGCAGCAGCGCCGGTCGCGACGACGCTGCGCGGCGCACGAGGCATGCGGTCGCGGCGAGCGCGATCGACACGCAGACGAGCTTGAGTCGGAGCCGGGTGGGATCGACCCCGACCAAGCTCCCGATACCGGCCGGGAGCGGCGCCCACAGCGCGGCCGTTGGCAGGCTGACCAAGACGAGAGCCGCGGCGGCGCGCGCGCCCCGCGCACGCAGCAGCGCCGCGATCGCTTCGAGCGGCACCTGCGCTGCTATCGTGATGCCGGCCGCCAGAGCTGCCGCCATCGGGATCAGGATGTGGACGCGATAGCGGTCCGGGAAGTATTGCAGCGACACCATCAGAAGCGTGTAGAGCCCTGCCCAGATGCCGGCGGTAAGGAACACGCGCCGGAGGGCCGGCTCAACCCGGAGGTCGGGACGAGCGAGCCAGGCCACCGCGACCAGGCAGAGGGCAAGCGCCCACATGTTGAAGACGGGCCCGAAGTCGGTCTCGAAGGGAAAGGCCAGGACGGTGTACGGCGTGTTCAGACTCAGGAACGAGCGGAATATCCCGAGATTCGCCGCGACAGACAGGCGTGCTCGTCCGACGAAGGGCAGGGCACCCAGGAGGAGCAGCAGCACGGGCACCAGGAACCCCGCCCAGAACACGAGCAGGTTCGGCCAGCCACGGCGCGAGCCCTCGGGAAGCGGCTGGGCGAGAACGAGCATCGAGAAGATCGGCACCACGAAGATGGTGGTGGCCTTCATCCCGACCATCGCGAGGAGCAGAACCCCCGCTCCGAGCAGGCGCGTGGGCGCCGGTGGCCCGGTGACGAGCAGCAGGTAGACCGCCAGTTGCAGGAGCATGGCGGGCACCTCGGGCACCGCCACCCGGCTCAGCATGACGAGGTCGACTTCGAAGGCGAGCAGCGCGAGAGCGACCAGCATCCCGGCGGGAGTGACCAGGCGGCGGAAGCCCAGCCAGAAGAGCATGAGGATGGCGCTGCCTGAGAGGGCGGTGAGGAGACGGCTGGTCCAGATGCTCACCCCGAGCAGGGTGAAAACCACAAAGCTGGCGACCTGGAAGAGGGGAGCCACTAGGAGGTGGAGGAGCCATTCCGTGTTCACGAGATGGCCGAAGAGGGCCATCTCGCGGGCGTGGGCGATCCAGCGGCCCTCGTCCGTGACGTAGCCGACCCACGCGTAGTAGTCGGGGTCGGCGTCGAGGTGCACCACGCGCAGGGCGACGCCGGCCACTAGGACCAGGGCGATGAGGGCGCGGATGCCTCCCCGGGCCGGAGGGGCCGCGACGGTCAACCGGGGGGGTGACCACCGGGCCAAATCAGGGGCGGCGGGCGGTGCGATGCCTCGGATCCGTTAGCCAGTTGTACGTGGTTGTCAGGAAGAAGCCGAGCGCAAAGCCGACGACGAACCCCCATACGAAGCCGATCACGCTCCCCAAAGCGGTCACACGGTAGCCGATGAAGTACTGGCCGAGCAGGGCCAGGTGCGGACCGACCACCGGGCCGCTCTTGATCACGAGCCAAATGGTGGCCACGAAGACGATCAAGCCCAGCACAAGGCCGGTGACGACACCCTGAACGGTGGCGTTGAAGCGCACCATCCGGGTGACCAGCAGATGCTCCAGCGTGCGTGGGTCGTCCATCACGATCTCCAAGGCGCCCTCCTATACGAACTCGAGAAATCGCCGGAGCAGGCCGAGCTCGACGCGCCGGCGGACGATGGCGACGTAAAGCAGCAGCACCGTGTTGCGCAGAAGCGCGAAGGTCCAGCCGAGCGCCCCGCCGGCCACGACGCCATACAGCAGGCCGAGGAGGGCACCCGACGGGCTAACAGTGTAGCCGGGGAAGTACTGGCCGAGCAAGCCGAGGGTTGGCCCCACCACCGCGCCGCCCTTGAGGACCAGAAGGATGGTGGCCAGGAAAAGGGCCAGGCCCCCCGCCGCGCCGGTGGCCCCTGCAAGTGCGACCCCGTCGATGCGCGGGAAGTACTCCTGGAGGGTAGGAGTGAGGGTCTTCTCGGTGATCTCCTCGTGGTACTCGGCCTCGGTGTTCACGCTCCAGAGGTCGTTGTGCTCACCCAGGACCAGATTGCGCACGGCGAGCAGCCCGGTCAGCATTGCGTGGTCCTGGTTGTTGTAGCGATGCAGCCCGTTCCGTCCAATCGTCTGGAGGTTCTCCAGGCCGTCGACGAACGCCCGTACCGTTGCCATGTACTCGGCGTACGAGGCGTCGTAGACGGGATAGGCCTTGGGCACGCGGAAGACGCAGCCGTCCTCGATGTCGGCGCGGGTGGCGAGGCCGACGGTCTCGAGCTCCCGAGCCGCTAGCTCGATGAGCCGGGCGTCCGGGGTGTTCCATAGGGCGTCGCCCTCGGTGCAGAAGTACTCAAGGCCGAGGCTGCTTTTCGATGGATCGGGCACCATGTCGGGGCTCCAGTTGGCGAAATTCTGGATGCGACCGACCTGGACCTGGGCCGAGTGGACATAGATCCAGTTGTCGGGAAAGAGGTCGCGCTTGCGCACGATCAGGCAGACGGTGAGGAAGTCACGGTAGGTCAGGTGCCGGGCCGCCGCGAGCACGGAGGCCGGGGGCGGGGGCGAGAGCTTCAGGATCAGTTCGGACACCGGCATGCTCGAGAGGAAGTGGGTGGCTGGCAACATCTCCTCCCGGCCGTCGCGGGCGACCACAACCGAATCGATGCGATTGCCGGTCCGGTAGACCCGCACCACGTCCTCCCCCAGCCGTACCCGCCCGCCCTTCTCCTCGATCTCGCCGGCCACCGCCTGCCACATCATGCCGGGGCCGAGGCGCGGGTAGTCGAACTCCTCGATCAGCGTCTTGATGGTGCGCTGGGGCTTGAGGAACATGCTCAGCAGCACGGTCTTGAGCGACAGGCCCTTGATCCGCTGAGCCGCCCACTCCGCGCGGAGCTCGGAGCAGGGAATGCCCCAGACCTTCTCAGTGTAGGTCTTGAAGAAGATTGAGAAGAGACGGTAGCCGAAGCGGTTGGTCACCCACTGCTCGAACGTATCCTCGTGCTTGTGCGGCCGGATTTGCCAGCGCAGATAGCTTAGCACGACGAGGATGGCCTGGCAGATCCCGAGGCCCGCGAGCGCGTTGAGCGGCTTGAGCGGGTAGTGAAAGAAGCGGTTGTTGTAAAAGATCCGGGACATGCGGGGCCGGCGCAGGAACTCGCCGCCGAGCACCTCCTGCCAGATCTTGTTCACCTCGTCGACCTTGGTGAAGAAGCGGTGGCCTCCCATGTCGAAGTAGAAGCCCTTGTAGCGCACCGTGCAGGACAGGCCGCCGACGCGCTCCGTCTTCTCCAGGACCGTCGGCCGGTGCCCGAACTTGATGAGCTCCCGTCCCGCCGTCAGGCCGGCGGGGCCGCCCCCGATGATCACAACCTTGCGGTTCGCTTCTGTCATGAACGGTTCCTTGCACTTCGGTTGCGTGAGCGCTTCATGCGACGCCCTGGAACAGGTCGGCCTCGATCGCCGGGGCGTCCGGGCGGGGATGCGCCCGCATGTACAGCTCGGTCAGGCCGACACACCACGTGAGCAGCCACGCCCAGCGTCGGTGGCCGGTCGCGGTCCCGGCCTGGCTCTGATGGCACTCGGCGGCGGCTCGCTTCCACGCCACCGCGTGCCTGGGCACGCGAATCCGGGCGTGGATCGGGAAATTCACATCGGCAATGCGGCCAAGGTCGACGTCACGATTGCGGCCCACCCGACTGGGGTCACGCCCCAGGAGCCGCAGGGCCCGCACCATGAGCCGGAGGGCGCGACGAGAGGGGACCCAGTAATACAGCTTTTGCGAGGCGAACGGGATTCCAGCGCCGTGGCGCTGGTCCGGCTCTCCGGCCCGGAGGAAGGCTTCGAGGGTTGCTCGGTGGATGGCGATGTGATCGGGATGGTGGTAGCTCCCGATGGGATCGAACGTGATGACGACTTGAGGTCGGACGCTCCGGATCACGGTCACGATCTCACGCGTGACATCCTCGAGAGGGGCGGCCATCAACGCGCGTGGATGTCGGTTGTCGGGTGATCCCGGCATCCCGGAGTCTCGATAGCCGAGATGGACGACCCCGGCAAGCCGCAACGCTCGGGCGGCACACTGCAATTCTGCCCAGCGCTTGTCGCCGACGGTCGCGAAGCCGTCGAGATGCTCGGGCGGAACGGAGCCGGCCTCCCCTCGGGTGGCGCAGGCGTAGACGACTCTTGCGCCCTCCGCGGCGTACTTGGCCAAGGTCCCGCCAGGGCCGAAGGACTCATCGTCCGGATGCGCTCCCACGAACAGCAGCACGCGCTCACTCGCCATCCCGACCGACTCGGGCCCCCCCGGCGCGGGAAGTGGCGGCGGGGACCATGGTTCGGGACGCATGGAGCACTCGCACCGGTCGCCGGAGCGTAGCCGACTCGGCGGCGGCGAGGGCGATCTGGAGCGCGGCCCGCCCATCCGCCAGGGTGCACTCGACCTGGGTGTTGTTCCGGATCGCGTCGATGAAGTGACGCCACTGGTTCCGGTAGGAGGCTTTGAAATCGCCGCCTCCCCAGAGGTTGACGAGTCCGCGGGGCAGCGCCCGGAGGACCTCCGGCATCCGGTGAAGCCGTGCCCGCAGGCTGCCCGGGCTGGTGCCGTTCGGATAGAGCGCCAAACCCTCGACGCGCTCACAGGAGACGCGGAGACGTCCGGCGGAGCCGCAGACCTCGATCTCGATGTCGCCCGTCGTCCGCTCCGAGAATACCGCCGAAGCCAGGACGTGGTTGGCGAGGACGGCGCTGACCACTGCGATCTCATCCTCCCGGCGGCCCGGCCGACTCATCGCGAAGATCTCTTCGATCTCGGTTCCGAGCAGGTAGCGCAACATGTCGAAGTGATCGACCGCGGTCTCCACGAGGGCTCCGCCACCAAGATCTCGGCGCTCCCGCCAGAGCGGCAGGTCGAGGTCGTCGCGCGGGCCGTACCAGACGAGGCGGATGCTCTCGAGCGCCCCGAGGACCCCCGTCTCGAGCACGGCGCGCGCCTGGCGTACCAGCCGATGCCAGCGCATATGGTAGCCGACCAGCACCTTGCCCGGGCTGCGCCGGGCGTACTCGATCATCCGGTCGGCATCGTCGAGCGAGAGCGCGGGGGGCTTCTCGACGAAGACGTGCTTCCCCGCCTCGAGCAAGGGCAGCACCACCTCGCAGTGGACGGTGGCCGGAATGCAAACCGCGACCGCGTCGATCTTGGCGGTGGCGAGGAGCGAGTCCACGTCCTTGTATCGCTCGGGGATCCGAAAGCGATCGGCGACGAGATGCAGCCGCTGCGGATTGGGATCGACGACCGCCACCGTCTTTATGTCACGAAGGCCCCGGAGAGCCGGGAGGTGCTCCTCCTCGGTCACCGCGCCACACCCTACGAAGGCCAGGCGGATCATGACCTGGTGCCGCGAACGCGCCGCTCCAGCTGCACGGCGAGCCACACCGAGACGTAGCTGAGCGTGCTGTACACGTAGTAGAGCAGGTGCAGCAGGATGGCGGCAGCGGTGAACCACATCCCACGGCGGCGAAGAAAGAAGCCATAGAGCGCTCGATTGAGGCCAACCACGGCCAGGAGCGCGATCGCGGCCGGCGCGAGGAGAACGGGACGGAAAGGAGCCAGAAGCAGGCAGGCGAAACCGAGCAGGACGAGCAGGGCGCTCACCCGCTGACCAGTTTTCAAGTTCAGATCGTTGGCCGAGATCCGGCGCTCGAGGATCAGCCGTGACCACGGCACCGCACGCGCCTTGATATCGGTGATGAGAAGCGAGCGGAGTGTCCAGGTCTTGAAGTGGGTGCCCTGCAGCCTCTTGTCGAGCAGAATCCGATGCCCGGCCTGTCGCAGCCGATAGCCGAGCTCGATGTCCTCGACGGCGGGCCGCCGGAAGTGTCCCTCGTCGAACCCGCCGACCTGCGTGAACGCGGCACGCCGGATCGCGCCGCAGCCCGCCCAGAAGGTGGACGCCTCTGGATTTCCCTCCTGGTGGACGAAGTGGTGGAGGAGGTTGCGGTACTGGGAGATGACGCCTGGCGCATTCGGGGAGGCGTCGTAGGAGCCGAAGACCGCCGCCACGTCCGGATGCCGGTCGAACACGGCCAGAACGCGTCTCACCGCATCCGGAGCGACGGCCACGTCGGAGTCTACGAAGAAGAGGACTTCGCCGCGCGCGCTGCCGACGCCGCGGTTACGCCCGGCCGCGGGGCCCGAATTTTCGGGAAGGCGCAGTACGCGGGTCCCCGCGCGCTCGGCCACGGCGGCCGACTCGTCGGTCGACGCGTCGTCCACCACGATGATTTCCGAATCCGGAGTCGCGGCGACTCGCAGAGCCGCGAGGCACTCCCGGAGATTGCGGGCATCGTTGTAGGCCGGGACGATGATCGAGATGCGAGGGCCCGCCGCGGTCTGGGCTGGCCGCGGCGAAGGGAGATCTTGGAGGTCTTCCACGTGTGAGCGCACATCGGGGAGTGAGGGGCAACTTCCGTGCCACCGGGGACTCGGCGCTTGTGCCTGTCCCCGCCCTCGTATTCGACTGCTACGCCAGGGAGATGGGCGAATCGAATCGCGACATTCTGGCCTACACTGTACGGACTGCATGGAAACAGAATTCCCAGACTGGGAACTGCCTTTCCAATCCTGGGCCTGACGGACGGTCCTATAGCCGCCGCCTGACTCACCCCGTATGATCCAAGAAGGAGCAGGGGACTGATGGCACGGCAGGAAAAGGTCTTCTCGATAGTCATTCCAACCTATCGGCGTCCTCACCAGCTGGCCATCTGTCTTCGGTCGCTGGCGAGACTCGACTATCCTCGGGACGACTTCGAGGTAATCGTGGTCGACGATGGCGGCGAGGGGCCGACCGACGCGGTGATCGAGGGCTTTCGAGATCAGCTCGATGTCACCCTGTTCCTCCAGTCGCATGCGGGTCCCGCGGCAGCTCGGAACACCGGCGCGGCGCGAGCCAAGGGCACGTTCCTGGCTTTCACCGACGACGACTGCGCTCCGGCTCCGGCTTGGCTCCAGGGTCTGGCCGGACACCTCTCGTCAGCGTCGGACTGCGCGGTCGGCGGGCGGACGGTCAATGCATTGCCTCAGAATCCATATTCGAGCACCAGCCAGATGGTCGTCGATTTCGTATATGCCCACTACAATGCGGACGCCAGCCGGGCGCGCTTTTTCGCCTCCAACAATCTCGCGTTGCCGGCGGCGCTCTTCCGCGCCACCGGCGGCTTTGACGCGACCCTGACCACCTCGGAGGATCGAGAGCTCTGCGATCGGTGGTTGCACTCCGGCTATCGGATGGTCTATGCCCCCGAAGCCGTGGTCCACCACGCGCATTCGCTGACGTTCCGCAGCTTCTGCCGGCAGCATTTCAACTACGGGCGGGGGGCATGTCGGTTTTACCAGATACGCGCGCGGGTCCGACGAGAACCAGCCCGGCTGCAGGCCCGGGCCTTCTACGTCGACATGCTGCGGTATCCCTTTTCGCGGGCCCGCGGTCGACGGGCGCTGGTGCTGGCAAGCTTGCTGGTCGTATCGCAGGGAGCGAGCGCGACCGGGATCTTGTGGGAAAAGGCCTCCCAAATCAGTAGAGCCCGCTGAGCCCCGCAGGGAGTCCCCCCGAAGCCGTCAGGCAAGAATCATCGCCGCGCCCATCTCGCCGATCATCATGGAGGGCGCCTGGGTGCTGCCGCTCACGATCCGCGGCATGATGGACGAGTCGATGACTCGAAGGGCATCGAGCCCCCGTACCCGCAGTCGGGGGTCCACGACGGCGAGGTCATCGGTTCCCATCTTGCACGTGCCGACCGGGTGGTAGGTGGTGGTGCCGCTCTGGCGTACGTAGTCGGCGAGCTCGACGTCGGTTTGCCTGTCCGGCCCCGGGTATATCTCGGCCGCGGTGAACGGACGGAAGGCGCCGGCACGCATGATCTCACGGCAGCGTCGGAGTGCCGCGACGAGCCTCTCGAGGTCGATGGGCTCCGTGCAGTAGCGAGGGTCGATGAGGGGTGGATCGGTAGGGTCCGCGGAGGCAAGCGTGACCGCACCACGGCTTTCCGGACGCAGGAACGCCGCCTCGAGCGTCATGCCGTGGCCCTCGACGCGCGCCCGACCGTAGTCGAACCAGATGAGCGGGAGGAAATGGAGCTGAATGTCCGGCGAGGTCGTCTCGGAGCGGCTGCGCAGGAAGCCGCCGCCCTCCGCGAGGTTCGACGTCGCCCGGCCGGTATTGAAGAGAAGGAACTCGAGGCCGTGCTTGATGAACGGGAGCGGTCGATCCCAGTGGTCGTATGTGATCGGTCGGCTGCATCGCGTGATCACCTGCACGTTGAGGTGGTCGTGGAGGTTTCGACCGACGCCGGGCAGAGGGTGCACGACCGGGACCCCGAGGCGACGGAGCTGATCCGCCGGCCCGATGCCGGAGAGCAGGAGCAGCTTTGGGGAGTTGATGGCTCCCGCGCTGACGAGCACCTCGGCGGCCGCATGGGCCACCTCCACCCGACCCGCGGTGAGGAACTGTACGCCGATCGCCCGGCCGCGCTCCACGAGTACCTTGGTCGCGTAGGCGTGGGTGAGGACGGTCAAGTTCGGACGTCGGCGCACCGGATGCACGAAGGCGTCGGCGGCGCTGTATCGCTTGCCGTCGAGCTGGGTGACCTGGTACGTTCCCACGCCCTCCTGGGTGGCCCCGTTGAAGTCGCGACTGAATGGGAGGCCCACTTCCTGCGCGGCCTCGACGAACACCCTCGTCAGGCGGTGCGGGTGTACCTGGTCGGCGACGTTGAGCGGTCCACCCTGGCCGTGAAAGCGATCCGTGATGGTCTGGTTGTTCTCGAGACGCTTGAAGGCGTCGAGGACGCTCTCGTAGCTCCAGCCGTCGTTCCCCAGTCGGTGCCAGAGGTCGTAGTCGCCCGGCTGCCCCCGCACGTAGGTCATGGCGTTCACGGCACTACCGCCGCCCAGCATGCGCCCCTGCGGCAGGTAGACCCGGCGGCCCTTCATGCCCTCCTGCGGAACTGTTTCATACTGCCAGCGGAGCTGAGGGTCGAACCCGGCGGTGAGTCGGGCCAGCAGGCGCACCAGCATGGAGGCGTGTCCGGTGCCGGCCTCCAGGAGCAGCACCCGCGTGACTGGATCGGCGCTCAGGCGGTAAGCGAGCACGCACCCGGCGGCGCCGCCGCCGGCGATGATGTAGTCGTACTCTCGAGGCACCGCGGTCAGCTCGTGCGTTGCAACGGAGCGTCGCCGGCGGCGCGAAGGAGGCGAGACAATGCGGGCATCGAGATGAGATAGATTCCGGCTGCGAGGAGCAACGTGTAGTCAAAACCGAGCCTGATAGAGGCGACGGCGGCGATCAGGGAGCCGACGACGGTCATGAACGCGTTGACCCCCCAAGCCCACGGGATCAACCGGGGCTCCGCGGACTGGAGGGCGGCGATACCGAGCGGGAAAGGCATGCCGAGGCAGACCCCGAGTGGCACCACGAGGAGGGCGGCCAGGGCGATTCGGGCACCCTGGCCCAGGCCCAATGCCAGGTCTCGCGCGTACGGAAAACAAAGGACCAAGGCGCCCACCAGCAGCGCGAGAGCCGGGAAAACCCACACCGTCCGATCGACCCGGCGCCCCGATAGCCAGGCGGACGCGCCACTGCCGACTCCGGCCGACACGAGGACCGTGAACAGGACGGTGGCCATGGAGTAGATGGGGAAGCCGATCAGGACGACGAACTTCGAGATCAAGACGACCTCGATGATGATGAAGCCGGCCCCGAGGCTCCCGAAGTAGAGCATCGTGGGGAGCACGACCGCGCCCCGCAGTCCCCGACGATGCATCCGGAGGAGCGGTGAGAGCAGGAAGACGCCGGCCATCACGATCGACAGTCCTCCGAGCAGGTAGAGGTGGATCCGATCCCGAGGGATGAACCCCAGCAGGCTCGCGTTGATGAACGCGGCGGCGCTGGCCGGCACGTAACCACGCGCGTCGGGCTCCAGCGGGTGAAGGTGCTTTCGGAGATCGCGAAAGAAGGGTTGGGAGTCGGTCGGTGGGAACACGAGATAGGGGACGCGATCCTGGAGAGCACGGCTCAGCGGTACCTGGAAGAACTCGTCCGGGACGTTGGCCGCTTCCGGCTCTCCGGGGGCGTAGAGGATGCCGTAGTCACGGCGCGGAGTGTCCGCGAAGTCCTTGCTGGCAAAGTGCCGGATCGCGGCGATCTCGTCCCGGGTCCATCGTGACCGCTTCACCACGAAGGTCGGCATGATGAACTCGGCCCAGCCGCTGCCTTCCACGACGAGGTGGTCTCGGAAGCTCCGATCGGGGAACAGCTCGTGCCACGCCTGCGCCGCGGTGGTGATCATGCGCGGATACATGTAGTAGTTGATCTGCAGGATGCCGTCATCCGTGAGATGGCTGAGGTATTCGTGGTACGCCTCTACCGTCTGGAGGTAGATCGGCTCGACCGCGCCCGCCCCCTGGGCCACGCTCGACGTCGTATGGTTGCTGTGGATCTGGATGACGTCGTAGCGCTGATCGGTATGCCGGAGAAAGCTTCGACCCTCGTCGCACACGCCGTTGACGCGAGGGTCGGTGTACAGATCGCCGATGAACTTGGCGTAGGGCCCCTTCGCGGCGTGGATGACTCCGCAGACCATCTCCACCGCGTCCACCTTCGCCGCGCCAAAGACCAGGGCCGCGAGGGTTTCCTGCCCGCCCGCGCTTCCGATGACCAGGACCCGCATCGGGGTGCCCCGCTTGAGCCAGTAGGGGAGGGCCACATACCTGCCGGTGTGATAGCGGGGCTGGCCATCGACGGTCTCGAAGTAGCGGGCCCGGGCCGAGGCGAAGTTGCCGTCGAACTGGAAGAAGAAGGAGGCCTGAGAGCCGCCGTCGTAGGTAATCCGACGCAGGAAGGGCACGGGCTGCTGAAGGATGTCGATCTTCGCTACCGGATCCCAGCGAGAATACTCCACCGCCTGGTCGGGATCGTCCTTGAAGGTCCAGGACTTGAGGGCGTGGGTCGGGAAGTCGATCCGGCCCGTGATGCCCAACGTCAGCGCGGCCAGGACGGCGGACGCGGCGCAGGCCACCCGTCGGGCACGGCTGCCGCGAGCGGACACGAGCGCGGCGACGAACGCGGCGGCGGTGGCCACGAGCGCCAGGATGGCCGCGGGCCCGATGAGGGTCGGCAGCACGATGATCCCGAGCGATCCAATTCCGGCTCCCACGAGATCGAAGTAGTAGAGACGGTGGACGCGCCGCGCATAGCGAGTGAGGAGGATGGCGATCACGACGCCCACCATCAGAAACGGCGCGAGAAGACACACGTAGAGGATCGCGAAGTAGACGAGCTGGAGAAGCGGGCGCTCGGCCACCGCGCCGAGATCGAACGGGAGGAGCCGGATGGCGGCAATCAGGAGGAGCATGGTCGCGGCAAATGCTCCGGATCCGGCCGCCACCAGTCTCGCGGTCGGGGTCTCGGCCATCGGCCACAGCATGATCGCGATGCCCCCGAGCCCGAGCCCGAAGATCGCGCTGCTCACGATGAAGTTGGCGAGGTTCGTCCAGAGAACGACGTCGAAAATGCGGGTGAGCGTGAGCTCGAGCAGCAGCGTGGCGCCCGAGAGGATGAAGATCGCCGGGTATAGGCGCCAATCGAAGGGCGCGGCGGATTGTTCGCGAATTGCCTCGAGGGAGGGTTCCGGGAGCGACGGACGAAACGGCGGTGCGGGTCGGACGCTCGGTACGGTTGCCATCGCGGGGCAGAGTACACTGCGAGCCACCACTAGACAACAACCGCAGCCCGTGGCACATGAGATGGCGCCGTGGCCACCGCCGCGGGGCGAGAATGGGCTTGCAATCGCGAGGTGATCATCGCAATTTGAATCGATGCGTCCCACCTACGGCTCGGTCCCGGGCCTCGATGTTCCGGCGCCCAAGATCATCGTCGGCACCGACCGCGTGCAGACCAGGCTGTGGCGTGTCCTCCCCGCGTGGCGTGCGCGGCGGGCGTGGTCGAAGCTCTTCGACGCGGCGCTGGACATGGGATGCACCGCGTTCGACACCGCGTGCTCGTACCGCGGAGGGGACGCCGAGCACCTCCTCGGGAGCTGGCTCGGCGAGAGCGCGACCCGCCATGAGGTCCTCATCGTCACCAAGGGCGGCATGCCGCGGCCCGGCCGACCGCCGGGCCTCTCCCCGGAGGCGGTGGCGACGGATCTGGAGACCTCCCTGCGTCGCCTGCGCCGGGACAGTGTCGACCTCTACTTGCTCCATCGCGATGATCCCGACGCCGACGTCGCCGCGCTGGTTGAAGCGCTGGCCTCACACCATCGCGCCGGCAAGATCAAGGCCTACGGATTCTCGAACTGGGAACTAGCACGCGTGGCTTCGGCGGTGGCCGAGGCGCGATCCCGTGGTCTGCCGCCGCCCTCTGCTCTGAGCCCGCAGCTGAGCCTCGCGAGCTGGAGTGCGGCCCCTTGGAAGGGGCTGACGAGTCTGAGCGGTACCGATGCGGAGGCGGGAGCCTCCCGCGAATGGGTGAGAGCCCAGCGCCTTGCCGTCCTGGCCTACTCGCCTCTGGGAAGGGGTTTCTTCGGATTGACGACCCGCGCGGATCTCGCGACCCGGGGCCCTCGCGAGGCTCGCTGGCGCGCCGCCTACGATTCGCCCTCGAACTTCGCGCGCCTGGCGCGCGCTCAAGAGCTGGCGCGCGCCAAGGGCACGACGACACCGCAGGTTGCCCTTGCCTATGTCCTCGGGCAGCCCTGCAACACGTTCGCCGTCGTCGGGGTGAAGGATGCGGAAAAGCTCGCCGCCTGCGTGTCGGCCTGCCACCTCACCCTCACCCCGGCCGAGATGCGCTGGCTCGAAACCGGTATCCATCAGCGCGACGGCCGCTAGCCGGACGCTTCACCGTGCGTGCCGGAGGGTGGGAATAGCCTGACGGCACGCGCGCACCGTCAGGGCCATCATCGTGAGGGTGGGATTCTGCCAGCCACACGTGGGCCAGGCGGCCCCATCGAGCACCAGCACGTTGGGAGCGTCCCAGCATCGATTGAACGGGTCGACGACCGACGAACGCGGGTCCGCGCCCATCGGGGCAGTGCCGACTTCGTGGACGGCTTGACCGGGAACGGACATGCCCTTCGTCTCCGAGAGCACGACCCCCCCGGCCGCCCGCACCATCTCGCGCATCGTTCGGCGCGCGTCCTCGACCATGTGTTTTTCGTTGTCGGTCCAGCGATATTCGATGCGGGCGGCCGGAATGCCGAAAGCGTCGCGCACGGCGGGGTCGAGGGTTACGCGATTCTCCCGGCGCGGGAGCGTCTCGCCCAGGGCCGTCATTCGAAAGGTGACCCAGCCGAAGGGCGCGAGGGGCTCACCGAACGACGCGCGCTGCGCGGTTCCCTGGATGCCGTAACCCCGCAGGAACCCGTCGCCGTCCCCGCTATCGAGGTTGCGGAAACGCGGGATGATGAAACCGTGTAGCCCGCCCGAGGGCTGGCGCGCGATACGGCGGGGTGCGGGCAGGAGGCCACGGCTGAACGTCGCGGTGTGATCCATGAGTCCGAGCCCGAGCAGCCCCGACGAATTGCCGAGGCCGTGAGGATGGCGCGGGCCGCGCGAGTTGAGGAGAATTCGGGTGGTCTCTATCGTCGAGGCACACAGCGCGACGAGGCGCGCCTTCACGCCTGAGTCGCGACGGCTGCGTCGGTCGACTACCGTGACGCCACGAACGCGGCCCGACAGCTCATCGATGGTGACGCCACGCACGAAGGCGTCGGTCACGAGGTGGGCGCGGCCCGTGGCCAGCGCCGCGGGAAGCGTTGTCGAGGCGCTCGAGCCGCCGCGCCCGTTACCGTCGTCGAGTACACCGCGAGCCGCCACGAGCCGGCGGCCGGGCCATCCGGTCTCGATCGCCGCCTTCAGCCGTAGCTCGGCGGGGGTCAGCTCGATTGCGGGGCGATAGACCCCATCGGGCAGCTGCTCGAGGCCATCGGCGTTCCCGTGAACGCCCAGGAACGCCTCCACCTCGTCGTAGTGCGGCGCGAGGTCAGCATAGGAAATCGGCCAATCGGGACTGGCCCCATCCCGGCGCCCGGCCTTGAACTCGCGATCGGAGAGTCGGAGCAAGACTCGACTCCAGCCGAGGGTGCGGCCCCCGATGCCGCGCATGCGTACCCAGCGGAAAGGGCGGGCGGGAGGTGTCACGTACGGTTCGACGACCGAGTCGGGAGCGAGATTCAAGTTCAGATCCGAGCTGTGAACTCTCATGCCCAACAGTCGCCTTAGCTCGGCAACGCGCCGTCTTCCCCTCCGGACCCCGGGATCCGTGGGCGGGCCCGCTTCGAGCACCACGACGTCGAGGCCGGCCTCGGCAAAAACCTTGGCGGCCCAGCCGCCGGTGGCGCCTGAGCCGACGATGACAACGTCGAACTCCCGCCGCAGGTCAGTCAGTGCGTCGCGCCCGGCAACTGGTAGGCGAAGACAGGCTCGTCGATTCGGTTCACCAAGAGGAGCCGGCGCGTTTGCGGGTCGAGCTGCCCGCGCCCGAAGGTGCCTTGCCCGTTCTCGGCGGTGGGCGTGACGCCGCCGACCGGGAGCGCGACCCCCTGACCGGTGCGGGCGTCGATCTTCCAGACCACGCCGCGATCGACCGTATAGAGCACCGCCTCCATGGGGTCGGCCACGAGGACCGGGCCACCCTTGGACATGTTGGGCCCGGTGATGCGGAAGCTCGAGATGCTGGGCGACCGGCTCGTGGCGTCGAAGACCTTCGGCGGGCTGAAGGTGGTCATCCCTGCCCCGTAGAGCCGCTTCGTCACCGGGTGATACACGAAGGTCGCAGCCGCATCGGACCCATTCCGGAAGGTGGACGCCACGATCCACCTGTTATTCTCTGCGTCGTAGCGGCACAGCTTGCCGTCGGACGATACGATCCAGATGGTCCGCCGGTCGGGATCACAGGTCGCCATGGATGCCACGTACCCGGACGGAGCATCGGCGAGCCGGGTCCACTTCCTGGTCGCCAGATCCAGCATCCACGTGTCCGTGCCGGGCTGACCCCAGCCGCCGAGACTCCACGGCGAGCCCGCATAGACGAACATGCCGCCGGCGTCGCCGATCCAGGGAACGTAAGTCATTCCGCTGTAGGTATGTCGTGCGGCCGGGCTGCCGTCGGGGTACGCTGCCGGACCCGCGGTGATCGGCGGCGGCGCGGGGCTCGGCGGAACCAACAAGCTCCACCCGCCCGAGTCTGGACTGAAGGCCATCACCTCGTTCCCGGCGTAGTCGTGGTGTCCGCCGCCGAAGGCCAGCATCCGGCGCGCCCTGGCGTCCGAGACCGCGCCACTCCAGGCCAGCATGAAGTTGGCCCGATTCCCGTCCGGCGTGAATGGGAGCGCCACGTCCTGCACCGTGTTCGTCGAGACGATGGACCACCCGTCCGTCGTCTGCTTAGCCCCGGCGGCAAGCGGCGCGCCGCGGCCAGCCAGGACGCCGATCACCACCATGCCGATGAACGCCCGTCGGTCCACTCCGTCTTCGGGGATCCTAGAAGGTGAAGAGACTCGCCGTCAAGACCAAAGCAGGTGCAGAATCTGCGCAGGCCCGACTTGCAGTCGATGGCGGCGCGGGCCTCGTCGCACCGACAACTTTACTGCGTCGTGGATTGCCATATACTTTGCCCCGTGACCGCTCTGGCCATTGTCATCAATTCGTCACTCCAGAGTGACGAAGCCTTGATGTTGGAGGCCTACCGTCTGCGCCGACCGGATCTCATGCTAACCGACTGACAAGCCTCCCAGAGGGTGCAGTGTTCACCGCTCGAATGCGTCTCCCTGCGCCGTCTGATGGATGGAGGATGATGAACGTGCCGCAGCCTGGACTATCGGATACCCTCCACACCACCCCGTCCGCCGGGTGCCAGCCCGCGGGGAAACCGGTCGCCCTACAGCGCTGCGATCAGTTCGTGGGCCGCACGATGAACTGGTTGTACGATCATCTGCGCTACGTTCCCGGCTACCGTCTCGCAGTCTTCACCGACTCCCTCGAGAATCGTACGGAGTTCCCGCTGCTCGAAGCCTGGCAGGTCAATCGATGGAGCCTGACCCGGCGGCTCTGGCGCAATCTCGTCGGAGACCATCTCGCGCCACAGGACTGGAGGCGTCTCAAGCAGCTCGCTCCGCGCGTTCTCCATTCTCATTTCGGCTATGTCGCCGTCGACGACCTTCGCTTGCAGGAAGTCCTGGATGTGCCCTGGGCAGTCAGCTTCTACGGGGCCGATCTGTATCTGCTCGGTCGTCATCTCGAATGGCGAGATCGATACCGCCTGGTCTTCGCGCGAGCAGCCAGGCTACTCGCGCTCGGACCCGCGATGGCGGAGCACTTTCACCAGCTCGGCTGCCCTACCGAGAAGATCGCCATCCACCCGCCGGGGGTGGATGTCGCCACGCTCCCCCGCGAAAGCGGCTCATGGCGGACGGGGAGCCGCTCCGGATCCTCTGTGCGGGCACCTTTCGCGAGAAGAAGGGCCTCCGCTATGCGATCGAGGCCGCGGCCTCTGGCCCGGCGAGCGGTCGTATCGCTGAGGTTGTGCCTCGTGGGCGATGCCGCGGGGAAGCCGGGCGACCGTCAGACGAAAGAAACACTCTTCTCGGAGATCCGGAGACTCGGACTCGACGACGTCACGTCCCACTTCCCCTTCGTGAGCTTCCTCGACCTCATGACGGCCGCCCTCGAGTCGCACATTTTCGTCGCGCCGAGTATCGTCGCGGCGGATGGAGATGCCGAGGGCACGCCATTCGTGCTGCAGCAGATGATGGCAACGGGGATGCCGGTGATTGCCACGATCCATTCGGACATCCCGTACCTGTTCGGAGACCTCGGCCACCTGCTGAAGCCGGAACGAGACGCCCTCGCGATCGCGGACCGCCTGCGGCACTATGTCGAGAACCGGGATGAGCTGGTCGGCGACGGAAGGGCGCTGCGGGAGCGTATCCGGGATGGTTTTGCCGCTCCCGAGTGCGCCGCCCGACTGGCGAGTCTCTACGATGCAGTCGCCCGTCAGTAGGCCACGGCGAAGGCCGAACACGGGCTATTCGAAGCAGCCGATCCGCTGAGTGCTCACGACGAAGTTGTCGAAGTAACGCTCCTGAGGCTGGGGGCGCCCTCGTTCCAGTAGCTCTCGAGGTAGACCGTGTTGATGCCGTAGCCGCGGTAGCTACCCATCCACCCAAGCCCGCTATGCCGCGCCTCGAGGCGGTCGTCGATCCACAACTCGAAGACGCCGTTCGACCGGTTCGGGTCGTTGAGGCGGGCCCGGGCTTCGATGCAGTACCACCGCCCGAGGTGCGTGCGATCGAAGAGGGAGGTCCTGCTCCGGAGCGTGCCCAGCCATTCGATGTGGGAGAAATCGTTGTAGCTCTCCGTCAGCAGGCGTCCACGGACGCTGATTCCCGAGGCCGGCACGATGGCGACCCGGTCGAATGGATTCTCCGCTCTGTTGCCGGTCCAGACGTGCGCGATCATGGCCTGGGCGAATTGCGGCGTCGCCAGGCTCTGCGCCCGCGACATCTTGTCCCCGCCGCCGCCGATCCAGCCGGGGCCGTACCTGACGAAAACAGTAGATGTCGCGGTAGATGTCGGTGCCGGCATCGACGGTCCGGAAATAGGCTGAAGGCACCTTGCCGAACGCGAGGTGGAGGAACCCCGCATCGATCCGGCGCGCCGCCGTGAAGCGGGCCCGCATCCCCGCCGAGCCGCCATAGCCCACCCCGTCCGCTCGCTCGAAGAGCCCGTCCCGGTGGCCGTGTTCGAAATATTGCGCCAGCCGATTTTCCTCGAAGTCATCGCACCAGATCCAGCCGGGCCGCGGCGCCGAGCACTCCGCGATGGGGCCACGGGCCGGGCGCACCGTGACCAGGACGGTGGCGTTCTTGCCCTCGCTCGAGAGGACGACCTGCGCCGTGCCCGGGGAGAGCGCGGTCACGACACCCTCGGCGGAGACGCTCGCCACCGTCGGCTGGAGGCTCGAGCCGGAGACGAGCCGCCCCGCCAGGATCCGCCCGTGGTCATCGCGTGCATCGGCGAAGAGCTGCGCGGTCTCGCCGACACGCAGCTCGGTGGCGGTGGGCATGACCGCGACGGAGGACACCGGCGCGGTGGAATGGATGGGCTCTCCCGTTCCACAGGCGCAGAGGAGCAGCGAGGCTCCGAGGACGCAGTGGCGCAGCATGGCAGCCAGATCTTACACCACCAGCTGTAGAGGCGGCGGCCCGCGTTCGACCCGCCGGGAGTGGGCACGCAGAATGTGCGCGTGGGCGAACCGACCGCGCGCGCATTACGCCCGCGCCGCCTTTACTAGGTCGTCGAATTCCATATACTAGCGATCAGACTTTCCGGTGAACGCACCAACCATCGTTTCCGTGATCCTTCCGACGGTGGCCGTGGCGAGCCGCGCTGCTTGTCTCGGTCGCGCGCTGCAGAGCGTGTTCGCACAGGAGAGTGTTCGCGTCGATCCCATCGTGGTCGCCAACGGGCTGGACTGCGATCACGATCTGCTGAGCGCGCTCGGGCGACGGCGGGACATCCGTCTGGTGCGTCGTCGCGAGGGCGGACTCGCGGCGGCGATCACCGCCGGTCGCGAGCTCGTCGACGCGCCCTACTTCGCGGAGCTCGACGATGACGACTTCCTGCTGCCGGGGGCGCTGGCCGCGCGCGAGGCGCGCATGGAGGCCGATCGCAGCGTGGACGCGGTTGGTCACCAGCGGGTACCTTCGCAGCGCCCGGGGTGGTGTGCTCAACGTGCCGGACATCGCCCGGTGCGCCGACGACCCGCTGCGAGCGGTGCTTGACCGGATGTGGCTCAAGCCCGGTGCCGCTCTCTTCCGGACCGCAACCATCTCCGCCACGTACTTCGAGGGCATGCCGCGGTACCTCGAGTGGACGTACCTGGCGCTGCGTCTCGCGCTGGAGCGCCGGATCGCCTTTCTGGACGCGCCCACATTCGTCTACAACGAGGACACGCCGCGATCGCTGTCGAAGTCGCCCGAGTACGTCACGGGGCAGCCGGAAGCGCTCCAGGCCGTGCTCCGCCTGCCGCTCCCGTCGGATGTGAGACGAGCGCTGCGCCGCAAGTACGTCGCCGCACTGCACGGCGCCTCCGTCAACGACCTCGGGCAGGGGCGGAAGACCGAAGCGTGGAAGTGGCACCTGCGCACGCTGCGGCATCTGTACGGCTGGCGCTACGTGACCTACACCCGCCACCTGTTCGTGTGAGTCAGGAGGCCCGCTCGTGAAGTCCCCGACCGAGGTGCTGTTGCTCGAGGTGGATGCGGGCGACAAGCACCTGATCCTCGAGTGGGCGCGGGCCGGCATCCTGCCGAACTTCGCGTCGCCCCTCGAGCGGGGCCTGGTGGGCCACACCATGGCCCCTCGCGGCTTCCTCGTCGGCTCGATCTGGCCGTCGTTCTACACCGGCGTCTCGCCGGCGCGTCACGGCATCCACAGCCTGGCGATGCTCAGGCCGGGGACCTATGAAGTCGCGCACCTGCCCACGGGCGAGCACGTGAAGCGGGAGCCCTTCTGGAATCTTCTCAGCCGGGCCGGCAAGCGAGTGGCGGTGTTCGACATTCCCCTGTCGGGCATCAGCGAAGGGCTCAACGGCATCCAGACGGTCGAGTGGGGGTCGCACGACGAGAACTACGGCTTCCGGGCGTGGCCCGCGTCGCTGAAGGGCGAGATCAAGTCGCGGTTCGGCTTGCATCCGCTCGAGGGGTCGTGCAACCGCGACCACCGGACTCCCGCAGACTTCATCCAGCTCCGGAACGCTCTGATCCGGGGCGTCCAGCAGAAGGCCGAGCTGCCCTGCCACTATCTGAAGCAGGGCGGCTGGCAATTCTTCGCCCAGGTGTTCACCGAGAGCCATTGCGTGGGGCATCAGTGCTGGCACCTGCACGACGCCGGTCATCCGGGGCACGAGCCGGACGCGGTTCGGGTGACGGGGATCCGATCAAGGACGTCTATGTCGCCATCGATGCCGCGCTCGGCCGGATTCTCACCGAGGTGGGTCCCGAGACCAAGGTGATCGTGCTGGCCGGGCACGGGATGGCCCACAAGCATGGCGCGCAGTTCCTTCTTCACGAGATCCTAGTGCGCCTGCAGGTGGCGGTTCTGCGCGTGACGGAGCCGCCGCGTGCGCCGCGGCTGCGCGGCCGACTCGACTCGATGCTCGCGTGGGGTGGCGTCGCATGCCGAGCGCGGTCAAGGGATCTCTCAAGTCGGTGCGAGGACAGGTCCGCGGCTGGATCGACGGCCCGGACGGGATCCCGGCGCCGAAGCTCGACCACGCGCGGAGCCGCTGCTTCATCATCGACAACGGGTTCGCGGTGGAGGGCATCCGGTTCAATCTGGCGGGGCGGGAGCCGGCCGGGCTCGTGCACCGTGGTCCCGAGATGGAAGCGCTCCGTGCGTCGCTCGAGCGCGAGCTGCTGGACATCCGCGACCTCGACACCGGCAAGCCCGTCGTGGCCGCGGTCACCCGGACGCGCGACCTGTATCAGGGCGAGCACCTGGACGCCCTGCCGGACTTGCTGATGGAGTGGAATCCTGACCTGCCGCTCGGCACCGCAACCGCCGGGAAGCCCGGCAGCGGACGGATCCGCATCGGATCGGACACGAGCGGGGTGATCGAGGGGGAGAACCGCTACTGCCGGACGGGCGAGCACCGGCCGGAGGGGCTGTTCGTGGCGTTGGGCGGGGGGATCAAGCCGGGAAAGGTGGCCCGCACGGTGTCCATCATGGACTTCGCCCCGACGATCACGAAAATGTTGGACGTCGAGATGCCGGACGTGGACGGCCAGCGCGTCGAGGAGCTCCTGTCGTGACACGCTGATGATCCAGATCCTCCTCTCCACCTACAACGGCGCCCGGTATTTGAGGCCGCTGCTCGATAGTCTTCTCGCCCAGGACGTTCCCGGCGTCTCGGTTCTGATCCGTGACGATGGATCCGACGACGACACCGCGACCCTCCTCGGGGCGTATGCGGCGAGTCACCCGGCCGTCCGCGTGCTCCGCGGCGAGAACATCGGCTTTGCCCGTAGCTTCATGCGCTTGCTCGAGGCGTCATCACCGGCCGCCGAGTACGTCGCGTTCTGCGATCAGGATGACATCTGGCAATCAGAAAAGCTGTCGCGAGCGGTGCACGGCTTGAGCCACTACCCCCAGGAGATCCCCGCGCTCTACTGCTCGCGCCTCACCGTGGTCGATCACCGGCTGAACCCACTGGGCTGGTCCCGGATCCCGAAACGGGAGCTGTCCTTTCGAAACGCCCTCGTCGAGAGCTGCATCGCGGGATGCACGATGCTCATGAACCAGGCGGCACGGCGGACTCTGCTGCGGGCGATCCCGGAGAATCTGGTGGCCCACGACTGGTGGACGTATCTGATCGTGTCCGCCTTCGGGACCGTGTGCTTCGATCGAGAGTCGCGAGTCCTGTACCGTCAGCACCCTTCGAACGTCGTCGGGATCCGCCTTGGATCGATCCGGAGGTTGCTCTACAAGATCCGTCGGTTCTGGAGGATCGGCACCGAACAGCCCGTGGTGAGGCAAGCGGAAGAATTGAATCGCCTCTACGGACCATTCCTGTCCGAGGAACAACGACGGATCCTCGGGCGGTTTCTCGGAGCCAGCCGGAAGCAGTTCTGGGGGAGGCTCCGCTATGCGTCCTTCTGCGAGGTCTATCGGCAATCGGCGTTCGACAACCTGGTCTTGAAGGCGCTGATTTCGCTGAATCGCTTGTAGCGGCCTGTACAACCTCGGGGAAACAGACCACCCCGCCAGCCGCGTCGGTGGTGCCCTTCGATGGCGTCGCGCTCGTCGGGTAGGGGAGTAGACTCCTGGCCGATGGTCCCGCCCCGCTTCGAGGGTCCGACGCACCAGCGCCCGCGCTGCTGCCGCGTGGTCGGAGATCTCCCCGGTCTACGGGTCGAACGCTTGAAGCTGATCTGCCGGGCGCCCTGCGGGGTCGAGAGCTGCGTCAACTGGTGCGGGCACAGCCAGAAGGTGATCCCCTTCCCCAGGATCGACGGCCTGGTGGAGCTCCTGCCGGCGCCGGGGGAGACGACCTGAATGCACGCGCCAGTTGAGCCGCTTTGCCGCGCGGTTGCTTCTGACGGGCTTCGTGCTCGTGGATGGCTTGGTAGAGCTGCTTTGTCCGGTGAAGCCCTACGCATGATCAGATCCAGTACATGCCCAGGGGGTAGACGGAGGCGCCCATCCTCGGTGGCCTGGGTGAACTCTGCCTGTTCACATCTCGCTATGCGCTGGAGGACCCACTGGTCCAGAGCAATACCCCTCGCCAGGAGCGCTTCGAGACCCCCGACTGAAACTTCCGGTCATGGGTCTGAAAGCGTCTAATCAGCACTATGAAAGGCGGTGCACATTCCAGCCCGAGAGAGGGCCGTAAATGGCTGAGATATAAGGATCCCAGCACTGTGCTCGCCTGGCATATTGATTGCTGCTAGTAGCAGCGTTCCGAACCGGGGCATCGTCGCTACAGCAGGTATTCTAGGTCCTGAGGAGAGTGAGCCCATGATGAAAGCCGCAGGCGTTCTCGCCTTCGTTGCGCTACTGCTGATCGTAGGAGTCACCGAAGCACCGGCCGTTGCCTTCAATTCGGTGGCCGGGACTCCGGCGATTTGCACAGGAGTCCAAGCAGGTTGCACCGGAGGGACCTTACAACCGATCGCGCCAGACCCGAACTGGCAGCCCAACAACCCCGGTGGCAGCACGGCGGTGTGGGTTTCATTCGCCAACAACACCGGCGCGGGTGGTGTCGTGGTCGCTCCCAATGCCGCACCTCCTCTGACTCCCGCGAACGCCACCGAAACATTCTCGGTCGCCATCCCTGCTGGTTTCGCGTCACTGTCCCTTGTAGTGTGGGCGGACGACACCGGGGGTGTCCGCCTTGACGGCGGCGCCGCCTACCTCGCTGCGACCAATGGGACATCAGCTCCCAACCCCGTTCAGGGTGCGCACTGTGCAGACGGTGGGCTTACTTGCACCCCTGGTGGTGGTTCGACATTCCTCATCGCGCTCGGGGGTCTCGGTCACACGCTCCAGTTCGATGTCTTCCAGCGCGGCGCGTTCACATACGGCTTCCTGTACCAGGGGGACTTGGCGCTGGCTCCGATTCCTGAGCCGGCTACGCTTCTCCTGGTTGGCTCGGCCTTGGCTGCGGTAGGCGTCGTTTCCCGGAGACGCCTCCAGAAGAAGAATCAGAGCTAGCTGAGCTCGCGCTAGACAGCAAAACGGCCGCCCGCCGATGTCCCGGCTGGTGGCCGTTTTGCTGTTCTGACGCGGCGTGGACCCTGCCGGCCGGCAGGACCCCGATCGGCGGCCCGCCCGTACGCTTGATCCGGGGGTCTACTTAAGATCAGCCAGCGCGCTGCGAGCCTCGTCCTTACCAGCGAAGGCTTCCGGCGAGCTGATGGCGAGCTGAAGGGCCTTGCGAGCGCTGTCCTTCTCGCCCACTTGGCGGTAGGCCATTCCGAGGTGATACTGCACCTGCGCATTGTCGGGTAACTTCTCGGCGCTTTCTTTCAAGAGGGTCAGGGCGCGTTGATAGACGCCTCGCTTGTACAGGAGCCACCCGAGCGTGTCGGAGATGCGCGGATCGTCGGGGGCCTCCTCCTTCGCGATCTGGGCGAGCTGCAGCGCTTTGTCTTTGTCACCCCCGTATTCCGAATAGATCCAGGCGAGATTGTTGGCCGCAGCGGCAAACCGCGGGTTCAAAGCTACCGCCTTCTCGTACGCGTCGCGAGCCTTCGGGATATCCCCTTTGAGCTCGTGCACGATACCGCTGAGCATGAAGGGTGTCGGATTTTTCGGGTTCCCCTTGATGAGATCGTTGAACTTGGCGAGAGCTTGGTCGTATTGCCTGGCCTGGAGGTAAAGATTCCCGAGCGCGATGTAAGGGCCGAACAAGCGAGGATCGAGGTCGATCGCCTGGAGAAACGCCTCCTCGGCCGCCTTCGCATCGCCCCGCGCCAGGTAGAGCTCCCCCAGGAGAGCCCGGTGCGCACCGGACTTCGGGACCAGCGCAGCCTGCTTTGTGACGCGCTGGATCGCGGTATCGACTTGCTGCTCGGCCACGGCGAGCGCGACGAGATGATTGAGAGGGTCGAGATATCCAGGTACGAGCGCCAGAGCATTCTCGAACTGCTGGCGCGCCTCACTCCGCTTACCCTGAGCGGCGAAGCTGAGTCCGAGGAGATCGGGCCCTCGAGCATCTTGCGGGGCGATCGCGATGAGCTTGCGCGCCACCTCGGCGGCCTGGGCTGGCTTCTTCTGGGCCAGGTAGGAGGCGCCCAGCAGGGGATAGGCGCCGACCAACCGGGGCTGCCTCTTGAGGAGCTGCTCCAGATCATCGATCGCCGGCTGGTACGCCCCCGACTGCACATTGACCCGAGCCAGAGCCAGCGTGGCCTCCACGAAGTTGGGCGCGATGTTGACCGCTTCCTTCAGCTCGGCTTTGCCTTGCTGGACGTCGCCCGCCTGGAGCAGGGCCAGAGCGAGCTGGTAGTGGGCCGGGGCGAAGCGGGGCTCCGCCCTGAGCACCGTACGGAACTCTTGCATCGCCGCCGTCGTATCACGACGGGCCAGATGGACACGCCCGAGCAGGAGATGCGCGTCGACGTCACCGGGGTTCTTCTTGAAGACCGGATCGAGCGCATTCTTCGCGTCGTCCACCCGCCCCTCGGCGAAGGCGATCTCCGCCAGCCGGCGCCAGGCCGGCAAGGACTCGGGTGCCTTCGCGGTGATCTCGCCCAGCAGGCGCTTGGCCTCGTCGGCGCGCCCGGCCGATAGGTAGAAGTCCGCGAGCCTGAGCTGGATCGCCGACCCGGGAGGCGACAGGCTCGCGGCCGTCTTGAACTCTCGCTCGGCATCGGCCAGGGCTCCGTTCTGGCTGTAGAAGCCGCCCAGGGTGAGGTGTACCTCAGCAGAGTTCGGTTCGAGGGCCAGGGCCGACTGGAGCTCGCGCTCAGTCGCCGCCCGGTCCGCCTTTCGCCCGTAGAGGTGGGCAAGGGTCAGGTGGAATCGGGCTTCCTTCTTGAAGTCTGGACGAAGGGCCTCGAGGCGACGGATAGCGGCATCGATCTCTGCTGGGGTGGTCGCCGCGCCCGCCGACACGATGAGCGCCTCGAGATTCTTCGGGTCCTTCTGAAGAATCCGATCGGCTTGCTGCCGAGCATCCTCCGGCTTCCCGGCCAGCAAGTAGACGGTGGCCAGCTTGAGCGGAACCTCAGTATTGTCGGGCTCAAGCTCCTGGGCCTTGAGCAGGAAGCGGAACGACTGGCCGACCTCGCCGAGCTGGTAATGAGCGAGGGCCAACTGACGAACCGCCTGGGCGCTGTTGCCGTCGATACGGAGCGCGTTGCGATACTCGATCACCGCTTCGCGGTACTGCTGCCGCTGGAAGTATCGGTCGCCGCGCTCGAGATAGCGCGCCTTCTTCGCTTCCGGCGAGCGAGAGCACCCCGTCGTCAAAGCCAGGGCCACGGTGAGGGGAACGATGAGCTTGCGCAGGCTCATGCCTCTAGTCCGGCAGATACTCGTGGAGGACTGGATACAACGTCTGCACATATGCCACCAGTCGCTCCGTGGTCTGCCCGACCCCGTGCTGGACCGGGCTGGACAGCCGTACGAGTGCTCCATCCGTGCGATTCTTCAGGAGCGCGTTTCGCACCAGCCCGATCTTCGCACTCAGCTCTCCCGCGACCACCTTACCTTGAGTCTGAAACCAGTAGACTGTGATCTGCATCTGATCGCCCTTCTGAATGAGATAACGGTTCACGGTGATCGGGCCGTCCCCTCCCGGGATAGGGATGCTGAGTCGCGAAGCTTCGATTGGCTCCCAGCCGCCCCCGGGCAGACAATTCTTGGGAGAGTGGATGTCGCCGCCCTTGCGCTGCGACTGCCAGTACCCGATATACAGCCACACGGGGCGCCCATCGGAGTCCACGTACCGCCGCATGAGGTAGTCGGACATCTTCAACATGTTCAGAACGTCCGGTTCGAGAATCGTCTCCTCCTGTCCCTTCCACCCGCCCAGCGACGTCGGAAAGGTGTTGAACGGCTTACGCATCTGGATGGCTTCACTCGGCGGTCGGAATTGGACGCCAAGGAGGGCCCCGAGCAAGAGGACGATCGATACCATAAGACGTACCAACTGGCTCATGGTGTGCGGCGCCACCGCCGGCCCAGGAGAGAACGGATGAGCGAATGGGTAGCCAGCAGACACACGAAAGCGAAGATGTAGATAGCCCAGCCGGTAAATTCGTGGAAGAAGCCGATGGCATACTGAACGCCGAACTGCTGACCGATGAGGCCTGTCAGTACGACCCGGGCGGCGTTGGCCAAGATGGTGATCGGTACGGTTGCCGCCACGAAGATGACCATTGCCCAGCCGGTCGGAAGGAGCAAATACGCCCAGGCGACCGTACCGGCGAAGAGCGAGATGAGCGAGCGGATCCCGCTGCAAGCTTCCGTAACGCCGAGGCTGAGCTGAGCCAAGTGGATGATGTTGCCATCAAGGAGCACAGGTACGCCCAGGGCATCGAGCGTCCAGGCGGCCTGCTCGGCGGCGAGGCGCTGCAGGGGGAAGGCCACCGCGTAGAAAATGATCCCGGGCAGCGGCACCATGAAAAACAAAAAGGCAAGAGGGAACAAGACCGCCCGGAACACGTGGGTGCCGAGATGGAATAGAATCAAGCCGGCGATGATGACGATGAGCGAGCTGCGCATGAGAAAGTTCTCGGCGCCCAGATCTCCGAGGATGAGAGCGCCGATCCCGGCGAGGATCACCAGGACGCCGATAACATTGCCCGAGCGCGGTAGTGTCCGGAGAGCCGCCCGCTGCTGCCAGACGAGGTAGAGGCTGAAGAGGGGGACGAGGAAGCCGTGCGAGTAATTGGCATCGTCCCACCATTGGATGGCCAAGGCGCGAAGGATCTTCCAGTACACGGCGCCCAGCAGAATCGTCAGGATCAGAACGAGGCCGGCCACTTGGAGCCGAGGCTGGCCGCTCTCGCTTGGCACCTCTTGGGCTTCCGCTGACGCCTCGGTATTCGACATGAGTTTGGAGGGGACGTAACTACGGTAAACGGAAGACGGTTCTCCATGCAAGTACGAAAAGCTGAAATCGGCAAGGAAGATTCGAACCCATGTAAGGAAGTTCACATCCTGGCAGTCGGCATACTTGTGGCGGGCTTGGTCCTGGCGGTAACCGCCTGTGCGTCGCCGGTCCAGGAGATCCCCAAGGCGACGTCCCTAACGTCGGCCGAGTCAGCTCGGCTAGAGGACCTGAGAGACGCGGCCGAGCGAGTGCGGGTCGCCTACGGAGCCGGCTGCATCGCGAAGCCCTGCGCGCCGACCTTCCTCATCAGAGACCAGCTGGACGCCGTTGCCATGTGGGATGGACTGGCGTTTCGGATCCGGCTGCTGCGTAGCGCGCTTGCGCCGGGCGTGGAACCCCGCCCTGCCGTGGCGCACGAGCTGAGCCACTGGCTCTTGGGACACACCGAGCAATACTGCGCACTGCGAGCCTTCGATTGCGAGACGGCCGCGAATGCCGAGGCGGTGCGAATCCTCGTCGCGGGGTGGGCTGTCAGTCACGAGGAAGCCATCTCACTCATGTACGCCTCCCTCCTGGCAGGGCTTCATCGCAGCGAGCCGCTCCGCGGACACGACACCCCATGTCGAGAAGTCTCCGTCTTCGCGCAGGCCTTCAACCGCCCGCTCCCGCCGTGCGCGGCGCAGGGCGAATAGAGTCAGCGCGCCCGCGAGCCTAAGTTGTGCTCGATGATGGATCGACCGACGGGACGCGCGAGCAGATCGCCAAGTTCAAAGAGAGGATGGGCTAGCCGCGATAACTTGTCGAGACACCCCTACGGAAGACAGAGTCGGCGTAGTACCGCCATAGCCCTGCGAGCGGTTTCTTCTGAGCCCACCCAGGTCTGTTCGCACGCGCCGGCGAGGATGCCTAGCGAGCGGCGTACGAGCGGCTTCGGGATCGCCCCGTATTCGTGGGTGCCGCGGTCTTCACCGCGGATGTTGTACTTCTTTTTGATCCGGTCCCAGATGGCTTTTCGCTCGATGGCAGGCATCAGATGGTCGATTTCTCGACGTCCTTTGGTGGCGTCGTGCGGATTGACACACGTGATCGCGTCGATCACCGCTACGCGGCCACGGAGATCGTCGCCCATGGCCTCCAGGAACCACCAGTCGCAACCCCAGCCGACCAACTCCGGGTCGTAGACAGCCATGAATGCGTCCAGCTTGTCTCTCCGGAACAAAGGGCAAGTCATCTCGATGAAGTTGGTGAATCGGAGCTCGTTCCTGCGGTTTACCTTGGTGATGGGCCAGCTGATTTTACCGCGCGGGCTGAATGCCGGCTGCAGAGCCCATAAGTCATAACGTTCTCGGAAGTCGAAGAGCCGGCAGATCTCGGATGCGTCGATCACGAGATCGTCGTCCATCACAAAGACCGCCGCGTAGCGCTGGAAGAGCTCGCGCCAGTTCTGATGCGCGAAGTACAGGTTCTGAAATTTGGCGCCCTTGCGCTCGGTGTAGTAGTCGGCAATGTCACGGAGGTGGCCGGGTCTGTCTCCGTAGTACGTCAGCCAGAGATCGAAGTTCCGCGGGCCGTGCAGCCAAGTGGACACGTTGGAGCGGTCGCCGACAGAGGTGAAGAGAAGATTGGCATGGTGCGTGTTGTGCGGCTGCTTCGCGAGTGCCATGGATAGAAGAGATTCGGCGCGCTGGAGCTCTAGCAGGATGCTGAAAAACTCGACTTTTGATGGTCGAGGTGGTTGAGGGTTCGGCTACGATGCGCGTAACTCACGTCGAGGAGGCGCGCATGCGGGGCGACGATCACCAGCAGGCCGGAATGTGGAGCTACATTGCGCCGGAGCAGCGCGTGCCGGCTGACCACCCCCTGCGTCCGATCCGGGCGATGGTGGACACGATCCTGGCCGAGCTGTCCCCCGCGTTCGCGAAGCTGTACTCCCCGGTGGGCCGGCCGTCGATCCCGCCGGAGAAGCTGTTGCGGGCCCTGCTGCTGCAGGTCCTCTACAGCACGCGCAGCGAGCGGCTGTTGATGGAGCAGCTGGACTACAACCTGCTCTTTCGCTGGTTCGTCGGCCTGAGCATGGATGACCCGGTCTGGGATGCCACGGTGTTCACGAAGAACCGCGAGCGCCTCCTGGCCGGGGACATCGCCCAGGCCTTCTTTACGCGCGTCCTGGCGCAGGCCCGGCAGCGGGGGTTGCTGTCCGACGAGCACTTCACGGTCGATGGCACCCTGATTGAGGCCTGGGCGAGTCTCAAGAGCTTCAAGCAGAAGGGGGCCTCCGACGGGCCGCCGCCCGATGACCCGGGCAATCCCACGGTGAACTTTCACGGCGAGCGACGGAGCAACGTCACCCCTGGCTCGACCACCGATCCCGACGCGCGGCTGTTCCGCAAGGCGACGGGCCACGAGGCGAAGCTCGCCTACCAGGGCCATGTCCTTATGGAGAATCGCTACGGCCTGGCGGTCGAGGGGTGCGTGACGCGGGCGAGCGGCTACGGGGAGCGCGCTGCGGCCTTGGAGATGCTCGGCCACGTGGCGACCACGCACCGGGTCACGGTCGGCGCCGACAAAGGGTATGACACGCGGGACTTCGTCGAGGCCCTCCGGCTGGTCCAGGTGACGGCGCACGTGGCCCAGCACACCACGAACCGGTCGAGTGCGATCGATCGACGCACCACGCGCCACGCCGGCTACGGGGTGAGCCAATGGAAACGCAAGCGCGTGGAGGAGATCTTCGGCTGGCTCAAGACCGTCGGGCTGCTGCGCAAGACACGGCATCGCGGCCGGGCGCGGGTGAGCTGGATGTTCATCTTTGGCCTGGCGGCGTACAACCTGGTTCGTCTCCGCAACCTGGCCGAGGCCACGGGATGAGCCGGCGGGCGGCGTCGCCGCATCTACGCGTAGGCTCGCGGCCGCGAGCGGAGCCGTGCGGTGCCCTTCGTCACACCTTGGACCCAGCGCGTAAGTTCCTTTCACTCTATTTTTCTGCACCCTGCTAGTCTCGTGAGTCTGAGATCCGTCGACAAAAGCGTTCGACACTGGCGAGGATCTCGTCGGCTGTTTTCGTCCAGCGGAACGGGCGCGGCTGCTCGTTGGTCACGGCAATGTACTCGATGATGGCCGTCTCAAGCGCGCGCGTGCT
>Ga0070698_100000961_pt1 | contig 31555 bp, 26 predicted proteins | sample KBSK1502metaG_FD_65477 | JGI IMG/M metagenome (GOLD analysis project Ga0070698, IMG submission 65477) | Corn, switchgrass and miscanthus rhizosphere microbial communities from Kellogg Biological Station, Michigan, USA - KBS K1-50-2 metaG | ecosystem: Host-associated > Plants > Roots >...
AACCCCCGGGCCATCTTGGCGGACCCGACGTCGGGCGCCACCACCACCGGATCGTGCAGCTGCTTCAGCCGGAAGTAGCTCACGAACACGGGCGCCGCGTACAGGTGGTCCACCGGGATATCGAAGAACCCCTGCAGCTGGTGGGAATGGAAGTCCATTCCCAGCACTCGATCCGCCCCGGCGTGCGTGATCAGGTTCGCCATCAGTTTGGCGCTGATCGCCACGCGCGGCTGATCCTTCCGGTCCTGGCGTGCGTAGCCGAAATACGGCAGCACCGCCGTGGTCCGCGCCGCACTCGCCCGGCGCGCCGCGTCGATCAGAAACAACAGCTCCAGATAGTTCTCCGCCGGCGGGTTGGTCGGCTGGATGATGAACACGTCCCGGCCGCGCACGTTCTCGTCGATCTTGACGAAAATCTCCCCGTCGGCGAACCGCCGGATCGTCACCGCACACAGCGGCTGCCCCAAGTGCTTGGCCATCTCCTCGGCGAGCGGCCGGTTGGCCGTCCCGGCGAGCAGCAACAGCTGGCTCCGCGAGAGCGAAAGGTCCGCCATGTGAGCCCTGCAAAATAGAAGGCAAACTGCACCAAGCCAAGGGGTTGGCGTCGCGCTTATTTCGGCTTGGTGGGCTCGAGCGAGCGGCTGGCTGGCGTCACGCCGTCCACGTCCCAGGTGTTCATGCGGTACACCGTGGCCGCCTCGCCCCCCGGATCGCCGATGCGGCGCACCAGAAAGGCCGTGGCGGCGGAGTCGAACGCGAGCGACAGGAGCACGCCGCGACGCCCTCGCACGCTGAGGCGGCGCTTGGGACGGAGCGTCCTGGTCGAGTCCCCCTCCTTGGGCGTCGCGAACCCCGCGGCCGTGATGGACTTGAGACGCTCGAGGTAGCGGTGGACCGCCGCCGAATCGGTGGCGCCGCCGTTCAGCGTCCAGGTCAAGGCCCTGCGCTTCAGCGTGTAGCGGTCCTTGCCGCGCTCGACGTCGAGCGCGGTGATGCTGTCGGGCTCGAGGGCGGCAATACGCTTGTCACGCCAGTCGTCGGCGCGCCGCTCCGCCAGTCCGGCGAGCGCGCCGTGCCAGAGATAGATGTGCGCGTCGCCCGGGCGGCGCAGGTAGGTGCTCTGGTAGTCGCTGCCGCGCGCGCCGGCGATCACCTGTACCGCGGGTGTGCCGCCGCGGAACACCCGCAGCCAGCGGCCGGTGGCGCTGTCGACCTGGAGGCGCGCGAACGACGAGGCGTCCTGCGCCACGAGCTCGGGACGGACGGTGTCTTTGAACGCTCGGAGCAGGTCGGTGACGTCCGCCGCCACGGCGCGGTGACCGTTCACGGTCCATGCCGTCGCCGACTGCTTCACCAGGACGACGGAGTCGCTTCCGTGCAGCACCACGATCGAGTCGACGTCCGCGGGCGCCAGCGCGGGGAAGGCGAGCGACCCGGTCACCGTGTCCGAGCCGCGGGAGAAGAGCTCGCTCCCGCCCCACAGCAGGAGCAGCACGGCGAGGCCGATGGCGACCATTTTCAGCTGCTGGGCGCTCACGCCGTGGCTCCTTGCGCGGCGAGCGGTCGATACACCCGCCGCGTCGTCCGGCGCCGGCGCCACAGCCGCACGATCCCGGCCGCCACCAGCAGCAGCGGGACACCGATGAGATTGCCGTATTTCGCGGCGCCGCGCGCCACGCTGCTCGAGAACACGAGCGGGGGCGGGGCGCGGTCTTTGGAGCGGATGGCGATCAAGGCGTCGTCCTGGGCCAGCCAATCGATCGCGTTCTGCACGAGCACGATGTTCGTCGGTGAATTGCGGGCGTAGCGGTCGCTGGCGAAGTCGGCGCTGCCGATCACCGCCACGCGGCCGCTCGGGGCGGCGGCGGGCGTCGTGGGCGGGAGCGTCGCGAGCGCCGCGACGACACGCGGGCGCAGGCTGTCGCGGCTCAACTGGCCGCCGGGATCGATGAACGCAGTGGTCTCCTGCACGCCCGCCGCCCGGCTGGTGACGAGGAGCGGCGTGACGCTCGCCGCCGCTTTGCCGGTGTCGATCTGGCTCGCCCACGGCAGCATCACCGATCCCAAGTCCGCGTTCACGGGCGAGCGCCTGGTGGGGAGCGCCCGCAGCCAGAACGGATAGGCGACGAGCACCTGGCCGAACTGCGCCGGGATCCCCACCTGTGTGTTCGACGCGAGGTCGTACACCATGTCGGAGGCGATCGAGACGCCGTAGGGTTTGAGCAGCTCGTTCCAGCCCACCCGCCGCGGCAGGGCGAACGGCCCGCGGTCGGAGAGCGCCATGCCGCTCGCCATCACGAGCAGGCTGCCGCCGCGCTCGAGGAACGCGCGCAGCCGCGCGAGCTGGGCGGGATTGAGCGAGTCGGGGGTGCCGGCGACGGCGATCACCTTCACGCCTGGTGCGATGACCGTATCGGTGAGGGCGAACGGGGCGACCGTGTGGTTCGCGCCGAGCTGCTCGCGCAGCGCCTCGAAGCTGCGCTGCCCGCGCGTCGACGCCGCGTCGCCGATCTCGCCGAAGGCCACGGTGGACCGCTCCGGATGCGTGAGCGCCCGGATGTCCGACGTGAGGCGGTACTCCAGATCGTTGGTCTGCTGGACGAAGGGGATGGTCTTGACGGCGTCGGCGTACCGGACCGCCACGCCCAGATACCCTTCCTTTACCTGCAGCTCTCCCTGTCCCAGGACGTTGAACTGCACCGGGGGGACGCCGCTGGTCCGGGCCTCGCGGCGGGCGGCACTGTCGGCCGACGGATCCTCGAAGACGAGCTTCACCTTGCCGTGCCCCGCCGCCCGGTAGTCGCGCAGCAGGTCGTCCACGTCACGCCGCGTGGATTCGATCTCCTTGGGTAGGGCGCTCGAGACGAACAGCTTGATGGTGACGAGGTCCGGCAGCGTGCCGAGCAGCTGCCGGGTGGCCGGGGCGAGCGTGAAGGCCCGGCCGGGCGTCAAGTCGAGCCGGCCGCCGATGTTGCGCCCGAACAGGTTCACGACCACCACCGCCGCGGCCAGGAGGACGGTCCCGAGCCGCAGCCGCTTGAGCGCCTCGCCGCGCGCGGTGAGCTTGCGGGAGAGCAGCGACCAATAGGCGAGCACGAGGAACAGGGCCGCGAGCGTCACGAAGTACACCGCATCGCGCAGGTCGATCACCCCGCGGGCGATCTGGCTGAAGTGCGATAGCACGCCGAGCGCCCCAGCGATCGCGCCGAGGCGGGGCGGCAATCCCACGAGCAGCTGGTCCAGTCCCACGAAAATCAGCAGAAACATCACGAAGACCCCGACGATGAACGCCGTGATCTGGTTCTGGGTCACGCTCGACGCCCACACGCCGACGGCCGCCAGTGCGGCGACGAGCAACGCCGCGCCGACGTACTGCGCTACCACGATCCCGAGCTCGGGTGCGGTCCCGAGTGCCAGGCCGAGCGGGACGGTGAGGGTGATCGCGAGCGCGATGAGGAGAAACAGCACCTGACCGCAGTACTTGCCGAGCAGCAGCTCGAGCTCCGTGATCGGCTGCGCCAGCACGACCTCGAGCGTGCCCGAGCGCGCGTCCTCCGCCAGGGCCCGCATGGTGACGGCCGGCACGAGGAACAAGAGCAGCCAGGGAAGAAAGTCGAGCATCGGCCGCAAGGAAGTGGTCTTGTACAGCTCCACCTCGCGGAAGAACAGCAGCGCGTTCACGCCGGTGAACACGATTAGCAGGATGTAGGCGATCGGCTGATCGAACAGCGCTTTCAGCTCGCGACGCGCGATGGTCCGGATCGGGCTCACGTCACCGCTCCGGCTCGCTGGTCAGCTGGTGGAACAGGTCCTCGAGGCTTCCGGCCGCCTGGTGCAGCTCGTACAGCGTCCACCCGCGGGCCTTGGCGAGTCCGAAAATCTCGGGCCGCAGATCGGTGGAGCGATCGGCGGTGAGCGTGACCGCCACGCGCCCGTCGGTGGCCGGGCCCGCCGGACTCACCTGGCGCACGCCGGGGAGCTGGCCCAGCGCCTCCGCGACGCCCGTGCCGGCGGCCTCCACGACGATCTCGACGGCGCCCTCCGCCTGCCGGATCAGCCGGTCCACGGGTCCATCGGCCACGATCTTTCCGCGGCTGATGATGAGCAGGCGCGAGCAGGTGTGCTGGACCTCGGGGAGCACGTGCGTGGACAGGATCACCGTGCGGTCTTTGCCGAGCGCGCCGATCAGTCGGCGGATCTCGACGCGCTGGTTCGGGTCGAGCCCTTCGGTGGGCTCGTCGAGGATCAGCAGATCGGGGCGGTGGAGGATCGCCTGCGCCAGGCCGACTCGCTGGCGGAAGCCCTTGGACAGCTCGCCGATGGGCCGGTAGTACACCGTCTCGACCCCCGTGCCGCTGACGGCCTCGTCCAGGGCCTGCCGGCGCCCGGGCCCGGCGAGCTCCCGCAGGTCGGCGATGAACTCCAGGTAGTCGGACACCAGCATGTCGCCGTACAACGGATTGTTCTCGGCCAGATAGCCGATGCGGCGCTTCGCCTCGCGCGCCGCGTCGGCGAGCGGCACGCCGTCGAGCTTGATGTCACCCGTGTCCGGCTCGTAGAACTGGGTGATCATGCGCATCGTCGTGGATTTCCCGGCCCCGTTGGGGCCCAGGAATCCCACCACCTGGCCACGGTCCACGGCGAACGAGACCTGGTCGACGGCCGTCACGCCGTCGAATCGTTTTGAAACGCCTTCAACTGAGAGGAAAGGCATACGGGGCAGCGAGCGTGTGTATGGGCGGAGTGATGCTAATCACACGCCGCCGCATTCATCAAGGCCCCCCCACCTTCTCCATCTGCGCGGCCGCACGATCGATCACGTCCGCCATGGCCTGCAGCGCCTTGCCGGCCGCCCCGATTTGCGCGTCGCCCTCCGCCCAGCTCTTTTGCTCGATCGCCTCGCGCACGCCGGGAAGCGTCTTTACGCCATAGCCCGTGTAGAGGCCCGGAGCATAGACCTCGTGACGGTACCACGGCCGGCGCGGCAGTCCCGCCGCGCTCGTGAGCGCGCGTTCCGAGCGGAGCAGGATGCCGTTCACGGCCTGCGCGTCCGGCTTGGCGAGGGCCGCGCCGCCGTTGGCTTGGGCGCGCGTCAGGGCTTTCTCATAGCGCTCCGCCGCGCGCGTCAGCGCGTCGGTCGCGTTGTCGAGCGGCGCGAAGTTCAGAAACGGGGGAAGCTCCTCCCGCGCCGGGGGCACGTCGGGCTGGCGCGGATCGGCGGTGGCCGCGAACAGCCCCTCGTCGAGCTCGCGATTCCGCTCCCGGATCTCATCCTGCTTGTCTTTGGCGAGTTTCTCGACCTCCTTGGCGTACTTCGTCACGGTTTCGGCCAGCCCGGTGAACTGATAGGGCAGGACTTCGGCGTCGGCGAGGCGCATCACCGCGGTGCCCACCGTCTGCGCCAGGGCGCGCCCGTACACGAACGAAGTGTCGTCGAAGGTCGTGAACCACTTGAAGTCGTCGTAGATCGAATGGTAGATGCCGCCGCCGCCTTCCCCGCCGAAGCCGAGGTTCAGCGTGGCGACGCCGACGTGCTGCAGGAACGGCGTGAAGTCCGAGCCGGACCCGAGGGCGTCGATGCGCAGGTCGGCCCGCTGACGCGCTTCCTGACGGGCGTCCGCGGACGTCGCGTCGGCGATGGCACGCAACTGGGCCCGCTTCCACACGGTGAGCTTCGTCTCCGGATCTTCGATGTCGCGCGCCACGTCGTTGATGAAATCCTCGAGCGAGTGCGAGCCGCCGACGTCCAGGTAGCCCCGATTGTTGGTGTCGCTGTTCAAGTACGCCACGGCCTTGGCGGCCAGATCGTCGGCATGGGCTTCGACCCACTCGGTCGAGCCGAGCAGCGCCGGCTCCTCGCCGTCCCAGGCCGCGTAGATGATGGTGCGGCGCGGCTTCCAGCCCTGCTTGAGCAGCTGCCCGTAGGCGCGCGCCTCTTCGAGCAGGGGTACGAGGCCCGAGATCGGGTCTTCGGCGCCGTTCACCCAGGCGTCGTGATGGTTGCCGCGCACCACCCACTGGTCCGGCGCGACCGCGCCCGGGACGCGCGCGATCACGTCGTACAGCGTCTTCAGGCCCCAGTCGGACTTGACGCGGAGATGCACGCGGGCCGGCCCGGGACCGACGCGGTAGGTGATTCCGAGGGCGCCGCGCCACTCGGCCGGCGCCACGCGACCGCGCAGCGCCGCCAGCAACGGCTGCGCGTCGCCGTAGGAAATCGGCAGCACGGGAATCTTGGTGATCGTGGGCGCTTCGCTCACCGGCAGACGCTTGGCGTCCTTGGTCGCCCCGATCCCGGGGGTGAGGGGGTCGCCGGGATAGAGCGGCATGTCCATCACGCTGCCGCGCTGCACGCCGTCCCGGGGGCGCCAGGGACCTTGCGGATACACCTCGCCCTGGGCGTAGCCGTCGTCGCGGGGATCGGAGTAGATGAGACAGCCCACCGCGCCGTGCTCGGCCGCCACCTTGGGCTTGATGCCGCGCCACGACCCGAAATAGCGCGCGATCACGATGGCGCCTTTGACCGAGATGCCCATCCGCTCGAGCCGCTCGTAGTCCGCCGGAACGCCGTAGTTCACGTACACGAGCGGGGCCGTGACGTCGCCGTCGATCGAGTAGGCGTTGTACGTCGGCAGCTGCTCCGCCTGTTGGCCGGACGTCGGGTCGCCCGGGACCGGTGGCTCCTGGAGCTTGGCGACGAACTTGGTGGGCGCCACGAGCTCCACCACCCGCTCTTTGGGCGTGGGAAACAGCACGTCGAACGTCTCGATCTGCGCCTCCAGCCCGAAGCTTTTGAACTTGGCGAGGAGCCACTCGGCGTTGTCTTTGTCGTACGCGGAGCCGACGTGGTGCGGCCGCGCGGAGAGGTGGCGCATGTACTCCCGCAAGGAATCGGGCGAGGGGATGGCGCGGAGCTTCGCCTCCCACTCCCGCTCGGCCTTGGCTGCCTCGGTCGAGTAGCCGCGCAGGTCGGCGGCGGGGGAGGGAGCCATCGCGACCAGCAGGCAGCCGAAAGCGAGCGCAGACACGGAGCGGGCGGGTGAGCGCATGCGACAGACCTCAATGGTTAATAGTTCAGACGAGGCCTACAGAGCGAGAATTGGCCCCGTGGATTCCCTTCACCGCGAGCGGTGCTGGGCGAAGAGCCAACTCACGAGTGCCGGTGACCCGTATACGGCGTCCCACACGTTGTGGTTCGTCCCCAGCACCTCGAGATACTGCGCGGGCGCGCCGACAGCCTTCAAGGCTGCCGCGGCCTGACGCGACTGCTCGACGGGAACCGCCGCGTCAATCTCACCGTGGACAATCCACGTTGGGACGCGCCGCAGCTGACGAGCGAGCGCTTCGAAGGGGGGACCGCTGTCCGCGGGAACGACCGGCGTGAACGGGCGGGCCGTCGGAAAGAAGGCCGTGACGAACCCGCAGATCGGGACGAGGGCTGCAAAGCGGGACGGATAGCGATACGCGAGGTACCACACCCCGTTGCCGCCCATCGACAGGCCCGTGAGGTACACGCGGTCGGAGTCGACTTGGAACTCTCGGCTCACTTGCTCGAGGGCTGCGATGGCGACTTGGGCCGGCGTCCCCGTCCAGAGCGACTCCGCCGGCACCTGTGGGAAAACGATGATCGCGGGGAAACGAGCGGCACTCTGGCGAACCGCGGCGCCCAAGCCCACTTGAGTGGGAAGGAGGCCGTCGTCGCCGCGCTCTCCCGCGCCGTGTAAGAATAGAATGACGGGCCAACGTTGCGACGCCGTGTACGAGGAGGGGACGAATACCTGGTAATGGTGAGACTGCCCTGCCAGGGACACCCGACGGTCTAAGAACCCCGTCTGCGGAGTCTGGGCTTCGAGGGTCCGCGTCAGGAGCGCCAGGAGGGCCGTCGTCCGGATGACTCGCCAATCCATCGGTCCACCTCAGTGGATAGGGGCGCCGCAGGGAAGCGAAATTGGCCCCGGTGGATTCGAACCACCATTCCCAGATCCAAAGTCTGGTGTCCTGCCGTTGGACGAGGGGCCAGCGCTCCGGCGGCAATCTAAACGATCACGGTCCCAGCACGACCCCCTGCGTCTGCCCGTGCTTGGTCTCCACGTCGTAGGCCCGGTTCCGCGCCCGCCCATCCGCCACGATCTGCTCCGCCGTGCGCGTGGCGTCGCTCGAGAGCAGGTCGCAATTCGCCCCCCGCAGCGGCGTGAGCGCGGCCATCACCTCGCGGGCGTTGCGCTCGGCGATCGCCCGGTGCCCGGCCTCGTGCAGCCGGACGGCCCTCAGGTACGCCTGCCACGACTTCACGACCTCGGGGGTCGCCGTCGCCGGTGGCTTCCAACGTGGCAAGGTGACGGCGACATTGAGCGTGACCTTCACGTCGCGCAGGACGCAGCCGTCCGGACGCGACGTCGCGGCATAGCTCCACTCGAGGCTCCACACGGTCAACGCGTCCCGCGACTTGCCGCTCTCGTCCTTGGGGCCGAGTCGGTTGATCTGATCCCGCAGGGCGCCGGCGCTCGATCCATCGATATCGTAGTACTGCTCGGTCGCCACCATCGACGGCCGCGGCACGCTGGCGGCGACGGGTGCGGTCGCCGGTGCGGGAGGGGGAGCGACCTCGGGAGACGAGGACCCGCACGCATAGGCGAGGGCGACGACCGCGAGTGTTGCCGTCCGCATGCGCGCGCTACGCCAGCGTGATGTCGTGCTCGATCACCAGATTCAGCGGCAACCCCTGGATCTCGAGCCGGGCGCGCGCTTTCAGGGTTTCCGTACCCTTGAGCTTGCCCGAACGCACGGCCGCGTCGACGCTCTTCTCGATCTCGCGCTGCGCGTCGACGCCGAAGTGCTTCAGGAACTTGCGGACGGAAAGATTAAACGCCTCGTCGTTCATGGAGTCACCTTGAAGACTTGATCGTGCTGCCGCGTGCGTTCGGTCACCTGGATCGCGACCTCGTCGCCGACGTTGGCCTGCGGAACTTTCTGGTGATTCACTTCCATCGATACGATCGACGCCGTGAAATCCGTCGTATGTCCGTGGAACCGGATGCGGTCGCCCACCGCCAGGGCGCCCTCGGTCACGCGCACGACGGCGACGCCGGGTCCCTTGAAATAGTGCACGACCGTTCCGATGAGTTGCTCCGGCATTCGGCCCCCCTCCGACCCTTGAAAAAAGCCGCCCTGCCGCCGCCTAGGGAAGGGGCTCCGGCCCGGCCGCCGGCACGGCCCGGGTGGTGGTGCCGATCAACTGCTGCTGTTTCTCGCCCAGCTGCGTCCGCGCATCGTCACGCAACCGCTCGCTCGCGTATACGGCGGCGACGGCGCTGCCGGAGCCGCACAGCCGCACCCAGTAGGGATGCGTGGCGGCGAGCCGCTCGAACAGGGCCCGCAGCGGAGGATGCTTGCCGAAGACCGGGATTTCGAAGTCGTTCCCGCCCAGCCGCCCGACGCTGCCCCACGTCGTGAATGCGTCGCCGGCGAGGACGACCGGGCCGTGCACGGGCGGCTCCGGGTGCAGCTGGTCCCACCAGCGGTAGGCGTCCGGCGTGGCGACGCCCACCGGTGGCAGCGCGAGCAGGGCCGGGGCGGCGGGGGGCGGCGTGAGCCGGAACAGCCGCTCGCCGCGACCCCACGCCACGGCTGCGGGCGCGCCGCTCGCGAAGAACGCCACGTCGGCACCCAGCCGCGCCGCACAGTGGAGGAGCTCGGGGCGGGGGACGGCGTCGCCCGCCAGCGCGTTCACGGCGTGCAGCGTTGCGGCGGCGTCGCTCGAGCCGCCGCCCAGGCCGGCCCGGACGGGGATCCGCTTGGTGAGCTCGATCGCCACGCCGAACGTGTGACCCGTCGCGTCGAGCACGGCTCGCGCCGCGCGGACTGCCAGGTTGTCGTCGACCGGGCCGAGGTCGGGCCCGTGCACCGTGAGCGCGACGCCCCCCTCCGCCGGGGTGCGCGACACGGTCAGCTCGTCGGCGAGCTCGAGCAGTGCGAACGCCGTCTCGATCTGGTGGTAGCCCCCCGACTCTCGCGCGAGGATGCGGAGGAAGAGGTTGAGCTTCGCGTGCGCCGAGATGCGCACCCGGCCTGGTGGGGACGCCACGGCTCAACCCTCCGTCGCCGCCGCCGTGCGCAGCTCCCCGAGACGCAACCGCAGGCGCGACAGCGAGCACAGCCCCAGCAACGTGACCGGCAGGAACGTGCTCACGTGATAGGCTACCGCGTAGCTCACGGCGCGCGTCGCGTCGATGCCGTACAGAGCGAGGGTCGCCCGCGTCGCCGCCTCGAACACGCCGACGAACCCGGGCGAGCTCGGCAGCGCCACGCCGAAACCGATGATCCCCTGCAGCAGGAACGCGCCCACAGCGGGCACAGGCAGCCCGAACGCCCGGAAGCACACAGCGAAGGCCGCGGCGTTCACCAGCCAGAGCACCACCGACCAGAGCACGACCGCCAAGAAGCGGCCAGGGCTCTTGAGCACCTCGAGTCCCGCCACCAGCCCATCGGCGATCCGCGTGACCCGATCCGCGACGCGCGCGGGCAACAGCGCGTGGGTCGCGCGACCGAGCAGCGCGAGCCAGGGCGCGGGCCGGTGCACCACCAGCACCGCCACCACCAGCACGACTCCGAAGAAGGCGGCGGCGGTGGTGGTGATCGCGGACACCGACGTCCGGCCGATGTCGGCCTGGTGGGGGAACGCGGAGGAGCCGATCGCGACGGCCATCAGGCTCACGAGCATCAACCCGTCGAACACTCGCTCCACGCCCACCGAGGCGAGGGCCGTGGAGAAACGCACCGGCAGCTGGCGCGACGCCACGTATGCCCGGGCGAACTCGCCGGCGCGCACCGGGAGCAGATTGTTCGCCATGAAGCCGATGGCGGTGGCGTGCCACAGCGGGCGGAGCGGATAGGCGCCGCCGCCCACGTCGCGCAGGATGAGCCGCCAGCGGAGCGTGCGGATCGGGAACGTGAGGGTCGCGAGCGCGACGGTCGCCAGCATGAGCCCGCGATTCGCCCGCCGCACGCCGTCCACCAGATCGCGGGCGCTGACGCCGTGCAGTGCCCACGCCAGGAGCCCGAGCGTGATCCCGAGCCCCACGACCCACGCCCACCGCGAGGCGGAGGCGCGGTTACGACCTAGTCGAACCGGGACCGGGCTCGAGGGCGAGGGCAACGAGGTCGCAGACTTCTTCGACGAAGGCGCGGAGGGAGTCGCCGCTCGCCTGTTTCGCCGCGGCGCGCAGCTCCTGGGCGCGCGCGAGCGCGCGGTCTCCGCGGTACAGCAGGCTGCCGACGTCGACGACCGCCGGCTCGGCCAAGGGGGACGGGGAGGACGGGGGGGCCGGAGCGGCGGCGCGTGGACCGCCGGCGAGCAGCTCGTCCAGCGACGCGGCGCCGATCCCGCCGCCCGCCAGTCGCTGATAGGCGGTCCAGGAGCCGACGAGGTCGGCCGTCTCCGGCACGGGCGCATCGGCGGGCGGCGCCGGCCTGGGCGGCGGTGCGGAGGGAGGCATGGGACGGGGCGCGGGCGGCGGAGCGCCGGGCTGCACGGCGCGAATCGCGGCCGTCACGGCATCGAGCTCGGCCGCGAGCGCCTCTTCGTCGCCGCCGCCCGAGCGCGCCAGCACGTCGCCGGCCCGGCGCAGCTCGGCGGCGACGGCGGCCGGACTCGTGACCGCGACGCCGGACGCGACGGCCTCGCGGGCGGCGATCGCGAACTGCGCTACGCGGTCGGCGAGCACCCCGCCCCCGGCGTTCGCGAGCGCGCGGAACGTGGTGCCGAGCGTGTGGGCGCGCAGCTCGCGCTGCGTGGCCGACGGCGCCCGCTCCAGCGAGTCGGCCGCCTGGCGCAGGTGGTCGCCGTGGCTCACGAGCTCGAGCCGGCCCAGCGTCGAGGGGCGGGCGGCCGGAATGCCGCGCGACACGATGTGCGGGCCCGAGTCGCCGTAGTAGAGCGTGCCGATCGACACGACGTCGGGCTCGCTCTGCAGGAACCGGACGAGCTGCGCGGCGAACTGGCGGAAGTCCGGCCCTTCGGGGTCGGGGCGGCCGCGCTCGGCGACCTCGCGGGCCGCGCGGGCGATCGCCGTGGCCCCGGCCTGAAACAGCTCGCCCACGTTGGCGGGCGGGTCGATGCCGGCGCGCGACAGCTCGGCGATGGCGCGCTCGATTCCTTCGAGCAGGTCGGGGAGCGGGGGCAGGTCGTTCATGGCGGCGAGGCCGCGCAGCGGCTGCAGCGCGCGGAGCACGTGCTGTAGCGGATCGTGCGCCAGCGGATTGGCCCGCAGCGCCTGGGCGGCCCGGTCGAGGGCGCTCGCGATCGCGGCCCCTTCCCGGGCCACGAACGCCCGGGCACCGGCGTCCAGTCCCAGCGCTTCCGCGGCCCGCACCTGCGCCGAGGGCCGGCCGGCGAGCTGCTCGAGCTCCTGGGAGAGCGCCTCCGCCTTCGCCGTGTCGGCGTCGCTCCAGGTCGGCGCCCGGCGCACGAAGATCTTCAGGTCGTCCACAGCCCGCACGGCCAGCTGCTTGGTCTGCGGATCCCATGCCCGCCGCCCCTCGCGCACCGCCCGCGCCAGGGCTTCGAGCGCGGCCGCGGTGCGGGCGATGGCGTGCTGGTTAGCCATCAGCGCGCTGCCGCGCAGCGCGCGGGCGAGTCGCACCAGCTCGTCGGCGCCGGGGCTGTCGCCCGCGGCGAGCAGCGCATCGAGCCGCTCGAGGTACTCCCCCGCCTCGAGGGCGAAGAAGTCGGACATGCCGAGCGGTTTGGGAGGTCCGGTCATCGCGCTACCAAGCTAAGCTTTTCGGGCCTCATCGACCAACTGCCGCATGCGGCGCACCGCCTCTTCCATTCCCCAGAATACCGCGTTGCTCACGATCGAGTGCCCGATGTTGAGCTCCTCGATGTCGGCGATGGCGGCGACGGGTTGCACGTTCTCGTAGGTCAGGCCGTGCCCGGCGTGGACCGCGAGGCCACGGGCGCGCGCGTGGGCCGCCGCGCGCGCCAGTGCCCGCAGCGCGGCGTCGCTCTTGTGCCAGGTCCGGGCGTAGCGGCCGGTGTGCAGCTCGATCGCGGGGACGTGGAGCTCCGCGGCACGGTCGATGGTGGCGCGGTCGGGGTCGATGAACAGGCTCACGCGGATGCCCGCGTGCGCGAGCTGGCGCACCGCGGCCGCGACGCGGGCGTCGCCCCGGCGCAGTGCGAGCCCGCCCTCGGTGGTGATCTCCCGGCGCCGCTCGGGGACGAGCGTCGCCTGGAACGGCCTGACGCGCGCGGCGATGCGCACGATCTCAGGCGCCGCGCCGAGCTCGAGGTTCAAGACGGTGCCCACCGACTCCGCGAGCGCGCGCACGTCGGCGTCCTGAATGTGACGCCGGTCCTCGCGCAGGTGCACGGTGATGCCGTCGGCGCCGGCGCGCTCCGCGGCCGCCGCGGCCCGCACCGGGTCGGGCTCGTCGGTCTTGCGCGCTTCGCGCAACGTCGCGACGTGATCAATGTTGACGTAGAGCCGCATGCCGTCTTACCTTCGGGTCACTCCGACCCACTCGAGGACGCGTTCGTGAGGCCACGACTGCTCGTGCTCGTCGCGCTGGGCGCCCTCGCGTGCGGGGGCGGGAGCGGGTCGCAGGCGCCCGCGCCGCAAACGCTGCCAGAATCCCTGGCGCAGTTCCTGTCCGCCGTCAAGGCGAACGACCTCGAGCGCATGAAGGCGCTGTGGGGCACGGAGCGCGGTCCCGCCTCCGGATGGATGAAGAGCGACGAGCTGAAGCAGCGCCTCACGGTGCTCCAGATCTATCTGAACCACATCGGCTATCGCGTGATCGAAGGCCCGCTCCCCGTGACGAACAAGGACGATCGGCGCATGTTCCGGGTCGAGCTGCAACGGGCGACCTCGTGCACCGTGGTGGTCCCGATCGAGCTCGCGCATGCGAAGGACGGTCGCTGGCTCGTCGTCGGCACGGACCTCGCGGCGGTCGGCAATCCCTCGGAGCCGTGCAAGCGCTGAGGTCGGTGGAACCGCGCGAGGCGTTCGAGTGTTGAGCTATTCGGTGAGCTCGAGCAAGACGCCCGCGGTTGCTTTGGGGTGCACGAAGGCGATGCGCCGGCCGCCGCTGCCGCGCCGCGGGAGCTCGTCGATGAGACGATACCCCGCGGCGCGACAGCGTTCGAGTGCACGGTCGAGGTCCGGCACACGGTAGCACACGTGATGGATGCCGGGGCCGCGCTTGGCGAGGAATCGCGCGACCGGGCCGTCGGGGTCACGCGGCTGAAGCAGCTCGACTTGGACGTCGCCCAACGCCAGGGGCACGATGGTGGCGCCGTCGGCCGTTTCGGGGGGCCCCGGCTCGAGGCCGAGCACGTCGCGGTAGAAGGGCAGGGCGGCGTCGATCGACGGGACGGCAATGCCGACGTGGGCGACACGGACGCGGGACGCGGTCATGTGTGCCCGTCAACATAACGATTGCACCAGAGGGAGTGGAGAGGTCATGGCAGCGGAGCATCTCGTGGCGGTCACCGACGCCACTTTCGGGCTGGAGGTCGAGCAGCACAAGGGGCTTGCCATCGTCGACTTTTGGGCGACGTGGTGCGGGCCGTGCCACATGGTCACGCCGATCCTCGACCAGCTCGCTGGCGAGTATGTGGGCAAGCTGAAGGTGACCAAGGTGGATGTGGACGCCAACCAGCAAACGGCGATGCGCTTCAACGTGCGCTCGATTCCGAGTATTCTATTCTTCAAGGACGGGCGGCACGTGGACACGCTCGTGGGAGCGTACCCGAAGCCGGTATTCGAGCAGAAGATCCAGCAACACCTGTCGTAGCATCCTCCCCGGAGGGCCATGCGCGCGAGCACCGCTCGCCTGATGAACTCGCCGGTTCGCCTCGCGGACCTCACGTTCCCGCAGGTGAACCGGCTGATTCATCGCACCCGCCTGGGCTTCATCCATCTCGACAATCTGCTCGCCTTCGCGAAGCGCGACCGGGACGGCCGCGTGGACGGCTACATCACCGCGTACCTTCCGGAGGAGTGCCTGCTGCTGTTCTTCCGCAAGGGCGAGGCCGTGAACGCCGCCTCACTCCACACCGGCGGCCGGCAGGTGGTGACCATCACCGAGGCGCTGAAGCGGATGCGCGCCGAGGTGGAGCGGGGCGAGCTCGCCTACTGCGCCGCGCCGATGGAGCAGCTCGCCTGGATGTACCAGTCGTGCGCCGCGCCGATCGAGATGCGGAACGTCGATCCGTCGCAGCCGGGCGCGTTCTTCGCGGCCTTCGCCCGCGACAAGACCAGCGGCATTCTGGAGCTGACCTCGAACGCGCGCGTGTCGTACGTGCGGTTCGACGAAGGACGGTATGCGAGCGGGTATTTCTGCGACAAGCCGGAGACGACGGGCATTCCGAAATTTCTCGAAGGGCAGTTCCACGCCGGCGCCGACGGGCAGGTGCCCGTGCTGACCGCGGCGGTGTTCCCCTACGTCGCCGATCTGCCGCAGCAGGCGCCGAACGCGCTGATCAACACGTATCGCGAGCTGTACTGGCGCATCGTCGACGAGGTGGACAAGGAATTTCCCGGCGAGGCGCGGCGGCGCGCGCAGAAGGTGAGCGCCGGGATCCTGGACGCGCACAAGGCGATCGCCCTGCTGTCGGCGCCGCGCGGGGCCGAGACCCCCGACGCGGTGGTCCAGCCGGAGGAGCTCTCCAGCGCGCTGACCGACTGGTCGCTCCAGCTGCTCGAGGGCGTGGAAGTAATGATGCCGGGGACCGCCCCCAAGATCCTGCGCGAGGCGACGCGGGAGCACCGTTACGTGCTGCAATCGGCCGGCTACTACGGCCGACTGCCGTGGCAGGTCTCGTGGTGACATGGCCGGGACCCTGTACGTCGTCGCCACCCCGCTCGGCAACCTCGACGACCTGTCCTCGCGCGCGGCCGCGACGCTGAGCCGGGTCACGGCCGTGGCCGCCGAGGACACGCGGCACACCAAGCCGCTGCTCGCGCACGTGGGCTCGCACGCCGAGCTGATGAGCTTCCACGCCCACTCGAACGAAGGCGCGCTGCGCCGCATCCTGCACCTGCTGGGGAGCGGGAAGGACGTGGCGCTCGTGACGGACGCGGGCACGCCCTCCGTGAGCGACCCCGGGGCCGCGCTCGTCGCCGCGGCGCGCGAGCGCGACATTCCCGTCGTGACCGTCCCGGGCCCGACGGCCGTCGCCGCCGCGCTCTCCGTCTCCGGGCTGGGCGCCGACCGCTACTTGTTCCTGGGCTTCCCGCCGCGCAAGGGCGTCGAGCGGCGGCGCCTGCTCGAGACGGTTGCCAAGAGCGAGTGGACGGTCGTGCTGTTCGAAGCGCCTCCGCGTGTGACCGAGCTGCTCGAAGACCTGGCGGCGGCCTGCGGCGGCGAGCGACACGCGGCAGTGGCGCGCGAGCTCACCAAGGTGTTCGAAGAGACCCGCGCCGGGACCCTCACCGACCTCGCGGGTTATTACGCCGCGGCGCCGCCCCACGGCGAGGTGACGGTCGTGGTGGCGGGGACCGGCAAGCCCGTCCGCGAGGAGCCCCCACCCGATCCCGCAGCCCGTGCCCGCACCCTGCTCGCCCAGGGGATGACCAGACGCGACGTCGCCGACCAGATCGCGGCGGAGACGGGAATCACGCGAAATACGGCGTATCGATTGGTGAACGAGCTATGAACTATGGCGGTCAGGTCGGGCGGTCAGGCGGACTGGTACTGCTGCTCTCCGTTGGCTTTCTGTCCGCCCGTCCGCCCGTCCGCCCGTCGGCCCCTTCCCTCACCATCGGCCGCTTGCATTACGATGGAGGGGGCGACTGGTACACCGGGCCGTCTAAGCTGCCGAACCTCCTCGCCGCGATTCGTCAGCGCACCGGACTCGCCGTCGCCGCGCGCGAGCGCGTGGTCACGCTCTCGAGCCCCGAGCTGTGGGACGTCCCCTACCTCTATATGACCGGGCACGGCAACGTCCACTTCTCGGACGAGGAGATCGCGACCCTGCGCCGCTACCTGGAGCAGGGTGGATTCCTCCACGCCGACGACGATTACGGCATGGACAAGTCGTTCCGGCGCGAGATCGCTCGCCTGTTCCCGGATCACCCCCTCGTTGAAGTGCCGTTGAGTCATCCGGTCTATCATGTCGTGTACGACTTCCCCAAGGGGATTCCCAAGATCCACGAGCACGACGGGCTGCCGGCCCAGGGGTTCGGGATCTTTTTGGGCGACCGCCTGGTCGTATACTATTCCTATCAGTCGGACCTGGGCGACGGATGGGAGGATGCCGAGGTCCACCACGATCCCCCCGAGCTCCACGAGGCGGCACTACGCATGGGCGTGAACCTCTTCACCTACGCCGTGAGCGCGCTACCGTGACGGACACGGCGGCCCGGCTGCGGCGGCTGGGACGCCCACATGCGCTCGCCCGCACGTGCGCCGTTCTGCTGACGAGCGCCGGCGCCGCGTTGGCGATCGCGGGGGCCGGTGTGGCTCTGGCCCCCAGTGTCGCGGCCGTGGTGGGTGCGTGGCTGCTGATCGGGGGCGTCACCGGCGTAGCCGCACGGCTGGCGCTCGGGGCTGGGCGCCATGCGGCGCCACGCGCGGTGGCGCGGCTCGTCGAAGCCGCGACGGGAGGCCGGCCGGGAAGTATCCTCGGGCTCGTCGCCCCGACGGCGCCGGCAGGCGCGAGCCCCGAGCTGTGGACGCTGGCGGACCGGAGGGCGGTCGCCGTGGTCGATGGCGCTACAGCCGCGGTAGGTCGCCTGCTCGCCCGCGGCACGCGTACGTCGTTGCTCGCGGCTGGAGGCGTGGCGGCGCTGGGTGCGGTGCTGTTCGTGGCCGCGTCTCCCGGCGCCGGCCGGGCCGCCGCGTTCTGGCATCCGCTCCGCACGCTCGCCGACGCCCGCACGCCCGTGCGACTCGTGGTCGACCGGGCCGCCGTCCGCCGGGGCGAGAGCGTCACGGTGACGATCGACGTCCCCGCGGCGACCCGCGCCACGCTCTGGACCCGCGGGCCGGGAGAGCCATGGCAGTCGGCACCGGTGGCCCTCGACTCGTTGGGGCACGCCCTGCGACGGCTCGGGCCGCTTCGGGCGGACGTATACTTGCGAGCCTCGAGCGGCGGCCGACGCAGCGCCGAGGTCCGCGTCGCGGTGGCGCTGCCCGCATTCGTCGCCGGCCTCGAGCTCACGGCGCGCTACCCGGCCTATCTGGGCCGTCCCGACGAGCCACTCTCGCCCGGCGCGGACACGATCCCGATCCCCGAAGGCACGGTGATCCTGACCAGCGGGGCGGCGAGCGTGCCGCTCGCGCGGGCTGCGTGGCGCCGTGGGGACGTCCGCGTCCCGCTCGTGGTCGCGCGCAGCGCCTTCTCGGGGCGCCTGGCGCCGCGCGGTTCCGGGGCCTGGCTGCTCGACCTGGCCACCGCCGACGGCGCGCCGCTCGAGGGCGACGCGCCTGAGCTGCGGCTGACCGTGGTCCCCGACTCGGCCCCGGTCGTCGCCATTCCCGTGCCGGGGCGCGATACCACGCTCCCCCTCTCGCTGCGGCAGCCGCTCGTGATCGACGCGCGGGATGATCATGGTCTCACCCGGCTCGAAGTCGTTAGCTGGCGCGTGAGCCAGACGGGGAAGGTGGGGGAGGCGGTGCGGGAGTCGCTGGACGTGTCGGGTGCGGGCGAGCGGACGATCGTGCAGGGCGATCTCGACGTCGAGCAGCGGGGGCTCGTGCCCGGCGACACGCTGCGGATTCGCGCCGAGGCCTGGGATAACGCTCCCACGCCGCACGTCGGTCGCAGTCCCGAGATCGCCCTGCGGTTGCCGAGCCTCGACGAGCTGCGCGCGGCGACCCGCGCCGCCACCCAAGACGCGGCGGCGGAGGCGGACTCCATTGCCGTCGCCGAGCGCGAGCTCGGTCGGCGCACCAGCGACCTGGCCCAGCAGCGCTCGCGCGACGGGACCACAGCGCGCCCCGGCGCGGCGGGCGAGCGGGAGGGGGCACTCCCCTTCCAGGCGACCGAGCGGGCGCAGGCCGTCGCGCGTGAACAGGAGGCGCTGCAGGCGCGCGTGCAGGATCTGTCGCGAGCCATGGAGCGGATCGCCCGGGCGGCGCAGGCGGCGGGAATCGCGGACACGGCCTTTCAGGCGCGGCTGCGCGAGGTGCAGGAGCTGCTGCGGCGCGCCGTGACGCCGGAGTTGGAGCAGCGGTTGCGCGAGCTGCAGGAGGCGCTGGCGAAGCTCGACCCGGAAGCGACGCGTCGGGCCCTCGAGCGGCTCGCCGAGGCGCAGCAACAGCTTCGGGCCGAGCTCGAGCGCAGTCAGGAGCTGTTCCGGCGCGCCGCGGTCGAGGGCACCCTGGCGTCGCTCGCGGCCGATGCGGAGGAACTGCGACGCCGCCAGGCGGAGTGGAACCGCGGCGCCGCGCCGCGACCCGACAGCGCGGCGGCGACGCGCCAACGAGCGCTCGCCGCGGCCGCCGACTCGCTGGCACACGCGATCGGTCGGGTGGCGAAAGAGCTCGGCGCGCCGCCCGGGGCGGCGGCGCTCGCCGCTCCCGAGCGGGCGGCGCGCGACGCCGGGGGTGCGATGCAGCGCGCTGCGCAATCCGCGGACCTGCGGCAGGCCGCGGGCGCATCACAGGAGGGAGCGGAGGCGGAGCGTCAGCTCGCCGGCATCCCGGATCAGCTCCGGGGACAGCTCGACTCCCTCGCGCAGGCGTGGCGTGGAGAGACACTCGCTGCGCTCGACCGCGCGCTGTTCGAGACTGCGGCAATGGCGGAGCGCCAGCGACAGGTGTCGGAGGCGCTGCATCGCGGAGAGGCAGGCGCTCCGACCCGCTCGCAGCAGGCGTCCGTGGAAGAAGGAACGGACGCGGTGGCACGTGTGATTCGCGAAGCCGCCGGCAAGCACGCGCTCGTTTCGCCGCAGCTCGACGCGGCGCTCGGTTACGCCAAGCGCCAGATGGCCGCCGCGCGCGGCCAGCTCGAGGAGGCCGATCCTAACGTCGGCGCCGCCGCGGCGCTGGCCGACGACGCACTCGACGCCCTCAACGCGGTTGCGCTGGCGCTCGCCCAGAGCCGCAAGCAGGTGAGCGGGGCGCACTCGGGGACCGGATTCGCCGAAGCGGTCGAGCGGCTCGCGCGTCTGGCCCGCGACCAACAGGGTCTCAACGGCCAGGCGCAGGGCCTCCTGCCGCTGATGGGTGCAGGCCAGGCGGTCATGGAGCAGCTGCGTGCCCTGGCCGCGCGGCAGCGCGCGCTCGCCGAGCAGCTCGAGCGGATGCAGGCGCAGGGCATCAGCTCCGCCGCCGGGCCGCTCGCGCAAGAGGCCAGGGAGCTCGCCCGCCAGCTCGAGGCCGGGCGCCTCGACCAGCGGACGATCGAGCGTCAGCAGCGTCTGTACCACAGGTTGCTCGACGCCGGCCGCACCCTCTCGAACGACGAGCCGGACCAGACCAAGGAGCGCGTGAGCCGGGCGGCAACGGGCGACAGCGTGCACGTCCCCGCCGCGCTCAAGCCGGGAGCAACGGGAGCGGGCCCGCGGCTGCGCTACCCCACATGGGATGAGTTGCTGGGACTCACGCCGGAAGAGCGTCGCCTAGTGCTCGACTACTTCCGCAGATTGAATGCGCCCGAGCCGCATTGAGTCCGCGGGTGAACCCGCGGCTCGGCGTCTGCCGGTAAACCGGCCTGAACCCGCTTCAGCGGGAGTGGCCGAGCCGCGGCTTCAGCCGCGCATGATGCGCTGGAGCATCCGTGCGTTCGCCATGCTGGCGCTGCTCGCTCCGAGGTCGGCTCCGGCGCAGGCTATCGGACAGGGCTTCGAACTCGAGCGCGCGGGTCAGTTCGAGCAGGCGGCGAGCATCTATTTCGCGACGCTGCGCGCGGACCCCACCAATCTCTCAGCACTGCTCGGGCTCGAGCGCGTGCTGCCGGGGCTCAACCGGCTGGCGGAGCTTGTGCCCGTCGTGCAGCGTGCCGCCTTGGCGAGCCCCGGTAACGCGGCGCTGCGGGCCGTCCTGCTCCGCACCTACGTGGGAATCAACGAGCCCGACAGCGCGCGCGAGGTGGCGCGGCGCTGGGCAGCGGCGGCGCCGCGCGACGAGGCGCCCTATCGCGAGTGGGCGATGGCGCTCGACGACCAGCGCCGCCACGACGCGGCGCGTGCCGTGCTGTTGGAGGGGCGGCGGGCGCTGGGACGCGCCGGCGCGTTCGGAATCGAGCTCGCCGCGCTCAGCGAGCGCGCCGGCGACTGGGAGGGGGCGGCACGCGAGTGGGCCGCGGCGCTCGAGGGCGCGCCGGTGCAGCTGCCCAACGCCGCGAGCGAGCTCGCCCAGGCACCTGAGGCGCAGCGGGAGCGGATCGCCGGCTTGCTCACGGCGGGCGATCCGCCGCCGCTGGTCCGGCGGCTTGCCGGGGAGCTGTTGCTCGCGTGGGGCGCGGCCCAGCGCGCGTGGGCCGTGTTCGCACCCAGCGTCGCAGCGCCGTCGGCGGATGCGGCCTATGCGGTGCGTCGATTCGCCGATCTCGCAGCGGCGCAAGGTAGCCCCGAGGCGCGCCGGGTGCGCGCTCTCGCGCTGGCGCGCTACGCCGAGCTCGCGCCCGACGCGATGGCCGTGCGCGCCCGCGCCGACGCCGCCCGCGCGTTCCTCGCGGCGGGCGATCGCGAAGGAGCGCGCGCCGTGCTCGAACAGGTCGCACGCGATTCTTCCGCTCCAGCCGAGGCACAGGCGCTTGCCCAGGCGGCGCTCGTGCAGACACTGATCGAGGGCGGGCAGCTCGACGAAGCGGCGCGGCGGATCGCGGGCGACACGCGGCTCGCGGACGAAGACCGGACGACGCTGCGGCTGCGCCTCGTGCGGGCGCGGATCGCCGCGGGGGACCTGGACCGCGCTGGCGCGATGCTGGCGCGGGATTCGAGCGTGGAGGCGCTCGCCCTCAACGGGTGGATCGCCCTGTATCGCGGCCGGCTCAAGGAGGCGTGGCAGCTGTTCCTGGACGCGGGTCCCTACGCGGGGGATCGCCGCGAGGCGACCGATCGGACGGCGATGCTGGCGCTGCTGCAGCAGGTTCAGGGCGACACGTTCCCCGAGCTGGGAGGAGCACTGTTGACGCTGGCGCGGGGCGACTCGGTGAGCGCCGTCGCCGGCTTGCGGCTCGCGGCGACACGGCGGCCCGGTACAGGCCGGCCGGACCTGTTGCTCCTGGCCGCGCGCGTCGCCGCGCGCCTCGGGCCCGAGCAGCAGCTGACCGCGCTCGCGCTGTGCGACGAGGTCGTGCGGACCGGCGGAACCGGCGCCGCTGCGCCGGCCGCGGAGCTCGAGTGGGCTCGCCTGCTCGAGCGCCGGCAACAGACCGCGGATGCGATCCAGCACCTCGAGCACCTCATTCTCTCGTACCCGGGGAGCGCCCTGGTCCCGGAGGCGCGACGCGAGCTCGAGCGGGCGAAGGGAGCGATTCCCAAGTCGTGAGGCGGCGAGAATTCGTCAAGGCGGTCGGGCGGACGGGCGGTCTGGCGGTCAGTGCCGAGCTGCTCGGCTTCCGTCCGCCCGTCCGCCTGTCCGCCAGTCCCTCGCTTCTCGTGCCCATGGACGATTCCCAGACCGATCACCTCAAGGCCTATGGGGTCACGTATCGGGTCGTGCAGGCGGGGATCAAGGCGGAGTGGCTCCTGAACTACCGCGGCGGCTCGTTCCTCATGCCCGACGGGCCCGCGATCCGCCGCGACGCAGCGCTCGCGGGGGTGAGCGTCCAAGGGGTGGACGAGGCGGCGGTGACGGCCGTCCGCGGCGAGGTCGAGGCGAGCAACATGGACGCGGTGCCGCTCGAGAAGGCGCCCCGGGTGGCCGTGTACGTGCCCCCCAACGCGCCGCCGTGGGACGACGCCGTCACCATGGCCCTGCAGTACGCCGGCATCGCGTTCGACACGGTGTGGGACTTTGAGGTGCTCTCGGGTAAGCTGGCGAGCTACGACTGGCTGCACCTGCACCACGAGGACTTCACGGGGCAGTTCTCCAAGTTCTACCTGATCTACGCCGGGACCCCGTGGCTGGCCGAGATGGTGCGGTTCAATGCCGATGCGGCAAAGCGGCTCGGCTTCGGGACCGTGCCCGACCTGAAGAAGGCGGTGGCCCGGAAGATCCGCGACTACGTCTCCAACGGTGGCTTTCTGTTCGCCATGTGCACGGCCACGGAGACCCTCGACCTGGCGCTCGCGGCGGCGCACGTGGACATCGCGGCGGCGTTCGCCGACGGCACCCCGATGGACCCCGATGCAGACCGCAAGCTGGACTGGTCGCAGGCCCTCGCGTTCAGTGGCGCGCGGCTCGAGCCCAGTCCTCAGGTCGCGAGCTTTTCCGACATCGACGGGCATCAGGTCAACGCGCCCGGGCGGCGGCAGCCGCTCGGTGCGTTCAAGCTGTTCAACTTCAGCGCCAAGATCGACCCCGTTCCGACGATCCTGGTGCAGAACCATCGCCAGGTGATCCCCGACTTCTACGGCCTCACCACGTCGTTCCTGCGCGAGCGCCTCAAGCCGGGCGACACCGTGCTCGCGGACGAAGAGGGCGCTCCCTGGGTCAAGTACGTGAACGGCGACCACGGGAAGGGCACCTGGACGTTCTTCGGCGGGCACGACCCCGAGGACCAGCAGCACCAGATCGGCGATCCTCCCACGGATCTATCGCTCCACCCCCATTCGCCCGGCTACCGGCTTATCCTCAACAACGTGCTATTCCCCGCGGCCAAGAAGCGCGAGCTCAAGACGTGAGTGTGGACCGACTCGCGCCGGCGGTACGCGACCTGCTGCGCGCCGAGATTGCGGCGGCCCATGGGCGCGAGGTCTCGTTCGTGGCGCGCCCCGATGCCAATGGCCTGATCGTCGAGGCGCGCGTGGTGGCGCGCGGCACGGTCGATGCCGTGCTCGCCCTGCCGGGGATCGCGGTGCGGGGAGAGCTGCTGCTCCACAACCACCCGAGCGGCGTGCTCGAGCCGTCGGGAGCCGATCTCAGCGTCGCGGCGCGGCTGCACGACGGGGGCGTCGGGTTCGCGATCGTCGACAACGCCGTCACCGACTGCTACGTCGTCGTGGAATGTCCCCGCCCGCGCGCCACCACCCGGATCGATGCGTTCGATGTCGCGGGGCTGCTCTCTCCCAGCGGGCCGGTGGCGCGCGCGCTCGGCAGCTTCGAGGACCGTCCCAGCCAGCGCGACATGGCCGCCTACATCGCCGACCTCTATAACGACGGCGGCGTGGGCATGCTCGAGGCCGGGACCGGCGTCGGGAAATCGTTCGCGTACCTGGTTCCGGCGCTGGTGTGGGCGCGCGAGAACGGCGAGCGCACCGTCGTCTCGACCAACACCATCAACCTGCAGGAGCAGTTGGTCGGCAAGGACCTGCCGATTCTCGCGCGCGCGCTCGGCAGCGGCGAGCATGCACCCACGTTCGCGCTGCTCAAGGGGTGGCGGAACTACGTGTGCCTGTCGCGCCTCGACCAGGCGTTCGAGCAGGTGACCTCGCTGTTCGAGGACGAGCGACGCGCCGAGCTCGAGGCCCTGGCGGCGTGGGCGGCGCGCTCGGGCGACGGGTCGCTCGCGGACCTCCCCGACGAGCCGAGTGGCGAGGTGTGGGACGCGATCGCCGCGGAGTCGGATCTCTGCACCCGGCTCAAGTGCCCGCACTTCGACCGCTGCTTCGTGTTCCAGGCGCGGCGGCGGGCGGCCGAAGCCGATGTGGTCGTCGTCAACCACCACCTGCTCGCGTCCGATCTGGCCGTGCGCATGGTGTCCGACAACTGGCAGGAGGCGGCCGTCCTGCCCCCGTACCGCCGGCTGGTGCTCGACGAAGCGCACCACCTGGAAGACGTTGCGGCGATGCACCTCGGCGCCCAAGTGAGCCGGCTCGGCGTCGACCGCCTGCTGGCGCGGCTCGAGAAGAACGGCCGCGGCCTGCTCCCGACGCTGCGCTCCGTGCTGTTCGGTCGCGACGACCTCATATCCCGGGCGACCCGCGACCTGGTGCAGCAGAGCCTGGTCGACGCCCTCGCGACGGCGCGCCGCGCCGCGGACACCGTATTCACCCTGCTCGCCCGCCGTCTCGACCACGAGCCGGGGGCGGCGGGCCCCGTGCTGCGCCTGGGCGACGCGTTTCGCGACGATGCCGTCTGGCCCGAGGGGCTGGACGTGTCGCTCGACAACCTGCTGCTCGCGTTCGCGCGGCTCTCCGAGGGCACGGAGAAGATCGCGGACCGGCTCACCCTGGACGATCCGTCGGAGCGGCGGGCCCAGCTCCTGGGCGAGCTGCGTGGCGTGGCGCGACGGCTGCAGCAGGTGGCGGCGGGGCTCATCGCCGCGCTGCGACCGTCGCCGGGGGGGCCCGCCGCCGTGCGCTGGCTCGAGCGTCGCGGCCGCAAGGTGGTGAACGTCTCGCTTGCCGCCGTGCCGCTCGATCTCGCACCCATTCTCAAGGAGAATCTGTTCGACCGGGTGGAGACGGTGGTGCTCACGAGCGCCACGCTCGCCGCGGGCGGCGACTTCAGCTACCTCGAGGCGCGGCTCGGCCTCGACCTCCCTCCCAGCCGCCTGAAGGTGCGGGAGATCCACGCCTCCCCGTTCGATTTCGCGGCGCAGTGCCTGTTCGGCATTCCCACCGACTTCCCCGAGCCGCGCGACGACGAAGCGGGGCACGACGCGGCGGTGGCGCGGGTGGTGGTGGAGCTGGCCCACGCCGCGGACGGCGGTATGTTCGTGCTGTTCACGAGCCACGGGGCGTTGCGACGCACCGCGGACGCGGTGCGCGGCGAGCTGGGGGGCCGGTGGCCCCTGCTGGTGCAGGGCGAGGGGCAGCGGGACCAGCTGCTGCGGCGCTTCCGCGAAGCGGGCTCGGCGATCCTGCTTGGCACCGATTCATTCTGGGAAGGCGTGGACGTGCCAGGGCGGGCGCTGCGCGTGCTCGTGCTCGCCAAACTCCCCTTCAAGGTGCCCACGGAGCCGCTCACCGCCGCCCGGCTGGAGCGCATCGAGGCCGGGGGCTTGAACGGCTTCGCCCATTACCTGGTGCCCAACGCCGCCCTCAAGCTCAAGCAGGGGTTCGGGCGCCTGATCCGCACCCGCTCCGACCTGGGGGCCGTGCTCCTGCTCGACCGGCGCGTGGTCACAAAGCGTTACGGGGCGATGATCCTCGAGGGATTGCCCCGGGCCACGCGGGTCGTCGGGGACTGGGCGGACGTGCGGGATGCCTGCGAGGAGTTCTTTGCCCGGCACGGGATAGGGGAAGAAAAGGCGGTAGAGGGCGGTAGAGGACGGTAGCGGGGGTAGAGAGGGCGGTAACGGGCGGCCAGTGCAGAGCGTAGATTCCGGTGGAGGAGGACGGAGTGACCAAGCTCAGCAAGCGGTTGGCCGCGCTGCCAAGTTATCCGATGGCGGAGATCCCCGCCATCAAGCGCCGGTTGCTCGAGCAGGGCGTGGATGTGATCGACCTCGGCGCCGGCGACGCCGATTTCGCGCCGCCCGCCGTCGCGGTGGACACGCTAGCGCGCGCGGTGCGCGACCCCGCCATGAGCCGCTACCCGTTCCAGCTCGGCCTGCCGGTGTTCCGTGAGGCCGCCGCCGCCTACCTGAAGCGTCGCTTCGGCGCGCGCTTCGATCCGTTCAGCGAGCTGCATCCGCTCATCGGCTCGAAAGAAGGCATCGCCCACCTCGCCCTGGCGCTACTCGACGCGGGCGACGTCGCGATCGTGCCCGAGCCCGGGTACGCCGTGTACGAGGGCGGGACGGTGCTCGCGGGCGGGGAGCCGTACCGCTATCCGCTCATTCCCGAGGCGGGGTTCCTGCTGGAGCTGTCGGACCTGCCCTCCGACGTGGTGCGCCGCACGAAGCTCGTCTACCTCAACTATCCCAACAACCCGACCGCCGCCGTCGCGCCGCGCGACTACCTCGCGCGTACGGTCGAGTTTTGCCGCCGCCATGGGATCGTGATCGCGTACGACAATCCCTACTGCGAGATCACGTTCGACGGCTACGTGGCGCCGAGCATCTTCGAGGTCCCGGGTGCGCGCGAGGTCGCCGTCGAGTTCCACTCGCTGTCGAAGACGTTCTGCATGACGGGGTGGCGCCTCGGGTGGGCGGTGGCGCGGCCCGAGCTCATCGCCGCGCTGGCGCGCGTCAAGAACTACGTGGACACGGGCGCGTTCCTCGCGGTGCAGGCGGCGGGCGCGGCGGTGCTGCCTCAGGCGGAGGAGTTAGCGCGGGGATACGTGGCGCGGTTTCAGGAGCGGCGCGACGCGCTGCTCCCGGTGCTGCGCGCGCAGGGGTTCGAGCCCGAAACGCCGGGCGCGACGATGTACGTGTGGGTGCCGCTGCCCGAGGGGGTGGCGTCGGCGGCGTTCGCGCGCCGCGCGCTCGAAGATGCCGGCGTGGTGACGCTGCCAGGGAGCGGCTTCGGAGCGGGGGGCGAGGGCTTTTTCCGTCTGGCGCTCACGGTCGACACAGCGCGGCTGGTCGAAGCGGCCGAGCGGCTGGGAAAGGTGCTCGCCACTGTTTGATCCTCGCGCGGTTCCGTCCCGCCTGCGGCGGTTCACGTGGATCGGCAGCGCCGCGATCCACGTGGCGCTCGTCATCTGGCTGGTGACGGCGTCGTGGCGCATCGATGGGCGGCAGGGGCTGATCACGATTATTCGGCCCGACATGCCGCAGGCGCACGAGTTGCCGCCGTTCGGGGGCACGCGCCGCGGCGTGGGGCCGAGCGGTGGACTGGGCCGGCCGCTGCCGGATGCCAGGATTCCGGACACCGTGCCGCCTGAACCCGCGCCGGTGGGCAAGCGCGACACCACGCTGGCCGCGAACCCCACCAGCGTGGGGCCGCACATCGTCACGCCGCCCCAGGTCGGGGACGGCCGCCTCTGGGTGACGCCGCGCCCGGCGCTGCCGGGGGAGGTGGCGGGCGCGCTGTACGAGACGCACGAGCAGCGCGACACGGGCGTGGTGCGCCGGCTGCACGCCATGATGGATTCCCTCAACGTGATCATCGATCAGGAGCAGCGTGCGCGCCGGACGCCCACGTGGACGACGGACGTGGCGGGCAAGGTGTTCGGGATCGACTCGCAGTTCATCCACATCGCCGGGATCAAGATTCCCACGGCGGCCCTGGCGCTCCTGCCGATCTCCCTGCCGCAGGGCAACTACGGCGAGCAGATGCGCGCGCGCCAGCTCGACGAGATGCGGGCCGACCTGCTGCAGGCCGCGCGTCGCACCGAATCGCTCCAGCTGTTTCGCCAGTACGTGCGCGAGCTGCGGGCCCGCAAAGCGGCGGAGCGGGACGTGGAGCAGCGGCAGCGGGGGGATACGACGAAAGCGAAGGCCGACACCGTGAACGCAGTGCCCTAGTACGGAACGCGGTTATGTCGCGCGGGCCGCAGCTTCCAGCCTGTTCAGCGCCCCATCCCTCCCCACCACATAGAGCAGCTCGTTGACGGGCTCCGACACGGTACCGCCGGTGAGCGCGATGCGGATCGGTTGAAACACCTTCCCCGCGGCGACGCCGCGCTCCTCGGCCAGGCGGCGCAGCCGTTGCTCGAGAGCCTGCGGCGTCCACTCGGTGTCGCGCAGCGCGGCGAGGCTCGCCTCGAGCGCCGATTTGTAGCCGGCTGGGTCTTTCGCGATCTCCTGTTTCGCCTTCTCGTCGAACGCCACGTGTTGCGGGTCGAGCCGCACCGCCACCTGCTTCGCGACGTCGAGCGTGGTGCGGGAGCGGGTCTTCACGGCCGCGATCGCTCGGAGGACGGCGTCTTTGTTGCCGTCGAGCTTGAGCCGCTCGAGCTCCGGCGCGACGAGCGGGTACAAGTCTTCGGCGGAGCCGGCCGAGAGATACTGGCCGTTCATCCACTCGAGCTTGGTCATGTCGAAGATGGCGGGTTTCTTCTGAATGCCTTCGAAGGAGAAGAGCGCGATCATCTCGTCGAGCGTCATGATCTCGCGGTCGCCACCGGGGCTCCAGCCGAGCAGCGCCAGGAAGTTGCGCATGGCGGCGGGGAGAATGCCCATGTGCTGGTAATCGCCCACGGCCGTGGCGCCGTGGCGCTTGGAGAGCTTCTTGCCATCGGGCCCGTGGATCATCGGCACGTGACCGAACACGGGCAGCGCGGCGCCGAGCGCCTGGTATAGGGCGATCTGCTTGGGCGTGTTCGAGATGTGGTCGTCGCCGCGCAGCACGTGGGTGATGCGCATGTCCACGTCGTCCACCACGACCGCGAAATTGTAGATCGGGGTACGGTCCGAGCGCAGGATCACGAAGTCCTTGAGATCCTCGCCCTGGAACGAGATGCGGCCGTGTACCGCGTCGTCCCAGGCGATCTCGCCGGGCGGGAGGCGAAACCGGATCGCGCCCTCTTCCATGTAGGCCTTGCCCTCGGCGAGCAGCCGATCGGCCACCTGCTGGTGTCGCTTCACCCGGGCGCCTTGGAACACCGGCTCCTCGTCCCAGTCGAGGCCCAGCCAGGTGAGACCGTCGAGGATGACGCGCGTGTGCTCGTCGGTCGAGCGGGCCTTGTCGGTGTCCTCGATGCGGAGCAGGAACTGGCCGCCCGAGTGGCGCGCGTACAGCCAGTTGAACAGAGCGGTACGGGCGCCGCCGACGTGGAGGTAGCCGGTGGGGGAGGGGGCGAAGCGGACGCGGGCGGTCATCTGCTACGGAGAGGGGGGGATTCGAACCCCCGATAGAGGTATTAGCCCCTATAACGGTTTAGCAAACCGCCGCCTTCAGCCACTCGGCCACCTCTCCAACTGCTTGTGCTATCTCATGTTCTGTTGCAACGCCAGCGGCCCTATCGTCCGTTTGGGTACAGCCCTGGGTACATGAGGCTAGGCTCGGGGGCACTGCTTGCAAACGCTAGCTCGGGGCGGAAGGTAGTACCCGAGGCCCGGGCCGCGCCAGCCGTCACGGGGTGGCGCGGTTGTTCCATTGTACGGCGGGGGCGGCTCATGCGGCTCCGCGTTGCAGGTGCTCTCGGCAGTCGTGTCGTTGCTCGCGGCGTGGCTGTGGTGGCGCGGCTCCCACCAGCCGCCCCCGCCGAAAATCAGATGTGATGGCAGCATCGGGTTGGAGATAGAGGAGTGGATGCGCTCGTCGGCGCGGTGGAACGGCCCGGCCGCGCTGTGCAGGGCCGTCGCGGTGGTGCTGCAAGCCGCGAGCGGCCTCTGGCACTGACGTCAGCGGCGCCCGCTGCCGAAGCGCTCCACAGCGTTGTTCACGAGACGTTGCAGGTAGTCCACGTAGAGCCCCGCCAGTCGGTCCGCGCTTGCGTCCGACAGTGCGAAACCAAGGTGCTCCTTGGGTGCGCCCGACAGGTGGACGGTGATGGACCCGATGTCCCCTGGCAACTCCACGTAGTACATCTCCGCCGTGCCATCCGGCTGTGGAACCTGCCATCCAACGCCGCCCAGCGAGTCACCCATAACGAATCCGGTTGCACCGGGGGGAGGCGGCCCGAAGCGCGCCACGTCGCTGGAGCGGAACTGCTTGATGTGCATGTTCACGGTTGTGCTGGTGGACCCCTCCTTCAGAACCTTCGAGCGCAGTTCGTAGAAGTACTTGAGGAGCGGGTCGCTCCGCATCTCGGCCACGAGCGGCGCGTACCACGCGTCGAACGAGGGCTCTGTCGAACGCAGGTTCTGTAGCACGTTAGTGACGGCCCGCCCGAACACGGCGACGTTTCGTACGCCCGCCATGCGCTGGTCCGGCAGGCCGGTCTTCACCATCCTGAGCCCGAGCTTCGCCGTCGCGAGCGTCTGCTGTGCGCGCGCGAGAACGGTCGCCGTCGTCTCAGCAGTCATTTCACGAAGCGCCTACGCCGTCTCGGGTGGAGGCGCGCCCACTCGTCGCGCACGAGCCGGTTGTAGGCCACCGGCAGGGCGGCCACGAAGTCGGTCCAGAGCATGAGCAAAAGGTGGGTCACCTCGTTCGAGGGCGGCTGGACGCCTGGTGCGGTGACTCGTTTCCACGACAGGTGCGCCACGGCCTGTGAAGCATCGTCGTACAGCGTTGCGAGTGCTGGCGGCGCGTGCCTTAGGCGCTCACCTCGTGCCGTCTGCCACCGCCTCCACTCGCCAGAGCCACGGTCGAAGAACTCCGCCGCGCGTATGTCGCCCCTACTGCCCTGCACGATGCCCAGGAAGGTCGCCACGTTGCGGGCGAGCGGGTACCAGGCCGTCCAGGCGACGCGAAGGCGCCGGTACTCGTTCGCCTGCCGGAGGAGCATCATGTCGTGCGCGATATGAGGGACTGCAGCTCGTAACTGCGCTGGCGTGCGCATGGCCGCACGTTAGTCAGCGGCCAACGCGCCGTCTAGGCGGTTTTTGCGGCAGCGAGGGGCGGGAACGCGACAGGCGGGTTGCGGCTGTGGAGGTCGGCCCGCAGCTTTCTGTGAAGCGGTGCCCCGCGTCAAGCCCTGATCGAACTTGTCGTCCCTCCTTTCCTTGTTGTCCCGCCCGCCTCGAGGTGCTGCTCAGCCTTCTGTGCGCGCTCGTCGGTGAGGCGCGGTGGCCTCGGCGCATGGGGGTGGTGCGAAGGAGCGGACGACGCCAACT
>Ga0070698_100000962_pt1 | contig 31553 bp, 25 predicted proteins | sample KBSK1502metaG_FD_65477 | JGI IMG/M metagenome (GOLD analysis project Ga0070698, IMG submission 65477) | Corn, switchgrass and miscanthus rhizosphere microbial communities from Kellogg Biological Station, Michigan, USA - KBS K1-50-2 metaG | ecosystem: Host-associated > Plants > Roots >...
TACGCGGCGGGCGGGGTGACCGAGCGGGCCAACATGCGCGACATCGTGGTGCAGCGCGCCGGCAAGACGGTGGCCACGCTCGATCTGTACGATTACCTGTTGCGGGGCGAGACGCGCAGCGACATCCGGCTCGAGACGGGCGACGTGATTTTCGTGCCGGTGCACGGCACGCGGGTGGATCTGGCGGGCGCGGTGGTGCGGCCGGCGGTGTACGAGCTGAAGCGGGGCCAGAGCCTGGCGGACCTGATTCAGGCAGCGGGAGGCTTCCGACCTGACGCGGCGTTGCGGCGCGTCTCCGTCTATCGCCTGCTGGCGGCGGCCGAGCGGGGACCCGGTACACCACCGAGAGCGGTGATCGACATACCCCTCAGCCCCCGGCCCATGGGGAAAGGGGAAACGGGAAAGGTGACTCCCGGCGACCCTCCACTGCCGGTGAGCATGCCGAGCCTTGCGTTGGAAGATGGCGACTCGGTCGTGATCGACGCCGTGCGGCCTTTGGCCGGGCAGTATTACGTGTCGATCGTGGGGATGGTGAACAAGCCCGGGTCGTATCCGTGGCGCGAGGGGATGACGTTGCGCGACCTGGTGCTGTTGGCGCGCGGGCCGACGGTGGGGGCGTCGCTCAACGAGGCCGAGATCGCGCGGCTGCCGGCGGATCGCGCCGGGGGGCAGCTCGCGACCACGGAGCGGGTGCCGATGGACTCGACGTACTTGTTCGAGCGCGACTCACTGGGCCGCTACGTGGGTCCGCCAGGGGTTCCCTTCCCCGCCAAGGGCGCGCCGGAGGTGCCGCTCAAGCCGTACGACAACGTGCTCATTTTGCGGCAGCCCGAATTCGACTTCCAGCGCACGGTGATCGTATCCGGGCAGGTGCGCTTTCCCGGGACGTATTCGTTGCGTACCAAGACCGACCGGCTAGCGGACGTGATTAGCCGGAGCGGCGGGCTCACGCGGCAGGCGTATTCGGACGGCGTCCGGTTCGTGCGGGCGGTGGACAACGTGGGGCGGATCAACGTGAACCTGCCCCGCGCTTTGAGCGATACGACCTCGTCGTCGAACATCATTCTGCAGCCGGGGGACTCGATCGAGATCCCGGAGTATCAGCCGGCGGTGAAGGTGACCGGCGCCGTGAACTCCCCGGGGAGCGTGCTGTGGAAGAAGGGGGAGGCCCTGGAGTACTACCTCGAGGGAGCGGGCGGATTCAGCTATCGGGCCGAGAAGAGCAAGGTGAGCGTGCGGTATGCCAACGGTGAGGTACGCACGCGACGCCGCTCGATCTTCGGAGCATCGGACCCCAAACCGGGCCCGGGGTCGGAGGTGTTCGTGCCGGCGAGGGACTCGACGGAGCGGACGAACTACGTGGCGATCGTGGGCGCCGTGGCGCAGATACTCGCGAGCATGGTGGCGATTATTGTGGTGGCGACGAAGTGACGGCGGCCTGAGCGACGCAACCCTGCGGCGCGCGCTAGTCCATCGGCCAGTGGGTTCTGTTATCGGGCCGAGAAGAGCAACCTGAGCGTGCGGTACGCCAACGGTGAGATGCGCACGCGGCATCACACGATATTCGGGACGGGCGATGCGAAGCCGGGCCGGGGTCCGAGGTCTACGTGCCGGCCAAGGATCCGCTGGCACCGGATACCGAGTATGTCGCGCTGTTCGGCGCGATTGCTCAGGTTCTTGCCAGTACAGTCGCGATCATCGTGGTGGTGACGAAGCTGTAAAAATGCGTCGACCTCCGAATCACCAGATCCCGTCCGGCTGGATGGGTCCTCCCTCGGGACCGATAGCCAGCGACAGGACTCGTTAAGCTAATTACTAATCCTGATAGCAACGGGAGGAAACAAAGCCACGTTGCCCGCGTCGTCAGCAACTTTTACTTGGAGGACATGCGAACCATTGGTGTATGCGGCCGTGTTCAACCGATAACTGAATCCAATCTTCGCCGGTGCGTGTGGGTATTCCTTAGACACGTCCGGCCTGGGAAAGCCATATTCGGCTCTCCCCGATAAGACACTATCAACGAACACCTCCACCTTCGATACGGCGACGTTGTCGAATGCCCATCCGCGAATGTTTATCGCTCCATTGATTTCCTTCTCAGCCGTCGGAGTGTCAAGTGAGCCAACGGGGGGGAATGGGTCCGCAGCAGAGATCTCTTTCCGTAATTCGTAAACGACCTCGCGAGCCGCGAGGTAATCGCCTGCGATCAGGTATGCATCACCTTCCAACACAGCATTTGGCGCGAGGCTAAAAAAGATCTGAGGCCGGTAATAATGAGTCCCGTGGCCTCTAGGACCGGGTGTTCCCGGAAAGCTCCTGACGACTCCGTACGGGTACTGATTCGGAACGTATACGGTGAGCCCAACGCCCTGGTCGTTTACGAGCGCGCCCCATTGCTCGGACATGTATAGCAACGGAAGCGGCAGCTTCGATGGCAGTGTGACTACCCTCAAAGGGCCGCTGGTCCACGGTATCGAGTCGCCATAGTAGACAAACCGATTGAACGGCACGTTGACATACACGGCGGGGAATTCCTGAAACGAATTGTCGTGTTCGTCAGTGCCGAAATGCGTGACCTTATAATGCACCCTAAATGTCCGCGAGTGTTCACGCACACGTGAGATCCACTGCTCGATATACGTATCCGTTGGGACGGGTTTGTTTGGTCCTCCGCCTTTGTTATCCGGATACCACTCGTTTGGATGCGTCTTGATGTAGATAGACTGACTGTCCATGGCTTGCTGCAAGACAGGGCTCCCGTGAGAGTACCGATCTCCTGCCTGCACGGGATCCCAACCGTACACCTTGGTGCGCCATGTGAAGTCATACTTCTCGCGGCCGTCGTAGAGAGCTAATTGAACTTCTCGTCCTGCATCGAACCGGTTCACGGGATTAATGCCGTTCCAACTCAGCTCGACGATCGACCCACCCCAACTAGATTCGACCCCCGCACGGACTGTTTCACCATTAGCCTTACTCTCGAGGTACAACACAGAATCCGTTTCGTACAGTGTGTCCACTGGCTTTACATCGAGAGTCACTTCGGTGCTGCACGATGGAGCCACGTTTATGCAGCGGATTGTGAGGGTCGATTGTCCTATGGGAACGGATCCGCCGACGAACAGTGTGACTCTCGTATCGCGCCCGGGAGTAGCTGCAAAAGGAGAGGCCGGTGACGCACTAATCCCTGCGGGGAGCCCCTCGAGTGAAACGGTGACTTCGTTACTCACTCTGTAAGCGGAAGTAATTGTAATAGTCAGGGAAGAGCTGACAGCGCCACGGGTGACCACGATGATTCCGGGTCTTACTGATACGTCGAAAGCCCGTGAAGGCAAGCCTTTTGTGTCGTCCCGTCCGCTCACGAGGAAGGGAACCAACGCGACGACACTTAGGAGCGTCTTGTATGTTGTAGAGCCCAAGGGAGTATTGCGGGATTTAGTGGGTTCTGGAAAGCCCATAACACCCGAGACGTTACGACTTCCACCGGGTGGAGTCAAGCAAGTGTATCTCAGCGGTGCTCGAGAGCAATCGCAGACAGGAAGGCTGGTTGCGCCCTAATAGTGGCCGAACCACACGCCGCTCAAAGAGGAAACAGTTCCACGCCGACACAGACGGAGCTCCGAGGACCGAGAAACCATCGACGGGTACGATGAGCGAATCGTCGCCCCCTCACACGAGACGTCCGAAGACCCGTAGGGATGCCAAATGTTCTGATTGGCCGGAATCTGCAAACCCGCCAGGTTTCATTCGCTCGTGAGCCCACAAGAGAATTCTTAGCGTGGCCCCCAGCCCTATTTCTTGGCCGCCCATTTAGATGACTTTACCCCCACCGCCTGGAACGATGATCAACTCGAAGCTTGACGGACACCGCGAAGCAGCGGGGATAGTTGTGAGTGAGGGTGACCGGCATTCCGGGCACCTACTTGTTACCTGGCCCCGTGGCACTTCTTGAACTTCTTACCGCTCCCGCACGGACATGGGTCATTGCGACTAGTTGTGGGAACCCCAGGAGGCGGGGCCGCGGCCCCCGTTATCTCGGTGCTGTTGGCGCGGAATCTCGTGGGGCCGCGGGCATCTAAGACATTAGGAAAGCCGCTGACCCGGGAATGGCTCAGGGTTATGTCGGTCTTCCCGTAGGTCCGTAAAGAGGGTCCCACCGGACCCGGGCACCACATCTGTGCCTGGCTGCAACGGCTCTCCTTGAAGTCGTCGCCAAATATTCGGCCAACCCTTCCAGATCGGTACCGCGATTCCAATGGCGATGAGGGCGAGCCCGGCCCAGCGACTAGAGACCCCTAGCACCGTGACGCCCAATCCAAGACCAGCCCAAAAGACCGTTTGGGCAAATCCCCACGAGACCCTCTCGCGCATGGACCAAAGTTATGCATCGCCCGGCCTCCTCTTTAACAATCAAACCGAACCATTACCCCGGGCGTTTAACGTCTTGACCAGGCGTGAGTTAGCCAACATATTGGGCATTCGCCGCAGCCCGGTGTAGGGCCACCAAGACCGAGCGAATTCGTGCGGCGCGGGGTACCGCGGAACGCTCGACTCCAGGCTTTCAGCGGAGCGATCCGGGTGGGAACGCAGATCTGAGGTGTCAGATCCCCTGAGTCAACGACCAGATCCTCCGACGCCCACGGAGCAGGAGTGGCTTCGGCCTGTCGCGTCGTCCGAGCACCACCAGGGCGATGAGGTCAGCCTGCTGCGAGTCGCAAACACGCTCCTCAAACGGTGGCGCACGGTAGTCTTCGTCCCCCTCGCGGCGGGAATAGTGACAGCGGCGATCTCCTTCGCCGTGCGTCCAACTTTCACAGCAACAAGTTCGTTCGTGCCCGAGGCCCGATCGTCGGCGAGACTGACCGGCGGAGTTGCCGACATCGCCGGATTGGCAAGCCAGTTTGGCCTGTCACTGGGCGCCGAAGGCAGCCAGTCGCCCCGGTTCTACGCAGAATTGGCGAGGAGTAGGCAGACCCTCGAACATCTCTTGGTCTCACGCTTTCCTAACGTTGACGGGAGGGGTGCGATTCAAGATTCAACCACTCTGGTACGGAGCCTTCAGGTCAGTGGAAAGAGCTTTTCCGATAGTTTGGAACTTGGCGTGAGAAAGCTGCGAGCCCGATTGTCAGTCAAGGTCGACAATCCGACCAGTATCGTGACCGTCAGCGTCGAAGTCGGGGACCCCGATCTCGCAGCCAATGTGACGAACTCGTTGGTCGGCTATCTCAACGATTTCAATTCCCAGGTTCGCCAGTCCCAGGCTAGAGAGAGACGGAAGTTTGTTGAACAGAGAGTCAAGGAAGGCGAAGATGACCTAAGAGAAGTTGAGGAGCAGCTCCGCCGGTTCTACGAAGCAAATCGTTCGTGGCAGCAAGCACCTCAGTTGGTGTTCGAAGAGGGACGGCTGCGGCGTCAAGTAGAGATACGTCAGAACGTATACCTGACGCTAAGGCGCGAATATGAATCCGCCCGTATCGAAGAGGTCAACGATATACCACTCATAACAGTAATCGACCGCGCAGTTCCGCCAGTACGCCGATCGTGGCCGAAGCGCAGCCTTCTTGTCGTCTTGGCACTCGTGTTGGGATTCGTCATGGCATCGATGTGGGCGTTCTCCGCGGACTATATGGACCGCGCGCGAACCGAGGCCCGCGATGATTACGTGGAGTTCAAGGAACTCTTGGCGCGAATGCGTTTAGAGCTTTCGCGCCTTATCGGCAGGTCGAAGCCACGGCAAAGGGTCTAATGGTTAGAGCGAGGCAGAAAGCGTCTCGCCACGGAACGGCGCCACGCGCACCGGGCTCTCAGTCCGAGCTAGGTCGCTGCCGCCCACGGTTTGGTAGGCACACAGAGGTGTCCAACCGTAGAACGCTTGCGCGAACAACGAAAGATCGTCCTTGTATCGCGGCAGCCTAATTGCCCGCGGTACCCTGTGGAATCTCCTCGGCCAGAGCCTCCCTGCCGTTGTAGCTCTCTTCGCCGTTCCCATTTTGATCAGTGGCCTTGGTACGGATCGATTCGGGGTTCTGACGCTGGCGTGGACTCTCATTGGTTACTTCAGCCTCTTCGACTTTGGGCTTGGACGGGCTCTGACACAGGTTGTCTCGGAACGCATTGGTCTCAACCGAGACAGCGACGTCGTGGATATCGTTTGGACCGGCACGTACTTGATGGCACTGTTCGGCGTCGCCGCTGGAACGACGATGGCTCTGTCAGCGCCATGGCTCGTGGGAAACGTTCTCAAGGTACCTCCCGCGCTAGAAAGGGAGACCTTGCGGGCGTTCCTGATCCTGGCAGCGACACTTCCAATCGTCACGGCACACGCAGGACTGCGAGGAGCTCTCGAGGCGTGGCTGCGCTTCGATTTGACGAACGTCGTTCGAATCCCAATGGGAGTTCTTACGTTCGTCGGGCCACTACTCATCCTTCCTTTCTCTCGAAGCCTGCTCGCTGCCGTCGCGACGCTAGGAATCGCTAGAGCCAGCGGGTTTGTCGTTCAGCTAGCACTCTGTCGCAGAGCCGTCCCTAGCCTGCGGAGTTTCACGCCGCCTCGTTTCACTGCCGTAATACCATTGCTTCGCTTCGGGAGCTGGATGACTGTTTCTAACATTGTCAGCCCGATAATGGTCTCTCTCGACCGATTTGTTATAGGCGCAATGATCTCCATGGCAGCGGTTGCGTATTACGCAACTCCCTACGAGGCAGTGACTAAGGTACTGCTCATCCCGGCCGCGTTGGTTGGCGTCTTGTTTCCCGCCTTCTCACGGACCTTTGTCCAAGATAAGGCGCGAACATTTCGACTCTTTCGGCGAGGAGTGAAGGTCCTAACGCTCGCGCTGTTCCCGTTGTGTCTGCTGGCGGCGAGCTTTGGCCGAGAGGCACTAACTATCTGGTTGGGTTCGGATTTCGCCGACAAGAGTACGCGAGTTCTCCAACTCCTCGCGGTAGGCGTTTTCGTAAATGGGTTGGCGAACGTCCCGTTTGCCCTGATTCAGGGAATAGGACGGCCCGACGTCACTGCAAAGCTCCACCTCCTCGAGCTCCCGTTTTATTTGGCAGCTTTGTGGTGGTTCGCCCACGCGTGGGGAATTATCGGCGCGGCTGTTGCTTGGGTGGTCCGGGTCGCCCTCGACGCCCTACTCTTGTTCATCGCCAGTGAGCGAGCGCTGAAAGTGAGTTCGACTGCAACTGGCGGTTTGGTAGCTGGCCTCGCGACCGTGCTGCTTGCGTTTGGAATCGGCACGGACAGGATCACTCTAATGCCAAAGATCCTGCTTACAAGCCTGACGTTGTTGATCTTTGGAGGCATCGTATGGGCGTGGGTCCTCAAGGGAGAGGATCGCGCTTTATTGACAGACGGTCTGCGAGCTCTTGGTGTCCGAGGTGGAGAGTGACAGCAAGTGGGACGGCCACGCCCGGCCAACGGGTCCCCCCACCAAGGGCTGGGTTCTTCAACGCAGCCGCGATTGTCCTCGTGGTGGCTGCCGCCTTCCCCGTGCGTCTACGGTATTCCTTTGCTGTGTTTGGATCGTTCACCGTCCTCGACGTTGTCTTCGTACTCCTTAGTGGGGCCACGGCGTTTTACCTGTTGATCACTGGCGAGGCACCTCGCACCGGTGATCGCAAGGTTGCTCTACTACTCGCTGTCCCCTTCATCATCTGTTTCTTGTCTCTTGCGTGGAGTGATGATGCACCAGCAACCCTTCGTCAAGTTGGAATATTCTCAGAGGCGATAGTCGCGTATTGGGTAGCGGTGAACGTGTTTCGACAGATGTCGACGCACCGTCTATTCCTCTACACCGCTGCTTTTGTGGCGCTGTTGCTCCTAGGCTCGGTGTTATCGCTCATCCAAGTGCCAGGTTTTCAACCTCCCACGTATGGATTGGAGGAAGGTACGCGTGAGTATTACACCTTCCTGACGGCCTACTATGCCAGACTAGGAAATCCGTTCTATGGTCTGTCGAATGATTTTGCGAGCGTTCTGTCGCTTTTTGTGCTGCCACTTCTCGCATGGGGCGTTTCGAGCCGTAAGGCTCTATACCTCATCGTTTCGGCGGCCGCATTTGCAGGACTCGTTCTCACTCAATCACGTGGGGTCATCGCTGCTACCCTCTTAGGCGGACTCCTCTTTCTCGTCGTCCAGCGTCGGCGTCTCCGTCGGATGCTGCCGGCAGTTGTTATCGGATCCGCCATGATGCTGGGCTTCGGTTACTTCTACTACCGTCTGAATGAAGCCGTCCAAGTTTACCTTGGTGATCGCCTTCAGATCACAACCATCGAAGCTAGGAGGGAGATTCTGTCAGCGGGTTGGCGTCACCTGGGAGATTCGCCCATCATTGGCTTCGGCGCCGGCGTAGTCCCCGAGGGAGACCCACTTGTCGCTGACGGTGTTCACAACACTTACTTGCAGCAGATGCTGTATTACGGAGTACCGTTGGGTCTGGCCGCAACCGGAGCATTGTGGTTAGTCGCCATCCGCTTCCTCCGCTGGCCAGTCCGTCCTAACGACATCAGCGGAATGATAGCGACTTCCGTGGGCCTTAGCGTTCTCGTCCAGCTCGCGATCTTTCTGGGCGAAACGTCCTTTGAAGCCACCCTGCCGAAAACGGCATTCTACTTCTTCATTGGTTTGTCCGTCGCAATTCTTCGAACAGGTAGCAGCAATGCCAATGTGGCATGAGCAGCGTCTGTTCTGATGTCAACGATAGTAGCTTGAGATGAGGATGCGCACCAACCATGAGGTCGCGGAAGCAAGCGATTGGCCGACTTTGGATGTCATAGTCGTCAATTGGAATACCGGCGATCAACTTCGGACGTGTCTAGCGTCGTTAACAAACGCACGTCATGACGCCTTCTACATTGGTAACGTCTTCGTAGTTGACAACGCATCTTCCGACGGCTCGGCGAATGGTCTTGACGAGCTAGATCTTCCCCTTACGGTTTTGCGTAACAAAGAGAATCGAGGCTTTGCGGCCGCTTGCAACCAAGCCGCGGCGGCATCCAGATCGCGATACATCCTGTTTCTAAACCCCGACACTCGCGTCACGACGGATTCCATCCTTCGACCAGTGGAGTTCCTCGAAAAGCCCAGCAATGGGCGTGTTGGTATTGTCGGCATTCAACTCCTGAATGACCAGGGTACCGTCTCGTTAACCTGCGCTCGGTTTCTGACCGCCGGCATGATCCTTCGTAAGATGATTGGTTTGGACTATGTGCCGCCTTTTCTTTGGACGCCTCACTTCATGGTTGATTGGGACCATAAAACCACTCGACAGGTCGACCACGTGATGGGCGCCTTCTTTCTCGTGCGCAATCACTTGTTTCAAGAGTTAGGAGGATTCGATGAGCGATTTTTCGTATATCTCGAAGACTTAGATTTCTCTCTTCGCGCCAAAGCAGCGGGGTTTGAGACGTTCTATCTCGCCGGCGCGACAGCCTACCACAAAGGTGGTGGTGCAACAGCGCAGGTCAAAGCGACTAGTCTCTATTACGCGCTCGCGAGTCGAATCCTTTACGGCTACAAGCACTTTGGCCGAGGAGTAGGCACCCTCTTGGCAATCGGCACTCTTTTCTTCGAACCGTTCTCACGCGTTGCCGTCGCCATCGCCCGCCGGTCTCCGTCACAGGTGCGCGATACGCTAAAGGCCTACTCACTCCTTTGGAGAGCGCTCCCGCGTGGACTGGTCGTTACGGGATCACCGGACGCGATTTGAAAATCCTACTGCTCACGCGTTATGGGGCTCTAGGTGCAAGCAGCCGCGTTCGCGCCTACCAGTATCTCCCGTACCTACGGTCACAAGGGTTCGACATAACACATGCTGCACTTTTTGGAGATTACTACCAGCAAGACCTTTATGCTGGACGACCCCGTCAGTGGGGAAGAATCGCCCGGGACTACCTACTTCGACTCTTGCGCCTTGCACGCTCACCATCGTTCGACCTAGTGTGGATAGAGTATGAACTCTTTCCGTGGCTTCCGGCCCTGGGGGAGCGTCTCCTCGCGTTGGGACGGATCCCATATGTCGTTGATTACGACGATGCCATCTACCACCGGTACGAACTGCACCCTAATCGTATCGTGCAAGGAGTACTGAGCAGGAAGATCGACGTCATTATGCGAAATGCAACGGTCGTCATAGTCGGAAACAGCTACTTGGAAGAGCGTGCACACGCAGCCGGTGCGCGGAACGTCGAATGTCTCCCGACCGTTGTCGACCTGACGCGATACCCACCTACACCCCCTACCGGAAGAACGGTCTCCACCCTGGGGTGGATTGGGTCTCCCTCGACTGTCGGATATCTCTCGCTCATCGCTCCAGTGCTCTCAGATTTTTGTCGCGAGCATGATGCGCGGTTGGTTGTCGTTGGTGCGCGTGAAGCGGCCCTCGAAGGAATACCGGTCGAGTTCAAACCGTGGTCCGAGACGACAGAGGTCGACGACATTCAGAGATTTGACGTGGGTCTGATGCCACTCCCCGACGAGCCGTGGGAACGAGGTAAGTGTGGTTACAAACTGATCCAGTACATGGCGTGCGCGCGTCCGGTGATCGCCTCCCCGGTGGGCGCAAATCGCCAGATCGTCGAGCACGGGGTCAACGGCTTCCTCGCCACTACGGACGACGAGTGGCGCTCAGCGTTGGACATGCTGTACGCTGCACCGGAACTCAGGGCACGACTCGGAGCGGCAGGGCGCCGAAAAGTCGAGACCGCGTACTGCACACGCGTCACGGCACCGCGTCTCGCCAACTTGTTGAAGGCCGCAGCCTCAACTAATAGGACTTGAGTCGAATGTGCGGGATTGCTGGCTTCCTGACCGCTGCCAGAGACACGACCGAGCAAATGCAGGCAGTCGTGCTCTCCATGGCGAGCACGCTGCGGCACCGAGGGCCGGACGATTCCGGTACGTGGGTGGACCAAACTGCCGGAGTCGCCCTCGGTCACCGGCGACTGTCCGTCGTCGATCTCTCACCCCTGGGCCATCAGCCCATGCACTCGGCCACCGGGCGGTACATCATCGTGTTCAACGGCGAGATCTACAACTTCCGCGCGCTGCGCAACGAGCTCGAAAAGCGCGGGCGCGCATTTCGGGGCCACTCCGACACGGAAGTGATGTTGGCGGCGATCACGGAATGGGGCGTAGATGAAGCTGTCGTTCGGTTCAACGGAATGTTCGCGTTCGCAGTGTGGGATCGGCAAGAGACCCAACTGCATCTAGTCCGCGATCGTTTCGGTGAGAAGCCTCTGTATTACGGCTCGTTTGGCGAAACCTTTGTGTTCGGCTCGGAGCTGAAGGCCTTGCGCGCGCATCCGCGTTTCAAAGGCGATATCGACCGCGACGCGCTCGGCCTCTTCATGCGATACGGCTATGTGCCGACCCCTCGCTGCATCTATCGCGACGTAAGAAAACTGCCGCCTGGAGCGGTCTTGAGTCTGAGAGCAAACACGCCAGGTGCTGAGCCTCAGCCGTTCGTGTACTGGTCGGCCGCGGAGGTCGCGCTCGGCGCTGTGGCCGCGCCGTTCGCTGGCTCTGACGAAGACGCAACAGAGCAATTCGAACGCCTCTTAGATGACGCGGTGAAGCTCCGCCTCGAGGCTGACGTCCCCCTCGGCGCGTTTCTGTCGGGCGGCGTGGACTCGTCGACTATCGTGGCTCTCATGCAGCGCCACGTCGCCGGGCAGGTCAAGACATTTACGGTCGGATTCGACGAGGCCCCGTACAACGAGGCGGAGGACGCAAAGCGCGTAGCGCATCACCTCGGGACGCAGCACACAGAGCTGTATGTGTCGCCCGCGGAAGCGATGGCGGTGATTCCCCGGCTGCCCACGCTTTACGACGAGCCGTTCGCCGATTCTTCTCAGATTCCAACCTTCTTGATATCGGCGCTAGCGCGCCGTCACGTCACGGTGAGCCTTTCGGGCGACGGTGGTGACGAGCTTCTGGCCGGTTACAATCGCTACCTGGTCACGGCCGGACTATCGCGCCGTTTGGTGCGAAGCCCCCTGTCCGTCCGGGCGCTGATCGCTCGAGGGCTCCGCACGCTCGCTCCTGGAACGTGGGATCGAGTGTTTGCAGGACTCAAGAGGGTCGCCCCGTCACTCGGCGGCCAGCGCCACATCGGGGACAAGCTGCACCGGCTTGCCGGGGTGTTGGCGAATGGACAGCCTGACGACGTGTACACCTCGGTCATGTCCATCTGGGACCGGCCGAGCCACGTCGTACTTGGCACGAGTGACCACCGCGACGCCGGGATCGCGTCGCCTCCTGACGCGAAGCACCTCGACGACACTCAACTCATGATGTTGCAGGACGCCCTTACGTACCTACCCGACGACATTTTGGTAAAGGTCGATCGCGCCAGCATGGGTGTGAGCCTCGAGACGCGGGTTCCATTCCTTGACCACCGCGTCGCAGAGTTTTGTTGGAGTCTCCCGATGTCACTCAAAGTCAGAGACGGTCAGCGCAAGTGGTTGCTGCGCCAGGTACTGCGCAGGTATTTGCCCGACGGGTTATTCGACCGTCCCAAGACGGGATTCGCCGTGCCCATCGCCGCCTGGCTCCGCACCCCCATGAGGAGCTGGGCTGCGGACCTATTGGATGCAGGGAGACTTCGTGCGCAGGGATATCTCAACCCCGATGAGGTGACCGTCGCTTGGGCAAGACATCTGTCCGGGCAGGCGAACTACCAGGATCGGCTATGGTGTGCGCTCATGTTCGAGACCTGGCTGGACGAGCAGCGTCAATATTCGACTGCCCAAGCGTGAGGCGGTGACTCTGATCGAGAAGCCCGTGCCAACCTGGCTGCTGGAGCGACTCCGGTGCCCCGATTGTCATGCACCCGGGCTGCGGCAGATTGGGACGACGATGGTATGCCCTCACTGCAAGACGCCGTTCCCGCTCGCGGGAGGAAGGCCGGTCCTGATCCGCACTGACAACGGCCTCTTCCCCCGTTCGGCGTACCTAGCGGTCACACCTCAGGCCGTCCCCTCGCGACTGGGCGCACTGGCGCGCCTCGCGCCATCCCGGTCCGTCAACCTCAGCTGCCGCCGCCAGCTCCGCGCGTTCGCCGACGCCCTAGACCATGCGGCCGGAGCTTCAGTGCTTGTCGTCGGCGCCAGCCAGCAAAAGGTTTGGTTAGACGACTTCTTCGAAAGGCACCGAGCCATTCGTATCGTGTACTCTGATGTCGACGTCAGCGGCTTGGTGGACCTGTTTTGCGACGCTCACGACTTGCCATTCCTTGACGGGACATTCGATGGTGTGATTGCCTCTGCCGTCTTGGAACACGTTGTATATCCGGAGCGGGTGGCAGCCGAGATTCACCGTGTGTTGGTCGGACGCGGCTTGATTTACTCGGAAGTGCCGTTCCTACAACAGGTGCACGAAGGGGCGTACGATTTCACGAGGTACACGCTGTCGGGGCATCGGCGTCTGCTCAATGGCTTTGAAGAGTTAGCCAGCGGCGTCGTCGCGGGGCCAGGGACGACGTTAGCCTGGGCGATTGAGCATTTCGTCGTATCATGTAGTCCACGACCTCTCGTGCCGGCCAGCCGCCTCGCCATTCGCCTAGCTTTTTTTTGGCTCAAGTACTTCGATCACCTGTTCGGACAGTCGCCCGCCGCAGCGGACGGCGCTTCATGCACGTTCTTTCTAGGAAGGAAGAGCGTCGCGATCCGCCGGGACCTCGACATAGTCGAGGCATATGCTGGCGTGAAGACCGTGCGGCACACATGAGTTCCGGACCGTCAAGGACCGTTCACCGATTCACTGGCGTTTCGGACATTAACCCCGGTGAGGATACACGTACCTCGCGGTGGCGCGTTCTGCACCTCATAACCACATTCGGCGTCTCCTCGGGAGCAGCCGAGAACACGCGTCTGACCGTGAACCTGCTCCCGCGTGATCGGTTCGAGGTCTTCCTCGGCACTCGGGCCGGCCAGAGCATGGAGGCCCAACTCGCCGACGATGTCACTCGCCTTGCCGTGCCCCACCTGGGACGTCCTGTCCGGCCATGGTCAGATGCTGCGGCCTTTGCCGAGATCTATCGGTTGTGCAGGAAATGGCGGTTCGACGTCGTACACACTCACAATAGCAAGGACGGGATACTGGGACGCTGGGCCGCATTCCTTGCGGGCGTTCCCGTCGTGGTTCATACGATTCACAATCTTCCATTTCGAGCATCCGCGCGCGCGCTCGTCAACCGGCTTTATGCTGCGATCGAGCGTATCACGGCTCCCATCACCGATGCTCTTTTGGGAGTGTCTGCGGAGAACGTGGCTGACTATCTCGGGGAGCGCATTGGCAAACCATCTCAGTACAGAGTCGTCTACAGTGGCCTCGAGCTGGGGCGATATCGCAGCTCTCTTACCCAGACAGAGGCCAGGGCGCGGCTGACGTTACCGGAGGCAACCGCGCTTGTGGGATGGTTCGGCCGACTCAACTACCAGAAGGATCCGATCACGTTCGTCCGTGCTGCGCGGGAGGTCGTAGCGGGCTTTCCCGGCGTCCGGTTTGTGGTCTGCGGAGACGATCCGCTCGGCGAGGACCTCGAGGCCCCGGTCCGTGAACTGGCCAACGAGCTGAGGATCTCCGACCGGCTGCATTTTCTGGGGTTCCGGTCTGATATGCCGGCAGTACTCACGGCGGTTGACATTGTGATGCACTCCTCGCGTTACGAGGGCATGGGCCGCACCGTTTGCGAGGCTCTCCTTTGCAGCAGGCCCGTGGCCGGGACTGCAGTGGACGGAATGCGGGAGGTCATTGTGTCTGGCGTGCGGGGCGGAATTCTCGTGCCACCCGGCCAACCGGCCGCTCTCGCCGATGCCGCGCTCGCGCTCTTACGAAACCCGGAACGCGCTCGTGCGCTGGCATCCACCGGCCGAGCGTGGGTGGAGGCCAACCTCTCGGCGAGCGAGATGGTGCGCACAATCGCCGATACCTACATGCAGGCATTGGAGTCACGAGGAAGAGGGGGACGATTATCCAATGCAGAGAGCAATATGCGCTCTCGACCTACGAGCCCTTAGGAGGGAGGGAAACAATACTGCGCCTGCGTGCGGGGACTGCCCAGAAGGCCCGCCTCGACAAAGTCAGCCGCGCGCGGAACCCACACATCGAACGAGGCGGTCGCACTCGCATTCCCCGTTCCATCCAAGCTACGATACTCCACGCGACATTGGCCGACCGGCAACACATCGACTGTCGAAACACTCTGCCAGGTCCCGCCGTTCAACCGCCGTTCGAATCGCTGGTAGTTCGGGAAGGTTGAAGATAGTTGCATCACGTACACCGAGTCCTGCACCTGCAACTGTTGGTTCACAACCCCGAGTGCAGGGAATGCGACGGCTGCCGACACTGGGTCGTACGTGAGAGTATTGTTGAACGGAGTGTACTGCGCGAGCTGCGGTACGTTGATCTGCACGAGCCGCACCGGCCACCCGCCGATCCCCACCACGTGGTTATTCAGCTGGCTCGCCATGATAAGCATCCCGCTAGAGTGACCGTCGGTGAGGTAGGTCGCGGACGCTATGTATACGGATGGGTCGAAACTCGGACCTTGAAGCTTGGTTGCACTCAAGCGACTCCCTTGCCCGGCAGAGCTAACAGACAGCAAGTCCGCAGGAGACAGGGGATCTCCCGTGCCATCCAACAGGTACTCTTCGTCGAAAGTGGGATCCTCGTAGACCCATCGCCCCAACTCGGGGATAAATACCGCGTCAGGATCGTGTCCCACGGTGGAAATCAACATACCCTCTAGCCCAGCGGCCTCCCAAAGCGCGTCTAACATGATGTCCTGAAACGTACAGATCACATAATGGTAGGAGTTGATGTCCCTGATCTGATAACGCACTCCCCCAACGTGCACCATCATGCCGTCGTCCGCACGGTTGCCGGTCGCAGGGTCGAGGGTGCCCAGGAGTCGATCGAGCATTGCATACCCGTCATAACCGACACCCCACCAGTACACGTCGCTTGCGTGAATCAACGAGTCCGCGCGGGATCCCGTGTTGCTCAAGGCGTTTACGTCGGCCCACGTTACTCCCGGTGGGAGCACGCCAAGATTGCTGGTGCTGCCGTCCGGATGAAGAGGCGGGTAGTGGTGAATCGCCGTTCGGGCTATCCAATCGCGCAACGCCCGGGCACGCCCCAAGTTCGTCGTCGGATTGCCGTACGCCGCCAGAATATCCGCTACCAAAGGGCGCAGGGCCAGGATCAACGGGTTTGTTAGATCTTCGCCAACGTACAGATCGCGCTGCACGGTGGTCAAGGGTTGAGCCGCTGCCAGAATGCCTACTGAATCTGGAGCCGTTGCAACGATGACCGGAACGCGCGCTCTCGTCGAGCCCAGCGCGAAGAGAAGCGTGTCATACCCAGACCGCTGCACGCGCGTGTCCCCGCAGTGAGAACCCGTCACGGTGCCATGCACGCTACCCACGAATGCGGGATCCTGCGGGATGACGAACCCGTTGCGATCCAGCGCTTGGCACGACAGGGGCACCGACGCGCCCACCGGCAGCGTCAGCACCGCGTTCCCATACGTAACCGCGGCGGTCATGGTAACAGGAACTTGATTGACTACGATGGGGATCCGAGCGGCCATCCCTCCGACCGTAAGGGTCGCCACCGTTGATCCATTCGCTCGCGATCGCAGCGTAACGGTGTCGGCCTCGTCGGCCACGGTGGTGTCGGCGATGTGAACGCTCACGCTCATGTTGGTCAACGTCGATCCCAGCGAATCGACGGCGGTAACCCGAAAGGCTTGCGTGTCACCTAAAGCCACGAACCGGACGGTATCAGCCGGTACAAGCATCCGGACAGGTCGTTGAGCAACGCGCACGGCCACCGTAGCCGTATCGCTGCCAAAGCGTGCGATGATCAGGGCATTCCCGTTGCCGAGCGCACGGACGGTGCCCGTCGTGTCCACGGTCACCACAGACGGAGCTAGACTCGCATAGGTGAGAGCAGCCGTTGGCACCGCAGACCCCAACCGATCCATGGCCGTCGCCCCAAGCGGCAGAGTCGCCTTCAGCGCGCTGAAAACAATTGAATCCCGCTGTACCACCACACGCGCGACCTGCTGGGTCACCACGACACGTATGCTATCGCCGACTCCGTTCCACGCCCGGGCGTGGATCCATGCCGATCCGTTGCCCTTCGACGTAACCAACCCGGCCGACCCGACCGTCACAACTGACGTGTCGCCCGCTGAATAGGTGAGCGTCTGATTCGCCAAGGGCACACCCAGGCTGTCCGCGACGGCGGCCGCCAGCTGTACCGTATCGGCCAGCGCATCGAGACTGGTCCGACTGGCGGACAGCTTCACGCTGGCGACTCGCTGGTGGACCAGGACTTGAACGGTGCGTGTGACCGACCCCACACGCAAAATCACGGGCGTCATGCCGTTCGAGACACTGCGGATGGTATACGTGCTGCCGGCCTGCACCTTAACCACGGTATCGACGACCACACTATCGGCCGGGAGCGAGTCCCTCACCAACAGGCCCTGATCGTCGAGCAGCTGGACGGCCAGAGTGGCTGTCTGCCCCAGCGAGTGGAATCGGAGCGTATCCGGCGTCGCAAGGACCTGCTGGACAAATTGTGTCGGATGCACCCACGCGGTGTCGGCCGCCGACCCCGCCTTGGCTACGATCCGTCCGAACCCTCGCTTCCGGGCGCTCACCGAGCCGAGTGAGTCTACGACGCACAAGCTGGTGTCGAGCGAGATGTATCGCACGCGGGAGGGTGCGAACCTGTTGCCGAAGGGATCCGTCGCCTCGACCCGCAGCGCTGTCGCGACTCCCAATTTGACGGCCGTGGTGTCGTGTGTGGCGAAAGCGAGGGAGCTGACCTCGACCGGCTTCGCCACCGCGGGGACCGTGAGCGTGGTGCTGTGCCGCTCGACTGCGGCCTGTACCGTGAGGCTCTGCGCGTCCGCCGCCCGCGTTCCCAGCACCCACACGGCACTCACTTCACCGCGCGAGTCAGTGCTCGCGGGAGCGCCATCGACGCGGGCGTTTGTGCCGGCGATGGTCCACGACACGGCGGTGGCCGGAACTGGTCGGCCGTCTCCGTCAACTATTTGAAACGTGATCGCTGTGGGGAGCGGGCGCCCCGGCGCGCCTACGAGAACTGAGTCCAGCGGGGCCAGCCGGCGGAGCACGAGCGTGCCAGCCGGCCCCACCGGGTCTCCAAGACACCCGATGAGACACAACAGGCTTGCGGCCAGACTCGGCCACCGCAGGGCGCGCATCGTTTCCGGGAGCTCTGGTGACTCGTTCGTGACGTAAGTGAATCCGTCCTGTTATCCGGCACGGTGGTTCAGGGCGATGGCCACACAGAGCAGCGAGTGTGCCCTGCGTCACAGCGTTCCCGGCTACCTAGTGAACCCGTTCTATTTGATGCGCTTACGCCTCATAGAGTAACGCCGGTGTTGCGCGATGAAACGACTGGAGTGTTGCGGTCTTGCTACAATCCGCTCCAACTGTGCGATTTCTTGAGGCGATGTGGTGGCTAAGAGGTGGGGCGTTTCCTACGAGGAACGTCCTGCAGTAGACGGGCTTGCGGGTCGCTCAGTGGGCTCCGCGCATCTGAGCCACTACCCACACGGTGCGCAGGAGGATGCCGAGATCGCTCAGTAGCGACCACTCGCGGATGTAACGCGTCTCGAGCGAGATGACGCGCTCGAAGTCGGTGATCTGATTGCGCCCTGACACCTGCCACGGTCCCGTGATGCCCGGCTTCACGTCGAAGCGCGCGTAATGATGCTCCTCGTACAGCGCGACCTCGGAGGGCAACGGTGGGCGCGGACCGACGAGCGACATGTCGCCGCGCAGCACGTTCACGAGCTGCGGCAGCTCATCCAGACTCGCACGACGCAGGAACCCACCAATCCGCGTCATGCGCGGATCATTCCGCACCTTAAAGAGCCGAGCATCGCCGTAGACGCTGCGCGACAGCAGCTCGTCGCGACGCTGCTCCGCGCCGTTCACCATGGTGCGCAACTTCATGATCCGGAACAACCGACCCCCTCGGCCCACACGCTGCTGCGTGAAGAACACCGGGCCGGGCGACTCGAGCTTGACGAGTGCCGCAAGCGCCGCGAACAAGGGACTCAGCAGGATGAGCCCGACGATCGCGCCCATCACGTCCACCGCTCGCTTCACCGCGAGCTGCCACCCCTTTAAGCTCGGCGCGGTCAGCTCGACCAGCGGCTGACCCAAACGCCACACCGTGGTCGGATGAACTCCGGCGATGCTGAACGAGCGAGGGACCGAGAGGACCTGGCACCCGGCCGTGAGGGCCGTCTCGACAATGTCCTGGAACTGTCGGTCCGTTACGTAACCGCACACCACCACCACCTGCGCTCCCGATCCTGCGAGCAGCAGAGAGAAATCCCTGAGGTCACCCAGTGCACCGGGGGTAGACGGGGCGTGGCTATCGACGAACCCGATCGGGCGGTGCTCGACACTCCCCGTGAATGCCGGGCTCTGGATCGCGCGCAAGCACTCCGAGCCGGAGCCGACGAACAACGTATCGAGCCGGTCGCGCTCGGGCGGCCGGATGCGCGCCACAATCCGATCGACTACGCGCCGCTCTGCCAGGAGCCCCGCCCACACCAGCACCGTGGTGATGGCGTACTGCACGATCACGGGCTCGAGCCCGCGGGTCCAAAGCGTCATCCACAGGGGGAGCGCCGTCGCCAGCGCGCACGCAATGAACAGCGCCTGCGGATTGCGCCGCCGATCACCGCGTCCGTAGCTCCCGGTGAGGAGCAGCCCGACAAACAGCGCCGCCGCGTACTGCCAACCGTTCAAGATGCCCGGCGGGAGTACGTCGCCGACCTGGGTTGCCAACCGATCGCCCAGCCACGCGTACTCGCGCAGCACGCGCACCAGCTCCCGCATCAAATAGAAGGACGCGAGATCCGCCACCACCAGCACGGCAAAGCGCCGCAGCGCCCGCAGCATATGGCGCCGCAGGTTCGTCGCAGCACGCTGCTGCAGGTCCAACCGAACGCGCACTGGGGTACGGCGCTCGACTGGAGCGGCGGCGGGTCCGACGGGAGTGTAGGTGGGATGAAACGGCGCTTGCACGGCCAGTGGCGCGGCACCCAACTCGGAAGCCGATGTGGACAACTCCGACGTCAGCTCACGAGGCAAAGGTTCCACGCACGTCCCTCCTAAGGTGCACGAACTGCGCGCGGCCCGGAGCGCACAAACGCGCCTGACCGGCAGGCGATGCCGTCATTTGTCTCGTACGGGAGCACTACCACCCGCCGCCTGCTGGTCGGACAACCTGCGCAGCCACAACCGAACAGCCGGACGCTTCCCCGCTCAAGGGCGCACGGTAGCGGTCCGTGAGACGGAGGCTGAATATACCCCCCCGGGACAGGCCCGCTAGTACATATGACCCGTTGATATGTGATCGCCGTCACGCCACAAACCGTAGCAGAAATGCCACAAAAATGGCGGGTTGGAGATCGGGAATTAGGGGTCGAAGTCCCCCCGTGACGACGATCACCCCACCCGCGGGGCGTGATGCCCAGCTTTTCAATTAGTAACGCGCCCAGCACCTCCCCTCGCGCCCTGCCACCTGCTACGCGGAGGAGTTATGAAGCGCCTGTTGCTCCTTCTCATCACGCTCGGCGCCGCCGCCGTCGCCGCGTGTAACCTCACCAACGCGACCTTCACGCTCGAGTGCGCCGCCCCCGACTCGTCGAGCTACATCAAGGTCGCCAACGGCTCGGACTCACTCAACCTGCACTGCTTCCAGAAGGCGAATCCGTAAGAACCGGAGCCGGGAGCCGACTATCGCGCTCCCACCGCGTACGAGGCACATTCGGGTTCTGAAAGCCTTTGTCCGCGTCTTCGCGTTGGCGCCCGACTGCCACACCAGCGGCCGTTATCAGCGGGTGTGGCAGCGCCATTTCTACGACGGACTGCAGGCGGCACTGCCGACTGCGGCACGCCTCGCCGAGCTGGCGCGGGCGTTGTGATGCGCATTGCCGCGGTGTCACCGCACTTCCCCACAGCGGCCCTGCCGTGGCGCGGCGTGTCGCATGACGAGCAGCTGCGGCTGTTCGCGGAAGCCGGCCACGACGTGAGCGCGGTCGTACCCCTACCGTGGCCGCGGCGCTGGCTCGCGGGCAGGCGGATCCCCGACCCGGAGCGCGACGGCAAGATCGTGGTAGCGCATCCGCGCTACCCGCGGGTGCCGCGCCACTTGGGAGGCCCCGGGTTTGCGCTCGAGCGTTGGCTGTTCGCGCGGGCTGCGGCGACCAGGCTCATGGCAGCGGTGGCTCCGCCCGACATCGTGCTGGCGCATTCCGCCTCGCTGCCAGGCGGGTTGCTCGGCCGGATCGGTGCCGCGGCGTTGGTGGTCAGCCTCTACGACCACGAGCTGTACCATTCGGCTCCCGCAAGCCCGATCGTTCGGCGAGCGATCATTCGGACCCTCCGGAGCGCGGACTGCGCAGTCTACCTGTCCGAGGCGCTGCGCCGCTCGGCCGTGGAACTGGCAGGGCCACACCGAAGCCGCGTGATCCCTCTCGGCATCGGGACTCATACGGCACCGCCAGAGGCGCCGCCCCGGGGGTTCACCGTCTGCACGGTCGGCACTCTGATCCCGCGCAAGCGGGTGGATCAGATGATCCGCGTGTTCGCCCGGCTCGCGCCTGAACGACCCGACGCCCGCTTGGTGATCGTCGGTGAAGGTCCCGAACGCCGGGCCCTGGAGCTAATGATCCACAAACTGGGAATGACGGACAAAATCGAGCTGACCGGGCGGCTCGACGCACGTGCCGTCCAGGAGCGGATGGCGCGCGCCAGCGTCATGGCCCTGCCCAGCGTGCGCGAATCGCTGGGCGCCGTGTATCTCGAGGCCATGTCGCTGGGCGTACCCGCGCTCGGCACTCGCGGCGAGGGCATAGAAGAGCACATCGAACACGGAGTGAGCGGGATCCTGGTCCCGCCCGACGACGACGACACGCTGCTGGTCGAGCTGCGCGCGCTGGCAGCCGATCCGCATCGCGCCCGACGCATCGGCGAGGCGGGCCGCCGGCGATTTCTGGCCGGTCCGTTCTCCTGGCGTGCGAACGTGCAAGCGTACCTCGCGCTGTTCGAAGAGCTGGTGGAGCGGCGATGACGACATCAAAGCGCTCGCGCTAGTTCCGGCAGGCGCGCGGCCCACGTGTGCTCGGCCAGCACGCGCCGGCGCCCGGCTTCCCCGATCGCGCGCGCTTCGTCGGGGTGCCGCACGCTCCGGCGTACAAGCGCCGCGGCTTCAGATAGGTGGCGGAACGTCAAGACTTCTCGCCCGACGTCGAACGCGTGCTCGACATCCTCGTTGTGCTGGGTGAGGTAACAGCATCCGTACCCGGGGAATTCGACGTCGCGCAGCTTGAGATAGCTCCGGTACCGGCTGTCGAAATTGCGCCCCTCGTTCAATCCCAGCACCACCCGGCAGCGTGACAGGAACGACGGCACCGCATCGTCCGCGAGAGGATGGCCGCCTCTTCCCCCGCGAACGAGCGGAATCAACGCGCGCATCAGGATGCGCTCGCTCAGCCATCCACGGTGTGTGTCGAACCAGCCGCGGACCGGGGGGCGAGGGCGCGGCTGCGCCGCCCCTGGCGGCGCCGCAACCGAAGGCCGCCAGCCAAAGCCACGCACTTCCGCCCGGCAGCCGAGCAACCACAGCCCCGCGAGGTGAAGCACTCGGCTCCCGTTCGGCGCTCCGACAAAGCCCAACGCGTGATCGGCCGTATCGCAGCCAGCCGCGGGGAGAACTGCCGGGTTTACCGCGTAGGGGCGGCACAGGATGGGGCGGCCGAGCGAGCCGTAGCGTGGGGCAGCCGCCCGTTCGGGGAACCAGTTGAGGGACGTGACCTGCGCGAGCGGCTCGACCTGATCGAACGCATAGGTGCTGTCGCAAAAGAAATTGATCCACGGCACTCCCAACGCCACTGCGCGTTCGATCAGCGCGGGATCCACGTCGGACGCAAAACAGTAGGAAATGATGGCATCGAGCCCACCTCGGGCGTGGGCCGCGTGAATCTGTTCCCACAGGCGCTCGGAGGTAGCGTCGCGATCGAGGGAAGGGCTGAGCGGCGCCTTGCGGAGGGGCCGCGCCCAATCGAAATCCACGGCCACGGGCTGCACGACACTCAGCACCGCCCCCCGCAATCCGTCGTAGAAATGGCGTCGCCACACTGCCGCGAACCGACTTACGGTGTGACAGTCCGACACCAGCGCGAAGATCCGGCCAAAGGCTTTCACCTGATCAGCCAACGAACAACAGGTTACCGTAGTCGTACGTCGCGCGTGGCACATGCGGCGTAAGGTCGAACTGCGAGCGCTCGTAGGCACGATAACCCAATGCCAGCAGCGACTGCACCAGCTCACGGGACGACGCGACACCGGGCAAGTCGAAGTCGCCGACCTCCACGACGATGCGCGGGCGGAACCGAGCGATGGTGCGCTGAGCCCCTCGTACCACGTGCAGCTCCGATGATTCGGCGTCGATCTTGATGAGGTCCACCCGCGGCAAGCCGAGCGCGCCGACCAGGTCATCACAGGTGCGCGCAGCGACGCGCACCTCCCCACACGAGCGCCGCCCGCTCCGCAACCGCGCGCCGAACGCCGAGTTGAACGCCGAATAGACCGGCCCGTAGTCTCGAAACGTCAGTGTGGTGTCCACGCTGTAGGCGGCCGATTGCAACGGCGTGATGTTATCGCATGAGCGGTGCTCCGCCACGTTGCGCGCCAGCCGCGCGAATGTCTCCGGCATCGGCTCGAGCGTGACGACCCGCCCCTCCGGACCGACGAGCTCGCTCGCCAGCAGCGTGAAGAAGCCGAAATGCGCGCCCACATCGACGCACACCATTCCCGGTCTCAGGCTCTTCAGGAGAAACAGGCACACATCCTCCTCGAAGAACCCGTACCGAAAGATCTGGGTGGAGACGGCCTCCGGCACCACGATCTCCATGCGGCCGCCCCAGAATGTCGTCGCGGTGAGCGCCTGCGAGCGACCGGTTTTCAGCAGTAACCGGGGATACACCATTTTCCACGGATGCGCGGCGAGGCGGGCGAGGCGACTGCGGCAGGGGGGGCCCGCCGCACCGCGCGCTGCAGCAACTGCTCCGCGTGTTGACCGTTCAGCGCCATGAGGTGGCGCGGGTAGCGCCCGCGCGTATGATAGGTGCGTGACCACGCTGCGCGCCGACGAGACCGACCTCCGCGCGACGAGCGCCTACTACGATGCGTTCGCCGAGACGGCCGAGCAACGCTACAGCTCGAACCACGTGCTGGTGCGGGTGCGGGAAGCGTTCCGTCGCGCCGTGGAAGCGCACCCCGCCCGCTCGATGCTCGACCTCGGCTGCGGCCCGGGCACCGACCTCGCCTGGTTCGCCGCGCGTTATCCCGGCCGGCGCTACGCCGGTGTCGACGTCGCCCCGCGCATGGTGGAGCTGGCGCGCGCCAGGCTGGCCGGTCGGGCGGTTCGCATCGAGCGCGGCTGCGCCGTAGATGTGCCACGAGTCTTTCCCGGCGAACAGTTCGATATTATTTACTCCTTCTTCGGCCCGTTGAACACCGAACCCGACCTGGGCCGCGCGGTGGCGGCCCTGGCGCAGGCAGTCACGCCGGGTGGGGTCCTGGTGCTGACCTTCGTCAGTCGCGTCTATCTCGTGGACTCAGGCGTACACCTGCTGCGGGCCCGGCCCCGACACGCCCTGGCCCGGCTGACCAACCGCTGGCGCGGATATGTCCCCCAGAACCCGCTGCACGCCTCACTGTATTTCCCCCGCCAGATCGAGGCCCGCTTCGCCCCCGCCTTTCAAGTGGAGCGGCGCGAGGGGTTCTCCATCTTGTATCCTGCGTGGTATCGCGCCGCGCGCTTCGCCGAGCAGGGCACCTTGGTGCGAGCGCTCTGGATCGTCGATCGCGTGCTCAACCGCACGCCCCTGTGGTCCGCCGGAGAGCACCTGCTGTATGTGCTGCGCCGGAGATCCTGATCCACCAGCATGGATGACTTCTGGGGGAGCCGCAGGATTGTCGTCACCGGGGGCACGGGGTTCGTCGGCTCCTATGTGATCGACAAGCTCAGGCAGCGCGGCGCGGGCGAGGTCTTCGCCCCGACTCGGCAACAGTACGACCTGCGCGTGGCTGATGCGGTGCAGCAGATGTACGCCGATCTGCGACCCCATGTCGTGATCCACCTGGCCGCCGTCGTGGGCGGCATTGGCGCGAATCGCGACCGTCCCGGCGAATTCTTCTACGACAATCTCATCATGGGCGCGCAGCTCATGGAGATCGCGCGGCAGCGACAGATCGAGAAGTTCGTCGCCATCGGGACGGTGTGCGCCTACCCGAAGCACACGCCGGTCCCGTTCCGTGAGGAGGACTTGTGGAACGGATACCCGGAGGAAACCAACGCGCCCTACGGCTTGGCCAAGAAGATGCTCTTGGTCCAGGGGCATGCCTATCGCCAGCAGTTTGGGTTTCGCTCGATCTTCCTGTTGCCGGTGAACCTGTACGGTCCGCGTGATCACTTCGATCCCCGGACGTCGCACGTCGTCCCCGCCCTGATCAAGAAATGCGTAGACGCCCGTGATAGCGACGCGAGCGAAATCGTAGTATGGGGAGACGGGTCGCCCACGCGGGAATTCCTGTACGTCGAAGACGCCGCCGAGGCGATTGTCCTCGCCACCGAGAAGTACGACGGCCCCGATCCCGTCAACATCGGGTCTGGGTTTGAGATCAGCATTCGCGATCTGGTCCAGCTCATCGCCGAGCTCACCGGGTTTCGCGGAGGTGTGCGCTGGGACGTGCGCCAGCCCAACGGACAACCGCGGCGCCGGCTGGACACGACCCGTGCAGAGCAGGCGTTTGGGTTTCGGGCCACGACCGATTTCCGGGTAGGGCTGGAGCGGACGATCGCCTGGTACGAGTCGGCGAGACAACACGCGTAGGCTCTGCGCTGCTAGAGCAGCGCCGCCAGATCGGCGTCGAGATCCTGATGCTCCATGCGGTATCCGGCGTGGAGCGCGTGGTGCACCGTGCCGACCCGTGCCGAGAAGTCGAACGCTTCGCGCACCGCCCGACCGAAGCGCCGCTCCAGCTCGTCAAGGGGAACGCGGCGGATCGGCAGGGCGGCGACCCGAGCCAGCCGCTCGGCCAGCTCGACCTGCCGGAGCGGTGCTCCGGCGAACACGTTGACCACAGACATCGGGAGCGCGCGGCGAGCGGTGTGCTCGAGCAGGCCTGCGCAGTCGTCCACGTGTACGAGGGACATCCAGTTGTCGCCGGAGCCGTACAGTGGTACTGCCCGCTCCGCCCGCAGAAACCGCCGGTAGAAGACCTCGAACCACGCTCCCGGGCCCAGCACCCAGGCCGGGCGGGCCACGATCACCGGAGCGTCGTTGCCGCGCAGGGCGCGCAGCCAGGGCACCTCGGCAATGTGATAATCACGCGAGAAGCTCGTGGGGGTGAGGGAAGTTCGCTCGGTGACCGGCTCGTCGCCGTGCGAGCCATAGGCCAGCGTTCCGCCCACAAACACGAGCAACGGGGGCCCCGCCCAGGCGGCAAGGGCGAGGAAGAGGCGCTCGTTGGCCACCCGGTTGCGCACGCGCGTCACCACTCCACGGATGCCGCCGCGGCCGGCGATGCGCGCTAAGTGGAAGATCACGTCCGGCGGATCCGATTCCAGCGTGCGCCAGGGAAACCGGTCGAGCGAGCCGCGCAGCACCCCGGCTGGGGCAACGGACAGCGGCGTGCGGTGCACCAGGCAGGTCGTGCGCACGCCGGCCGCGCACAGCCGGCGCACCAGGGGCGCGCCCAGAAACCCGCTGCCGCCCAGGACCAGAGCGTGTCTGATGGGCCGGTCGGCGAGGAAAGCCGCGCGGTCGGTTCTCAGGCTGCGGTCACGGCGCGCCCGCTTCCAGCGCCCGGACGCGCTCCGCGAAAGCGGCAAGGATCCGCCGCCCGTGGCCAATGGCGTGGCCCTTGAACCAGTCGACCCCGTACGCGGCCTCACCCGACGTGGCACCTGCCAACTCAATCTTCCAAATCCGATACTTCATCTCGCAACGCTCAACCAGCGCGCCGGGCGGTAAGTCGAGCATTCGCTGCGCCAGCCATGCGAGACGGGCCAGTCCCGTGGTCAGTCGGTGGGGGCGATGCGAAGCAGAGGGCTGCGGCGCGCGCAGCAGGTTCCCGGCGTTGGGCAGGTATGCTGCGATCCACGGATTCGCACGGCGCAACCGCCGATACATTCCGAGTCCCGTGATCGGCGTCATGCGAGCCACCTCGTACGCCGTGTACAGGCTACGGTCCGCGAATGCCATGGCGCGCGTGGTGATGAAGTAGTTGGGGCAGAGGCGCACTCCATCGAGCAGCGCTGCGCGGCGCAGCGCCGCGATCAGCCAGCGGCAGACCCACAGCCGGCCCGGACTGGTCACGATCAGGTAGTCGATGTCCCCCCCGTCATCGACGTTGTGCCACGCGAGCGACCCCGTGACCGCCACCATGCGGACGAACGGCAGCCCGGCGATCAAGCGGCCGTACGCGAGCGCGGCGGGCCAGAGCCGAGCGGCGATGGCGGCCCGGTAGTGGCGCACGGCGACCAGACTCTCCCGCCCTGGGAGCGTGTAGAAGCCGTCCCGCTGGCAGAGCGCGCCCCCCGGACCGCTACAGCGGGCTAACGCTCGCTCCGTTGCCTCCAGGGTCGCCGCGGTGCCGTGGAGATAGCGGTGGACTTCAACGGCGCGGAGCGGATAGTCGAACACGTCGGCGTAGGCGACCGCCCGGATGGCCGCCTGGTCGACTTGGGGGGCGGGTGGGGCAGCGAGACGGGGGGATGGGAGACTCGTCACGCCCATGCGGGTCAAGCTACGGCGGGCGAGCCACTCATCGGAAGGGAGCCTCAGCTCACCTCCGCGTCCGAAATTCGTCAGGAACAGCCCAACGGAGGGGGGCGCGACCCCCCCCTTCGTCCCCGGTGTGTGGTCCTCACCCCCGCTGAAGCGGCGTTTTGGCCACGCCCGCAATGGACTGGTTACACGGCGCAGCGGCTGTCTTCGACATTCGCCACCGTCCCAGAATGGGCGACTCCGCGGTGATCGACAAGCACAAGGCGCCGCCGGCTGCTCGGCGAGACGATGCGTGACATCGGGATCCTGGTTTTCGTATTCGCGCCGCTCGACGCGTTCTTCCAGAAGCAACGCCCCGGCTGGGGGCCACTCGCGATCGTAATTGCGGGCGGGTTGCTTTTGATCGCGTTGGGGATCATGCTTGAAACAAGGGAGTAGGAATCGCTCTATGAGTTTTCTGGTTCATTGGATTCCCGCCCTCGCGGGGGGTTTCCTCCTGCTGATCGCCGCACTCGTGCTCGAGGCGCGCATTCGCGCCGAACGCCGCAGGGACGCCCCCCACCCGGGATCCCCCGATATCGACAAGCGGGAGGGTGTGTCTCCGTCAGTGCGCTGACGGAAACAGATCCTTCGCTCGCGCGCGTCTCGCGCGCTCGCTCAGGATGACAGCGCCGCGCACGTTCGGAGAAATGTTGGTCCTCACCCCCTGTCCCCCTCTCCCTGCGGGAGAGGGGGTACGAAGAACGGGCTGAGTTTCCCCTCTCCCGCAGGGAGAGGGGATCAAAGGGGTGAGGACTACTTAGGAGAGAGGGGGACCGGGGGTGAGGCCTCTTGACTCGGCCGCCGAGCCGAGCGTACACTCGGCAAGCGTCGGGCCCCGCGCGCAATGTTTCGATGCCGCCGCTGGTGCGCCCTATCGTACCTTGGTGACCGCGTTCTCAAGAGGGGCGAATGGTCACCGCGAAGCTGTCGCAGAAATTCTATGAGAAGCTGGGCGAGGACATCACGAACGAACTCGTGAACTGGTTCAACGCTGTGGACGCTACCTATCGGGCCGACCTGCGCGAGCTGAATGAGGTCAATTTCGCGCGCTTCGACGCCAAGATGGGCGAGCGCCTGGCGCAGTCCGACGCGAAGTGGGAGGGGCGCTGGCACCAGCTCGACACGAAGCTCGCGGAACTGAAGAGTGAGCTGCTTAAGTGGATGTTCCTGTTCTGGGCCACGACGGGCGTGGCGCTGGGAGGGCTGTTCCTCCGGAAGTGAGGGGGTGAGGCGGTTCTTTTCACCGCCGCGTGCTCCACACGGTCCCATCGTAGTGCAGGAGCCTTCGCTCGCCGATCGTGCTCAAGCAGGTCCTTCGCTCGCGCGCGTCTCGCGCGCTCGCTCAGGATGACAGCGCCGCGCACGTTCGGAGAAATGAAAGGGAGGGTGGTTTCTCTTTCCCCCCTTACGAGGCAAGCGAGCCCGTCATCCTGAGCGCCGCAGGCGCGAAGGATCTGCTTTTTCCGACCCCACCCGCATCGGAACGATGACAGCTCTACAACCGGCTGGTGCCATCCTTCGCGGTGCCGAGTTGCCGCCGAACCCCGACAGCGGACATCTTATGGGTATGCCCCTCGCCGTCCCCCGCTACACCGCGGAAGAGGTCCGCCGCTTCCCGAACGACCGACTGCGCTACGAGGTCATCCGGGGCGAGCTGTTCGTGACCCCGGCCCCGGGGAGGCCGCACCAGCGCGCCGTGCGCGAGTTGTGCGCTGCGCTCCACGCCTACGTCGTCGCGCACGGCCTCGGCGAAGCATTGCCCGCTCCCTTCGAAGTGGAGTTCACTGAAGACAGCGCCGTCCAGCCCGACGTCCTGGTCACGCTCCAGGCGCAAGGGGAGCACGTCACCCTGAAGCGCCTGTATGGCCCGCCGGCACTCGTGGTCGAGGTGGTGTCGTACTCGAGCAAACGCACCGACCGGCTGCAAAAACGAGAGCTGTATCAGGAGGAGAGCGTCCCGGAATACTGGGTCGTGGATACGGACGCGCGGCACGTCGAGCGCTGGCGACCGAGCGGCACGAGCCCCGAGCTCGTCACCCAGACCCTCGTCTGGCAACCGGTCGCGTCGGTCCCGCCCCTGAGCATCGATCTGGAGAACCTGTTTCGCACCGTGTGGGCGGGACTGGAGCACAGCCCCGCGTAGTCCTCACCCCGGGGCTCCCGAGACGACCCATCTCCGATGATCGGTCCGATCCGTGCACCGAAGAGGTCGTCGGCACGGCTTTGATCCCCGCTCCCATGTTGGTCCTCACCCCCTGTCCCCCTCTCCCAGCCTTGGTCCTCACCCCCTGTCCCCCTCTCCCTGCGGGAGAGGGGGTACGAAGAACGGGCTGAGTTTCCCCTCTCCCGCAGGGAGAGGGGATCAAAGGGGTGAGGACCCGAAGAGAGGACAGGGGATGAGGCGGTTCTCCTCACCGCTGCGTGCTCGACGCCGTGCCATCGTAGCGCAAGATCGTCCCCAGCGCCCCCACGGCCACAATCAGCTCATCGTCACTGTACGACACGGACGGGGACGAGACTATTGTTCGTCGTCCCGTTGCCCAGCTCGCCAAATCCGTTGTACCCCCAGCAATACGCCACTGCGCCCGTCGTCACGCCGCAGGCGAAACGGAAGCCGCTGCTAATCGCGGCGAACGAGAGACCGCCGCTCACCGCCGTGGGGACAGTGCTGTTCGCGGTCGAGCCATTCCCTACTTGACCGAACGCATTGAATCCCCAACAATAGCCCGCCCCGCTCGGCGTGACACCGCAGCTCAATGAGTCGCCCGCGCTGATCGCCGCAAAGGTCAGCCCGCCGCTCACGGGGACGGGGACGGCGCTGTTCGTGGTGGAGCCATCGCCCAGTTCGCCGGCGCCGTTGTCACCCCAGCAGTATGCCACCCCGCCCGGTGTGAGACCGCACGTGTGGGAAAAGCCCGGACTGACCGCCGTGAAGGTAAGCCCGCCGCTCACGGCGACCGGGGCGGCGAAATCGTTCGTCGTCGACCCGTTACCGACCTCGCCATAGAAGTTGTGGCCCCAGCAGTACGCAGCCCCGCCAGGCGTCAACCCGCAAGTCGTCGGTGACGAATGACCGGCGCTGATCGCCGTAAAGGTCAGCCCACCCGCGACGGCCACCGGCGACACGCTACACGCGGCGACCGAGCCACTCGGCCCGCATTGCTGCAGCCCGCTCGTCGATCCGACGCCCAGCTCGCCGAATCTGCCGTCGCCCCAGCAATAGGCCACGCCGGCCGGCGTGACGCCACACGTGTAACCGCCTCCAGCGCTGATGGCGGCGAAGGTGAGGCCACCGGGGACCGCCACCGGAGTCGTGCTGCAGCCGAACGTCGCGCCGCTCGGACCACACAGTTCTGGCCCTGCCGTGGACCCCACGCCAAGCTGGCCGACGATATTGTCTCCCCAGCAGTAGGCCGTCTCGGCCGCGGTGAGGCCGCAGCTGTGGGACTGACCGCTGCTGATCGTCGCGAAGGTGATCCCCCCACTTACCGCGACGGGAGAGACGGGGCTATTCGTTGTCGATCCGTTGCCAAGCTGGCCGTGGAAGTTGTTCCCCCAACAGAAGGCAGCCCCGGTCGTCGCGAGATCGCACGCGTGCACGAATCCCGAGCTCACGCGTGGGACGGTAAGTCCAACCGCTCCCGT
>Ga0070698_100000963_pt1 | contig 31545 bp, 24 predicted proteins | sample KBSK1502metaG_FD_65477 | JGI IMG/M metagenome (GOLD analysis project Ga0070698, IMG submission 65477) | Corn, switchgrass and miscanthus rhizosphere microbial communities from Kellogg Biological Station, Michigan, USA - KBS K1-50-2 metaG | ecosystem: Host-associated > Plants > Roots >...
AACACGTACACCGCTTCGATCGGGTGCGTGAACGGATTCTCGAACGTCTGCGCCAGATGGTCGCGTTCCCGCTCAGACACACCGCCGTGAACGCGACCATCTGGCGCTCTTCGTTTTCGATCGTCACGAACTGCGGCGCGACGAGGCGCAGCTCGCCACCGACCACCGGCACACCATTCATCACCGCATACCCGCCACTACTGCCGATGCTCACGTTGGCATTCATCTGCATGCCGGCGTTGCAAGCCAAGCCCGACGCGACGACGGCAATCGCGATCCCGATGCTGCGCATGTGATCCTCCGGGCGCGCCTGCGCAGCAACGAACGCGCCAGCAGATCATTTCCGAGAGCTTTCTTGTTTCACCGCGTGCTGCCGCGCATCGCCCGATTTTCCGAGTCAGAGATCGAACGCGATGTCGAGGAGCTACCGCAACTGCGAGGCGCCCATCTCGACGACGAGCTTGCGACGCGCCTTGCGGCCCGCGTCATCGGCGACGACGACATCGTGCGTGCCGATCGTCGGCGTCCAGTAGACGCGTTCGCTCGCGCCGGCGGTCGCGACGAGCTCGCCGTCGACGAACCACGACAGCATTTGGGCGCGCGTCGATGCTTGCAGCGGCACGACTTGGTTCTTCGCGGCAACGCCGGGAATCAGCTGCACCACTTGGCCTTCGCTCGGCAGCACGATCGTCGGCACGCCCGCATCCATCGCGCAGCCATCGGCAAACACCGGGCTCGGTGGAACGGCGCGATTGCGCTCGCGAAGCCACGCGGCGATCGCGCTCGGCAAGACGACGAAGCTTTGCTCGTGGTAGTCATGATCAGCCTGCCGGCACGACGGCAGCACGGCGCGCTTCGTGACGCGATCGACCTCGTACATCTGATGATACGGGCACGGCTCGGTCGGCACGGCGTGCATGCTCGCGTGCGCCTTCACGCGATGCGTGCACGCCGGCGTCGCGATGCGGCCGGAAAACGCGCAGACCTCGACAAGGGCGAGATCGCCGGGCGGTTTCGCCGGCGGCTCTGCGTGCGTACGCGCGGCGAGACCTTCGAGCACGTCGAAGAGCAGCGGCCCCGCCGCCTCGGAACCGACGAGCTCGTAGCTCGACGCGTGATCGACGTTGCCGGTCCACACAACCGCGGTGTACGCCGGGCCCGAGCCCGCTGCCCACGCGTCGCGGTAGCCAAAGCTCGTGCCCGTCTTCCAGTGGATCTCGGGCGGCACACCGCGCAGCAGATGTCGCCGCGGAAAATCGGGTCGATCTTTGAGCGCGAGCGCATCGCGGGTGAGCCACGCTGCGGCAGGGCCGTAGATCGGTTGCGGCGCTGTAACGTAATCGGTGCCGAGCACGCGCAGCGGCTGGTACACGCCGTTTTCGGCGAGCGTCGCGTAGAGACCGGCGAGCTCGAGCGGCGTCACTTCGATGCCGCCGACGATCAGGGATAGGCCGTAATCGCCGTGTCTCGCGCGCGTCGGCGAGATGCCGGCGCGTTGCAGCTCGGCGATGAATGGCTCGACGCCGAGCTGTTGCAAGAGCTCGACGAACGGCAGATTGAGCGACTTCGAGAGCGCATCGCGCAGCGTGACGAGCCCTGCGAAGTCGCCATCGAAGTTGCGCGGCCGGTACGTGCCGAACTCGCTCGGCACATCGGCGACGAGATATTCGGGCAGCGCGAGCCCACGATCGATCGCGAGCGAGTAGAGAAGCGGCTTGAGCGTCGAGCCCGGCGAGCGCGGGCGATCGAACATCGCGATCTGACCGCCGTGCTTGCCATCCATGAAGTCGAGATTGCCGGCGAGCGCGACGACCTCGCGCGTTCGATGATCGACGACGACGACCGCGCCATTGTAGATGTGCTTGCGCTGGAGCTCGGGTGCATGCAGATCGACGATCTTCTCGACGAGCGCTTGTGCGCCGGCGTCGAGCGTCGAGCGAATTCGGGTTTGGTCGGGTGCTTTCGCGCGCAGCCAGATCGCAGCGTGTGCGGCATGGCGCGGCATCGGCCGCAGCTTCGTCGGCGGCGCAACGGTGTTCGCCTCCGCGAGCGCTGCGGTCGCATCGGCTGCGTCGAACACGCCGGCCGCGATCAGCTTGTGCAGGATCGCGTCGCGTCGCGCGCGCAATCGATCGAGATTCGCCGAGCTCGGCGCGAAGCGAGCAGGGCCTTGCGGCACTGCGAGCAGCGTCGCGATCTCGAGCGGAGACAGGTGCTGCGCGCCGTGCCCGAAATACGACCACGCCGCCGATTCGATGCCCTCGAGGTTGCGCCCATACGGCGTGCGCGCGAGATACGCCTCGAGGATCTCGCGCTTCGACAGGCGCGCATCGAGCTGGAGTGCGCGAAACGCTTCAATCGCCTTGTTCGGGATCGATCGCGAGCGCGGCTCGAGCAAGCGCGCGAGCTGCATCGATAGCGTCGAGCCGCCGGAGACGCGACGCAGGTGAATCACGTCGGTCCACGCCGCGCGCGACACCGCGAGCGGATCGACGCCATGGTGATCCCAGAACCGCTTGTCTTCGAGCGCGATGAGCGCGTCGACGTATTTCGGATCGACGCGCTGGAGCGACATCGGCAGCCGCCATTTGTCGTCGCGCGACAGAAACACGTACGCCGGTTGTCCATCGCGGTACTCGACGGCGACCGACCAATCGCGTTCGCGCGTCGGCAACGGCACCGCATAGACGAGCACGACGAGCGCGATCCACGCGAGGTTCACCGCGGTGAACAGGCGCATCGTGCGCCGCCACCAGCGGTGCTCTACAGCAACTTGCCAGTCCATGGACCGCCGATGATCGCGGTGCCGCCCTTCGCGCGCGCCCACAGCGTCGGGTCGTACATCGCTTCGACGTCGACGGGCGGCACCGTGTACTTGCCCGAGGTCACCGCGCGCACCGAGTACACGATCTTCTTCTTCGTGTTCGCGGCCAGCGCGCCGAACGCTTCGATGCGGTCGTCTCGCATGTTGAGAAAATCGATCGCCCATTGCGCGTCGGCGACGATCCAGTCCGCCTTGAACGTGCGGCCAAGCCGCGGATTCTCGATCTCGAAGCCAGCGGGCAATCGATCGACGAGCGCGATGTTCTGGATCGGCAGCCCGCTCGTGTTGCCAACTTCGATCTCGACGAACACGACCTCGCCGAGCTGGAGCTTGCCCGCCGCGAGATCGACGGTATTGCCATCGATGTCGCGATACGTCCGGGTTACAGACAGTCCGTTGCCGCCGACCTTGTAATCGCTGCCTGGCCGCACGCCTTCGCTCGAGATCACGAGCCACATGCCGGCGGTCTGCTGCGGGACATCGAGCACGAGCGACTTGTATTCGCTCGCGCGGCTGAGCGCCCACGACTTGTCGTTTGTCTTCTGCTTCGTCTTGCGCGGCTCGATCGTCACGCCGTCTGCGATCAACGTGCCGGCGGCGGTGCCTTTGCTTGCGGTCGCGCCGACCCACTTGCCGAGGCCCGTGATCGTCCACACGAGCTCTTGCGTCGTGTAGTACGACGACTTTTGCGCCGTGAGGATCTCGGCGACGCGATTCGCGAGCGGCTCGCCCGCCTTGTCGGCACCGAACAGATCGTAGAACGTCGAGAGCATGAGACCGCGCCGGCGCTGCTCGGAGTAGAAGCTCCAGCTGTTGACGCGGTCGATCCCGACCGGCGAGGCATCGACCTTCTTGAGGTCCGCCGCGTAGCGCCGATCGCCCGCGAGATAGAGCGCAGCCTTGAGCATGTACAGGTCCTCGGCTTGCTCGCCCTTCGCGGACGCCGGAATCTGCGAGATCAGTTTCAGGATGCGCGCCTTCTTGCCCTTGCCGGCGAGCGCGAGCACGTAATGGAGGTACGCCTCCGCTTGCTCGTCGTAGTAGTGGAAGTGACCGCCGGTGAGCTTGCCGCTCTCGCGCTCGGCGGTGCGCGCCTCGATCCACGCGAGCACGTTGCGAAGGCGATCATCGGGGACCGAGTAGCCGAGCTTCTTTGCGTCGAGCAGCATGTGCGTCGCATATGCGGTGCCCCACTCGACAGGATTCGTGTCACCGGGCCAGTAGCCGAAGCCGCCCGATGGCGTCTCCATCGACAGCACGCGGTTGATGCCGGCGAGCACCATGTCTTCGACCTTCGCTTGCGCGAGCTCGGGATCGACTTGCTCGACGATGTTGCCGATGTAGAGCAGCGGCCGCGTCGACGACGTTGTCTGCTCGATGCAGCCGTATGGATAGTGGATGAGGTACGAGAGGTGCTGGAACGCGTCTCCGTACGGATTCGACGTGATCCAGAACGTGGTGCGCTCGGAGAGCGGCATCCAGTTTTTGAGCGCCGCCTGGCCCGCGAGGTTCAGCTTGCCCGCGGGCAACTTGATCTTCTGCACCGCGCGGTCTTTCGGGCCAGCCGGCAAGAACGGGATCTCGAGCTCGTCGGAGACCTCGTACGTGCCCGCCTTGCCCTTCGCTTTGGCGACGACGCGCAGCCTCGCGCCACCCGTCGGCAAGTTCGCCTTCGCGCGGAACACGATCGTTTCCGCGCGGCCGTCTTCGATCTTCACGACGCCGTTGTCCTTGCCGGAGAACGTGATCGGTTGCGCAGCCGTCTTCGGCGGCGTGAGGCCGGCCATCGAGATCGCGGCGCTTTCGAGCTTCACGCTCACTTCGAGCGGGCCACCCGAGACGTTCGTCATGAACACGGGAATCTGCATTTCATCGTTGTGCGTCGCGAAGCGCGGGAACGTCGCCTGGATGACGAGCGGATCGCGCACTGTCACTTGCGCTTCGGCGCGGCCGATGCGCTGCGGGCTCGCGGTGATCGCCATGATGCGAAGCTGGCCGCGATACGTCGGCACCTTGAACGGAATCGTCAGTTTGCCGTCGGCGCCGACGGGCAATACGCCGGAGAACAGCGCGACGGGCTTCACCGGCTGGACGCGACCGACGTCGTTGGGTCCGCCGCCGGCCTCTTCGACGTCGCCGTCGTCGCCGCCACCGGTCTTCGACGATGCGCCCGCGGGCTGATGCAGCATCGTCCAGCCGATCGTCTCGTACGTCTCGACGCCGAGCGCGCGCTTCGCGAACAGTTGCGCGAGCGGATCGGGCGTCTTGTAATTTGTCAGCGACAGAATGCCTTCATCGACGACGGCGACGATCGCGTACGTCGGTCCCATCGTGATGCCGAGATCGAGCTTGATCGTCAGCGCACTCGACGAGCGGATCTCCTTTGGCGCTTCGATGCGCACCGGCTGCGTGAACGCGACCGGCATCACGCGCGTCGACATCACGCCGTACGCGCGATCCGGCATGAACGCATCTTTCGACTCGACGTGCGGATCCTTGACGAGGAATGCACTGACGTAGACGTTCGGCGCGAACGCATCGACTTTGAACGACCAGCTCGCCTCCGTGCCTGTCACATCTTTCCATTCGGATTTGACGACGCGATCGGTCTCGACCGTCCACAGCACCTTGCCGCGATACGGCGTCTTGATCTTCGCCGTCACCGATTCACCGACCCTGATCTCTTTCGGCAGATCGAGCTTGAGCAGCGTCGGCTTCGCGGGGCGCGGCGTCTGATCGAAGCGGTCGCCGTCGCCGTAGCCGTAATAGTCGTACGAGTAATCACCGTCGAGCACGAGGTCGGTGCGCGCCTTGCCCGATTTGAGGCGTACGAGGTAGCCGCCGCCCGCTTCACCAGGTGTGACGTCGAACGAGAACTTGCCGTTCGCGACGAGTGCCGTCTGCTTGGCTTCGGGCACCTCGCGCAGCCAGCGGTCGTAGCGCGACTCGCCGCTGTCGTCGTCGTAACCGTAGCTGTAGTCGGCCTCGAGGTGAATGAGCTCGACTTGCACTTGCTTCGCGGCGGCGGGCGCGAGCTTGCCGTTCCAATCGACGACCATGCCTTCGACGGTGAACGTCTCGCCCGCGACCGCGCGCGTCGCCTTCGTCTTGACGCCGAGGTAGTACTTCTCCGGGTGAACCATGATGTCCGCGGTCTTCACCGTCGCGCGGCCGCTACCCGCTTCGAGCACGGCCGCGGTCGCGGTGAGCTTGCCCGTCTGCGTGAACGCGGTGTCCTCGGCGGGTGCGGCGCACGCGATCGCGAGATGCCCGCTCGGATCGAGCTGGCCGCGCTGCATGCCGAGCGAGACCGCTTTGCCCTTCGGCGCGACGCCGTACGTCAGCTCTGCGTTGTGATCCGGCGCGAAGCGCGATGGCTCGATCGAGCACGTCAGCTCGACGCCGCTATCGATCGCGCTGCCGCCGAACAAGTAGCGCGCGGCGACATCGAAGCTGAGCTTGTCGCCGAGTTGCGCGTTGTCGTGCTTTGCCGCAACCGTCACCTTCATGCGCTCCGGCATGAATTCTTCGACGAGCAGGTCCTGCGTGCCGAGCGGCTTGTCGGCGACGCTCAGCTGCACGCGCCAGTGGCCCGTATCGGCGAATGCCGGCAGTACGTGGTCGAACGCAAGCACGCCGGCGGCGTTCGTCTTCAGCGTCAGCTTCTTTGCGACCTTCGCGCGTGGATCGACGAGCTTGATTTCGACGGGCAAGCCGCCATCGGGCGCCTTGTCCTTCGCGTCGCGCACGATCGCTGTGATGTGCGCGGTGTCGCCGGGCCTGTACACGCCGCGATCGGAAAAGACCGAGGCGCGATACGGCGTCGCCGCGACGAACGGCGCGCCCGACGTGCTCGACTCGACGACGTCAGCGCGCAGATCTTTGTAGCGAATGTAGGTGAGGTCATCGCCCTTGCGCGCGATCAGCGCGAACGGCTCTCCCTGATCCGGATCGCTATCCGATTTCGTCTGCATCTCGCAGCCGGCCGTGGTGGTCGTGCAGCGCGCGACGGTCTTGCCGCTCTTGCGCACGAGCGTCACCTCGACGTTCGAGAGCAGCGCGTTCGTGTCCATATCGAGCGCCCACACCTGGACGCGTTGCTCCCACGGCTTGTCAGGCGTCGACGTCTTCTTCGCGACGAGCGACATGTTCGTGAGCAGCAGGCGCGATGTGGCGTTCGCGCCGACGCCGGCGACGCGTAGCTCGAGCACGCCCTTCGTCGATCGCGGCAAGAGCGTGCCGACATCGATCCAGCTCGTCGCGTGTTCGTCGGGCCCGCCGCGCAGTGGAATTTCTTTCTTGAGGATCACGTTGCTCGTGCGTTCGTCGGCGGCGTCGGTGCCGTCGTTGCCGAGCCAGAACACGAGGTTCTCCGCCGGCACGTGACGCACGACGAGGTTCACCGCGCCGACGTTGAGGTGCTTGATGCCGAGGTTGTTCCACGCGCTGCGCGGCAAGTAGCGCCCGCTCGACGAGAACGAGATCTGTGGCTTGCGCGCCGCGACCGAAAACGTGTGCGCGTACGGCGCGAGCAGCACGCCGCCGTCGACAGACATCGCACCACCGGCGATCTTCATCTTGTACACGCCGCGCTTGAAGTCGCCGAAGATGCGAAAGCCGGTGCGCCCCGACGTGACCGACACCTTCTTGACCGCGGGCGAGAACGTGATGCGCGAGGCATCCGCGAGCTGGCAGCGTCGCGACAGCTTTTCGTAGTCGCCTTCGCCGTCGTACCAGCTGCGATTGCCCTGTGATGATGCTTGATCGTCGCAAACGACATCGATGTAGAAGCCGTTCGCGCCTTCGAGCAGGCTGACCGCTTTGATCGTAACCGCCTTATCGCTCGAGACCTTGAAGCTCGCGGTCGCGGCTGGTGCCTTCGCGCCCGTCACCGCGGAGAGCCCCTTCTTCAGCGATAGGCCGAGCTTCGCGTCGAGCATGATGCCCTGATCGACGAGCTTGACCATCACCACCTGCGGGTTGCGCGTCGCGAGCATCTCGACATCGCTGATCACTCGGTTGCCGACCGTGAACGTCATCGCTTGGCGCGCGAGGTTCGGCAGCACGGCGCCCGAGAACGCGATCTCCATGCTGACCGTGTCGTTTGCGAGATCGATGTCCGTCGGCGCCCAATGCAGGAACGCGAACGCCGGCGTCGTGAACGAGTAGCTCCACGGTGCCGGTGCCGCCAGCACGCCATCGCGCGTCTCGACTGCTGCGAGGTCGACCTTGTACGTCGTGTTGAAGTCGAGCGGGCGCGCCGGTGTGAACGTCAGCTCCGAGACGCCGCTGTATGTGATCGTGCCGGCGACTGCGGGTGTGATGTCGAGCTTTGTCTTCGTCGTGCGCTGACCCACGTCTGCCTGATCGATCACCGCGCCCGCGAGCTGGATCACGATCGAGGTCGGCACCGCGCCGTCGCTGCCCATCTCGTGGATGACCGGCGCGAGCTTCGCCGCGGTCAGTGGATCGCGCTTGGGTGGCGCATCGACGCCTTTGTCGGCCGCGGCCTTGTCCTCAGCTTTCGACCGAGGCGGGGCGGGCCAGTCGTCGAGCTTGGATTTGTTCTGACAGGCGGCAAGTACCAGGGCGGCGAGTAAGGATGCGCGCAGCATGGGTATCTGCCGCTGAACGCAGACCCACTAGGCGCCATTCCACTCTTGGCGTGTAATAAGGGCGCGTGTCAAAACCTATGGGAGCGATGGCCTGCTGTTGTGCCGATTGGGTCTCGCATCTCGCTCGCGACCACGCGGGTCGTCTCGCCGCAATCGCGCGCCGCGAAGGCGCAAGTGCCGTCGACGCGCTCGATGTCGTCCAAGATGCATTTCACACGCTGCTATCGCGCAGCGATGCGACCGCGCTACGCGAGCGGCCCGACGATGCGGCGCGCGCGCTCGCGGCGATCGTTCGCAACGCCGCGCGCAACCTGCGCCGCCGACACCACAACGCGCGGCCGCACGTCGAGATCGAGGATGTTCCGCTCGCCACGCACGAGCTGCCGCCCGACGAAGCCGTCGACCACGCCGAGACGACCGCCCAGCTGGTCGGTTGCATGGCGAAGCTTGGCGACGTGCATCGCCACGTGATCACGCTGCGCGTGCTCGAGGAGCTATCGGGCGAGGAGGCCGCGCAAGCGCTCGGTGTCACCGCCGGTCACGTCGCGGTGCTGCTGCATCGCGCGCGCAAGCAGCTCGAGCAGTGCATGACCGCTACGGGCTCGTGATCGCGACGTCGCCGTTAAGCGCGCGGTCGAGCATGCCGGCGAGAAACGCGCGGGGGCGCGCACCGACGAGTCGCCCGACTTCTCGGCCCTCGCGCACGATGACGAACGTCGGCATCGCGCGCACGTCGAACTTCGCGGCCGTGTCGCGATCCTCCTCGACGTCGATCGTCTTGATCTCGACGCGCCCGGCATAATCCTTCGCGATCGCAGCGAGCACCGGCTCCATCTGCCGGCATGGCGGGCACCACTCGGCGACAAAATCGAACAGCGTGATCTGCATGTTGGTAAAGGTCGCGAGGTGCGAACGCATTACAGCGTGTGGCCACTTCTATAAGAAGGATCGCAGTCCCGAAGGCTTGCGCGTGAATTGAGTCCACGTTGCAATTGACGTCATGAAGTCATCGCTTGGGGGACTCGCGATCATCGCCGTGCTTGCGAGCGCGGCATATGCTCAACAACCCGCAGGTGGTGGTGCGCCGGCACCCACGCCCGCGCCAACCCCGGCGCCGGCGCCAACGCCGACGACCGATCCAGCGACAGGACCGACCGCAACCGAGCAGCCCGCATCCGGGCTGCGCATTCACGTCCTGACAAGTCGCAACCTATACCTGCCGATGAGCTTCGACGTCTTCTCGGCGGAAACCAAACAAGTCGTCGCGTCGAGCGCGGGCGCGGTCGAATCGCGCGGCGAAACCGCCCCGATCCTCGATCTAAGGCCGGGCACCTACAAGATCGTGCGTGCCGGCGAGCCGTTCGATACGCGTGTCGACTTCGCGATCGCGACGGTCATTCCCGACACGATCACCGACTACCTGATCGTCGTCGATCCGGACTCGCTCCAGTTCCGCGGCTCCGGTCCCGTCGTCGGTGAGCTGCCCAAAGGTGTCGAGGTCCTCGGGTTACGCCTCTCGCTCAACGGTGGCGGCAGCCTGATGTTCACGCAAACGAAGAACGCGGTCGGCTACACCAGTGGCGAGACCGCAGTATTCGGCATATTCGGCAACTTCGGTCTCGTCTTCGATCGCGGCGTGCACTTCCTCGACGTCAATGCCGAGCTCAAGCTCGACCTCGTCGATCCCGTCACCGGCTCGGTGACGCCGACGCACGATCGCTTCCAAGCGAGCGCACTCTACTCCTACAAGATCAACAACCCGTACATCGGCCCGTACGTGCGCGCCGCGATGAAGACGAAGATCTTCCCGGGCTACGTCTACTTCCAGCGCTCGAATTCGACCATTCCGCTCCTCATCACGCACGCCGACGGGTCGACCGAATCCGTCACACTCGGTGCCGAAGCCAATCCCGACGATCTTCGCTACAAGGTCGCCGATCCATTCGCGCCGTTCCAGCTTCAGGAAGAGCTCGGCGCGAACCTGAAAGCCGTTGATCTTGATCTCATCCTGCTCAAGCTGAATGTCGCGACGCGCCTCGGCTTCGGATTCCGCCAAGCGTTCACGAACAACCTACTCGTCGTCGGTGGTGATGAACGAAATGATCCCGTTCGCCTCTTCGAGATCGATAACTACTCGACGCTTGGCCCCGTGATCGGCGCGAATGCGACCGTGACGTTCGCGCGCTGGCTGTTCGGCTCGGCGCAGTTCGGGCTACTCATCCCGGTCGTCAACACGGGCCAAGAGATCGATCTTCTCTCCGGCTCGCAGGTCGGCTTCGGCGGCCGCCTCCTGATCGACTTCTCCGGAACTGCCGGCTTCAAGGTGCCGATCCTGACAAACCTGCTCTACGCCTCCGCCGATTACACGTTCCGCCTCGAGCGCGACGCGTTCATCACCGACGAGACGCAGTTCGAGCACGCGCTGATGGCACGCGCGAATCTGACGCTGTTCTGATCGATAGTATCTGTGCGACCATGATCGCGTGAGACGAGCCCTCGTGCTCGCAAGCGCGTTCGCGTGGGCAGGATGCGATCGCGTATTCGGGCTGGACGAGCTACCGACGCCGGGCACCGTCACCGGAACGTACGCGTTTCGCTGGCCGCAGAACGACACGAACGGCATCCCGAGAATTCAGGAAAGGCCGGCGATGCCAAGCGAGGTGTCGGCCACCGTGCGGCGCAACGGCACCGTCGCTGACGTCACGTTTGACGGAAGCGGCGCGTTCTCGTTTCCCGTCGCCGACGTTGACGAGCCGTACGCGATCACGTTTCACACGGATTGGAGAGACTACGAGTATCAACTCGCCGCGCCGAGGCTAACCGTCGTCGACCGACTCGCAGGCCGTCCAGACCGCACGATTGCCGCGCCTGGCACGCGGGTGACGCTCGCGCTCGCAAATCGGCCCGACTCGACCGCCGTCGGAATCGAGACCGTCGCGAGCACCGGGATCTGGAGCACTTTTGGAATTCCTTCCGCTGCCGCAATCGAGCTCGACTGGACGGCGGCGTTCGGCCTGCTCGAGATGACCCAGCACGATGCCTTGTATTACATCGGTACGCAGCTCGTGAATCCGCGGGGGACACTCGAGTACTACCAAACCGCATATTCGGCCCACCTCGCAGATGTGTCGCTCGCGCAGGGCACGACCACCGCGCTCTCGACGACCGTCTCGCCTGTCACGCCCGACCTCTGCGTCACCGTAGATGTGGAGCGGCAGCGCGAATCGGAGCGCATCGCGGCACTCGTCCCGAACGAAACGAATCACAGCACGACCGTCTGGATGTACGCGACTGCAGCGCCCGATTTCATGATGGTGAGCGCGGTCGGGCTCGCGGTCGCGGTGCAATATCCGCCGATCAGCGATCTCGCGGACGAGACCATCGCATTCGCAAATCCGATCGCTGACGCGACGCCGTACGCAACGTTCACGGTCGCCCGCCAGCGCAACTTCGATCAGGGCGCGATCGCGACGGTCACGTCGATCGCGGTTCCGATCGAAGACACCCGCTGCGGCAGCTCCGCTCGGCTCGCGTTGCGAGCCGACGTTGTCGCGATCCCGACGGGCATTGCGCTCGATGGTCGCGAACTGACCGCCGATGGACCCGTCACGATCAATCCAGATCACGATGCGCTCCTCAGTTGGCAGCTAACATCTACCGGAGATGCCGAGCTCTTCGTTGTCTACATCTACGAGGTCTCGCCGACGGGCCTCGGATTCCGACGCGTGATCTTCACCGCCGAACGCAGTGCGCGGCTCGATCCGAGCTGGCTCGTCCCGCAACATCAATACCTGTTCGTCGTCCAAGCGAGACTCGGGCTACCCGCATTCGCAAACGGCGACGTCAGCGCAACGGGCCCGATCTGGGCCAACGCCAGCGCGCATACACCGATCATCACGGCGCGCTGAGTGCAGTTGTCGCGCGCGAGCGCGCCGTACGCTGGTCGATGACGTCTTGTGCGGCCGCGCGCTTAACCGCTTCGCCTGTGGATCCTGCCGTCGCCTGCCGTCGCTGAGGACAACCGCCTCGTCGCGAACCCGATTCCTGATCGCGTGACGCTGGCGGTGCCCTCAGCGACTTGGACGGCCGCGTCATCGCGCTCACCGCGCTAGATGCGCGGCAGTCCACAGGCTGGCGCCATCGTTCGATCAGGCTCGGCTCGGATCTCGAAGACGACACGCGTGACGAGGCTTACGCGACCGGTCGCGCGCTCGGAATTTCGAAGTACGAGATGCCGCCGTGCTTTGTCCAGCCCTCTCGCAGAAGCCACGTCTTTGGTAGGTAGACGGGCAGTGGGTCGTAGGTGTCGCGCCACTTCCACAACACGACTGCGTCCTCGCGTTCCTTCCAACCCATGAACAGCACCCCCGTCGAAAACGGATCGACTTTCCAGCCGCGAGCGAGCTCGTGCCGATCCTCTCGATGCTTTCGCCAATTGTTGAGCACGTACGCCAGCGAATTACGCGCCTGCTTGGGATTCGTGATGATTTCCTGGTGAAAGCGGTCGGGAAACACCGAACCGCGACGGCGCACCGCCAGCCGAGCCCGCGCGCTGAACTCGCGATTGATGTGTTTCGCCGCTGAAATCTGAAAGCTCTGCATGCCGCGCGAGAGCGCCAGCTTGTGGTCCGCCTCGACGAGCAGATGGATGTGATTGCTCTGGATGCTGACGTGCACGATGCGAAACGCGCTGCCGGTCTTGTAGTTGAGCTCGTGTCGAAACAGGCAGAGCGTTGCCTCGCGCAGCGCCTTGTACAGGTGGCGCTTGCGGAGGTTGCCGATCTCGCGGTGCGTGCGAAGCACGACGTGAACGGGGAACCGCCGCTCGAGCGTGGGGCGCACCTTGTGCGGCGAGCCGGCACGAAGACCCTTCGGCTTGCGACCAGGCTTCTTGCCTCTCCACCTCTCGCCTTTTCGCCGGCCGCGGTTCTGCCCGTTCTTGTCGGGAAAACGCAGCTGCTGCTGGACATGCCGTTTGCGCAGGCGAGGCATGTCCTCTAGTACCACAGCCCAAACCAATCAGCAATTAATTTCGCCGATATTTTTGCGTTCGATCTGCCCAGCCTTCGATCCGATCGGCGGATCGTCCGATCCCAGGTTCACATGCCGTGGTGATGTGCGGTCACTCGACCCAGCGTGCGGCGCGCGCCGACGCGAGCGAGCGAGCGCGTCGAGGGCTTCGCATGCTGGCGGGGCGATCAGCGGCTCGAACGACTCGTTGTTCTAAGCCTTTCGGGTTCCTGTACTGTTGTCGTTTGATCTGGGGCAACCTATTTCGGTGGTGGTCGAGAAAGAGCCTATGCGAACAACCGTAAGTGCGTTGGCGATGGTCGCGGTGGTAGCTGGGCTCGGATGTACACGACCGAATCCCGACTATTGCGACGAGCTATCTGACTGCAAGAATGGTTTGGTCTGCGATCTCAATACGCACGGGTGCGTGGCGCCGGATGCAGACATCTCGTGCTCCTCGAATGAGGAGTGCACCGATCCGCTCGCACCGATCTGTGCGGATCAAGTTTGCCGTGGGTGCACGCTCGATGATGAGTGCGCGTCTGGCGTGTGTCGCGCCGATGGCGCGTGTGAGGCGGCAACGGCAGTGCTGTATGCAGCACCGAACGCACCTGCCTCCGGCGATTGTTCGTCGTCGTCGCCATGCGATCTGTTCTACGCGCGAAGCTTGGTGACGTCGCAGCGCCACGCAATTCGGCTCGCGAATGGCACGTATGCGTTTCCGACCACATTCAACGTTGCGCCACCAATCAGCGAGGTTCAAATCGTTGGCGGCAGAGGTGCGATCGTCGAGCGAGGGTCGACGGGCACCAGCTTTAGCGTCAGCGACGGAGCGCTGCTGAGCGTGCGCGGAGTGGCGCTGCATCGCGGGATTGAATGCACGACAGCCAAACTCGATCTGGTTCGCGTCGTCTTCGAAAGTCCCGGCACTGAAGTTCGTGCGTAGTTGAGACTGCTTACTGGGTGCACTGCTTCGGTAACCGACTCTGAGCTCTACGACTCGACGGCGCATGGCATCGACGCAAGTACTGCGACAGTCACGGTCACCAAAACGATCATCAAGCGCAGTGTCGATAGTGGCATTCGGCTGTCCGCAGGTGACCTAACTGTGGACCAAACGACGATCTCGAATAATCGCGGAATCGGAATCGACACAAATCCATATCACTTGGTGCTGCGTCGATCGACGATCGCTTCGAACTTACATGGCGGCGTGTTCTCGAGTGGCGGCGTCTTCGATGTGACGAACAACTTTGTCTTCCGCAATGGACAGGAGATCGACGGTACCGTGGGTGGTTTGGTGCTCGTCACAGCGATGTCGGGCAATCGCGTCGAGCACAACACGATTACGCGAAACGACGTGCGGCCCGAAACCTCGCCGCCATACGCAGGCGGCCTTTACTGCAACGCTGGCGCCTCAGCCGAGAACAACCTGATCGTGAACAACTTCCTCGGTAATGCGGATGATCCTAGGGCCCAGTACGTGGGCTCTTGCGTCACGTCGGGCTCCCTAATCCTTGCGTCAGACTTGACGGTCCACTTCGTACGACCTGACGCGGAACCATTCGACTACCATATCGCCGACGCTCAAAGCGCGGGCGTCAATGGCGGCATAGCGGTCGCAAATCCGGTCGTAGATGACTACGACGGCGATGCGCGCAGCGATGGCCAGCCTGATGTGGGCGCCGATGAGCTACGGCCGTAGCTAGCGAACTACCGTCGACGACGGCGCAGGCCGACGAAGCCAAACAACGCAAGCGCGACGGGAAGTCCGCCCGTGCCGCCGCCAGCGGAGCAGCCGCCGCTGAGCGTCGGGCCGCCATTGTTGTTGTTGCTGCCCATATCGCCGGCATCGGGCGAACCCGATGTGCCCGCATCAGGTGCGTTTGCGGTGAGCGTGATGTCGGCACAGTTGAAGTAGATGTCGTCGCTCGCAGCGTCGGCGGTGTACAGAGGCTTGTCGGTCATCACCTGAATGAACTGCAGCGTACAATTGTCGCACTCGATATTCGGAAACGTGATGTCCATCTGCAACGTACCGTCAGCAATTCGGTCCACCATGATCGTGCTTCCCGAGCCACCGGGATCGAGCATGCCGGTTAGATTTTCGCTCGGGTAATTGTTCGTGACAGCTGGGTCAGGTGGCGGGATGCGAAAAACGTCTCCGTTCGGCTGGAACGAGATGCGAAACCAGCCTGGATGTTGAATCGTCTCCTGCCACGTGACCGTGATCGTTTGACCCGGTTTGTACGTCGTTACGCGCGCGGGATCGCGCGTGTAACCGATTACGCCGCAGTGCTGATCCTTCTGGTCACCCGTCCCAAGATCGGTGCGCGATAACGGGTTGGTCAGATGGATATGCGCTGCTGCGATACTCGGTACCAACAACAGAGTCGACGCGACGAAATGCAGGGCCCGCATGAAGGCATGCTCGCACACGTCGCTACATAACTGTGCAGGATCCTGCACAGTGCTAGCGGGTGTTAAGCGCGTGTGACAGTTCCCGCATTTCGCGAAGCGCGTCAACGAGTTGGGCTGCTCACAGCTCGACCGCGAATACGAGCGGCGCCGCGATCGGGTTCCCCGCCACATCGCTGATCGTCGCGCTGACCTCCACCTCGAGCAGGCCCGCGGAGTTTGGGACGTCGCGGAGCGTGATGACGGCGCTCGCCGGTGCATCGAAGGCGATCGCGGCCGGGACTGGGTCACTCGCAAAGGTCGCGGTGACGGCGGTTCCGGCAACACTCGCCGGATCGAGCGCTTCGTCGAACGTGAGGTTGATCGGGCTGTGGCGCCATTTGCTACTGGGCGCTGGTTGCACATCGACGAGCCTCGGCGGCTGCGTGTCGGGTTCCGCGTCTGGGATCGCTGCATCGGGAGCGCTCACCGGGTCGGGCGTCGGTGAGACATTCGTATCGTCGTCACCCTCGGGCGCGTGCTTGTCGGGCACATTGCAGGCCGCGAGCACCAGGAGGAGGGCGCGAACGAGCCACATGCTCGACTGCAGCGCAACTCACGTGCCGCGCGCGGCGGGCCAACGCGCGAAGTTAGCCGCGAAGATTCGTAGCGTGCTCGCTCGCGTGCGCTCGGCGATGCGGCGCGCTCGCACGCGTCACTTCACGACGATGACGAAACCCTTTTGCAGGTCGTACGCAACGCCGACGTACATCGCCGTGTAGCCGGCATCCATCACGACGTTGCAGTTGCCCTCGGTCGAGAGCCAGTCGTTGAACGCATCCGTCGGGGTCATGAAGCCGTACGAGGTGATGTATTGCGTGAAGCCGCCTTGCAACTCGCGTTGCTGATATGTGCGCCCGTTACACGCCGTTCCGTCGATGGCCCAAAAGTTTTGATGCGCGATCTCCCACGCCCATTCGTGCGCGGCGGGCTGCAGCGCCGCATCAATGGTCATCGCAGGCGCGGTCACGATGCCGCCGGGGCCAGGGCATTTCTTGCCGGTCGTGCGCGTCGTGTTGACGAGATCCATCAGCATCTGTTCTTCGGCGTTCCACTTCCAGATCGATGGGCCGCAGTCGGCGTAGCAGCCTGCGGCGGCCTCGCCGCTGTCGCATGCGCCGTTGCCGCAGACGGCTGCCATCGTCTTGCAGTCGACGTTGCACGAGTTGCACAGCTCGTTCGCGTTACCGACGCACTTGCCGTCGCCGCACGTCGTGTCGCAATCGGTGTCCATCATCACGCAGCCGTAGAGGCAGACGTTGTCGCCGTTCGCGCAGACGGGCGGTGCATCGAGATCGGCGGCGTCGACGGGATGGACGATACCCGAGTCCGTCTCGAAGCCCCTGCGCCCACATCCGAAGAGGAGGGCTAGAACGAGCACTGCTCGCCTCATCGTCGCTTAGCGTATCAATGCTTGCCGCGTTCGTGCGCGTCGTTTTAGCGATTGTAATGAAGCGCACCTACATGCAAGCGCCCCACAACCGTTCGAGCGCAAGCTGATCTTCTTCGGTGGGTGGGGTCGTCAGGTTGCCCGCGTTCATCACGGAGATGCGATCGGTTACGTGGGCCAGACCGAACGCGTGGCCGAGCTCGTGGGCGATGACGATCGTCGGATCAGCGAGCGCGGCGTTGATGTAAATCACGTCTTGCGCGTCATCGTAGAGGCCGTGGAAGACATCGGCCGCGGCTTCGAAGCGCACTTCGAGCGTGGCGGCTGCGCGGAGCCCGAGCGCCGGCGCGCCGCGATCGCGCCACAGCGTTTGGGCGTCGTCGAGGGCGGCGCGTTGGGTGTCCGTGCCCGATGAGGTGACGAGCGCGAGTGGCGCGCATGCATCGTGCGCGGCTGCGATCGGCGCGTCGTTGCCATTGCACGCGACGACCACTGCGAGGACCCCAAGTGATCGCAAGGAATCGACGGTAGGGGGCTTCGCATCGCAGTTCAACGCAAAATTGTCTGCGAGAACTACTTAGGAAGCGCGGCGAGCGCGGCGCGAATCGGTTCGCGCTCGGCGTCGCGAATCTTCGCCGCGTTCGCGATCGCGAGCGCGCGGTCGACGAGAGCGCGCGCATCCGCGGACTTGCCCAGGTTGATCTTCGCCGTCGCGAGGGCGGCGAGCGGCTTCCACAGCTCGGGCGCCTCGCTGCCACCAGCCGCTTCGTACGCCGCGATCGAACGCTCGGCGAACGTCGCCGCTTCTGCCCACTTCTTCTCGACGAGCGCGAGACGCGACCGCGCCATCAGCGTGTAGGGAAGGTAGTCCGCGTGCGCTTTTTCTTCGATCGCGAGGACCTCATCGAAGAGCTTCTTCGCGTCGGCGAGCTTGCCGTCGACGACGAGAAGCTCGGCATGCGTCGTCGCGACGTTGTGCCAGAACGGGTGACCACGACCGGCGGCGGTCTCGGTGATCTTCTGCGCGCGTTCGATCATCGGGATGGCGGTCGTCGCGTCGCCGAGGTCGCGCAAGAACTCGGCTGTGTTGTTCAGCACCGGAACGAGGTTGATGCTGTCGGCGCCGAACACGCGCTCTTGCAGCGCGAGCGAACGCCCAAAGAAGTGCTTCGCCTTGTCGCGCTCGCCTGCGTAATGAAAACACGTGGCCATTCCCGTGAGCACCGGACCGAGATCGGTATGATCGGGCCCGAGCGTGCCCTCGAGCAGCGCGAGCGCGCGCTCGAAGTGGGGCAGGGCAGCGGATGGATCGCCCAGCTTCAGCAGCGTGCCGGCGAGCAGCTGCTCATCATTCGCGACGAGCGCGCTCTCGCGTCCAAACCGACGGATCGCATGCGCGAGCGCTTGCTCGTGGGCGGCGATCGCGCGCTTACGATCGTTGCTGTTGCCCGCGATCACACCTTCGACTTCGAGGCGACGCAGCTCGTAGACATCGTAGTTGCCGCGCGTCGCCGCGGCGCCGCCGAGCTGCAGCCATACGTTCGCTTCGCGGTTGCGATCGGGTTGTTGCGAGAGCAAGAGCGCTTGACCAAGCGCTGCCTGCGCGAGTACGTCGTCGCGTCGCGTGCGAAACGCGAGCCACGACGCATCGGCGAATGCTGCCTCTGCATCGGCGGCATTGCCGACGTAATGCAGCGCGAGCGCGAGCGTCAGCCGCGCTTCGGCTTCGAGCGGCGCCCATGGAATTGCCTTTGCGAGATCGGCTGCAGTTTGCGCGCTGTTGATCGCCTTGCCGATCTTCGTCGTGAGTAGGCCCGCTTTCGCCGCCGACAGCTGCGCGATCGCTTGCGTCACCTTCGCGCGTGCTTCGAGCGGCGGCTGGCCCGGCGCGCGCAACGCCGCGATGTCGGCGCACTTGCGGATCGACTCGAGGTTGCTCGCCGTGTGCGCGCGCTCGACGATCGTCGCGTCTGCGGCGGAGAGCGCCGTCGTGAACGCGCGCAGCTCTTCGAGCCGCTGGTCGAAACAATCCTGGCGCAGCGAGAAAAGTTCCTCGGTCTGGTCCTTGCGTATGCGAGTCGCTCGGCAGCTTTCGGTAACCGCGTCGGTCCACTCCGCGCTTTGCTTGTCGAGCACACCACTGACGTTTGCGAACAACCGCTCCGCGAGCGGCAGCTTCGTCCCGGCAAACGCGTCGTGAACCTTGCGCTTGACGCTTGGATCCCAGACGCCGGTGAGCCGCTTGTCGATGCCCGCGCACGGCTGTTCGCCGCGGCTTGTCATCATCGCCACGCCGATCACCGCGAGGCCGATCAGCGCGCCGACACCGACGGCGATCGCGAGCCGGCGACGAAATGCACCGGGATCGACGGCGAGCTCTTCGCACAACGCAGTCATCGTCGGATAGCGCGCGGCCGGGTCACTCGCGAGCGCGCGCATCACGACGCGCACGATCGGCGCGGGCACGTCGCTGTTCGCCGGCGGCTTGGGCTTTGGTAGTGGCATGCTCGTATCCGCGAGCTCCGACGTTCTGAACGGCCGCTGCCCATACAGCGCCTCGTACAGCGCGACGCCGAAAGAGAACTGATCGCTGCGCCCGTCGGCCGGCCGCCCCTTGCGGATCTCCGGAGCCATATAGGCGGGCGTCCCGATGACCGATCCGACGACGGTGAGATCCGCCGACAGTGGGCTGCGCACCTCGACGCTCGAATCCGATGGTCGCTCCTGTGGATCAGCGCTGCGCAGTCTCGCGAGGCCGAAATCCATCACGCGCACGCGTCCGTCGCGCGCGACGAGCACGTTCTCAGGTTTGAAGTCGCGATGCACGAGATCGGCGGCGTGCGCGGCAGCGAGACCAGCACCCGCCGACAGCATCGCGCCGACGATCTCGCGCCAGCTGCGCTTGCGCGCGTGCAACCAATCGCGCAGCGTCACGCCATCGACGAGCTCCATCGCGACGAACACGCGCGCGCCCGGCAGCGTGCCGACATCGTGCACGGCGATGACGTTTGGATGCGCGAGCCGGGCCATCGCTTGCGCCTCGCGCAACAGCCACGCTTGCTCGCTACCGGCGGTGCCGTCGTCGGATGCCTGCAGCAGCTTGATCGCGACTTTGCGATCGAGCTCCGGATCGTACGCGGCGTAGACGATGCCCATGCCGCCTTGGCCGAGGATGTCGAGCACGACGTAGCGACCGACGAGCGAGCCTCGACCAAGCTCTTCGGGTACGTCGTCTTTGCGCCGTGCGTCACGCACGACGGGGCCTTCACGCCTTGTCGCGTGACCGCCCGCTGGCTGATCGTCGTCCGTCATCACCCATCCAAGTCATCCACTTTTGCGATCGCCTCGGTCGTGCCGAGCCGCGACATCGCGAGCTCGATCCAACTCTTCTCGTGTTCGCCGATATCGACAAACTCGATGCCGAGCCCAGCCGGATCATCTTCTACGGTTGCATGCTCGACGACGCGCCGCACGACGCCGCCTACGCGCAGCGGTGGCCCGCCATCGATGAGCAACGTGAGCGTGCACTTCGTATCGAGCGGCTCGAGCACCTGCGTGCACACGAACACGCCGTTGTAACTGAGGTCGCGCGTCGACGCTTCGATCTCGAGATCGGGGCTGTTGTAGACGAGCCGCAGCTCGATCGCGCGCCGCGGTTGACGCCGGCGATCGACGCCATCGAGCGTCGCGCGCATCGGGCGTTGCGGCTTGCGCTCGACAAGCGTCGACAGATCTTCGAGACCGGCGAGTCGCCGCGTCGACGACGCGCTCGCATCGTCGCTGACGCGAAATATCAAGCGACGCCCACCGACATCGAGAACATCGCGATCGTGGAGCTGTCTTTGTCTCTCGACGAGCTCGCCGTTAACGCGCGTGCCGTTCATGCTGCCGAGATCCTCGATCAGCACTTCATCGCCGCGACGCGTGAGCCGCAGATGGCGGCGCGATACGTTCGGGTCGTTGAACCGCAAGCTGCAGCTGAGGTCGCGGCCGACGAGCGTGACTCCGTGCGGGATTTCGACGCTGTAGCCGAGATATTCGAGGAAGATCGACATGACGTTAACGACGCCGCCGACATCCCACCAGCAACAGCCCTAGCATACCCAGGATCGCGCTCGGGTTCGCGCTTCGACAGCCGCAGCCGCCGCCGTCGCCGAGGTAGACACAATTGCCACGTCCGTCGCACGTGTGGTCAGGTCCGCAATCTTCACTCGTTCGGCACTCGAACGTACACACGCCGTTTGCAACATCGCAATGCTGCAGCGTCGGGCAGTTGTCGTCGGTGGTGCACGGTGGCGGCGGCTCGCCCGCGAAGCAGACTTTGACGGTCATGCCGCCTGCGCTTGCTTCGTCGCAGTGATGCGTCGGCGGGCAGTCGGCGTTCGTCGCGCAGAACTGCGAGCAGTAGCCCGATGACAGATCCGCTGCCGTGAACAGGCAGAACCCGTCGCACTCGACGCGATCATAGTTGCAGGCCGCGCCGATCGGATCGGGTGTGCCCGTGCACAGCGTTCCATTCGGATACGGCTCGCACGTTTCGCCGGCGGGACACGTGCCGCACTCGTTACCGGCGGTTGGGTACAGCGAGCACAGCCCGAGCTTGTCGTCGATCGACAGTGTGCGTTGGCTCTGCCACGGATTCCACGAGTAATACATCGTGTCGAACGCGCGCATCGTGTGGCCGAGTCCGCTGAAGTGACCGATCTCGTGCGTGAGCACCGCTTGAAGATCGAGTCGGTTCGTATTGACGCCCGAGCCCGGCGGACCGACCGCCCACGTGAATGCTTCGCCGTTGACGGCGATGTCGGCGGTTTGCTGGCCATCGATGATCCACAGCGACGTTGCCGCAGCGGCCTCGGCCCCGAACGTCCATCCGCTCTCGATGAACAACACGACGTTCGTGTTGTCTGTCGCGACGCCGAGGTTCGTCATCCCCGCGTTGCGAAATGCGAGCGACGAACACGGCACCGCATCCCACGTCGCGAACGCGGCGTCGATGCTCGTGATCACATCGGAGAGCGACAAGTCCGCACTGCCCGCATTTTGGATGACGTAGTCGACCGGGATCTTGTTCGCGGGCCACACCATGCCGTTCGTCGTGAACTGCGCGACGTGCGTGTCGCGCTCGGCGAGCACGGGCGCCGGTGCAAACGTGCCGTCGCCTCGCGCGGGCCACTTGCCCTGCGCCCAACCGAAAATGCGAAAGCTGCCGTCGCCGCGGCCGCGCAAATACCAGCGCGCGGTTTCGCCGACGGCAACGGCCGGCATCCCGACGACGATCTGCCGACCACCGTCGAGCTCGCCGCCGAGTACGACGACTTCGACGAGCGGATCGCTGACGCCTTTGAGCGTCGCGGTCGTCGCGATCCACGCGTGCGTCTCGAGGCCCGTGTGCGTTGCGTTCCAGCGCGTCGTGCGCGAGACGACAGTGCCTTCGACGATGCGATCGGCGCCACGCGTCAGTGCATCGGCATCGAGCTCCACGATCGTCGATGCGTGCGCGACCGCGGTCAGCCCGACGAGCACTGCGAGCGCGCGCATCACCGACGCCGTCGCCTGAATAGCGGCAGCATCAGCAACAGCGCGAGGCTCGGCGAGCCGCCGGTCTGGCAGCACCCGCCGGGCTCCTCGGGCGGCGTGCCGCCGACGCACATCCCGATGCTGTTGCACGTGCCATCGCCGCAGTCCGCGTTTGTCGTGCACTCCATCGTGCACATATGCGCGTCGACATCGCAGAACATCCCGGTCGCGCAGTCGGTGTTGCTCGTGCACGTGCTGACGGGCATGCAGACGTTCTGGCCGCTGCCGCTGACCGTCGCGCGCAAGATCCAGTCGCCGGTGACGCCGAATAGCGACGACTGCCGCCAACCGATCGAGGGATCGTAGATGAAGTTACGATTCGCCGTGATGCCGTCGTTGTCGCGCGCGAGCGCGGGCGCACCCATGTACGGGAACAAGATGCCGACGCGAAACTGCGCAGGCACCATGATGTTCATCGCGGTGACATCGAGCTCTTGCAGCGCGCTGTTGGAGCCGGTGAGCTGAAAGTCGGCGGATGCGAGCTCGGCGCCCGGCGCATCGGTGCCGGCGGTGTCGTCGTACACCTTGAGCGTGATCGTCTTCGTCGCGGTGTCGCCGCCGAACAAGAGGTGCACCTTGATCAGCTGGCGCGTTGCATCCGGCGCGTTGAACCGCGACGCGCCGATGTCGTTGACGCCAAAGCCCGCCTCGAACGCCGCCATACCCGATTCGAAGCATTCGTTCTGCAGCTCGGTATCGGCATGCGCCAACGACGCGGATGCGATCGTCGCGATCGCCCACAAGACCCTCATACTGCCATCGTACGCTACGCGTGCAGCGCAGACCACAGGGCGTCGGCCGCGAGCGCCGGCGAGCCGTGGCCCTCGGCGGCGTGCACGAGCTCGACGATACGGCGATTGAGCGGCGCGTCGCCAAGCCTCACGATTTCGCCATTGAGGAAGTCCACTTCCGTCGGACGACCGCGCGCGAGGTCTTCCCACATCGACGACCGTGCGTCGGGGTCGACCTTCATTTGCGAGCGCGTGACGAGTCGCACGATCACGGTCGGCAATCGCAACACGAAAGGCATCCAACGCACTGGCACGCCGCGCAACGCGGCAGGTCGAATGCCCGCGCGGCGCATCACGGCCAGCGCCTCGCGCGTGATCGCGGCGATCACGCGGCGGTATCCCGGGGACAGCAGCAGCTGCCGCGTCGGTGCATCCGAAAGCGCGCTGACGGCGTTGTTCAGGTTGACGAGCAACTTCGTCCACTGATGGCGCATGAGGTCGCGGCGCAGCTCGACGGCGATGCCGGCGTGCTCGAGCGCCTGCGCGAGCGGCTCGGCGGCCGGCACGCGATCGAGCATCACCGGTCCGCTCGTACCGCGATGAAACACGCCGTCGCCGCGTGAGCGCACGTTGAACCCGACGATGCCGCCGAGAATCGTGCGCCCGGGCAAGTGCGCGCGCAGCACGTCTGGGTTGTGCACACCGTTTTGCAAGCTCGCGACGACCGCGGTCGGGCCGATGATCGCGGCAAGCTCGCGCGCGACCTGCTCGGTCTGTCCACTCTTCACGCAGCACGCGATGACATCGCAATCGGCGACGGCCGCGAGCTCAGTCTCGATCTCGACGGGCGGTACGGTCGTGCGCACGCCGAGATCCTCGACGACGATTCCGTGCGTGGCGAGCTCGTCGCGCACGCGCGGACGGCCGACGAGCGTGACGTGCGCGCCGCTCGCGAGCAGCTTGCCGCCGAGGTAGCAACCGATCGAACCCGCGCCGACGATGCCGAGCTTCATGGCTAGTTCGCGATCGTGAAGGGCGATGAGAACATATCGCTGCTCATCGTCGGATACGTGCGCGTCGCGAGCTCGCCGTCGCTCGCGCCGGAGAAGCCGATGACCGCGGTCACTTGAACCACGTAGCTCTTGCCGGCGACGAGATCGCGCGGATCGAGCAACAGCGAAGGCTCGACGCTGACGAAATTGATCTGCTTGCCGAATTCCAGACTCGCGCTGACCTCGATGAGCGCGATGCGCCAGAGATCGACCGCGCCTTGCGAGCCGATCGTCCAATCGAGGCGAATCGGACCGCTGCGATCGATCGTCACCGTCGGCTCGTTTTGGAGCTCCGTTTGCGCGATGCGCACCGATCTCGGCAGCGCGATCGTCGGTGGCGTCGGCGCTGGAGTCCCGCAACCGCCGTTTGCGGGCATGTCGTAGGCGCGCGTGCCGAAGTACGCCGTCAACGATGCGGCGCCGAGCCGAAGTGGTCGGGTCAGCACCGTTTGCACGAGGTAGGCGTTCACACCGGGAAACGGATCGCCGTAGTCGATGTCGCCTTCGAAGTTGTCAGTGATCGTGGCGTACGCCAGCGCCTGCGTGGCGAAGAAGCCAAGCGATGGATCGGCGACGTCGGCGACGTACCACGCCGCGGTTTGCGATGTGATGCCCTCATACACTCCACTGAGGCGCGCGAGCATGGTGGCGGCATCCGCGCGCACGCGGATGCAACGAGTACGCTGCAACGACATGAGACCGACGCGTTGGAGGTCGCTCGACACGGCGTTGACCTGGCCGTTGAGGAGCGTCACGTCGTCGAAGCGGTAGCGCACGATCGCGCGATACGTCGTCGTTCCGCTCGTGACGTTGTCGTCGAACGTGAAGAACAGCCGATCGAAATTTTCTTCGCGCAGGCGCGGAAAGCCGCGAGGCCAATCGAAACTGTACGAGCTCGGCGTTACCTGGGTCCCTTGTGCTTGCGTCCAGGATCCCGTGCTGCGCAGTAGCGGCACTGCGGCGCCGCTTGGAGGCGGATCGTTTAGCGCGTACGTGATCGTCGTGTTGTCGTCCACGGTTTGAGAATCGAGAGGCCACCCCGGCTGCACGAGCTCGAGGTGACGAGCGCTATGCTGAAACTCGAACGTGCCGCGCGTCGTGACGAAGCGCAGCCGATAGCCATCGTCGGTTGCGATCGTGTTGAACGCGAACGTGCCGTCGGGCGCGAGCGCGATCGGAACCACGCTGCCGTCCTCGAGCGTCGCGTTCGCTTCGAACGCCTGCACGGGATAGTCGGTGACGATCGGTTTGTAGTCCGCGCTATTGGCCAGCGCGCGCAAACGGTAGCGGCCGGTCACCTCGCTGCCGGGCATCGGCGGCGGTACATCGTCGAGCGACAAGATGTCGCGACAGCTCGCAAGCACGAGGAGAAGGATCAGCGCTCGCACAAATACGCATCCGATGTGCCGCACGGGTGATCGCTCCAACCGTTCGTTGAAACGTCGAGGCAATCCTCGAAGTTTTGGCCATCTGGTTGGGTTGGTGCCCACGCGGCGTACGTCACCGTCGTGCCGGCGTTCGAAAACACGACGCCATTGCCCCAGATCCAGCGACCATCGCTCAGCTGATCGCTGCCGCCGAGCCACACGTCTTTGCCCCCGATCTGATTCATCACGAACGCGTTCTCGGCCGGCGTCTCGATATACGCGAGGTGAAACCCCCAGCTCCCGCACGCGGTGCGCGCGGCCATAAATGGCACCTGGTTCAAGCACAAGATGTAGGCGGTGGCGTCGTCGGGCGGTGGCCTGCGCAGTGACGTGCAGCCGGTCGCGCATCCGTTGTCGTCGATCTGGCCGTCGCAATCATTGTCGATGCCGTCGCAGACTTCGACGAGCTCTGGTGAGCGATACCGATTGGTGTCGTCGCAATCATCGTTCGTGTCGCTGACAGAATCCGGTCGCGCGCACGAGATGATCGGTGCGTTCAAGTCGCCGTGGCCATCGTGATCGCGATCCGCGAAGTACGTAGGGCAGTTGGCATCCTTCGACGGCTGCGCGTCATCGATCGGCAGATCGTCGAGGCCGAGCAACCCCCGACATCCGGCGGCGAGCCACACGATCGCGATCGCAACGCGTACCACCGGGTGATTCTACCCGGTCACCACGCGCGAATGATCGCGAAGCCGACGCCGGTGGGGGTTGCCGTCGGCAGCACGGCCACGCGATCGCGCCGGTAGCGCTGGTAGAAGTAGAGGCCAACGCCTGCGGCCACCGCCACGGCGCCCGTCACGAACACGCCCGTTGCGATGTCGGCCTCGAGCTGTGCGCTGTCGATCTTTGCGTCGACATCGGGGCCGCCTGCACCGCGCGCGCGGTAATAGCGCGCCTGCGCATCGAGCCCGAGCATCGCGCTCGCAATGATGAGCGCACCGCCGCTGCCGCCGACGATCCACGGCAACAGCGTCGAGTGCGTGGGCACCGGTGGCGGCGGCAATTCGCCGCGACTAAGCGGCGGCACTTCGATCATCAGCACCTCGCCCGGGCGTGCGTATTTCACGACGCGAAACGGCACGCGTTCGGGCGCGACGACCTCGACCGTGACTTCACCAGGCTCGATCACGCGTGGTTTCATCCACTCAGTCGCGGCGAGATGCTTGAGCGGCGCGGGTGGTGCTTCGAAGCGAACCTCTTGCCCCGGGCGGTCGGGCTCGGCGATCTTGATCTTCACGATCGCGAGCCGCTGCGATAGCGACATGATGCGGTCGCGAGCAAACGACGCGCGACCCTCCTTGCCCATGCGTGCCGCTTCTTCTGCGGCATCGGCGTAGAGGTAATACGCATCGACGAGCCGGCCCTGCCGTTCGCGGCAATCGGCGAGGTTCAGCTTCGTACCAAGCGTCGGATCGAGATCGAGTGCAGCGGCGAACTTGTCGCACGCTTCATTGAAGTGGCCACCCTCGACGAGCTTTTGACCCTCCTCGAACAGCTCCGCCGCACGGCTTGATTTGTCGTCCGCGCTCGCTCGACCTGCGAGCACCAATGCGAACGCGCAAACGACCGCTCTCATCAGCGGCATTTTAGCGGATTCGCCTCGCACGGATCTTCGACTTGTTGCTCCTTCGGCGGCGGTGCTGTCAATACAATGCCGCGCTCCTTGCAGGTACGGTCGATCGTGGACTTGTGCGCGGCGACCTTGCGATACATCGTTGCGAGCTTGCGGTTGCGCGCGTTGCACGCTGCGATCGCGCAGCGCTCGCGATCGTCGATCGCGAGCTCGTGCAGCTTCGTGGCGGCGCACAGATCGAGTGCGTCGGTCCAGCGCGACGTGGCGAGCGCGGCTTCGATCGTAGGCGCAACAGCGGTGGCATCCCCGGCCGGAGCAGCATCCGGCGGCGCTGCTGCCGCATCGACGGACGTCATCACGAGCACCGCAGCATCGGCGTGCGTGGCCGGCGCATTCGCCGACGTATGCATCGAGCGCTGCAACACGATCGCCATCACCGCCGCGACGATCGTGCACGCGACGATCACGATGATCATGCGCGTGTGCGGTTTGACCTCCGGCGTCTCCTCGAACTGCTTCGTGAACGGCGACGTCTCGATCGATGTTGGCACCGCGAACGGCTCGGTCGCGTCGGGTGCTGGTGTCGGCGTCCGTGGCCGTAGCGGCAGTGGCACATGCGGAGTCGCGGACTCGACGGGCGCATCTGCCACGGGCATCCCGCGCGATGGTGTTGTCTGCGGTGGTTGCGATGCGGCGCGTCGCGGTTCCGAGGGTGCTCGCGGTGTCCCCGACGATGGCGTCACGTGCGGTGCCGCAACGCGACCGCTCCCTTGCTGCGGCGTCATCGCTTTCATGCGTCGGCTGTCGCGCTCGAGCGCACGAACACGCGCGCTTGGTGTCGGGCCGACGACATCGGGCTCCTCTGCAAGAAACAGTGGCTTCGCGGCATCGAGCTGCGCTTCGAGATCGGTCTCGGCTGGGCTGAGCGCCGGGCCCCTCGACGCTTCAAGCAACACCGCGCTCGACAACTCGTCGTCGAGCATGAACAGCTCGCTCGTGATCGTGATGTGCTGCGTGTGCTCTTCCGCCGCTTCGAGCTCGAGCCAAGGCTCGGGTCGCTCGCCGAACAGCTCCTTCATGAAGCGGCCCATCGCGAACGCCGACATCGCGTGGTGCTCTTTACTCACCACGCCCTCGATCGCCTCGAGCATGTGTGCTGCCGTCGGGTACCGATCATCGGGATGCCGTGCCAGCGCATCGAGCACGATGCGATCGATCTCGGGCGACAGCTCCGGCCTCTCTTTCGAAGGCGGCGGCGCATCTTCCTTCGCGATCGCGAGCATCGATGCAAAATCGCTATCGCGACGAAACAGCCGCTTCCCGGTCAACATCTCGTACAGCACGATGCCGAGCGAAAAGATGTCGCTGCGTCGATCGACCTTGAGTCCCTCGCACTGCTCCGGCGACAAATACGCGATCTTGCCCTTCACCGTTCCGGCATGACTCTCGTGCGTGCGCTCGCTCGCCTTCGCGACGCCAAAATCCAGCAACTTCACGACGCCCGCATACGCGACCATCACGTTCGATGGCGACACATCGCGATGCACGATCTGCAGCGGCTGCCCGCCAGCACCGCTTCGCTCGTGCGCATGATGAAGTGCCGCGAGTGTGCCGGCCGCAACATGCAAGGCGTGATTGATCGGCATCGGTCGCCGCAGCGCCGCGAGTCGCTGCATGATGTGGCGCACGTCCTCACCGTGCACGTACTCCATCGTGAAGAAGTAGCTGCCCGCGAGCTTTCCGATGTCGTGCACCTGCGCAATGTTCGGGTGGTGCAACTGCGAAGCGAGCCGCGCTTCATCGAGAAACATTTTTGCAAAATGCGGATCGCGACTGCGCGACGCGAGCACGCGCTTGAGCACGACGTGCCGCTCGACATCCGCCTCGCTCGTCGCGCGCGCGAGAAAAATATCTGCCATCCCACCACCCGCTAATCGACCGAGGATCGTGTAGCGGTTGGAGGTGGTTCCCTCCTGTGGGATGGTTTCACCCACCGACGGCGAGCTTCGCGCGGAGTCGCTAGTGGGTCAAGCTGGCTACCCGCGCAGCTGCGAGACGACAGACAAGAGCGCAGCCTTCGGATCCTCGGTCACCGGTCGGCCGTGCCCAAACATCAACCGGTTCAGTCCCGGTGTCTCGGCGAGCTTCTCGAGCTGCGCCGCAAAGGCCGCCTTATCCTTCATGGCCATCCACCGCACGATGCGCGGCGCGCTGACTTTACCGGTCGGACCGAGGATGAGTCCCATCGGAAAGCCAAGCTTCGGCACGTTGAGGATTGCGTCACAAAACACGAGCGTGACGCCGTCGCCGGTCTTCACTTCCATCACGCTCTCGCCCGGTAGCCCGTCGAGGGGAATCAGCCGCACCGTGTCGTCTTTGGGTGCCTCTTCGCTGACCGCATCGACGGCAACCACGGACGCGACGCGCTTCTTCGCGCCGGCGGGTGCGACCACCTGCGCTTCCTTATACCGGTCCTTCCAGATGCCGGCGTCCTGGCGATGGTAGGCGTTCGGCACGAAGATCACCGAGGGTGTGCCCCAGGCCTCGAGCTCGCTCATCTCGTTGTCATCGAGCGCGATCGCGTTGTGCACGATGATGCGCCCATCCTTGAGGCGCGCGAGCACCATCTGCCGCTGCTGCTTTTCGCTCCGTGGCATCGACCCGCTCACGCGCCACAAGTTCTCCGCGATCTTTTCGATCGGTTTATGAGGGCACACCGTCCACGTCGTGAAGTTCGCCATGCGCGGGACGATAGCGCGTCAGGGGGATGCGTTACACGGGAGTGTGCGTTCGACGAAATACGATGCAGCCAAGCTCGCGCCGCTTGTAGCGAGCTGCACGTCGCTTTCCGATGTAATGAGGAAGCTCGGGCTGACGCCGAATGGCGGAAACCATCGCTTCATCTCAGCTCGCGTACGTCAGCTCGGCCTCGACACGTCGCATTTTGGATTTCACACACTTCGCGCGCAGATCGCTGCCGTTTCGAGCAAAGCAATGCAAGCGCTCGTGCGCGACTCGACATCGTTCGCACAGGTACTTTCAAAACTGCAGCTACCGACGGAAGGACGTGCCCATCAGGAGCTCAAACGAAGAATCACGCATCTCGAGATCGATACGGCGCATTTCACGGGTCCAGGCTGGTCGCGCGGGCAAACGGCCTCGACGCATCCGAGTGTGGCTCGCGGCACCAAGCGTCGAACGCGACACGATGAAGAAGTGTTTGTCGAAAACTCTCCAGAGATACGCGGCGAAGCACTTCGACGAAGACTGCTTGGACGCGGGTGGCTGTATCAGTGTGCGATCTGCGGAATCTCGGAATGGCGCGGTGGGGCGCTCATCCTCGAAATCGATCACGTCAATGGCGTCCACAACGACAACCGATACGAAAACTTGCGGTTCCTATGTCCGAACTGTCACTCGCAGACCGAGACCTATTGCAAACGCACGAGGTCGAGAGCCTCTGAGCCACGTGGCAGGTACACATGCTATATGTCCGCACGCGCGAGCGTGGTGGAATGGCAGACACGTTGGTCTTAGGAGCCAATGCCTCACGGCGTGGGGGTTCGAGTCCCCCCGCTCGCACTTGTAAGCTACGAGGCTTTCACGAGTTTCAGATCGGGCATCTGAACTTTTGCCACGCCTTTGCCACGGCGCATCGGTTTCGGCGCCGTTTCCGACGACGATTCCGCGCTGCGCGCACCGAGCATCGCGAGCACGCGTGCATCAGGATCGGCGATGCGACGCGCTGCCTTCTGCACGTGCTTCGGCGGCTGACGCGGATGCGCCTCCGCCACATGCACATAGAGCATCGTCTCGTCGATCCGCTTGTGACCGAGCCACGCCTGCAAGCGCCAGGGATTCACGCCGAACAGCGCGGCGTGCG
>Ga0070698_100000965_pt1 | contig 31529 bp, 30 predicted proteins | sample KBSK1502metaG_FD_65477 | JGI IMG/M metagenome (GOLD analysis project Ga0070698, IMG submission 65477) | Corn, switchgrass and miscanthus rhizosphere microbial communities from Kellogg Biological Station, Michigan, USA - KBS K1-50-2 metaG | ecosystem: Host-associated > Plants > Roots >...
CAAACTGTCCATGGAATAAAGACAACCAGCTTTTTTTTGTAAATGTTTTCTCAAAAAAATTAAATCTTGATTCACTACCTCCCTCAAACCTTGTTTTCCTTGTCGATATTTCAGGCTCAATGGATATGCCAAACAGGTTACCATTATTAAAGTCAGCATTCAAAATGCTGGCGATGAGCTTAAGGGAAAAAGATACAGTGAGTATTGTTGTATATGGTGGTGCAGTTGGCCTATTACTTTTTCCTACTGCGGGAAATGAAAAAGAAAAGATCATTAAAGCAATTGATGAAATGCAACCGGGGGGCTCTACACCCGGTGAGTCGGGAATAAAATTAGCTTACACGGTTGCAAGAAAGCATTTTATAGAAAAAGGAAATAACCGGGTTATTCTTGCTACAGATGGTGATTTTAATGTTGGTATTCAAACTGAACAGGAACTTGATGAATTAATATCACGACATAGAGAGTCTGGAATTTATTTAACATGTTTGGGAGTGGGTATGGGCAATTATAAAGATTCAAAAATTCAAACCCTTGCACGCAAGGGTAATGGAAATTTTGCTTATGTTGATAATTTCCAGGAAGCGGAAAAGATCATAATGAAAGAATTTACACAAACACTTTACACCATAGCTGATGATGCTCACATGCATGTAACATTTGATCCTTCGCTGGTGAAGCAATACAGGTTGATCGGTTTTGATAATAAAGTGGGAGCTCTTTCTGATTCATCTTCTGAAGTAGAAGGCGGAGAGATCGGATCGGGGCAATCATTAACAGCGGTTTTTGAAATAGAACCAAACTTCGTGTCCGGGGCAAATGTGTTTTCAAATAAATTTGCTGAAGTAAAATTGGTGTATAAATTACCGATGGATGAAACTCCGCATGAGGTTAATGAAACATTTGCTTATGATCCCGTTCCATATAAAGAGATTGAACCAATGTATCGTTTTGCAAGTTCAGTTATCATGTTTGGCTCAGTTCTTAAATCATCATCATTTGCAAAAGAGATAAGTTGGGGAGATGTATTGTTCCAGGCAAGTGAGGCAGCTAATCCAACAGATGTTAACCAGGCACAATTTGTAGAGTTGGTCTATAAAGCAAAAGAGTTTTATACAAAAAAGAAAAAGAAGAATAAGAACTAATCACTTTTCAATTGAAAATAAATCAGCAGAACTGCTGAAACAGTCATTAGCAATAAAGTGATTACTCCAAGGATATTTGACCATTTTCCATTTGTATATTCACCCATTACTTTTTTATTATTTGAAATATGAAGAATGACCACAATAAGCACTGGTGAAGTAATACCATATAAGATGGCCGTATATATCAATGCCTGCATAGGGTTTATCCCAACATAATTTATTGCAAGACCGATTAGCAGGGAAATAATAATGACCCAATAAAAAGGTTTTGCCTCGTAATATTTTTTATCAAGCCCTTCATTCCAGTTAAAAGTTTCCGATAACATGTACGATAAGCAACCTGTTAATACTGGTATTGCAAGCAAGCCGGTTCCTATAATACCTAATGCAAATAATAGATAAGATAATTTGCCTGCAAGCGGCTCCAACGCTTTTGCTGCCTGTTCAACGGTAGTAATTTCTGTAATGCCACCCTTGAATAGTACGGTGCCGGCAGTAAGAATAATAAAATACATGACAAGGTTTGAAAAGAACATTCCGAAATCAACATCCACATCCATTTTTTGTATCATTCTTTTATCCACCATCAATTTTCTTTTTTTGTGTTTTATATCTTCTGCTTCCATAGTTGCCTGCCAGAAAAAAAGATAAGGTGAAATAGTAGTTCCTAAAATAGCGACAACAATGCTGATAAAAGCTTTATCAAATTTTAGTGTTGGAATAAATGTATGCTTTGCGATCGTCTTCCAATCCTGATTTGCAAGAAATGGTACAATGAGATAAAGCAAAAGAAATACACAAAGATATTTTAAGATCGCAGCTATTTTTTTGTAAGGCAAATAAATGATCAATACCATCAGAACAATGGTAAAGGCTAGGGTAAAAAAATAAGAAGGAACCGAAGGAAAAATAAGATTTGCAACAGCACCCATTCCGGCAATATCAGCACCGATATTAAGTATCACGGCAGGAAAAGTAAAAAGGATCATTAAGTATAATATGGGTTTCGGATAGTTGCTACGGATATTACTGGTCAATCCTTTTGAAGTAACTATACCGATCCTTGCACACATTTCCTGGATAGCAGCCATCAGAGGAAATGTAATTAATGCAGTCCATAAAGTGGCTAAGCCGAATTGAGCTCCTGCTTGTGAATAGGTTGCTATACCGGAAGGATCATCATCACTTGCCCCCGTTATAAGTCCCGGTCCAAGAATTTTCAGAAAGCGTTTTACTTTTGATGTTTTGGTTTTATTTTTTGTTTTATTTCTCATTAACAAAATGCCTGGAGGTAAAGTTATTCTATTACAAAAGGTTTAGCCATGACTTAAATAATCATGCCAGCAAATACTAATCAGGGAATTTTTACTGCTGACTTATATTAAAACAGAGTTGGGAAAATAATTCCTGAATTTGTTCAGGATGTAGCTTGAAAAAAATATTACGAGAAAAGCTCTCTCATCTTGTCCAGGAAACTTTTATCAGTTTTATCAGGATGTGGTTTGAAATTATTTGAATGACTTAATTTTTCAAGCATGGCTTTTTCTTCTGAACTAACATGCTGAGGCGTCCAAACATTTACATGTATAAGCTGATCACCTTTTTGATAACTATTTACAGCAGGAAACCCTTTACCTTTCAACCGGAAAATTTTTCCGCTTTGTGTTCCCACGGGTATTTTTATTTTAGCTCTTCCATCAATGGTAGGTACTTCTAACTGCGTTCCAAATACTGCATCGGTAAATGAGATATGCAGATCATAAGCAACATTCATTCCATCACGTTGCAATTCTTTGTGTGGCTCTTCTTCGATCAATATGATCAGGTCACCCGGCATTCCGCCTCTTTCACCTGCATTGCCTTTTCCACTTAAGTTTAATTGCATTCCTTCCTGCACCCCTGCCGGAATTTCTATTGATATCGCATCTTCTCCATAAACTCTTCCTTCGCCTTTACATGCTGTACACTTTGCTGTGATAGTTGTTCCTTCTCCGTTACATGTCGGGCATGTAGTAACAGTTTGCATCTGACCAATAAATGTATTGGTAACTCTTCTTACTTGTCCTGAACCACCACATGTGCTGCAGTTTTGTACACTGCCTTTATCTTTTGCGCCACTTCCGCCACATGTGTTACAAGCCACATGTTTCTTTACCTTAATATTCTTTGTAACACCTTTAGCGATCTCTTCATAAGTAAGTTTAATTTTTACACGAAGATTACTCCCACGAACACCCCTGCTTCTTGATGTTCGGCCGCTCCTGTTGCCTCCGCCAAAAAAACTTCCAAACAGATCATCGCCGAAAACATCTCCAAACTGGCTGAAGATATCTTCCATGTTCATACCACCACCACTAAAGCCGCGACCATTACCACTTACTCCGGCATGACCATAACGATCATATTGTGCTTTTTTATCAGTGTCACTTAATATTTCATACGCTTCAGCAGCTTCCTTAAATTTTTCTTCAGCGCTTTTATCGCCAGGATTACGGTCAGGATGATGTTGCATGGCAACCTTGCGGTATGCCTTTTTTATTTCATCCGCAGATGCTGATTTATTGACGCCTAATATTTCGTAGAAATCTTTTTTTGACATAAAGCTTATTTGCCCACTACCACTTTTGCGTACCGGATAATTTTATCGTTCAAATAATAACCCTTTTGAATTTCATCGATCACTTTTCCTTTTAGTTCCTCTGAAGGTGCAGGTATTTCTGTGATCGCTTCGTGTATATCCGGATTAAAATCTTTATTGATAGTTTCCATTGGCTTTAATCCTTTTGCATTTAATAAACTTTTTAGTTTATTAAATACAAGCATAACACCTTCTTTAACCTGGCTAATATCATCAGATGTGTTTAATTGTTTTTCTGCCCTTTCAGCATCATCTAATACTTCAAGCAAATCAACGATCACTTCTTTACCTGCCGTTTGAATAAGCTCCATTCTTTCTTTCAAACTCCTTTTTTTGAAATTCTCAAACTCAGCTACTTTCCGAATGTATTTATCCTTCATTTCACCAAGCTCATTGCGAAGTATTTCAATTTCAGGCTCATTTGTTACAGGTTCGTTCAGATGCGTTGTGCCGCTCATATTTTCATCCGCATTAATGCCTACACCAGACTCTTCCTGTTGCTGCATTTTTGCCTGTTCTTTTGCCTCTTTCATATCTTTTTGACGCATTTTTTGAAAAATTGATTGCAAAGGTAAGGTTTCAATAATACTGCCAACGATATTCAGAGGACAAATTGACGGTTAAAATCAACTCATTTTCAATATTTCGACGACGGTTACCTTTGCGCCATGATAAAAGTTTTCCTGAGAAAAAAGATAAGTAAAAGAGTCGCAGATGGACACCCATGGATATTCTCTAATGAAATAGATAGAGTAGATGGAAATGTTACCGGCGGAGAAATAGTAACTGTTTTTACCCACGACAATAAATTTATTGGAAGTGGATATATAAATCCAAAGTCCCAAATCATGGTGAGGCTGCTGACAAGGAATAAAAATGAGGAGATCAATGAAGATTTTTTCTACAAACGGATTTTACAATGCTGGGAATACCGCAGAAAAATTGGTTATGTTGAAAATTGCAGACTTGTTTTTGGCGAAGCGGACTCTTTACCTCAATTGATCATCGATAAATTCAACGATTATTTTGTTATTCAAACATTGGCTCTTGGGATTGATGTTTGGAAACCAGTTATTATAAATGCATTAAATAAGATCTTTAACCCTAAAGGAATCTATGAAAGAAATGATGTGCCAGTGAGAGAGTTAGAAGGTATGACTCAGCAAAAAGGATTTTTATCAGAATCATTCGACACTAATATCATTATTAATGAAAACGGACTAAAGTTCAATGTTGATATAGAGAATGGGCAAAAGACAGGTTATTTCCTCGATCAGCAAGATAACCGTCGGGCCATTCAGCATATTGTAAAGGATGCTGATGTATTAGGAGCTTTTACTTATACAGGCACTTTTGAAATACATGCCGCAAATTATGGCGCCAGATCAGTTCTGGGTTTTGATATTTCTGAAAATGCAGTAGAACAAGCAAATAAAAATGCAGCATTAAATGGATTGGAAAATATTTGCAAGTTTCAGTCAGCAAATGCTTTTGATGTATTAAAACAGTGGAGCAAAGAAGAAAGAAAGTATGATGTCGTTATGCTGGATCCGCCGGCATTTACCAAAAGCAGAGAAACAATTCAAAAAGCAATTGCCGGGTATAAGGAAATTAATTTAAGGGGAATGAAGCTTCTAAAGCCTGGTGGTTTCCTTGTTACTTCTTCATGCACAAATCTTGTTAATACTGAAATGTTTTTAGAGACAATTGAAATGGCTGCAAAAGATGCAAGGCGTAAACTAAGACAGGTGTGTTTTCAAACGCAGTCTCCGGATCATCCAATTATTCGGGGAGTTGAAAATACACAGTATTTAAAATTTTTGATTGTGGAGGTTCAATAGCACAAATGAAAAGCATCCCTATTTATCGGGATGCTTCAAAAATATTTTAGAAATTATTATTTCGATATCTGCAGCTTACCTGATAATACAACTTTCCCTGACTGATCTTTTAATTGATAAATATAAACACCGCGATTGAATGACGAAAGATCAAGAGTTGTAGTAGAGCTGATGTTTTTTGATTCGTAAACTTGTTTACCGATAAAATTTATAACCTGTAACGTATATCCTTTGTCGAAATTCTTTTGAAACTCAAACTTGGTAAATGTTGTTGCCGGATTAGGATAAACTTTCAAGATAGGTTGAAGCATATCGGGAGATGGCTCACGACTAGACTGCCCCTTAGAGTTTATGGCTGTCAACAGAATAAAGGATATAAGTAGAATTCTAATCACTAAAACAAATTTAACTTTATTTGCGCAAAATAATAGGTTTTTTTTCCCGTTGCAACGTAAAAACCGCATCCGATTAAAAAAACTGTAAATCATTGGTTTAGCCATTAAAGTATCGTAAAAATCCGATGGATTAAACCAAAGATTCAAGAGTAAGAGTGATGTTTTTAAAATTTGGTTGCTCACTGGCATTTTCAAGTATTTCAGTATAACGAACAATTCCTTCTTTATCTATAACAAATGCAGATCGTTTAGATACCCCTTTCATATTATAACCAAACATTTCATAAAGGCTGCCGTACATTGATGACACATCTTTATTGAAATCACTTAATAATGTAAAATTTAAATTTTGTTCTGCTTTATATTTTGCTAAAGTATGAAGTGAGTCAACAGAAATTCCAAACACTTTTGCGTTGACATTATTATAAAAAGAAATATTATCTCTTACAGAACAAAGTTCTGCCGTGCAAGTGCTGGTGAACGCAAGCGGGAAGAATAGAAGCAAAACATTTTGTCCACGTTGATCTGAAAGGGTCACTTTGTTTTTTGCCGAATCATACAAAGTAAAATCTGGGGCTATTTGTCCGGAGTCTATTTTCATAAATTCAGAGTGAAAATTTTATCAAATAAATTCAACAGTGTTTCTTCAAAGAAACAATTATCTTTTCAAAAAATTTTCGAATTATTTTTTATTTCCCCGATACATCAGGGGCCAAAACTAACTATTATGAAAAAGGTAATTACAGAATTTATTGGAACATTTTTTCTTGTTATGGGTGCAGCGCTTGGCGGTGGTCTTGGTGCAGCACTTGCATTAATGGTAATGGTCTATGCAGGAGGTCATATTTCAGGGGCACATTACAACCCGGCTGTTTCATTTGCTGTATGGATACGTGGCAGATCAACTTTAGGAGATATGCTTGGTTATTGGATGAGTCAACTTGCAGGGGGCATATTAGCCGCACTTGTAGTAGCAAAAATTTTTGGTGTTGAAGGAGCAGCAACTTGTGTAATTCCGGATGATGAAACGATAAGAGGAATAGTTGCTGAAACTGCAGGCACTTTTGCCCTGGCGTATGTTGTACTTAATGTAGCAACCGCTAAAGGAACAGCAGGGAATAGTTTTTACGGAATTGCTATTGGAGGTACTGTTTTAGCTATGGCTACTGTGATTGGAAAATTTTCAGGTGGGGCATACAATCCTGCTGTAGCAACAGGATTAATAATTCAAAAAACTTTTTGCCTGTCACAAATTTGGATTTATCTCGTAGGAGCTTTTGCAGGAGCAGGCCTGGCTGCATTGGTTTTTAAAATGAACAATCCTGATGATAAATAATGATGAACATTAAAATGTCGGCTTAAAATAAGGGTTAGAACGATCAGCAAGTTTACCTATCCAGCTGATCCCGATTTCAAAACCACCGCGGCCATGGCTGCTTGGTTTTAGTTTTGAAATATTTGCATCATAGCTCACTGAAACTGAGAAAGGATGATAATCGAGTTTTACAACAGGAATTAATGCATCATTCCATCTTATAAAAGTTCCAAAATGAATTGCATAATCTGGTTCATCAGGATAAGCGCCAATTTTTAAACCATACATAGCGCCGAATATAGTTTCCTTAAATGACCCTTGTCTTGAATGATCGGCTTGAAGAGTTATATAAGTATACTCATTTACACCAAGTTTTAAACCCGCTGAATAAACCCATTTTGGATTTAATTCTATGTTCTTGTCTTTATAAAAAGAATTTTGTGGACGATTAAAATGATGGTAAGCGGCACCGATATAATAATTATTATCGGGATTATTATTCATAACAGAATTTAAAGTCATTCCAACACTTCCATCTAAATATGAATACGTCGGATCAGTGATATTTTCTCCTAATCCCATACCATCATATTGACTATTTGTTGTCACTTTTGACAGATCAATGCTATGCTGTACCCATCCGCCCATAAAGCCAAGTGAGAGGTATGTGTTCTTTTGATTGCTTATTGACTTATGATAGTTTAATGCAGGAAAAATTTTGGTTTGTGTAAAGGAAACAGTTCCTGCCCGGTCGTAGAATAATTGCATTCCCCAAGTAACAAAATCATCGCCTTTACCAACCGGTACTTTATATTCACCGCTTAATGATGCCGTTCTATATCCTGTCGTTACACTATTCCACTGATCTCTGTAAACAGCTTGTATCCGAACATCTCCTTCAAATATTCCGGCTAACGCAGGATTTCTTAAAAGTGGGGTTTCAAAAAATTGTGACAAGTGCAGATCTTGCCCTCGCAATGAATTACTCCACAATACCCCGACCGCTATCGGGATCCAAATTCCTATTAATATGAATATTTTCTTTCTCATATACACATCATCTTATTAAAGTTACATTACCTGTATAAGTAATCAGCTCACCATTTCTGCAATAGATCTCTAATTGATATACATAAACATCAGCATTTGCTTTTTTACCTTTCCACGTTCCATCCCAACCTGCAGAAGCAACATTTATCGGCATATCATATTTTTCAAATACGATCTCTCCCCAGCGATTGAATATGCGTAAAATTTTTGCACGATCAAGACCAGTACCTCTTGGATAAAACACTTCGTTGCTTCCATCACCGTTTGGTGAAAATGTATTGGGTATAAAGAAGTTTTGCCCGGTGCAAACAACTTTTACTGTTATTTCACCTTTATTAGTACAACCATACCGGTCTGTTATGTTCACAACATATTTTGTAGAGAATTGCGGATTTGCCGTTGGTACAGGACAACGGGTGCAATTCAAATTTTGTGTAGGTAGCCAATTATAGGAAACAATGGCCCCGGTATAATTCATATTTAATTGTGCATCGCCACCGGAAAGAATAGTAATTGGATCAACAGCCGGTATGGCTGTAAGCCGCGGAACCGCATAAACTTTATGATAACTCGTATCAGCACATCCGAGTTTGTTAGAAGCTATCAATTGTATATTAAAATCTCCGGGGTTAGAAAAAGAAGTTACACCCTGCTGTAATTGTGAAGAATTTCCATTTCCAAAATTCCACGACCATTTTATTGTGGAGTCTGGTTGAGTGATAGAGCCTAAGAATGCTTCCGGAACATTCAGGCAAACAGAATCTTTTCCGATGATTGATAAGATCGGAGTTTTATATACTCTTACTGTATCAACAAAAGAACTAGGACATTGAAATTGGGTGTTTACCGAAAGTTTTACAATGTATATTCCTGGTGAAATAAAATTATGGACAGGATCAGTAGCTGTGCTTGTATTACCATCTCCGAAATCCCACACAGTTGAAATAATAGGGTCATTAGAAAGAGTATAGTTGGTAAATGTTACCTGCCCGTTATCGCAAAATTCTTTTTTATCAATTCCAAAAAGTGGTAATGCTCCATATACACTCACTCGTGCGGCAGGCACAAAGGCTGCACATCCATATTTATCAGGTATGATCATGTATGGATCATAATTACCGGGACTATTATATTTATGAGTCAGGTTGGTTTGTCTTGTACTATCTAATTTTCCATCTCCAAAATAAAATACATATTTAAAACCCGGCGGGGTTGTTATGGTAAAGTTTACAGTTATGGAATCACAACCTGATGCTGGTGTGAAATTTACTTGAGTATTAGCTTGCGGATCATAAGCATGTACAACTGACTGGGCTGAATCAACGCAACCTCCCGGTCCCAATACATATAGTTTTGGGTTATAGGTACCGTATGAATTATAAAAATGCGAAGGGTTATTTGCAAAGCTTGTGGCGCCATCTCCAAAGTCCCAATAGAAACTTTCGTAATCACTTCCCTGGAAATTAAAACTTGTTTGTAATGGCAAACAGATACCGGTACTGTCGATCATACTGAAAGCAGCAACCGGCTTCCTGATCTTGACATAACCGATCTTCGTTATCGAATCCTCACAACCTACAAGATCGCGGATCTTTAATTTTATATCGTAATTATTATTTCCTGCAGGGAAATTATGAGTTGGATTTTGTAATGTGGATGTCCCTCCATCACCAAAATTCCAGGTGTGGGTTAATCCAACACCTGTTGATGTATCTGTAAATTGCAATGGTGAAGACGGACAATAAAATGTATCAGCATAAAATGCTGCTTTCGGATTTGTGATCAACACTGCGCCGGTGATTGCAAAAGTATCAGCACAATTCACATTGTCCTTTACAATAAGACTTACGGTATAGCTTCCTTCCTGCGAGTATATATGTGAGAATGGTGGAGAAGTATAAGATTGTTGATTACCATCTCCAAAATTCCATGTCCATTGCGTAATTGGCGCCAATGTGGGAGTTGAGAGATCATTAAAGCTCATGGTCTTGTTTAAACATGCACCAGTACCATTGGGTGTAAAATTTGCAACAGGGCCACTTACAACCATGAAATTGTTTATAGCTACCGAATCTTTACAACCATTTATATCTTCGATCACTAATTTTACATTATATGATCCATAATTTGCAAGACTAAAATCTATACTGCGGGTGGTATCCCTTAGAATGTTTGTTCCAATTGTCCAGCTATAATCTTTTATATTATTTGGATTGCTGCCTGTAGCGGTTAATGTGAATGACTCGCTTTTACAAACGGGATTTTTGCTTGCGATAAAAGCCACCGGTTCATTTATAATTTTTATTTGCCGGGTAGTTGTATACGAACATGGGCCATTTACAACAGTTAAAGTCGCTGTGTATGTTCCAAATGCAGGGTATGTAAAAGTCGGAGGGGTTATACTTGTAAAAATTGTATTTGCAGGATCTCCCATTTTCCACTCATAAGATATCGGGCCATAAATTGCGTTAGTTAAAGAGCTATCAAGAAAAGTAACTTGTAATTTATTATTACAATTTGCTTGGTATCCAAAAATAGCAACCGGCGGCTTTACTTGTATTGGCAGAGATAAGGAATCCACGCACCCATTATTTGATACGACAAGCTTAACATTCAAAAAACCTGTATCTACATATGTATGCGTTGGATTTTGTAATGTAGAAGTTAAACTGTCTCCAAAATCCCATAACCATCTTACTGTTGCACCTGGAGTTGTTGTCGAAAGATCGGTAAACTGTATTGGTGTACTCGCACAAGTATTATTTGGAGTAAAACTGAAATTAACGGTGGGAGGAGTTCCTGTCAATACACCATTTGGAATATTTACTGTTTCTACGCATCCACCTTGAGTTGTAATTGTAAGTTGGATGTTGTAGTTACCGGCTGTTGTATAAGTATGAGTTGGAGTTTGTGTTGTGTATATTGCTCCGGGTTCTCCTAAATTCCATAGATAACTTACAACGCTGTCGACAGACTGAATAGTTGCAACCGGTTGGAATGTGAATGGTATGCAACCACCATTAGGTGCATTACTGATCCGCACAGATGTGGGACTAATTTTAATGTATTGGAATTTTGTAATTGTATTACTGCAACCACCAGGAAGTGTAATGGTTAAGGTAACAGAAAATGAACCTAAGCTTGTATAGGTATGCGAAGGATTTTTTAAGGTGGAAGTTGGGCTGCCATCTCCAAAATCCCAAAGCCAGGTAGATGCAGCAGGACTTAAATCAGAAAATTGAACTATGAACGGTGTCTTGCATGAAGTTGAATCATTCGCTATAAAATCTACCGACGGTTGTGTGTTAACTAAAACTGTTTTTGCGATGGAGTCAATACAATTGCCGTAATCATTAATTAGTTTAACCTGGAAAGACCCACCTGCTAAATATGTTTTGGTCGGGTTGATTTGTGAAGAAGTAGTGCCATCTCCAAAATCCCAAAATGAAGATGTTGGCGAAGGTGAAGAGCTATTTTGAAATGTAACGGATTGCCCAAGACAAATACTTGCCGGCGCAATGAAGTCGGTTGTTTTACCAGCAATAATGATATTTTTCGTGATCGTTCCATTGCATCCTAAATCGCTTTGAACAGTTAATTGCACAGAGTATGTACCTGCAGTTGTATATGTCGTTGTTGGATTAGGCAAAGTAGATGTAGGACCTCCATTTCCAAAATTCCAGAGATAAGTTAAGTTTCCGGGCCCGCTTGATTGATCCTGGAAACTGACATTAAAAGGCCCCTGGCATGTCCCTGGTTGGGAATGAACAAAGTCGACGTCTATTCCATTTATGATCCTGATATATCTTCCAATGGATTTAAAGCTTTGGCATCCTGTAGTACTTGTAATGGTTAGAGAAACGCTATAAAACCCAGGAAGAGTATATGTGTGAGAAGGATTTTGTAACGTTGAACCAGGACTGCCATCCCCAAAATTCCAGCTCCAGGATGTAATTGTACCTGCACCCGCTGGTGTAGTAGAAAGATCGGTAAACTGAATGGTGCCGGGAAGACATGCAGTAGTAATGTCTGCCGTAAAATTGGCTACAGGAGAAGGAAATACTGTTATATAATTTATTTTTTCTTCCTCATCAATCCCTGAGCTGTTTCTCGCTACTAATTTAACAGTGTAAGTCCCGGGTGAAGAGTAGTTAACAATTGGATTTTGCTGGGTCGATAATTGTCCATTTCCAAAATCCCAAACCCATGATGTTGGATTATTTGTTGAAAGATCCTGGAAAGTAACTGTAAGAGGAGAACATCCAGATACTTTATTGGAGGTAAAATCAGCCACAGGCGCCTGCCCCGAACTTATGATCGGATAAGTAAAAACCCCAATGCATAAAAGATAAAGTCTTGCTTTCAATAGCAGTACGTTAGTGAATAGGGCGGTATAGCTAAAATAGGGTCGCAAAAGCTAGTGGTTTATCGATAATGAATTGATTAAATAAGCGTTCAGGATAATGGATTACAGTTAACAAAACCCTGAGCAATCAAGGCCTTATTGACCAGATCTATAGTTTATCGTTTAATAGGATCAACAATGACAGCGTTGATCCAAGGTAGGATTGGATTTATTATTGTTTGTCTAATCTTAAAGTCTTTGTATCTCCTCCGCTATTTTGCGTTGCCTCTACATAGGTCCAGCTATTCTTGGTTATATTCCATGTTCCGTTTATAAGTGAAATTGGACTCGGAGCAGCGGGAAAATCAGCCCAGGTTGTCATTGCAGATGCATTACCATCCCAACTTCCGGTTCGCTCAGTTGTACCATTTAAAATAGCATCAACTGTTTTATTAGCATAATACTGAAATTTATACCCTGAAAAATTGGTAGTTATATCAGTACCGTTTTGAGTAAATTTTGTGATCTTCCATTGACCATCGGTCATGGCTTTAATGACCAGGTCTTCACCGACCTTTTCAACTGCTTTTTTGCAGCTTCCAAGGATGAGCACTAATAGGAATAAGGTGTATAGTTTTTTCATAATTGGGTTTAGATAGACGGGCAAGATAGTTATAATCATTGAGCTATGCAATAGAAAGCAGCAGCAATTGTACCAAAAAAAAGCCCTTTGAAACAAGGGCTTTTAAATCATTTACTTTAAAGTTATTTGGGAAATCCCGAATCCGCCTTTACTTCATTCATCTGAGCAATGTGACGGGTAGTATGTGCAGATATCATCAGGCAAAGCTGGTAGCAATCAATCATGCCAAACGGCATTTGTACAAAGTGATTTCTCAGGTCTTCGGAAGTTGCCTTCATGTATTTTATATGGGCTGCCCTGGTGGTCTTAAAATCATTTAAAGCTTCATCCAATGATTTGTACGAAGTATTTTGAGGTTCAAGCGGGGGAAATGTCTTTACCTTATTTTCTCTGCTTTGGATCATTGTTATTATTTGTTCATCGGTTACTTTCACGTCTTTCTTTTTTTCCGGAGTTGCGGGTGTTTTCATACTTGATTCAAGCATTGACCAAAGAGTTCTTTCCGAAGCAGCAAGGTGATAAACACAGTCCTGTACCGACCATTTATCAGTTGCAGGCTTATAATTCAGTTGCCCGGAACTAAGTCCTTTGATCGCATCCTGCAGGGCCGTCTTTGTATTTTTCATGTGATCGGCCGCAAACTTTCTTTCCTTTTTAGAAAGAACATCATCAGTGGGTGTACCGGCTAATCCTGAAAAAACAATAAATAAAAGAAGAAGATAATTGTAAGTTTTTCTTCGTGGCATAGCAATAATTTTTGAACAATAAATGGGCCGGGAACATAGTTTCTGAGGGATGGGACGGAAAAGTTACGAAAGCGTTTCAAATCTCTTGTCAAATTTTGTACACTTTTTTTGAAATTATTCCAATCCGGGCTTTATTATCTTTAATCAATGAAAATAAAAGATATCATTAATTCCCTTGAACTATATGCTCCGCCCTCATTACAGGAGGGTTATGATAATGCTGGCCTGTTAACAGGTGATGAAAATGCGGATTGCTCCAGCATATTAGTTTCCCTGGATGCTACGGAAGCTGTAGTAGATGAAGCATTAAAAAAGGGCTGTAAGCTCATTGTTTCGCATCACCCTATTATTTTCTCAGGATTAAAAAAGATAACTGGTAAAAACTATGTACAAAAAACCGTTATCAAAGCAATTAAGAATGATGTAGCTCTTTACGCAATTCATACAAATCTCGATAATGTTTTGAATGGAGTGAATGGAAGAATAGCAAGCTTGCTGGGATTAAAAAATATCTCTGTATTATCATCAAAAGAAAATCAACTTAAGAAGCTTTATACTTTTGTTCCGGTTGAACATGCTGATAAAGTAAGGCAAGCAATATTCGATGCAGGCGGTGGGCATATTGGTAATTACGATGAATGCAGTTTTAATGCAGAGGGCTTCGGAACTTTTAAAGGAGGAGCGAATACTGATCCTTATGTGGGTAAAGCAGGAGAACTTCATAAAGAAAATGAAATAAAAGTTGAAGTGATATTTCCTGCATGGCTTGAAGGCAGGATACTTAAAAATTTATTGATTGCGCATCCCTATGAAGAAGTAGCGTATGATGTTATTAAGCTGGAAAATAAATTTTCATCAATCGGGTCGGGAGTAATCGGGGAGTTGGATCAACCAATGAATGAAGCTGAGTTTTTAAAAGGGCTAAAAGAAAAGTTTGGCCTCAAAATGATAAAGCACACACAGTTGATGAATAAATATGTAAACAAAGTAGCTGTATGCGGCGGGGCCGGAAGTTTCCTGATTTCCAGTGCGTTGGCTGCAGGAGCAGACTTCTTTATTACTTCAGATATAAAGTATCATGAGTTTTTTGATGCTAACGATAAAATGGTAATTGCCGACATTGGTCATTATGAAAGTGAACAATTCACCATCAACCTCTTGCAGGAATTTTTGGAACAAAAATTCCCTACCTTTGCCGTCCTTAAAACTGAAGTGAATACAAACCCGGTTCGGTACTTTTTATGAGCTGGATAGCCCTTCGACAAGCTCAGGGTGACAATGAAAAAGTAAAGTGAGTTGAATAGCGAATAGAAAGTACAAGAGTGCGACGCAACGGAAGTTTAATAGTAGCATAATTGCCGGGCCCATAAAAAATTATCAAACAAAACAATCATCAAATAAATGAGTACAGTTAAAGAATATTCGGTACAGGAAAAGCTTACCGGCCTGGTTACACTTCAAAAAATTGATTCCAAGCTGGATGAATTAAAAGTATTAAAAGGCGAATTGCCAATGGAGGTAGCCGATCTTGAAGATGAGATCCTGGGACTTCATGCAAGACAAACTCGTATTGAAGAAGAGATCAATGGTATCACTGAATTTATTGAGCAAAAGAAAGAGTTGATCAAAGAATCTGGTGCGCTGGTGAAGAAGTATGAGAAGCAAAGCAACAACGTAAAGAATAACCGTGAGTTTGAAGCGATCAATAAAGAGATCGAGATGCAGCAACTGGAGATAAAGCTTGCTGAAAAGCATATTAAAGATGCAACTGATGAAATTTCGGAGAAAGCTGTGTTGCTTGAAAAAGCAAAAAAAACAGTTGGAGCAAAAGAGGGTATACTGAATACAAAGAAGGAAGAACTTGAAAAGATCATTGCTTCTACAGAAAAAGAAGAAAGACATTTTAATAAAATGGCCGCCGAGGCAAAAGAACTAGTTGATCCCAGATTGCTGACCAGCTACAGTAAGATCCGTCATAGCTACCGCAATGGATTGGCTGTTGTACAGGTGGAAAGAGATGCTTGCGGTGGTTGTTTCTATGCTATTCCTCCTCAAAAGCAAAGTGAGATCCGTCAACACAAAAAGATCATGGTTTGTGAGAACTGTGGTCGGGTATTGGTTGATACTGATCTTCACGCATCAGTTGAGATAAAATAATTTTAAAAGAGTTTTTTTTACCCCGTCTTGGTTTAGCCAAGCGGGGTTTTTTATTTTAAATTGCATTATGCTCAAACAACTTTTCATTCAGAATTATGCAATCATTGATGCGATCGATATAAAATTTCCGGTAGGAATGAATGTAGTGACCGGGGAAACAGGTGCCGGAAAATCTATCATCATGGGAGCATTAGGACTTATTCTTGGAGATAGGGCCGATTCATCTGCATTAGTAAATAAAGAGAAGAAATGTATTGTGGAGGGAGTTTTTAAAGCTGAGGGTAAAAGCAGTGTAAAATTTTTTTTAAAGGTAAATGATCTCGATAGCTATCGGGATGATGGTGAAGATGAACTTGTATTAAGAAGAGAAATTGCTGTAAATGGTAAATCAAGGGCATTTATAAATGATACTCCGGTAAATCTTGATCAGTTACGGGAACTGAGCAGCTTGCTTGTTGATCTTCACCAGCAGTTTGATTCATTACAATTAGGTGAAAATGATTTTCAAAGAGAGGTGATTGATGCATTAGCAGGACATCGGCAAGCTATTAATGAATACCAGGGTATTTATCATCAATGGAAAGGGTTACAAAAAGAATTGGATGAGTTAAAAGATCAAAAACTACAGTTTGATAAAGAAGCCGATTATAATAGATTTCAGTTTGATGAATTGAATGAAGCGGGGTTTAAGGAAAATGAATTAGAAGAAACAGATACCGAATTGAAGATGCTTAACAATGCTGAGGAAATAAAGAATGCATTGTCAAATGTATATTTTGAATTGAAAGAAAGTGAAACCCCGATGGTTCAGCAGTTGAAAAATTTGTCGAATCAGCTGCAGGGTTATTCATCTTTTCATCTTCAATTGCCGGAACTGATACAAAGGTTGCAGTCTGCTCAGTTGGAATTACAAGATATAGCAGGTGATCTTGATAGAATCAGCAATCACATCAATTATAGTCCTGAGAAAATAGAACAACTGAATGATCGGCTGACTCTTGGATATAAACTATTGAAGAAGCATGGTGTAAAGACAACAAGTGAATTGCAGGCTATTCAAAAACAATTTGAGGAAAAGTTGCAGTCTGTATTAAATATTGAGGAAAGTATTCAACAAAAGGAAAAAGAAGTTTTAAAGACAAAACAGGCATTGAATCAATTAGCAGATAAAATTTCAGAGGGAAGAAAGAAACAGGTAAAGCCATTTGAAGAAAAAGTAAATAAACTTCTTGCACAGGTTGGAATGCCAAATGCAAAGGTAAAGATTGAGATCAGGGATGAGGATGAATTGAATTCATTCGGAAAAAATTCAATTGAGTTTTTATTTGATGCAAATCGTAGTAAGCAATTTTTATCGGTAAGAAAAGTTGCTAGTGGTGGTGAGTTAAGCAGGTTGATGCTTTGCATAAAATATTTGGTAGCACAAAAGTTGGATATGCCTACTTTAATTTTTGATGAAATTGATACTGGTATTTCCGGGGAAGCGGCAAAACAAGTCGGGGTTATTATGAAAGAGCTGTCTGATAACCGCCAGGTTATTTGCATAACACACCAGCCGCAAATAGCTGGAAAAGCAAATGCTCATTTCTTTGTTTATAAAGAAATAGTGAAAGATGAAGTGAAAACAAATATCCGACTGCTGAATAAGGATGAAAGAATAACAGCAATCGCTAAAATGTTAAGTGGTGAAAAACCCACAGCTGCCGCCATGGAGAATGCAAAAGAGATGGTAGGCAATTAAACCAGGAAATGAAATCATTTATTGTTATCTCATTGATCGTTGGTTTTATGATCCTTGCTTATTTTATTAATAAATGGCTGCAGAAGATCATTCATCCACGACAATCATTTGGAAGATTGATGTTTTATTTTCTATCTGTCTTAATTTCTGTTTTTATTTTATCCTTTTTAATGGTATTTGTTATTACCAAACTTTACCCTGGTGAGCTAATTAAATAACTTCTTACTTTTACTGACACAAAAACAATTGCTATGGCATATAATCTTTTAAAAGGAAAAAGAGGCATTATTACTGGTGCACTTGATGCTAATTCTATTGCTTGGAAGGTGGCCGAAAAAGCATATGAAGAAGGCGGGACTTTTGTTTTGACCAATGCACCGATCGCTATGAGAATGGGGGAGATCAATAAACTGGCGGAGAAAACAAAGTCTGAAATCATTCCTGCTGATGCTACGAATGTTGATGAGCTCACAAACCTTTTCACAAAATCACAGGAAGTGCTTGGCGGAAAAATTGACTTTGTACTTCACTCCATTGGAATGAGTGTTAATATAAGGAAAAAGATCCCTTATACGGAATTGAATTATGATTTCTTCATGAAGGGAATTGATGTGTCAGCACTGTCGTTACATAAAATGCTTTCAGTAGCCAGAAAATTAGATGCAATAAATGAATGGGGTAGTGTGGTGGCTTTAACTTATGCTGCAGCACAAAGAACATTTCCTTTTTATACAGATATGGCCGACATAAAGGCAATGTTAGAATCGATTGCCCGCAGTTTTGGTTATCATTATGGATTAGAAAAGAAAGTTCGGATCAATACGGTTTCTCAATCACCGACCAAAACAACAGCCGGTACAGGAATAAAAGGCTTTGGTGATTTCTTTGATTATGCAAATTCAATTGCACCGCTTGGTAATGCTACAGCAGAAGACTGTGCTAATTATTGCGTCACTCTTTTTTCTGATCTTACGAGAATGGTTACTATGCAGAACCTGTATCATGATGGTGGTTATTCAACCACCGGTGTAAGTAATGAAGTGATGGAGAAATTAGGAGTTACCGAATAATTGCTGAATAGAATTGTTGCAGTACAAGTGAGTGACCCTTCGCTCTACTCTGGGTAAACTGCGACGCATTTGCTCAATGTTGAACAGAACCTTGAACGGAGCGTCGCAACAGAAGCTTAATAGTAGCAACAACGCTGATAAAAAAAATAACCGTCTCAAAATTCAGACGGTTATTTTTTTATAAAATGGATTCTATCTAAGTCATCCGCCATGGGCGGAGACAGGGGGTTTAATATTCATCTTCATTAAACATAAAATCTTCCTGGCTGGGATAGTCGGGCCAGATGTCTTCAATGCTTTCATACACTTCGCCACCTTCATCTTCCAGCTCCTGCAGGTTTTCTACCACTTCGATAGGGGCACCACTACGGATAGAATAGTCGATGAGTTCATCTTTGGTGGCCGGCCAAGGCGCTTCTTCAAGATATGATGCTAATTCTAAGGTCCAGAACATTTTTCGGTTTTTTTGATTTCCAGGAATCGGGTTTTAAGATTTCATAACGCTTACCCTGCCCCCCAAATTTTTCGCAAATGTAGCTTTAATAACGAATTTTCCAAATCCGGGGTTTGCCGCCGGTATAAAGGGTTTCTTAAATTTCCTTGCCTCATTTGCACTGCTTATTTTTAGGGCCTCGGGTGTCTGAGTATTTGATTATCGAAATATTATAAAGGCTGCATGCTCATTGGTAAAAATATCTATAAACGTTATGGCTCGCTGGAGGTTCTCAGGGGTGTAAATCTTGAAATTAAAAAGGGAGAGGTCGCCGCAATTGTTGGGCCATCGGGTTGTGGAAAAAGTACATTGCTTCATATCTTGGGATCGCTTGATAAGGCTGACAGGGGAGAGATTGTTATTAACAATACCTCACTCAACCAGCTTTGGGGAGATAAATTGGCTGCTTTCCGTAATAAGCATATTGGTTTTGTATTCCAGTTTCATCATTTGTTGCCGGAGTTTACATCATTGGAAAATGTATGCATTCCGGGCTGGCTGGCAGGAAGAGGTAAGAATGAGGTAAGAGAAAGAGCTGAGGAGTTATTGAAAATACTTGGCCTTAATAATAGGAACGAAAACAAACCTAACCAATTATCGGGTGGCGAACAGCAGAGAGTAGCTGTTGCCCGTGCATTGATAAATAATCCCGATATAGTTTTTGCTGATGAGCCTACGGGTAATCTTGACAGTGCAAATGCACAGGAGCTTCATCAATTATTTTTTGACCTGAGAAAACAATTCAATCAAACTTTCCTTATTGTTACTCACAATGAAGAGCTCTCACAATTAAGCGATAGGGTGTTGCATATGAAAGATGGAATAATTATTTAATGTGCCAATGTGCAGATTTGCAAATGTGCTAAAGAATAAACACACAATTATTTTATTAACAAAAGAACGATAATTATTCCAGTAGAAATCTGATATTAGCAAATTGGCACATTACACTCTCGGTTTCCATGGAATTTCTTCTGCCCCTAATTGATAAGCAGCAAATCTTGCCAAGACAAAAAGATAATCACTAAGCCGGTTAAGATATTTTATTATGTGAGATTCTATTTCCATTTCTTTTTTTTCCATTTTTACGCAGCAACGCTCTGCCCTGCGACAAACAGTTCTGGTAACATGAAGAGTTGATACTATCACATGCCCTCCGGGAAGAATAAAAGATTTCATTACGGGCAATGTCTCATTCATCTTATCAATTTCTTTTTCCAATAACACAACATCTGATTCATGAAGATCAGGGATCTTTAATTTGGTTTCTTTTTCGGGATCGCAGGCAAGTGCAGAACCAATAGTGAAAAGCCTGTCCTGGATCTCTGCAAGTACATTGTTTATGTTATTTGTTTTTAAATGATCTATACATAAACCAACAAAAGAATTTAATTCATCTACTGTACCATAAGCTTCAATTCTCAGGTCTGATTTATAAACTTTAGTACCTCCAATGAGTGAGGTTTTTCCTTTATCCCCCGTTTTTGTATAGATCTTCATCGACATCTTAATAACGCATATTTCAGGCGAACAAATTAATGCTGAGCATACATGCCCACTTTCTCATTTTTTTTATCTGACTCAATAATACCATCACGAAGCCTTACAATACGATGGGCATGGTTAGCAATATCCTCTTCGTGTGTTACAAGCACTATTGTATTGCCATTGGAGTGTATCTTGTTAAATATCTCCATGATCTCATAGGATGTTTTTGTATCAAGATTACCTGTTGGCTCGTCGGCAAGAATTATAGAAGGGTCATTTACCAATGCCCTGGCAATAGCAACCCTCTGACATTGACCTCCGCTTAATTCATTTGGCTTGTGATGACTGCGATCACTAAGATTCACAAGGTCCATTACATGTTTTGCTTTTTCTGTACGAAGCCTTTTTCCCATTCCTGCATACACTAAAGGCAAAGCAACATTTTCTAAAGCTGTTAATCTTGGTAATAAATTAAATTGCTGGAAAACGAACCCTATCTCCTTATTTCTTATTTCAGCGAGCTTATTGTCTTCTGTTACACTGATATCATGTCCATTTAAAATATAAATTCCTGAAGTAGGTGTGTCAAGGCAACCAATGATATTCATTAATGTGCTTTTGCCTGAACCTGACGGGCCCATTAATGCTACATATTCATTCTTATTAATATCAAGACCAATGCCTTTTAATACCTGTAATTCCATTTTACCCATGAAATAACTCTTCTCAATTTGATCCAGGTGTATAACGCTTTGCATATTCTTCTTTATTTTTTTATCAGGAACCAGTAACTAACAACTACTTTTTAATAACCTTAGGTACTTTCAAGAATTTATCATCGTGTGCCGGCGCATTTTTTAGGGCTTCGACACGGGCTACTGATCCTTTTACTTCGTCTTCTCTTAAAACATTTACATTAGAAGACATGTGAAGTAGCGGCTCTGTTCCTTCAAGGTTAAGCTCATCCAATTTTTCTACAAAACTTACCATCCGCTGCAGATCATTTTTTATCGCTTCTTTATCTGCTGCATTAAATTCCAGTCTTGATAAATGAGCCAATTTATCTACTAATGCGTCGGTTACTTCCATCCTACAAATATAGTTATCAGCAGGCAGTCCACAGTCAGCAGTCACCAGTCGGCGAACTATTGCTGGAATATTAATATTAAGGATAGAAAAATAAATTTTCAATTAAAAGGCATATACTGCCAACTGCCAACTGCCGACTGACTTTTCCTATCTTCGCCGCCGCATGAGCAAAAAGAAAGAAATAGTAATGAGTGGCATTCGTCCAACAGGTTTTTTGCACCTCGGAAATTATTTTGGTGCGGTGAGAAACTATGTGCGGATGCAGGAGGAATACGAGTGTTTTTTTATGGTGGCAGATCTGCATTCTCTGACCACACACCCTGATACAAAAGAATTAAAACAAAATGTCCATCGTGTACTGGCAGAAAATATTGCATGCGGACTCGATCCAGATAAAGTGGCGCTTTATTGTCAAAGCCATATTTATGAAACCAGCGAGTTGTATTTGTACTTAAATATGCTGGCATATAAAGGAGAGCTGGAAAAAACGACAACTTTTAAAGATAAGGTAAGGTTACAACCGGATAATTCAAATGCAGGTTTGCTAACATATCCTGTTTTGCAAACAGCGGACATTATTTTGCATCGTGCTTCATTGGTTCCGGTTGGCAAAGACCAGGAGCAGCATCTTGAAATGGCCCGCACTTTTGCAAACCGCTTTAATCATCGCTATGGTAATGTATTTCCTGAACCTCGTGCATTTAATTATGGTTCTGAATTAATAAAAGTGCCAAGTCTTGATGGTTCTGGTAAAATGAGTAAAAGCGAAAACCAGAATGCTACACTTTACCTGGCTGATGATGATGATCTTATCCGTAAAAAGGTAATGAAGGCAAAAACCGATAGCGGGCCCGCTGCTCCGAATTCTCCTAAACCAAGTTATATTGAAAATATTTTTTTATTGATGAAGCTGGTAAGTACAGAGGATGTTTACAAAAGATTTGACGAAGATTATAACAATTGCTCCATTCGCTATGGCGATATGAAAAAACAACTGGCTGAGGATATGGTGAAATTTATTTCCCCCATAAGGGAAAAAGTAAATTCGATACTGGCAGATGAAAAATATCTGCAGAAGGTTATGGAACAGGGTGCTGAGAAGGCTCGTAAAAGTGCGAAGGCAACAATGGAGCAGGTAAGAAAGGCAATGGGATTGAATTACTTTGACGGGGAATAAATGAGCCATATGAAATCTTTTGATTAAAAAAACTTTCTTTACTTTCAGTTTTATAAATTCATTTATTAACTCCAAAACTAAGTTCCCCTTTAGGGGACAGGGGCATGGCAAAATCAAAAACAAAACCTAAGCACATTGCAATAGCCGGTAATATTGGTGCTGGTAAAACAACATTGACCGAGGCCTTAAGTAAGCACTATAAATGGATCCCGCAATTTGAAGATGTGGATCATAACCCTTACCTGTATGATTTTTATGAAGACATGCCAAGATGGAGTTTTAATCTCCAGATCTATTTTTTAAATAGCCGATTAGGACAATTGGTCGAAATTCAAAAAGGAAGTGAAACTGTTATACAGGACAGAACAATTTATGAAGATGCTCACATTTTTGCGCCTAACCTTCATGAGATGGGGTTGATGAGCAAAAGGGATTTTGATAATTACTTTCAATTTTTCCAAACGCTAAAGCAAATGGTGAGACCGCCGGATCTTCTTATTTATCTGAAAGCCTCAGTGCCAACATTGGTGGGACAAATACAAAAAAGGGGAAGAGAATACGAAGAAAATATCAGGCTTGATTATTTAAAAAGGCTCAACGAATTCTACAATAAATGGATCGATAGCTACAAAGAAGGTCCGCTACTGGTGATCGATATAGATAAAAACAAATTTCCGGAAAATGACGAACATCTTGGTGAGATCATAAGAAAGGTAGATGCTCAGATATATGGTTTGTTTTAGATGACTTGCAGGTTGTAAAAATTAACAATTGCTGTTCATTAAGAGAAAGATTATAAAATACCTTTACACTCACTCTTATATAATATATGAACAGATTATTTCTAATACTTGTTTTATTTATCAGCGCAAATTGCTTTTCACAATCATTAAGAGACTCTCTTTTCAGCGGCAAGCTAAAAGCGGATTCGGCTTTGGTTGCAAAAAGTAAAATAAACGAGCAGAAAGCAAAGGAGGATTCTGTAAGAAAGGTACAGATCGATTCTCTAAAAAAGATCGGCGCCGACACAACACAACTAACAGTAGCAATTGCCAAAACTGCTCCTGTTGAATTAAAATATTCAGATAACAACAAGACCTGGAAAAAATTTGTTGATGAATATACTCCGATCATAAATACGGAAATGCTGACCTCAAAGAAGATCAAAAAAGGTGGTTATACTGTAACATTAGAATATGAAATTGGAACTGATGGTGTAGTAACCACAAAAAATATTATCTGCGATCCTAAAAGCGAACAACTTGTAGAACTGATAAGAGAGAGAATGATGTCAAATGCACCGAAATTAGCTCCCCAGGTCGTGAATGGTGCTCCCCGTAAATCGAGCAGAAGACAAGTACTGATTTTTGTTAAGGAGAAAAATTAATTCAATTCACAATCTTTATGGAAATTTATCAAGCAGGCATCTGTTTGAAAAACCTGTTTATGAGAAAGAAGCTATTTCTTGTCTCTATCACTTCACTCTTCGTTATTTCTATCAATGCTCAAAAGGAAGTTAATGTATTTGAAAAGGTAGAAATAGAAGCAAATACAAATGAAAAGGCGTGGAAAGAGCATATCGCTAAGAAAACTCAACTACCTGATTCAATATTAAACACTATTCCTCCCGGAGCTTATAAGGTAAATGTTCAGTTCATCATTGATAAGCATGGAAATATCGGGCAAATAAAAGCTAAGAATGATCCGGGATTTGGTTTGGCAAAGCGGGCAGAAAATATTGTTTCAAGTTATAATGGAACATGGCAACCTGCTACTCAGTGTGGTCGAAATGTAAATGCTTATAGAACACTACCAATCACATTTGTCGTATCTTCTCAATAATCAGCCCAGGTTTTACTTAGTTTTAATTCAGATTCAATTTTCTTCAACCATTCTTCCTGCTTTGTTTTAGTTCGGCTGTAATCTGTTTCATCATCATATTGCTGCTGAAATTTCTCCTTTTCATCAACAACTGATTTGTAAATGACATCAAGATCTTTTTGAAATGAAGCCCTATTGAACTGATATTCGTTGGTTAATTTATTTAGTTTTCTTGCAAATATTTCTGCAATATCAAAATGTCCTTGTTCATGCTTTAGTATCCAGTCATTTTTTACCAATCCCCATGATTTGTTTTTTTCAAACCTGCAATCAATTTTGTAGGTCACTTTTCCATTGGTGACATTATAAGCGAAACTAAGATGTGTTGTGGTCATTGCAGCAGTACTTCCTAATTTTTGCGGCGAAGCTTTAAAATCATCCCATGTCAATCTTCTGTCTTCCTGCCATTTTATATAATCATCGTCGGTCAGTGAAATGACCAGTAGTGGTAAAATGAAAATTGGGAGAGCAAGGATCTTCTTCATGGCTAAATAATAGCAGCAAGTTGAGAAAAAATTCTTAAAGAGTTTCTTAAAATATAAAACCCCTGGCAGTAATACCAGGGGTTGGGCAAGCAACAATAGATCTTTTTATATTTTCGGTGCAGCGGCAAGTACTTCCTGAGAAACTCCGGCCGCAAATTTTTCAAAATTCTTTATAAATAACCCCGCAAGGCATTTTGCCTTTTCATCATAGGCTTTTTTATCTTCCCATGTATTGCGTGGATTAAGGACCTGGGACGGAACGCCAGGACAATTTGTTGGTATTGCCACGCCAAACACCTCATGATTTTCAAAAGCAACTTTATCAAGTTTGCCTTCTAATGCCGCAGTGATCATAGCACGGGTATGAGATAATTTCATTCTTTTACCAACGCAATAAGTACCGCCTGTCCAGCCGGTATTAATCAGCCAAACATTTACCTTATTTTCCTGCATTTTTTTGCCAAGCATCATTGCATATTTACCGGGATGCAATGGAAGGAACGGCGCACCAAAGCAGGCACTGAATGTTGGTTTAGGTTCAGTAACTCCGGCTTCGGTACCTGCAACTTTTGCTGTATAGCCACTGATAAACTGATACATCGCCTGGCCGGGAGTCAACTTTGAAATTGGAGGCAATACACCAAAAGCATCACAGGTTAAAAAGAAGATATTTTTTGGCAAGCCGCCAATTGAAGGCTCCTGCGCATTACTGATAAAACTTAAAGGATAAGAAACCCTTGTATTTTCAGTAACCGATGCGTCTTCAAAATTTATTTTATTAGTGCCGGGATAGAATTTTGTGTTTTCAACTAATGCTCCATGTCTTATCGCCTGGAAAATTTCAGGCTCTTTTTCCTCGGTAAGATTTATACACTTTGCATAACAACCACCTTCGAAATTGAAAATGTTATCTGCTGTCCATGCATGTTCATCATCACCGATGAGTATACGGTTTGGATCTGCACTTAACGTTGTTTTTCCTGTACCGCTTAATCCAAAGAAAATAGCTGTATCACCATCTTCTCCCATATTAGCGCTACAATGCATGCTCAACACATTTTTTTCATGGGGTAAAATATAATTCAGTATTGTAAATATCCCCTTCTTCATCTCGCCTGTATAACCAGAGCCGGCTATCAGGATCATCTTATGTTTAAATGAAACAAGAGAAACATTATGCTGTCTTGTGCCACATTCCTTTGCATCAAGTTTCAACCCCGGACAAGCAACTACATGCCATTCTGGTTTAAAATTTTCAAGTTCTTCATCAGTCGGTCTTAAAAACATATTATATGCAAACAGATTACTCCACGGTTTTTCATTTACAACACGAACATTGAGACGATAACGTGGGTCAGCGCAGGCATAGCAATCTCTTACCCATAACTCTGGAAGTTTTTCCAGGTAATCGATCATTTTCTTATAAATGATATGATAATATTTTTCATCAAGAGGAACATTAAATTCACTCCAATCAACAGTGTTGGCGGTGATGTCATCCTTTACTATAAACTTATCTTTCGGGCTTCTTCCGGTGAACTCCCCGGTTTGAATAACCAATGCACCTGTGTCGTTTAAAACACCTTCTCCAAGACGCAAAGTGTCAAGGACAAGGTCACCGGGAGAAGTTTGATAATGAACATTTTCGGAGAACTTTAAAACAGATTTCATGAGATTTTTGGTAGGAAATGAGATGGTCTGTAATGACATAGCCAGGCTTTTAAAATTATGTTGACGGCAAAGGTAGGGCACAAACCCTATTCAAAACAAACAAGTGTTCGTTGCACACATTATAACGACAAACCTTTAAGAATAGTCTGCGAATAAAAGTCATTGATTAATAGTAGTATTGCAAACTTAAAATTCATATTTTTTTTCCTTGAGTTTTATCAACTTTTGGGGAAAACATCAAATAGCCGGTAGATCAGACTGATTATCTTTAAAAATAATTTTTAAAATGAAACATCTCCCGCTGAATTCGCAAATTTTTATTCAAAACAGGCAACGATTTTTAAAAGCGATGGCGCCAAATTCGATCGCCATTTTTAACAGCAACGATGAGTTGCCAATGAATGCTGATGCCCTTTATAAGTTCAAACAAAACTCAGATCTATTCTGGTTAACGGGTATAACACAGGAAGACAGTATGCTGATACTTTTTCCCGATAATCCAGAGCAGAAATTTCGCGAAGTGTTGGTTCTTGTTCGGCCAAATGAATTGAAGGAAAAATGGGATGGTAAAAGATTACGTAAACACGAGGCAACAGCTATTTCAGGTATTGAAAATATAGTTTGGCTCGATAGCCTTGAGCCATTATTACAAAAATGGATACACTGGAGCGATAATATTTACCTGAATACAAATGAACATGATCGTAAAGCAAATTGGGTACCTGTAAGAGACTACCGTTATGCAGATGAAATGAAAGGAAAATATCCATTGCATAATTATTTACGCAGTGCGCAAATTCTAAAAAAGCTTCGAGCTATTAAAACTCCGTTGGAAGTGGAAGTAATACAGAAAGCGATTGATATTACTGATAATACTTTTCGTCGTTTGCTTCAATTTATAAAACCTGGTGTTTGGGAGTATGAAATAGAAGCAGAAATATTTCATTCATTCCTGATGCAAAGATCATCGGGCCCTGCGTATGGAAATATTATAGCAAGTGGCGACAGGGCAAGAACACTTCATTACGTTTCCAATAACCAGGAATGTAAAAATGGTGAAATGATATTAATGGATTTTGGCGCAGAGTATGGTGGGTATAATGCTGATCTTACAAGAACAATTCCTGTGAATGGTAAATTCACTGCGAGACAAAAGAAGATATATAATACTTGTCTTGATCTGCATAATCGTTGTAAAGACATGCTGAAGCCGGGAATTTCTATCATGGATTATCATGAAAAAGCAGGTGATATCGCTACTGAATTATTTTTAAAAGTAGGCTTGCTGAAAAAAACAGAAGTAAAAAATGAAGACCCCGAAAACAGGGCTTACAGAAAATATCTTTATCATGGTATTTCTCATCATCTTGGTATAGATGTGCATGATCTTGGTACAATGACAGAACCGATAAAATCAGGAATGGTTTTTACAGTTGAACCCGGTATTTATATTGAAGAAGAAGGAATGGGTATTCGGATTGAAAATAATGTTTGGATAACAAGAAATGGAAACAAAGACTTGATGAAGAACATTCCCATCACTGTAGAAGAAATTGAAGCCTTGATGAAGAAATAATGTGCAAATAAATTCTCTGTTCTAAAATTTAAACCACCTTATTTTGCATCACTAATGAAGCAAATTCCTAATCTATTTACTTTACTGAATCTCTTTCTTGGCGTTACTGCTATTATTTTCATTTTACAAACTGGAGAGACTATTGTTTTTTTTGATACAGAAGGTTTGGCACAGGTTCATCTTCCGGAAAAAATTGCATGGGGAGCGGTTTTAATTTTTTGCGCCGGTGTTGTAGATTTCCTGGATGGATTTATTGCCCGGCTTTTTAAAGCAAATTCACCAATGGGAGAGCAACTTGATTCTCTTTCTGATCTTGTAAGCTTTGGTGTAGCTCCGGGATTGATCATCTACCAATTATTGCGCATCAGCTATTCACAAGAAGAAAGCGGTCTCGATACATCCATGGCATTTCTTTTACCTGCACTTATAATTCCTTGTGCTGCTGCCTGGAGGCTTGCAAAATTTAATTTAGATGAAGGACAGGAGTATTCATTTAAAGGATTACCTACACCATCTGCCGGTCTTTTCATTGCTTCATTACCATTGATCATCTGGTTTCCTGGTATTGATATTACCAGTATCATTTACAATAAATGGATCCTTTATTTAATAATTATTGTTCTTTCTTTTTTAATGGTGAGTAATCTGCCTTTGATGGGCATGAAATTCAAAGATTTTAGTTTTAAAAATAATGCGCCCAAATATATACTTGCAGTGATCGGTATTGCTGCTATAGTTTTATTGAAATGGTTAGCCGTTCCCGCTATATTGGTTGCTTATGTTATAGTATCTTTGATCTTTAAAAATAAATTCAAATGACATATACAGTTCAGATAAAAGTGATGCCGTTAAAAGAATTATTGGATCCGCAAGGAAAAGCTGTAATGGGCGGCCTACAAAATCTTGGCCTGAGTGGAGTGGAAGATGTGAGGGTTGGAAAAAATATTACACTTCAATTAAATGCCGCATCAGCTGAACAGGCGAAACAATTGGCCGAAGAAGCCAGTAAAAAATTACTTGCAAACCCGGTGATGGAATATTTTGAAGTAGAATGTAAAACCCCCAACCCCTAAAGGGGAGTTAAGGAATATTCATTTCATTTATTTATCTCTCGAATTTGAGTAATACACAAAAAGGAGAGGACAAAGTCAATCTAAGTTCCCCCTTTAGGGGGATAGGGGGTTTGCTTTACATTGTTCCCACCCCCATAGGAAATTTAAAAGATATTACTCTCAGGGTTTTGGATGTTTTAAAAGAAGTTGATCTTATTCTGGCAGAAGATACAAGAACCACTTCTCATTTATTAAATCATTACCAGCTTACAAAACCCATTTCTCCGTATCATCAGCACAACGAACATAAAGTATTACAGCATTTAATTGATCAATTATTGGCAGGCAAAAAAATGGCTGTAGTAACAGATGCCGGTACTCCCGGCATTTCAGATCCTGCATTTTTATTAATAAGAGAATGTATTAAAAATGATATAAGAGTAGAATGTTTACCTGGAGCGACTGCATTTGTTCCTGCATTAATTAATAGCGGGATTCCATCTAATCGTTTTGTGTTCGAAGGATTTCTTCCATTAAAAAAAGGAAGACAATCACTCCTCAAAGCTTTGGTAAATGAAGAAAGAACAATGATCTTTTATGAATCTCCTTTACGATTAGTAAAAACCCTGGAAGACTTCATTCAATTTTTCGGTACCGAGAGGAACTGTTGCGTCAGCCGTGAGCTCACAAAAATGTTTGAAGAAAATAAAAGAGGAACTTTAAAAGAAGTATGTGATCATTTTAAGCAAAAAACAGTAAAGGGAGAAATTGTAATAATTGTACAAGGCAAGGACTAAAATTCACACTTCTTTATATAATTTTTTGGATCTGCTGCGTCTTCCTTGAAATCGACCACCCAATTAATTTTGTTTCGGCATAACAGGTATTTATCGAAATTTGCGACCTCAAATAGATTATGATGAAAAATAGATTATTACTTCTGACTATTGGTTGTTTTTGTTTCGCAGTATCTTTCTCTCAGCCCGATCGCTGGCAGCAACGTGTAAAATACACAATGAACATTGATATGAATGTGCAGACAAACCAATTTACCGGCAAACAAACCCTGGAATATTCAAACAATTCTCCTGACACTCTCACCCGGGTTTTTTATCATTTATACTTTAATGCGTTTCAACCAAACAGTATGATGGATACCCGCAGCCGCATTCTTGGTCAAACTTTTTTTGGTAATCGACAGGATTGGGACCCGAGGGTCAGGGACAGGATTTTGAATTTAAAACCTGATGAGATCGGCTATCATAAAATTCTTTCTCTAAAAATGAATGGACGTCCGCAGCAATTTGTAATGCAGGAAACTATACTCGAAGTAAAACTTGATAAACCAATTCTTCCAAAATCAAAAGTTGTTTTTGAAATGAAATTTGAATCACAGGTCCCTTTGCAGGTAAGAAGAAGCGGAAGAGATAATCCTAATACCAAAGTCCGTTACTCAATGAGTCAGTGGTACCCGAAAATGTGTGAGTATGATTATGAAGGCTGGCATCCCACACCTTATGTAGCAAGA
>Ga0070698_100000966_pt1 | contig 31524 bp, 27 predicted proteins | sample KBSK1502metaG_FD_65477 | JGI IMG/M metagenome (GOLD analysis project Ga0070698, IMG submission 65477) | Corn, switchgrass and miscanthus rhizosphere microbial communities from Kellogg Biological Station, Michigan, USA - KBS K1-50-2 metaG | ecosystem: Host-associated > Plants > Roots >...
CCACTATCGGCGTTTGTAACAGACGAGTCGCCGTCGAAGGTCCCAGAGCATTTCCGGATGTCGTCAGTCCTGAGAAGTTAAGTCCTGGCGTACCAACAACACCGCCTGTCCACGGGCCGGCCCATCCATTTCCACCGCTTGGAAATGCATTGAAGGGGTCATACGCCTGGGCGAGCGCGCTGGAAACCGCCGTGAGTAAACACGCAAAAATACAGATGACTCTTAATCCTGAATCGATTTGAGTTTTCATAACTATTCTCCTAAGCGTTCTTGAGACGGTCTTTGTCCTGGTGAGAGGGACGAACGCTTCTCCCTGGGACCAGACTTGCACGAGTCTGTGCACCGGTTTTGGTCTTGCGTCTATGAGTGACTTTTCGCGAAGGAACGTAACGGGTCCGCCGAACGATTTCTTTCAGCGCCCTTGGCCCTATGAGTTCCGGGAGGAGTGCGGCAGAAGAGTTCGGATTTCACCCCGAGTCTTGACACTCCGCGCGCGCCTCACTTAGGCTTCATCGCATTAGGCATTCTTTAATTCCTGCCTTTATGATTTGTATTCCATTGTCCGGGAACCGTTCATGATCAAAACCGAAATCATCGATCTGATTAAGGATCAGCGCGCGCGCGTCGGCGTGATTGGACTCGGCTATGTCGGGCTGCCGCTGGCGACTGAATTTGCGTCGAAGGGTTTCCACGCTACCGGATTTGAAGTCGACGAGAAAAAGGTCGATCAGATTAACTCGGGCCAGTCTTACATCGGCGATGTTTCCACGCGCCAGGTTAAAGATGCGGTTGACGCCGGCCGGCTGCGGGCCACCATCGACTTTGACCATCTCAAAGAGTGCGATGCGATCATCATCTGCGTCCCGACCCCGCTGCGAAAAACGAAAGAGCCTGACGTGTCGTTTATTCTGGCGGCAGCGGAGCAGATCCAGCAGCGCCTGCGACGCGGGCAGTTGATCATCCTGGAATCAACTACCTATCCCGGCACGACGGACGAGGTGCTGTGGCCGATGTTGTCAGGGACTGGCTTGAAACTGGATGAGGATTTTCTGTTGGCTTTTTCGCCTGAGCGCGTCGATCCCGGCAATCCTGAATTTCAAACTCATAACATTCCCAAAGTTGTCGGCGGCGTCACCGATGATTCGACTGAGACGGCAGCCTATCTCTACTCGCAGATCGTGAACGACGTTCATGCGGTCACTTCGGCGCGCGTCGCCGAGGCAGCCAAGCTTCTGGAAAATACTTTTCGCGCCGTCAACATCGGCATGGCAAATGAAATGGCCCGTCTCTGCTATGCTTTGAACATCGACACCTGGGAAGTGATTCGCGCGGCCGCTACGAAGCCCTTCGGCTTCATGCCTTTTTATCCCGGTCCCGGTATTGGCGGACATTGCATTCCGCTCGACCCGCATTATCTTTCATGGAAAGCGCGGCAGCATGGTTTCGATTCGCGCTTCATCAGCCTGGCTGAAGAAGTGAATTCGCGCATGCCCGAACATGTGGTGCAACTCGTCTCGGACGGTCTGAATGATGATCGCAAAGCGATGAAGGGCTCGCGCATTCTGCTGCTGGGCGTGGCTTACAAGCGCGACATCGACGACGTGCGCGAGAGCCCGGCGCTCTCAATCATCGACCGTTTGCGGAGCAAGGGATGCGACGTGCGCTACCACGATCCCTTCGTGCGGCAAATTCGTTTTGACGACACGCACACGGACAGCGGCGGCGATCCGATGTCCTCGGTGGAACTCAGCGACGAAGAGATTCAATCGTCCGATTGCGTGCTGATTGTTACCAATCACAGCCAGATCGATTACCGCCGGATCATCGAGCTGGCCCCGCTCGTCGTGGACACGCGCAACGCGCTTAATGGAGACTTGCGGCGCGATAGCCGGGCGCGGATTATTAGGTTGTAGGAGGTTCTCAATGGATGAAATGATCTTGATGGTTGAAAACGCAGCAGAAAGTGGATACACCGCCCGGGCATTAGGCGCTTCGATTTTCACAGAAGCGGACGATCTTGACGCATTGCGTCAGCAGGTTCGTGATGCCGTGCGATGCCACTTTGAAGAGGGTCAAGGTCCAAAGGTGATCCGACTTCACTTCGTTAGGTGATAAACGGATCGCGGACATCCTGTCCGCCAGCGGACGAAGTCCGCTCAAACTTCTCGAAAGAATTTGGTTGGAGACGGGTTCGCGCTTCGCGCTCAGGCGGACAGGATGTCCGCGATCCACCTCAATCAATAAACGCCCGCTGCCACAACTCCAAAGTCAGCAACTGAAAAACTTGAAGGTTGTAGTCCTCTCTCCCCGAAAGGTTCGCCGAGATCACTCGACGCACTTCCTCGGGCTGAAACAATCCTCTCCTCCGCACCGTCTCTTCCGACAACAAGTCATCCACCATTGGCCGCAGAGCTCCCCGCAGCCACGAACGGATCGGAGCGCCGAACCCGGCTTTCTTTCGCCAGACAACTTCGCGCGGCAAAAGTTTTTCGGCGGCTCGCTTGAGGATGTACTTGCGCTTCATTCCGCGCAGCTTTAGATCAGGCGGCATGCGCGACGTCAATTCCAACATCTCCTGGTTGAGAAAGGGCACGCGCACTTCCAGGTTCGCGGCCATCGATGTCTTGTCCGTGGTCATGAGATTCAAGCACGGCAAAAACGTTTTCAGATCGACGTAGAGCAGTTGGTTCAATGGCGCTGCGTTTTTCACCCGCGCGAAATACTGCCGGTGCGCACTGTAAGCATCGAGGTCCTGCGTCGTCCCGCGCATCCCGTCCGTATAGAGCCGCGCCTTCGCCTCGTCCGTAAAGTACGTTCCATAGCCCAGGTAACGATCTTCGAAATCCAGCGCGGCGCTGCGCGCGAATTTTTTTGCGTTGCGCAAAGGCGCGGTCAGCTTACCCGGTATCCCACCCGGCAGAGCGTGCGCCAGCGCTTTCATCACGGGACGTCTTAACATCTGCGGCACTGGATCGAGCGTTCCCGCAATTTTCATCGCCAGTTGCCTTGGGTACCCAGCGAAGACCTCATCGCCACCCATCCCGCTCAACATCACGGTCAGCGTTTCGCGTGCGGCCTGCGACACCAGGTAACTTGGGATCGCCATGTCGATCGCCGGCTCGTCCATGTGATAGACGAGCCTTGGCAGCAGCCCGGCCACGTCGGGCTGGAGCATGATCTCGTGATAATCCGTATCGAGTTGCTGATTTACGCGCCGGGCCCACTCAACGTCGTCGGGAATGATGTCGTAGCGCAAATCTTCCGCTGCAATACCGATAGTGTAGGTGCCTATGCGTCGTCCAGTGCTGTGATGCTTCATCATCGCCACAATCGACGACGAATCAATTCCCCCGGAAAGAAACGAACCCAGCGGCACATCCGCAACCATCTCGAGTTTCGTCACGCGATCGAGAGTTTCGAGCACCTGCTCCTGCCACCAGGCATCGCTTCGTCCTTCCTCGATCTGGTCGAATGAGATGTCCCACCACTCGCGCACAGTCAGTTGGTTATCACGCCAGGCGACGATGTGCCCGGGCGGAACTGTTTTGATTTCAGCAAAGAGCGTGTTGGGATCGGGCACCCACAGAAACGTGAGAAACTGATGCAACGCCTTTCGATCGAGTTCAGCTTTGATCAGGCCGCTGGCAAGTATCGCCTTCACCTCAGAAGCAAATACTATGGAGCGCAGGCATCCTGCCTGCGGTCCCCCGGCATCCCTGCCGGCGTCTATGTAATAAAGCGGCTTGATCCCAACGCGATCGCGCACCAGAAAAAGCGCGCGCTGTCTTTCATCCCAAAGCGCGAACGCAAACATGCCGTTCAGGCGCGGCAGACACTCTTCGCCCCACTCCTCCCATGCGGCGAGCAGAACTTCGGTGTCCGTCTGGGTGCGGAAGAGATGCCCTTTACTCGCCAGTTGATCCCGCAGTTCGCGATAGTTGTAAATCTCACCGTTAAGTATGACGACCAGCTTGCCATCATGCGAAAGCATCGGCTGGTGACCGGCGCTGCTGGTGTCGATGATGGATAGACGGCGGTGACCAAGACAGATTTGCTGTCCTTCATCGTCGATGACGGGAGAAGTCCAGACACCTTCATCGTCGCGCCCGCGATGCTCAATGGCCTTCAGCATCGCGCCGATGCGCGCTGCTGGATTTTGAGTTATAAGTCCGGTGATTCCGCACATATGTTTGGTTGTTCGATCAGTCTGATGACTTATAATAGCGCGCGCTTCGGGCAATGTTGCATTCAGGCTTGCGGCTCTGCCGCTTGATGTGCGGTAAGGCTTCGCCTTACCGTCGCTGTTATTGTAGAGCGAGGCTACGCCTCGTTATTCCCTTGGAGGCGTAGCCTCATAATTGTTTCTTTATGCGACTCGGAAAGGCGGAGCCTTTCCGCACATCAGTCGGCGAAACCGCAGCTACGACGATTCATGACAAGCAATAAGACCACTGTAACGGCGAACAACAATTCTTTCTTCCACCGTACTTGTTTCGGTATCTGTCTTTTGATCTTTCTCACAGCTTTCGGCGTCCGACTCTTGAGTTGGCATGATACACGTCTTGAAGTTGGAAAAGTACAGACCGCAGTTACCGGTGACTACCAGCACGTGGCCCAACTTCTCAGGCAAGGAGGCCTCGCTTCGTTCGTCAGTTCATCTTCACCGCTCGGCGATCTCAACACGCTCGGCCACCCGCCCGGCTATTCGATCTTGCTGGCCGGCATTTTTTCCGTGCGGGAAGAATCGAACACTGCCGTACAGTTCGTGCAGATCGCCTGCGATGCACTTGCGGCCGTCGTGATCTTTATGATCGTCGCAGAGTTGATGCCGACGAGCGCGGCGCTCATTGCGGGAATGCTGGCTGCTTTTTCACCACAGTTCGCATGGAACTCGGTGCTGCTGCTGCCCGATTCGTTGGCGGTGCTTCCGATTCTCCTGGCGGTTTACTGTCTGCTGCGTGGCGTTCGCAGACCACGCCTGCTCACCTTCATCGTCGCCGGCGCGCTGATCGGAGTTTCCTGCTGGCTGCGGGCCAACGCGATGTTTCTGACTGTCTTCATCGCCCTCGCAGTGCCGCTGTTGATAAAAAATAATTGGCGCTATGCGCTCGCGGTCGTCTTCGGTACCCTGCTGATCGTTCTGCCGCTGACGATCAGAAACGTGATCGTCTTTCATCGCTTCATTCCGCTGTCGCTGGGCGCGGGTCAGACTTTGCTGGAAGGCATCTCCGACTATGACCCCGAGGGAAAGTTCGGCATTCCGAACACTGACATCGGGATCATGAAGCAGGAAGCCGAACAATCTCAAAGACCGGATTACTACGGCACCCTTTTCAATCCCGATGGAGTTGAGCGCGAGCGGGCCCGCCTGTCGCGCGGTTTCGCGGTCATTCGTTCGCATCCATTCTGGTTCGCTGGGGTGATGGCACGTCGCGCGAGTTCAATGCTGAGACTGGAACGATCGCGTCTTGTTTCAGTCGAACCGCCGGTTAGCCATTCGCTCGCTGCGGTCAACAGTCTGCAACCAGTTGGGACACGAATTCCGTCGGATTTACTCGCTGCCGGGCTCTTATCGCCAGAGGCGACAGCTTTCCTGGCGCCTGAGGATCGAACTCTTTTGCTTACAGGGAATGCTGAGAAGTATGGCCAACAACTCCTGTCAGCACCGCTGACCGTGACGCGTGACAACGATTACGTCTTTGTCGTACCAATCAAGATCGAAAAGGGGAGAATGCGGATCAGCGTCATCAACACCGTGGGGAAAACCTATGCGTCAACAATCGTGGAAACGCTTGAGCATACGGCGCCCGAAGAACAGCCCGCCAGTCTAATTCAACTTGCTTTTGTCTCACGCAGCAACGAACAAATTCGCCTCAGCTTTGCCAACGAGGCATCTATTCCTCCCAACCCCATCGTTAAGATAGGCGAGATCAAACTCTGCGAACTCGGTCCAGCGCGCTTTCTCTGGACGCGCTATCCCCGCTTACTCGTGCATGGCATTCAGAAGGTTTTCCTGACCGCGGTGATGTTGCCGTTGGCGATCGTCGGACTGGGACTGTTGATTATTAGAAAGGACAGCCGGGCGCTGGTCATCCTCTCTGTGGTACCCATCTATTTCTTCTGCGGGCAATCGATCGTGCACACGGAATATCGCTACGTGCTGGCGGTGGATTATTTTCTGTTTGCGTTTGTGGGGGTGGCGGTGGCGTGGGGTGGAGGTATGTTCAAACGAGCCGTAAATGGATCGCGGACATCCTTGTCCGCCTGAGCGCGAAGCGCGAACAAGATGTGAATGACGATCCGGTAAGGCTGAGCGTGCCGCGCACGCTGGCGGACAGGATGTCCGCGATCCATTTTATTTATTCTTTTCCGCGAGCGCCGCTTCCATCAATCCGCTGACCCATTCGGCGCGCGCGTCCCAGGTTCCGTCACGAACTGCATCCTGACGAGCCCTCATCAACTCGGTTCCCTCTTCACTCAACGCCTCGGCAACCAACGCCAGAAACTGATCGCGGCTCCGCCCGATGCGCAATACATCGCTCATCGCTTCGTATTCAGGTAAAGGCGAGATAACCACGGGTTTGCCTGAAGCCAGGTACTCCCTCACCTTGATCGCCGATCCGTAACTCGTAAACGGAACCTCTGTGTTCCAGGGCAAGACGCAAACATCAAATCCGGCGGCATAGTTTGGCAAGTCGTTATAGGAAACCGGCGGCAGAAAATGAACGTTGGGCAGGCTCTCGATCTCCAGGCCTCGGGATTTGTTGCCGATGAAGATCCAGTTCCAGTCGGGACGCTCGCGTGCAGCCTGCTTGATCAATTCCTGATCGATGAGCCACGGTTCAATGGCGCCAAAGTATCCGGTACGCGGTCGCGGGATTCTCTCGACCTCCGCTGCCACACGCACCTCGCCGCGGCTAATCTTAGACCAATGATCGAAATCCACCGCTTGTTCGAGCAGGTGAGATCGCTCCAATCCGCGCGTCGCTTCTCCTAAGAGTTTGCGGCTGGAATAGAAGATCAGATCGGCCGCTTCGATCGCTCGTTCATGCAGGGCGCGGATGAAAGCAGGATCGGTCGCGTGATCCATTGTGTTCGCGTCGTACTTGTCCGACACGTGATAGATAACCAGCGATTCGTTCAGACGCCCGACCACTTCGATTGCGGTGGGGATGGCAATCCAAAGAATTGGTTTGGAAAATCCGCGCCGGCGCGCCAGGCCGGTAATCTGTCCCGCCAGCAGACGACGATTCGCGAACGTAGTGGCGCGGCTGCCGAAAAACGGAATCACCGCAGGCGAAACGACCGTGATCCCTTCTTCAGTCGTGCGCGCCAGCTTGGCATAGCTTTTTAGCTTTCGCTTAATGCGCGGCAGGAGGTCTTTGCTCCTGACTGACGCCAGGCCCATCGAGATCGAGTTGACGAAGATGACTTTATTGCCGGCCAGCGCGAAACGCCGCATCAAGTGGTTCTTTGAATGCGGATGGTGATACCACCAGTCCTCGCCGCCAAAACAGATGATGGATTTGTCGTGCAGCATCCTCAGGTGGGTGATAGTACAATACGCGACGACTTCGTTCTATGCGTACTGAGTGGCACAGACTTCAGTCTGTGATTCTCTCAGACGATCACAGACTGAAGTCTGTGCCACTATCATGCAGCCCACAATCTATCTCGCTCTAACTCACGACTGGGAACTGCGCGGTGACGGCTCGGGCGATATCGAAGCGATCCAATTCGCGCCGCTGCGCCGGCTGCTGGAGATCTACGCGAAGTGCGGTGTGCGCACGACAATCCTTCCCGACCTGATGCAGCAAATCAGGTTCAGACAGCTCGAAGTTGAGCATCCCGAACTGAAGCCGCATGCTGATTCCTGGGACGAGCAGGTGCGCGAAGCCTTTCGCCAAAGTCACGACATTCAGTTGCATCTGCATCCTCAATGGCTGAACGCGGATTACCAGGACGGTCGCTGGCGCCCAAACGGAGACTGGTCAATCTTAAATTACGAACGCGACGCTGCTTACTCGATGCTCGCGGCTGGCAAGGAATATTTGGAAACTCTTTTACAGCCGATTGATTCGTCGTATCGCTGTCTCGCGTTTCGCGCCGGCGCTCTGGCCGCCGCGCCTTCTGATCATCTCCTCCGATCGCTGGCCGCTTTGGGCATTCAGCTCGATGTGAGTCTTGCCGCCGGCGTTTTCGTTAACAATGACAAACTGCAACTCGACTATCGTAACTGCGAAGAAACGTTTGCGCCGTTTTATCCAGCCATGGAAGACGCACGGCGGGTATCGCGTCAGCGTGAAGAGATTGTTTGCATCCCTTTGAATCACTTCCATGGATCGCGCCGCGAAGTTACGCGGCAGAACCTCGCGCTGGCGCGCCAGCAGTTGGCTAGCTCGTCGAAGGGTCAGGCAAATCACGCTCCCACCGGTTCAAAATCGAATCGTCCATTCCGGATAGGTTTAGCTTTTGAGAAGCTGATCATGCCTGCCCTACAGCGTAAGCATTTCGTCTCCGACACTGGCCGGCTTAATTACCCACTGATGCGCGAGATGCTGGCCTCGATTCGCCAACGGGCGCGCGACTCAGGCCTGACTCAGATTCCTGTCGTACTGACGAATCACCCAAAAGACATCCGCGACTTTCCGGCCATTGAAAGATTTGTCAGCGAGGCTGCGCAGGCAGAAGACATCAGATTTATTACGCTGAATGAAATAGCGGCGAAGATTAAAAGCGGCGAATTTCAGGTAAGAACCGCGGAGTAGGCGGAGCGCGTGCATCCTTGCCCGCACAGCGTGCGCAGCACGCTCAAATCAACGAAGAGAATCACCCTGGAATTGCTGTTCGCGCTTCGCGCTCAGGCGGACAGGGATGTCCCCGCTCCGGTTTACTTCCGATACACGGATGGCGGATAAACTGTCACGCCTTGCCGCGCCAGAACCATCAGATCATCAAACAACCTGCGCGCGTCAGCCCGGAAAAACCTCATTCCCTTAATCGTCAAATCCGCGCACACTTCGTTCGTTACGTGGGTGCGAAAGAAATTTGGTCCTTCATGCGCGTCGATGACGCTCATGTCGTGCGCGTAGGTTTCCACGATCTGCGTCCGGCCGTCATAGTCAATACACGGCACCGCAAACACTCGATCGTGATACACCGGCACCGGGAATTCATCCTTCAGTGCGTCATCAACGCTGTAAACAAACGAGAGCCGCGACGTCCAGACACCAAGTCCAACAATCTTTCCTTCATGCTCTGTCAACTTATAGAAAGGACTGCATGAATCGTAAGGATAGCGGGAATGCTGATGCGTCCTGGTCAGCTCGCGCGCCAGCGGCCCAAGCGCACAGACTGATTTCGTGGGGTGCAGACTGCGAACGGCATCCGGTTGCTTGCGCGCAAACTCGGTCAGCAATCCCGCATATGATGGCGTTCGCCTGACGTCAAACGTTTTGCCCTGCAAAAGATATTCATACGAGGAGATTCGATGATTCGGATAAGTCGGAAAAAGCATCGTGCCCTCAGGGCCGAGTACATTTCGCAGGAGCGTCAGGATGCGATAGAAAGGAAAATCCAGATTGAGTTGATCGAGCGAGCTGTGTACGAACACCACGTCGCCTTCTTGCAGACGGAGATCGCCCGTCAGTATTTCGGTGAAGTCGCTTTCGGAAAGTTTGGGCAGGCGCGCGAGCCGGGCACGCGCGCGTTCTTTCTTTTTGCGAACTATCGACTCGTAGGCAGAGGCGGGCAGGAGTCTCTTAGCTAGGCCGGCAATACTCATGTCTTAAACTCGCGGGGCACTAGCCCGACCGTCAGGAGGGCTCAGCATTTGAACACGAGCCCCGTTTGCGTAACTTGAACTCTCGACTTCGTAAGAGCACTTTGAGGGACAATCACTAAACTATTCGCACCATCGTCGCGCCCCATGAATATCCGACCCCAAAACCAGTCAGCAGGGCCCGGTCCCCGGCTTGGAGTCGTCCCTGTTTAAGTGCTGCCTCAATCGCGATCGGAATAGTTGCCGACACCGTGTTGCCGGATTCTCTCATATCGATCCAGAACTTTTCTGCGGGTATCTTGAGTTTCGCCCGCAGGCGTTCCAGCATGAACTTGTTCGCCTGATGCGGAATTACTAGATCAACATCGTCCAGAGTCAGCCCGCTCTTTTGCAGCAGCTCGTTGATCACCGGCGGAACAGTTCGGATCGTAAAGCCGAGGACTTCGCCGCCGTTCATGTACAAATTCTCTTCAGAACGCCATGCCCCGTTTTCGTCCTCTTTCTCGATTTTAGTTTCCGGGGTAACAGGCCGGCGAAATCCCCCTGCCACGACGACGATGTCTTTCACACCTCGTCCATCCGATCCCAGAACGAAGGGGCCAATCAAATCGGTTTCCGACTCCACGCCACTCACCAGGGTCGCCGCCGCGCCATCGCCGAAAAGAGTTCGCGTGCTGCGATCCTTTGGATTGATCCATTTGGTATAAGTGTCGGCCGTGATCAGCAGAACGTTCGTCGCTGTGCGCGCTTCGACCAAACTCTTCGCCAACGCCAGGCCGTAGATATATCCCGAGCAACCCAGGTTGACATCGATCGCGCCGCAACTGGTCTTCAGTCCCAGACGATCCTGCACCAGGCAGGCGGTCGTCGGCATGAAGTGGTCAGGCATCTGCGTGACCAGGATCAGAAAGTCGATATCTTCTGCCGCACTCGCGCCGCTCTCAAATAAGCGCTTCGCCGCGGCGACTCCTAAATCGGACGCACACTCGTCAGCGGCAGAGACATGCCTCGTCTCAACTCCGGTCTTTTCGAAAATCTGATTGCCATGCCAAACGCCGAATTCTTCTGCCAGTTGATCGTTGGTCAAAACACCGGCCGGCAGAAAGGATGCCACAGCTTTGATAGCTGCTTTGATACTCATACTTTTTCTTATTCCCTGAACAGTTGATTAAGCTAATACGAATTGAGAGATTATCTTACCAGTCTGGAACTGGCAAAGCAGGTGGTTTGCTCTGCCTATGGAGAGGGTCGGGGTGAGGGCCTGGCGCGATCGCATTCGCCTTGGAGTTGTGTTAGCTAACACGAACCGTAACCAACAATCCGTCGCTTGATCTTTAAGACGGTATCTTCTCCCAAAGAGAGAAGGGAGAAAGAAATAATATCCGTGCGACGATCGAGTGTTGCAACCGGTCGCTACCGCTCCCGGTTCTGTACCAACTCTGAACTTCTTAAAGCCATCGAGGTAATATAGAATCCCAAACTTAGAAGGAGAACAACATGGCCGATAGCGAGCGAATACTCAAAGCCGTTTACAGTGCGATCGATGAACTCAATGCCCAACTGCCACCTGGCGTGTCGGTTGAGAAAACCATGGACGGACCTTTGTATGGCGCGTCAGGAAAGCTTGAGTCGCTCGACTTTGTCACCCTCGTCATGGAAGTCGAGGAAAAAATTAAAGCGGAATTCGGCGTTGACATAACGATCGCCGATGAGAACCTCTTGTCGAAAAAGAAGAGCCCTTTTTCCAGCGTGCGAACTTTGGTGGAATATTTGGAAGAGGTGCTGAAAGAGCAGGAGACCACGCCCGGTTAGGATCGACACCAGGTGGGTTTCATGGGTCGAGTGACGCCTTGGTACGGAACCGCTTGCGATAGCAAGCGGGTAACTCGCCGAAAAGAAATTCTCAACCTTCAGCTATGAAGATGAACCTGAGGCAACAGAGAGTGAATCGGAAGCCATTCATGACCCTCAGGATTACCCGCTTGCTACCGCAAGCAGTTCTGTACCTCTGTCTCATCACGCAACCCACCGTCGCATCACCCACGAGCCCAGCCAACAAACCGCGACACCGGCAAAAATTAAAAGCAAAGCCTGCATCGGCAATCCGTAACGAATTTCTGAATGGCCGATTGCCAGCGTCACCAAATAATAAAACACCGTCGCCAAAATTAATCCGGTCGTGCGCCAGTCCTGCTTCAAAGCGAGTGCGACTCCAATCAGCATCAGCGGCAACGCCAGATATCTCAGAACGCTTTGCAGCATTCCCAGTGCAGTAACGCCCAACGCCAGCGGTCCACCCTGATGGTTCGGCGATAAGCACTTCCTGCTCGTGACATTAAAACCGGCGCTGCCTACGTTCGGCGCCGGCTTGCCCGCAAATTTCAAATGGCCCCAAAGACGTTGCGCCATCACTCCGGTATACCAAAATGGATGAGCCTTGATGACAGCCAACGCTTTCTTTCCACGTTCGCGATCGCGGCGAATCCCATCCGGAAAAAACAGACCGAGCTGCGCATCAGGCGGCAGGCCCAACGCGTTTCGATCCTGTTCGATCACCTGCTCGTCGCAACATGGTGCGCCAAACTCTGCGCCGCGGGTTGTCTCTCCAATGCCCGCCCAGAGGTTCCAACCTATCCCGAGTCCGGTTGGCGCGACTTCAGGATAAAAGACGACGAGATTGCGAATTACAATCGGCGAGATTACCAGCAGCGTTGAACCAGCCAGAGCGCAACTCAAGACAATCTTTCGCCGCCATCCAACGTTGGTAAACAGCATTATCGCGCCAAACCAGGAGACGAAAAGCAACAGCGGGTTCACCCGCAACCAACACGCCAAACCCAGCAAAACCCCAGCGGCGATCGCGTACACCAAGCGGTTTCGTCTGGCGGTTAATAGCAGACACCACACCGCGCCCAGCACCAGCCAGCTTGCGGGAGCGTCTGCATTTGGAGTCGCTCCCGATAATGCGAGCAGTGGTGACAACGCCGCCAGAAAGCCCGCGATCAATCCGACTCTGAATCGATACGCAGTCGCGCCAACCCCAACGACGACCAGCACCGCCAGAGAATCGAGAACTAGTTGAACGCGCTGTAGCGACACCGGTGACCGGTGGCCGGTGACTCCATAGATGAAAGCCATCCACAACGAATATCCGGGCGGATAAACGATCCGATCCGTGCGCGACGAATCATTGATCCAGAAAACCGGTTCCCGCCGATCGAGAATGGCCTGCGCCGAAGCGTCAAACACCGCATATGAACCCGACTGAAACCAACCCGGGTCGTCAAAATGAGCGCGCAGGAAATTTGCCGTTAGGACACGGATGGAAAAGGCGAGCAAGACGATAAACAATAGCGCGAGGGCGCGCCTCGTGGATGGAAGAGAAAGTCTGTGGAACAGGTGCTCGCTCAAGGTTAGTGAACAAAACTTCGGCGGGCGAATTGTAGCAGGTCACTGCTAGAGCTGGACTAAGACAACACGCTGAAGGCGTTAAATAACTCAGCCCAGGGTAACACCCTGGGTAAAACGCCGTCGTCGAATTCCTACCCTGAAAGGGGTCGTATAGTCACCGGTCGATCAAGTGCTTCAATGATTTGGGAGTTAGTTCTTCGATACGTGACGAAAATTCAGGTGTCAGCATCAGCCCCGCAGGTCACCTGCGAGAGTCGGCCAAGCTGGACTCGTCACCTCATTGCTAAACAAACTAAGATCAAGCATACGAAGCGGCTACGCCGAAGGTGTAAAATAACCCAGCCCAGGGTAACACCCTGGGTTAGAATTGCCTTCTGTTGTTCGTACCCTGACAGGGTTTAATAACATCAACGCGAGGCATCCCATGTCGCAATCTCTCTCGAAAATGTGGACCCACTTAATTTTCTCAACCAAAGAACGCTATCCATTTCTTTCCAACAAGGACGCTCGCATTCAACTTCATGCTTACATGGCATCGATTCTACGAAAGCACGATTGTCCGACATTGCAGGTTGGCGGCGCTGCCGATCATGTTCACGCTCTGTTTGTTCTTTCCAAGAACTCCTCCGTCGCGCAGATTGTCTACGAAGTGAAGCGCGGGTCTTCAAAATGGATCAAAACGCAGGGCGCAGAGTTCAGAAAGTTCTATTGGCAAAGCGGCTATGGAGCTTTCTCGGTAAGCCAATCACACGTTGAGCAAGTCCGTCGCTACATTCAAAGACAAGAGCAGCATCATCGCAAGATCACTTTTCAAAATGAATACCGCGAGTTCTTACGTCGGTATCACGTCGAATACGACGAGCGGTATATTTGGGATTGATGAGCGGTTCTATACAACCCTTTCAGGGTAATGAATTCCGAGACGGCTTCTTACCCAGGGTGTTTACCCTGGACTGAGTTATTTTACGCCTCCGGCGTAGCGGGTTGGCTGTCTTAGCGTTCGAACCTACAAATGACGTCAGCCTTCACTTCCGCGCCGAAACGATCACGTTCCAGCCGACGCTGTGCCGCAGAGATCGAAACATGCCTTCTGGAATAATCCGCCCGAGCAGGTACAGTTCCGCCCGGGTGAGTTGCTCAACCTGCACCCTGGTTTCGCTGAACATTGAAAACAGTTTGCGCGCTTGCCGTCGGCTGTAAACTTTCACCAGCGGGCGCCCGCCGCTTTCATTAAATTCAACGTAGCGACTCATGATCTCTTCAGGCGAATGCCCGCGCAAGAGTTCTCCATGCAGCACCCCGTGACGCAGAATTATTTCTCCCCAGTAAGCGGCTGAACCTCGATGATAGAGCATCACGCGCGCCAACCCGCCGGGGCGCAGAACGCGGTACACTTCGCGCACGGCGCCGGCGGTGTCGGGCGTGTGATGCAGAACGCCGTTGGAATAAACGACGTCAAAACTCTCGTCCGCGAACGGCAGGTTTTCGCCATCGCTGATCGCAAAATCACCGCGCTCGCCGTAAACATCCAGATGTTGCCGCGAGATTTGTATTGAGCGCGGCGTTAAATCGACTCCGGTCACCTGCGCGCCGCCGCGCGCAAACTGCAAAAGGTCCGTGCCCATGCCGCAGCCCACTTCGAGCAAACGCACGCCGGCAAAATCATTGAAGCCCATCACCTCAGGCATCCAGGGCGCGTAGTCCTGGTAGCGATGACGCTCAACCTCGTCAAAAAACTCGCGGCTGCCGAATTCGTGCTCGCGCCCATAGACGGCGCCGCAGGGATCTTCGCCCCACTGTTCGCGGGCACGTTGCTTTTCTTCGGCGAGATTTATGTTTTCGGCTTTCACGTAAGATTAGATACGGAACCGCTCGCGGTAGCGAGTGGGTCGCCATGCGAGCGACTTAGAATCCTCCTGGAACCAGTTTTGACCACACGTTACCCACTTGCTACCGCAAGCGGTTCTGTACCCATGATTCGTATGCATCAAGCACGCGTTGGGCGTTGTGTTTCCAGGTATGATGGGCAATCGCCGCTCGACGGGCAGCCGCACCCAGACGTTCGCGCAGTTCTCGCGAACTACTCAACCACAGAATCGCCTTGGCCAACTGTCGCGCGTCCCCCGGTTCAGTCAGCAGAGCAGTCTCTTCGTCAAGGAGCACCTCACCAATCTGTCCCAGCCGGCTGGCGACTATTCCTTTACCCATAGCCATGTACTCGAACAATTTTGTGGGTGACCCGAAAAACTCGCTGCCGTCTTCCAAGGGCACATGTGGCGACAGCAGGATTTCACAGGCATCCAGAAAAGCCGGCACGCGGTCATGCTCTACGTGGCCGCTGAAGATCACCTGCCGCTCTCTGCCAGCGGCGCGAACGATCGCTTCGACTTCTTCGCGCAAGCGGCCCGCACCAACCAACAGAAAGCGCACTTTGGAATCCGCGGGCAGCAGCGTAATCGCTTCGGCCAGGGCCAGCACACCATGCCAGGGACCGAAAGTCCCGACGAAGCCGGCGAGTGTTTCGTCTTCAGTCACGCCCAACTCGCGACGAATCGCCGGGCCGCCAACATCGGGGCGAAATTTTTCGGTATCGACTCCGTTGGGATTGACGATGATTTTTTCATCGGCAATTCCCACGCGCAGCAGGTTGCGTCGCTCGACTTCCGACACCACGAAGATACGTGCCGCCGCCTGAAGGTTCAAACGCTCGAACCTTTCCAGCAGCGGAATCATGCCGGACATGTCCCAGTGTTTTCCGATCCAGACTTCCGAGCCGTTGTATTCCAGAAACAATGGCACGCCCGTGAGCAGACTGGCTTCCACGCCGGCCCAGGTAAAGCGGCCATAACGTTGGTAGATCAAATCAACCGGCGCACGTTTGATCTCTCGCAGCGCTCCGGCCGAAAAAATCAGATTGTTCCGCAGGTCAAAAGCAGCTCGCGTTGTTCCTACGGGTTCGGGATCAATCAGCACGAGTTTAGTCTCGTCGAGCCCGGCGATGCGATCGTTGCTGATGACCTTAACTTCCGCTCCCAACTCGGTTGCGCCATCGACAAAGCCGTTGATGTGAGTCGCCGCACCGCCAGCCTGAGTGCCGGCGCTGGGCGTGCTGCGCAGATACGCCAGCCGAAGCAAACCTGATTTCCCGGCTGCGGATTCGTTGTGCGTGCGAACTCTGACTGCTGACTCAAGTCGTCTTAAATGAGAATGAGATTTTGCGATTGCCAGGGCGCTTTGGACGAGCTCCGCTGCGATTCGAAAAGGAGCTCTTACAAGAATTTGCGTACGTGCTTCATCTCTCATGACGCCACGCGCGTCAAGCAGGACGAGCCGGCGCACGCCGGCTAGTGCTCCAAAAAGCAGCAACGCATTCTGGCCGCGCTGCCACGCAAGTCGTTCGGTGGCGATTACAAACAGGTCGGGCCGGAGTGCGCGCAAGGTCTTCAGAGGTTTCCAATGAGTAGAACTCTCAACCTCTGCGCGCGGCAGGCTTTCGATTTCGGCTTCTGGAAAAAGCCGGCGCAGGTGCTCACGTGCGCTCGCGGGATCGCCGCTCAGAACCAGCAGGACAGCCTTCATAAGGATCCACCAGTAGTTTTTGGCTCGGCAGATCTCAAAGCGAAATACCATCCGCTGGCCAAAATCAATGGCAAGCGATCGGTGACGCGCGCATTCCAATCGATTAGGCGCGTTGAGCGCGCGAGCACGTGACCCACAATCGGGCCAGTCATAAAGCTGCCCGCGGCTTCGCGGAATGAAACCAACCCGGCGGCAGCAAACAAACTTCGCAAGCGCGAACGCGTAAAAAACTGAATGTGCCCACTCTCTTGATTGTCGGTTGCGGCCAGTACTTCACGTTTCTCTGCCACAGCTTCCACTATGCTTTGCAGGTGAAGCTTGCGAAATATCCACGAGTCAATTTCAAATTCTCCATAACCGTTGGGTACGGTGACGATCAAAATGCCGTTAACGGCCATCAGCCGCGCGCTCGTTCTCAGCAGGTCTACCGGCCGCTCCAGATGCTCGAGCACCTCTGAAAGAATCACCACGTCAAACAACTGCTCAGGGATTAAGTCATCCACGCTCCCACACGCGAAGTCGATATTCGCGCGTTGCCCGGCCAACCGTCTGGCGTGCTCAATCGAGCGCGAGTCCGTATCCATCCCCGTAAGTTGAAAGCCGTCCTTCATCGCCAGCGGCAGGGCGAGCTGCGAGCCATTGCCACATCCTACGTCGAGCACGGTGAGCAAGTGCGGCGCGCGCTCGGGAAAGGCGGCCCCAATCGTCTCGCGCACAAACCGCAAGCGCTTGGCATAGCCCCACAAATCCTCGGTCTGGTCGTCGTTAATTACGCTCATTTCGAAAAGACAACCCGGTGTAACTTTCCCAACAGATCGCGCAACTCGGCTGCGCGCAGCAGGAACATCTCCGCGGGTGTGCGTCCGGACTTCATCCAAAAGTATATCGCCACCAGAAAGAAGATTAACGCATAGCTTACCGTCGACGTGATCGCCGCTCCGCGTGCTCCCAGGGCAGGCACCAGCACGAGATTCAGGCCCAGGTTGAGGACCAGCGTGATGAGCCAGAACATCGGAATCGCTACCGGTAAACCCGTTCCGGTGAAGTGTTGCACCAACACTGACTCGATGCCGACGAGGCAGACACCCGGCAACAGAATCAGCAACTGGATCGTGGCCTCGGAAAAACGCGGACCGTAAATGACCGGCAGCAGGAACGAACCGGCTGCTGCGGCTGCGCACACAATCAACATCACGAACGATACATGTCGCGTGACTTGAATCGCGAACTCACCGCGCGGATCCTGTGCAGTAGCGACGCGGGGGAATAGCAGCATGCCAATCACAGCCGGCAACATCATCAGCAGGAAAGAAACTTGTGACGCGACCGCGTAGACACCTGCTTCGCCCGCGCCGCGAAAGTGGTTGACGATCAGTAAATCGGCGCGAAAGATCGCTACGCTCGCTATGATCGAAGCATAGAACTTCACGCCATAGCCCAACATTTTTTTCAGCAACGCCATATCCGGCCGGCAGGCGCGCCGCTCTTTTTGGCGCACCCACAATCGCCCGACGGCCCAAACCATTGCCAGGCCGATCACAACCGCCGCTGCGGTATTGAATACGACCAGCGTTGTCAGGTTGGCCCGCAGTACGACGAGCACGACAACCGCATTGGCGAAGGCGAGCGCGGGCGCGAGAGAATCGAGCAAATTTAGCTGCCGGATTCGATCCATCGCCAGCAGCGCATTCAGTCCCAGCAGGATCAGGAGCTGAAACGGAATTGAGATCGCGATGATTGCCACGAGCCGTGCGGGCACGTCGCCAAATAACGCGGGCATCGTTTCAGCCAGCCCTCCCACAGCCATCGCCAGCCCGGCGCCGGCGATGAAGGCGAAAGCAACGGCATTGGCCCACACGGGCCCCAGACTCCTGCGATCCTTCGCGATGAAATAAGTGTTGGCTGAAGGAAGTCCCGCGCTGCCGATCTGTAACGCAAGCATTACGGTCGTATTCAGCACCGCGAGAGTGCCCAGCCCTACAGGCCCTGACCAGCGCGCGACGACGACACTCGATCCAACCATCCCCACCAGCATGACCAGTCGCGTTCCGAAAGTCAGCGCGACCCCCGAGATGAAGCTGCCGTAGGCTTCCGGTTCAATTGGCGTAACGGCCACGGCATTGGGTTCCGTCGGGACTCCGATGATTGCCTGATCGCTCATATCTTATTTTTGTGGCACGCGCATCTTGCGCGTGATTCACGGGCAGCACGCCCGTGGCACTCCTAATTTGTCCGCGCAATCCAATGGTCGTACCACAGACTCAAATTAAGCAGGCACCAAAGGTTCGCGCTCCAATCGCGCACCTCGCGGCGATGTTCGTCGGCGATTCGCTGCACAAATGAGTAGTCAAAAAAATTCCGCTCGCGCATCGGCGAGTTCATCAGTTGCTGAACCAGGCCGTCGCCTCCGGGCCCGCGAAACCACTCGCGGGTCGGCGCGCCAAAGCCGCGCTTTGGCTTATAGAGCACATCCGCCGGCAGCACTGTCTCCAGGGCGCGCTTCAGAATGTGTTTTCCGGTCGTGCCTTTGACTTTCAGATTGCGCGGCAGACCCATCGCGTATTCGATCAGATGATGATCGAGAAACGGGACCCGCGCTTCGACCGACGTAGCCATAGTGATCTTGTCCACGCGCATCAGCAGCAACTCAGGCAAACGCAGTTTCAGTTCCAGGTAGGTCATGCGCGCGGCGTAATCCGAACCGGGCCGGGCTGCGCCAATTATGTCCTGGTACTCGCGCACGACATCATAAGTTGACAGCCCGTTGTAACGCGCGCGCATTTCCTTCGAGAGCACGCTCGGCTTCATCGTTTCGTCAAACACAACTGCGCCACCCCAGAACAAAGCCTCGTTGGCTCCCAACCTTCGCACCAGTTCGCTGGCCATGCGTTTCTTCAGGACTTTCTTAACCAACGGCTTGGCTAAGACTGCGGCCGCATGCCGCGCCGAAAGCGGGAACCGCTCGGCATGTCTCCAGAACCTTTCCTCGATCTGCAAATATGTCCGAAACCAATCATAGCCGCCAAAGATTTCATCGGAACCCTCGCCGACCTGCACCACGATCGTGCCCGTGTCGCGCGCGAGTTTCGAAACATAGTAAAGCGGCACGCACACCGGATCGGCTATGGGTTCGTCCTGATGAAATATTAGTTCGGGCAGAAACTTCATCATCTCTGCGCGGCCGATCATTACTTCATGATGATCTGTGCCGAACCGCTTTGAGATCGCCCGGGCCGAATCGAGCTCGTTGAGTTCTTCGGTATCATGAAACCCAACGGTGAAAGTCCTGACCGGCTGAGTCATCAACTCAGACATCAAGGCGACATTCGCCGACGAATCGACTCCCCCTGAAAGAAACACGCCAAACGGCACATCGGCCATCATTCGTTTCTTGATCGAAGCGCGCAGCAACTCGAGAATATTTTTCTGATGCTCCGCTTCAGGTCGAACGATGGGCGACTCGGGAGGCAGCGCGTCCCAATACTGTGTCATGCGCGCTGTCCCATCACGATTAACGACCAGCATGTGGCCCGCGGGAAGTTTCTGCACATCGCGAAAGAGAGTTTGCGGCGCCGGCGTAGTTACGAAAGTGAGATAGTGATAGAGGGCTTCTTCGTTAACGTCCGGCGTCAGTGAAGGATGTTCGAGAATGGCTTTGATCTCGGAAGCAAAAATGAAGCGGCCGTTCTGCTGGTGAAAGTAGAGCGGCTTGACGCCCGCGCGATCTCGCGCCAGCACGAGCTGTTCACGACCGGAGTCCCACAAAGCAATCGCATAATCGCCCTCGATGTCATGAACGAAATCCAGTCCTCGCTCTTCATAAAGATGCAAGATGGTTTCCGAATCAGTCCGGGAAGCGTAGACGTGGCCGCGCTGTTCCAGGCCTGCGCGTAGTTCAGCGTGGTTGTAAATCTCTCCGTTGAAAACCAGCCAGACACGATCAGTGCAACCGCGCATCGGCTGGTGTCCGGCGGCCGACAAATCGATGATCGAAAGCCGGCGAAATCCAAAACCCCCGCGGCCTTCGTCAAAGATTAATTCGCCGGCATCGTCCGGCCCACGGTGCGTCATCACGTCGCGCATCCGCTCAATCAAAGCGGGCTCGACATTTCCGCGCGACGCGCCATATTCCCAGACTCCGCAGATACCGCACATGCTTAGATTTCAAATCTCAAATTTCAAATTCAGGTGGCACAGACTTCAGTCTGTGATTGATCCTCGCCTGGAACTCACAGACTGAAGTCTGTGCCACTCAATCGCAGGCGTTCGCTCGCATCTTCACCAGCACAAACCGGGATCAATATGAATTGCGCTGTCACGGGCATCGCGGCCCGCACGTTCCAGCAGACCGACACTGACTGCTCTTTCGCCCCATAATCCCGTGAAGAAAAGCGCGACTCCAGGACCGGCTCGGCAGACGGCCCGTTCGGTTTTATCAACAGACGCGCAAAGGTCATCTTATCGCACACTTCGATCGTTCCGTCAGGTCTGACGCTGATCTCGAGTCCGGGCGCGAAGTGAAAACGAAAAGCAAGGTCGTGCGTTCCTGCGCCGCTCAGAGTGTCCTCCACCCCCCAGAAACGCTTCTGCTTATCAAGCTGAACGGTTCGACGGTGCGTGACCGGCTGCGGCAGGCGCCGGTAACCAGCATGCTCCGCGATCACCACATCAGCTTCTGAGTTACTCTGCCAACTGATCACCTGAGGATGCGCTTCATCGCCGATCACAAACGGCACGCGCTCGTCAGTAGTGTTCTGCTCAACCTCATCAACTTCGACGGTGGAGTGATAAGCAGTCGAGCGGAATCGTTGCCGTTCGCGCAGGTCGGCCGTGTAGACGTACGCCCCGGGATCAACGATGAAGGCCGATCCGCACGCGGCAACCTCGATGCTCAGTGCGTCGTTGTGCCCGTGAGAGCCGCGGCCGTTAACGCCGACGCCACTCGCGTTGAAAAGCAAATAGAGATCGTCCTGGCGCAGAATGTAAGTACCGGCATCGGGAAAAGCTTGCGACGAAACAGGCTCACCCGCAGGCAGCGCTTTGTAATCAGTCAGGCCCTGTGCTCCTAAAGTCCAGAGCAGCTCTTCCGGCGGACCTGTATCTTCAATCTTGAAATGCGGCTCGTGAAAGACGGTCGCACCCAGCGCCAGCACGTATTCGTGATCGTCGCCCGCACGGTGCACCAGCGGAAATGCCTGCCCGCTGTCTGAATCGCCAAGCAACGGCGCGCGCCCGTCCGGCCGCAGGTAGGCGCGCACGTATTCGATCATCCCGTGCAGCTTGTCCCAGTATCTCTGTTCAATATCGATCGCATTGATGTGACAAAGGACGAACGAGTAAAGCCACAACTCGAGCTTCAAACGATGATAGCCGGTGGACGATTCATAATCCGCTCCGTCCGCGAGGAGTTGCTTGTCCATCTCGGCAAGTAATTCCTGCAAGCCAAACTCGCGCCACTCGCGCGCCGCTTCCAACTCAGGCACCAGGATTCCCAGCCACAACAGGCCCGTCACATCGGCCAGATAATGATTGCTGGTCGCGATGTGTGAATATTCCAAATTACGCCGGATGTGTGCGCCATGCTGATCAAACATCCTGAGCAGGTCAGCCAGCTCAACTTCATTCATTTGCGGCGCGCGCAGAAACAACTCAAACGCGCCCAGCAGGTTCATCGCGCGCAACGCAACTTCCATCGCGCAATTCCAATTAACGCCGCGGCCGACCGGATTCTGCTCGCGCCAGGTGGCGAGCTGTCGAAAAAACTCAGTGCTGAATCTTTGATTATCAGTGACCGCATAGGCGCGGCCGAGGGTGATGAGCTGCGCCATCCGGTTCAACTCCCAGACCACGCGCGCGTCCGAACCGTCGTCTCTGATCAGGTTGATTTCCGCGTGATGCGAGAGCGGCCAGTCGTAACCAGAGAGTGGATCGAGGTTCCAATCAATTTCGCCCGCGCCGAAACATTTTTCCCCGAAGCCCAGCAGCGCCCAGCAATGTTCGTTGGCGATCCGTTTCGCCTGGTTGACCAGCTCCGTCGTCTCGTCAGGAAACAGGGTCTGCTGCAAGGCCGCTGTCTGCTGTGCTCCAGCCGCGAAGCCGGGAAAGAATTCCGGCGACTGGCGCGAACGAAAATGCGCCAGTAAGTCCTCCGCGGACAGGTGAGCAAGTTCTTCTCGCAGTCGCGCCGGCTGCCGATAGATCACGGAAAGGCTGGCGCGCTCGCGACGCCGGACGAGCGCAGCACGAACGCGCCGCAGTGTTTCGAGCGCAGCCGTGCGCACACTAACCTCACCGCGAAGCAGGCGCTTAATTTTTGCGATTGTGATCATAAGAGGTCAGAACCGGGAGCGGTAGCGACCGGGTCTCAATGCTCCAAGCCACTCGGGATCGAGGAAGCGGCCCGGTCGCTACCAGCTCTCGGTACTGACCTCACTTCGCTCAATCAACGGATCAAGCGAACGCGTTCAGAGTACCGACTTTAGTCGGGTTCTAATATAAGAAAAAGCCCAACTAAAGTTGATACTCTAAACGGCGTTCGCCTCAGTCTCGACCAACGCATCGAGGATTCGATCCGCCGTGTGGCCGTCCCAAAGCGGCGGCACCCGCCGTGCGGATGTGCCTGGCGCATGATCGAGCGCGCCCAGTGCCGCTTTGATGATGTTCGCCGGATTGGTGCCGGCGACAGTGTTCGTGCCCATCTCAACCGTAATCGGCCGTTCGGTATTTTCCCGCAGGGTCACGCAGGGAATTCCCAGCACAGTTGTCTCTTCCTGAATGCCGCCGGAATCAGTCAAGACCAAACGCGCGCCGCTGAGAAGTTGTAAAAAATCCAGATAGCCAACCGGATCGATTACCAACAGCTTCTTGATCTTCTCAACCCTTTCGGTCAAGCCAAGCTCCTCGATCATCTTGCGTGTGCGCGGATGAGCGGGAAAAATAATCGGCAGACGTTGCGAGATTTCTTCCAGGGCGTCGATGACTCGCACGAACACAGCCGTGTCATCGACATTCGACGGACGATGCAAGGTCAGCACTGCATACTCTTTGCCGGCCAGACCCAGGTCCGCACGCGCGCTCGATTGTCTGGCGCGATCAAGCTGCATCAGCAACGAATCGATCATCACGTTGCCGACAAATCTGATCCTCTGTTCGGGTATTCCTTCGGCGCGAAGATTCGCGTCGCCATCAGGTGATGGAGTTAAAAGCAGGTCGGCAATTTGATCTGTCAGCAGACGATTAATCTCTTCAGGCATTGTTCGATCGCGGCTGCGCAGGCCCGCCTCGACGTGCGCGACTTTAATGCCGAGCTTTACGCACACCAGGGCACACGCGAGCGTCGAGTTTACATCGCCGACTACAACGACCCAGTCAGGTCTCTGGTTAACGACGACGGGCTCGAATGACTTCATGATCGACGCGGTTTGCTGCGCGTGACTGCTTGACCCGACGCCGAGATAGACATCGGGCTCCGGCATTTCCAGATCACGGAAGAACGCATCCGACATTGCTTCGTCGTAATGTTGTCCGGTGTGAACCAGGATTGGTTGGAACTCCGTGTCGCGACGCTTCATTGCCGCGACGATGGGCGCCACTTTCATGAAGTTGGGCCGCGCGCCCGCTACGATGATGACCTTGAGCATTAAGGGTTTGAGCGAAGTTTCGGCTTGCCGTAGGCTCAACTCCTGGAGACATCAACTGGCGCTGAGCAATGCGGCTCTGCCGTCGGATGTGCGGAAAGGCTATGCCTTTCCGGCGGATGCCAGTATGGGGAGGCTGCGCCTCCGCATGGACTAGGGAGGCGTAGCCTCCCAAAATAATTAATCAGCTCATCGGTAAGCCGGAGGCTTACCGCACTGTGCTGCGGCAAAGCCGCAATTCTTAATCGAATCGCTGTCCCACCCGCTCACGCAGGTGGTACTGACCTCATATCCCAACATCACACTTCAACCGGCAAGCCGGTCCGCAGCGACTCCAGCACCCGAAACGTTGCGCGCGTCGTCGTCGCCAGATCGTTCAGAGCAATCGGCGACGGCCCCCCATCGCGGACCATTGCACAGACGGCGCGCACTTCTTCTTTCTGGCCCTTGTCCTGTGCGCGCAGTTTGGTTTTTGTTTCGCGGCCGTTAGCCCAGGCGCCGGCTATGCGGAAGTCATCGATCACGAACGACTTTCCGCTGCCGAAGATTTCAATCCGCTCTTTGGGCAGCGCGCCGTCGCCTTCGGCCAGGTACGCTATCGATGCATTCGATCCATCGGCCAGACGCAGAGTGATGAAGACTGAGTCGTCGTCGATGATTTCGTGGTTGCTGCTCGAGATGGCTTCGGCGTAAACACGCGTGACCAGCGAGCCTGTCAGAAAGTGGATCAAGTCGATGAAGTGACAGACCTCGCCGATGATCCTGCCGCCTCCGATCCTCGGATCATGAACCCAATGAGCGCGCGGAACTCTTCCTCCGTTGACGCGATAGTTGATCGACAGTGGCGACGCTCGATCGGCAAAGTGCTCCCTCGCCGCGCGCGCGCTGGGTGAAAAGCGCCGGTTAAAGCCAACCATCAAGTGACCCTCGGACTGTCCGGCCGCAGCCAGAACGCCTTGCAACTCTTCATCATTCAAAGCGAGCGGCTTCTCGACAAACACGTGACGCCCGCGTTCCAGGCTTTTTTGTGCCAGCTTTGCATGCGTGTCGTGCCGCGTGGCAATGACGATCAAATTTGCCTGATCGTCATCGATTACTTCTTCAGCGGTCGAAACGCAGAGGCGGAATCCGTGCTGCTCGCCTACGGCGCGCGCCGTCACGCCTGAGGCGGTGGCGATCGACTGAAACTCTGCGCCGGCCGCTTTGAAGTTCGGCAGCAGCATCGCCTTCGCATAACCTCCGGCGCCGATCAAACCAACGCGGACCGCACCAGCCGGATCAGATTTTTTTGTCGCGAGGGGAATGCGGGTGTCTAGCTCGCGCCCAGTGTCGTACTGAAGCACAACGCCGAGATAGGGTTCGTTGCTGGTGATCAGCTCATAAGCACTTTCGCTTTCCGCGACCTTGAATCGATGAGTAATCAAGGGCTCGACCTTGACACGGCCTTCCGAGACCAGGTCGAGAAAGGCTTCGATGTTGCGGCCCTCGGTCCAACGCACGTAACCGAACGGATAATCGTGGCCTCGCTCTTCATATTCCGGATCGTAGCGGCCGGGGCCATACGACATTGAGATCCGAAAAGTGAGTTCGCGATCGTAGTAAGGCTTGCGCGGAATATGAAGTCCGACTGCGCCTACGACAACCACACGACCTTTAGATCGCGAGATTTCGCCCGCCAGCTCAACCGGCTGGTCCGATGAGCTCGACGCGGTAATCAACACGGCATCAGCTCCACGCCCACGCGACCATTCCATCACGCGCAGCTTCGCATCGCTATCCGGAGCGCAGCCCTGGTCTGCACCGATTTGCCGCGCTAAACGAATTTTGTTTTCGTCAAGATCGATTCCGAAGACGCGGCAACCATTCGCCTTCAATAACTGCACCGCGAGTTGCCCGATCAACCCAAGACCCATCACCACGATTGACTCGCCCAAGGTCGGTTCGGTCAAACGCACGCCTTGCAGAGCGATCGCTCCCAAAGTACTAAACGAGGCTTCGTCAAAACTGACGGGGGCCGGCAGAGGGACGCACAAATTTTTCGGAACGGCCAGGACTTCCGCATGCGACGCATAGCCGACGCCGGCGCACGCCACTCGATCGCCCTGGTGAAATTCGGTGACGCCTGCGCCCGTTTCGATCACCGTGCCGGCCGCGCTGTAACCCAAAGCCAGGAGTGATCCCAGCTTGGAACGGACAGCGTCGATCGTGTTCAGAACGCCATCGGTCCTCGCTTTTTGAATCACCTGTTTGACCAGGGCAGGCTGGTCCAAAGCCCGTCCCATCAGGCTCTTCTGTCCCGCTTCCACAGTCATGCGTTCGGTCCCAGCGCTGATCAGCGACGCGGCCGTGCGCACCAGTACGAACCCTGGCCGGACGACCGGCGCCGGAACATCGGTCACCGATACCGCACCGGTCTTGAGGTTCTGAAGAATTTGCTTCACGGTATTCATTCCTGGAGTGAGTTGGCGAGCGAACCGGCGACAGCGCTGTGGATTCTTTATCCGTCGCCGCTTCACCCTGCCAGCGCACTCCAAAGGCTCAGACTATCCTCGATTTCGGTTTGCGTAGTCAATCACATGCCGGGTCGCTGGTGCTGGTTTTACCCGGCAACCCGCAAGCGTACGCGATGTTTAATCCATGAATTAGATTGACAATACCGTATGTCTTTTGTTAGTTATGCATCGCTATTGGCGGTCTAAACCCGGAAAAAAGAGCTTAATTTCAGTTACTCGCTTAAGAAGAATACCGTCGCGTTCACTGCCGTGTTTTACATCCGAAGCGCGCAGAGATTGCTTCCGGACCGGCCTCATCGTTTGGGAAAATTCGTAGTGCGAAATCAAGAAAAGTAGGAGACTAAATCATGTCGCAAAATTGGACTCCGCCATCCGCAGGCGGTGCGTCGGCAACTGTACCGAACTACATGGTGCAGGCCATCATCTCAATATTCTGTTGCTGGCCGCTGGCGATTCCGGCGATTATTTTTGCCACTCAGGTAAATAGCAAACTGGCCGCAGGCGATACCGCCGGAGCTGAAGATGCATCGAAGAAGGCCAAGATGTTCAGCTATATTGCATTTGGCTTGGGCGCTCTTTGGATAGTTTTTGTGATTATCTACGTCGTGTTCGTTATCGGCATCGCGGCGCTTACGGCCGGGTCCCGTTAAGCAGACTAGTTCGCGCGAACGAACAACCCAGTCGCTCATCTCTGTGCTTCCGTTAAAGGGTGCGTGCTGTTTGGTCATGTCTTCAAACAGCACGCATCATATTTCACGGTTGAGAAGGACTGATTAAGCATGCCTGTTTTCTGCACTAAGTGCGGCGCGCAGAATGATGACTACGCACAGATCTGTTCGCATTGCCAGGCGCCGCTGCCGGTGATCGGCGGGCAACCGACGGCCTACCAAACGCCGCCGGACTACCAGCAACCCTTTCCCTCCAGTTATCAACCGATTCAGCCGCCGCCGGCTTATGACCAAATGCAGTATCAGGACTGGCAGAAGGCTGGTGCTGATAAGAAGATCGTCGCTGGCATCCTGGGAATCGTTATTGGTGGTTTGGGAATTCACAAATTCATTCTCGGATATCAAAAAGAAGGGCTGACCATGCTGCTCATCTCCGTGCTGAGCTGCTTTACCCTGGCCGGAGTGATGCACGTGATCGGAATTGTGGAAGGCATAATGTACCTCACCAAATCGGACGAAGAGTTTGTGAGAACCTACATCCAGGGTCGAAAAGGTTGGTTCTGAAATTGTGACCCTTTGAGCTCCGAAACAATCGGGCTCCGGAGTAAACTATTCCGCAGCGGCTCACCTTTGCGAGCCGGCTGCGGATTTCAGATCAGGCGACCTGATGCGCGATGCCCAGTGTGCGATGAGGTCGCTTACGGTATAATGCTAGTGGTTTCGGTGGAGTTTCTTCAATGCAACAAACAGCGCTCAAGTACGATACCGAAGTGAAAGACGGGGGACGGCTGGAACTTGACGTGCCGTTAGCTCCGGGCGCCCATGTGACCGTCTTTGTAATCGAATCGCCTAACGGCGTTGCACAGGACTTGCTTTTGGCCAGCCAGAGTAGCCTTGAGTTCTGGAACAATCCTCTGGACGATGAAGACTGGAACGATGCCTAAACAAGGCGATATTCTTCTCATTCCCATTCCTTTTACTGACCTCTCTTCGCAAAAGCGCCGGCCGGTCATCGTGATCTCAAATGATCAATACAACCGGAAGACCAGCGATGTAATTGTAGTAGCAATGACTTCGAACCCGCAGGTTACGGATTACACTTTGTCGATCACTTCATCTGACCTGATTGAAGGAACGCTGAATCGACCAGGTAAGATTCGAGTTGACAAGATCTACACCTTATCTCAAACCATCGTCGCCAGAACTTTCGGCCAGGTAGACGACCGGACATTCAATCGGATACGCCGTAGATTGGTAAACCTGGTATCCTCGGCGGCAAGGTCGAGAACCAAGCGCTATAAGGCTGGCTCTGCGTAATCGCATCAAAGTAGTAATCGCCAACACAGCCGGCTTAACCCAAGCTGCGGATTTCAGATCATGACGGGCTTTCATTTTATTCCGGTAAGTATCGATCGCACTCGCCAGTTAGCCATCGCGTCGTTCGTTTGGCTGGGCTTAGCTGCGATCGGTGTCTTCCTCTTTTTTTTCAATCCTGCCAGTCCGGCAAATCAATTCTTTCCCAAGTGCCCGTTCCGTCTGGTGACTGGCTTGCAGTGTCCCGGCTGCGGATCTACTCGTGCTTGTTATCAACTGCTGCACCTGCATCCAGTTGCCGCCTTCAAGCTCAATCCGCTTTTCGTGCTGACGTTGCCGTTCATCATTTACGGTTTTCTCGGATTCACGCGCAGCGCCCTAACCGGACGATCACAGCGCCGTGTTTTCATTCCTTCGTTTTACCTTTGGTGCTGGCTGGTTTTGATTGTGGTCTTTTGGATCTTTCGCAATACGCCGTGGTATCCCTTCGCTTCGTGAGAACCTTACAGAACCGCATCAAGCGGTAGCGGCCGGACGCCGGCATTCCTCTCTGGGACTCAGTTGAGTTTATGATCCGGTCGCTAAAGCTCCCGGTTCTGTCTCGTCGACTTGTCCGGGCTGGTGGAGCGAATCGAAACCAATCCCGACGATCCCGGCGTCTTTTCTCTCATCCGGCGCAGCAGCACGGATGTCACTACTCCCGCGATTATTGCCGCCAACACTCCACCGAAAAGCAGCTTGCCCAGATCGTTGAACCCACAGTCATCGCAATCTGAAGCCACAATGACGGCGTAGAGTGCGTCCTGCATGCTGGCGAAGAGGAAGGCGCCGATCGGAGAAGAAAGAATCATTTCGAAGAGTTCGAACATTATAAGACCTCCCGCGTCAGGCGTTGGAACTGGTGCTTTAGACACCGCCGAATTACCTTTGTTCCTTTGCTGCAATCGCGGAAAACCCTTCGTTACGCCGGTCGCCGTGGCTCTTCGGTTTACGATTTATGGTTGACGACTTACTATCTTTCCATGAACTCTGATCCCGCAATCCGCATCGCAATGCTGCCGCGCGATACCAATTCGCAGGGCACGATTTTTGGCGGCGTCATTCTCAGCTACATCGACATGGCCGGCGCGATCGAAGCACACCGCCACACAGGCATGGATCGCTTTGTGACCGTGGCCATGCACGAGGTGATTTTCCACGCTCCGGTATTCGTCGGCGACCTGGTCAGCTTTTATGCCGAGACGCTGAAGATCGGCACCACTTCGATTACCGTGCGCGTGGTGGTTGAGGCAGAACGTTACGGCGGCCCCAGCGAACGCGTGCAGGTTACTCAAGCCGAAGTGATTTATGTGGCGGTGGATCGGGAACAGAAGAAAACGAAGATTCTGGTGAAGTGAAGATTGCCCCGCGGTAACCTACTACTCGACACCGTTTTGCGCGAGCTCACTTCGCAGTTGGATCGGATCGTGGAAATGAATCGTACCCAATCCAAGGTTGCGGGGGCATTCCAGATTGACCTCACGATCGTCGATGAACAGACACTGGCTGGGTGAGCGCTGCGTAATATTCAAGGCGGCGCGGTAGATGGCCTCGTCCGGTTTCCGCAAACCCAAATAGCATGAACTGAAGAAAACAGAAAAGTACTTGCGCAGGTCGAAACGCTCTATACGATAAGTATTCAACTCCATGATCTCGTTATTGAGTGTTGCGAGGAGGTACTTCTCTCGTGCCGCGAGCAGTTGGGCAATCTCAAGGGATTCGGGCTTTGGCTGGGACTGCGCAAACATGAAGTCGCGGAATTCATCGCGACTGAATGAGCGCGGGCGGTAGAAGATCACCAGATCGAGATATCGTTCCAGTGACAGATGATTCGTTTCGAAAGGGTGGGCGACTTTCTCGTGACGATCGCTAAAATCATCCCAGTCGAGATTGAACTGTGCGGCCGCTGATCGTCTTGACTCATGACCCCAACCATCGGTGAGCAGAACTCCACCCAGGTCGAAAAAGATGGTGGTAATCTCAGACATCTACCAACGATGATAAGCCGGATGGCCAGGCTTCACAGCCACGAAGGTTCCCCGGCACGTCGCGCATACCTTGCCGTGCGCAATCAACTCGCCTTCGACAATCGCTCGGTCATCGGTTGACTCAACCACGCGGGCGCGTAGTTCGACCGGTTCATCGGTCGGCGTCGGACGCAGCAACTTGATTGCATAGTCCGCCGTCACCGTGCACGGTGGATGATCCGATCCGGCCTGCTTCATCAAGTGATACGACCCCGTCCAGTTGCAGTGACAATCGAGCAGAGTGCCGATAATCCCGCCGCTCAACATTCCCGGAAAGGCCTCCTGGTAAGTTTCCGGCTGGAACGTCGCCACGACCTCGTCGCCGGCGGGAAAGCTGCGGATGTGTAGTCCTTTTGGATTTGCCGGACCACAACCAAAGCAGGCGTTGTTCGGCGCGTAAGTTTCCTGGATGCTCTTGTCAGTCATGAAGTTTAGAGTTCAAGCGGCCTTGCCCGAAAAGTGTTTTATGAGTCCGCATTAGCGGACGATTGAAAATAGCCCAGCAGTTCACTGCTGGGAAAAAGAGGTGAAAGGTGTTCAGTCCGTAAAGCGGAC
>Ga0070698_100000968_pt1 | contig 31507 bp, 19 predicted proteins | sample KBSK1502metaG_FD_65477 | JGI IMG/M metagenome (GOLD analysis project Ga0070698, IMG submission 65477) | Corn, switchgrass and miscanthus rhizosphere microbial communities from Kellogg Biological Station, Michigan, USA - KBS K1-50-2 metaG | ecosystem: Host-associated > Plants > Roots >...
GAGATATCCCGGCGCGGCGTAGACCGCGTTGGACCCGGGGGCGCCGCCGAAATCCAACACACGCTGCTTCTCCTTCGAATCGAGCGAACCGACGAAGATACGGCCGCCCCCTTCTCCGCCGCCGAGGACCAGGAAGAGAAAATGTCTTCCGTCCGGTAGAAACCAGGGCCACCGATGGCTCCCCTCCTTGCCTTCGAATTGCGTCACGGGAGTGGCCGAGCCGCCGGACGCCGACACCCGATGAATCGGGGCCCGGTTCCGCGGCGCAAAGATGATCACCCCGTCCGGACTCCAGGACCCACCTCGACCGATGGGCGCATCGCAGATTGTCTGAGAAGGACCACCCGAGGCCTCGATCTTCTTGAGCTTGCCCTTCGCGAAGAAACCGAGGAAGCGGCTGTCTGGGGACCAGAAGGGATAGGAGGCTCCTTCCGTGTCCGGAAGCGGGCGCGCCGTCAGAGAGTCGATCGGTCTCACCCAAAGAGTGGCCTTTCGGTCCGTGGACGTGGCGACGAACGCGAGCTCTCGGCCGTCGGGCGAGAGGGCGATGGACGGCCCAAACGACCAGGATTCCGGCGGGAGAACCGACGCGCGCACCAGACGGGAAGCGAGGCGAGCGCCCTGCCCGAAGTAGATCGCCGCTCCGATTCCCGCCAGTGCCGCGAGGAAGGCGAATGCTGCCAGGCTCAATGCGAAGCGCTCCCGGCGGGTCCGTCGCGCAATCGCGGCCGGCGGCAAGCCGATCGGAGAGTCCCCTTGTGCGATCCATTTCAGTTCGCTAGCGACATCGTGGGCGGACTGCCAGCGCTCGTCGGGGTCCTTGGCGAGGCAGGTCTTGACGACTCGATCCAGAGCCGGAGGGCTCATCGGCTGAACAGAAGAGATCGGCTGAGGATCCAAGGACATGATGGATGAAATCAGCGAAGCCTGGCTCTTGCCGGTAAACGCCTTCCTCCCGCTCGCCATCTCGTAGAGCACAGCGCCAAACGCGAAGATGTCCGTCCTCGCGTCGGCTTCGCTCCCCTCCAGCTGCTCGGGCGCCATGTACTGAAACGTCCCGAGGATCGTTCCCTCTTGAGTCAGCGGAGTGCTGCCGGCCATCGTGGGCAAAGCGGTCACGCTCGATTGAGCAGACATGGGCGCCATCGCCTTCGCCAGACCGAAGTCGAGCAGCTTGACGCCCGACTTCGTCAGCATTACGTTGCCCGGTTTCAGGTCCCGGTGAACGATTCCCTGCCGGTGCGCGCGGTCCAGCGCGTCGGCAATCTCGATTCCGTACCGAAGCGTCTGCTCGAGGGCCAGCGGGGCCTTCGCCAGACGATCGGCGAGCGTCTCCCCTTCCAGGTACTCCATGACGAGATACTCGACGCCGTCCTGATTGCCGACGTCGTAGAGGGCACAGATGTGCGGGTGGGACAATGCCGATATTGTTTTCGCTTCCCGCTCGAATCGTTGGCGGACCTCTGGCGAAGAAGAGAGATGGGACGGCAGGACCTTGATCGCGACTATCCTCTCCAGCCGCGTGTCCCGCGCCTTGTACACCTCGCCCATGCCGCCGGCCCCGAGGGGGGAAAGGATCTCGTACGGTCCGAGACGAGCGCCGGAGCCGAAGGTCATGCCGCTACCTGTCCAACAGGCCGGCGGCCCAGTTGGTCACGAGGAAGACCGGCGCGGACCTTTCACCGTGAATCGGCGCCGCGACGAGGAACCTCTTCATGCTGGCCGAATACTCCGTTCCCCCTCCCGTGACAGGAATTCCGGCGACAGGCACCTCGCCGAGGATCGCCCGGGGCACGCCGATCTCGAGGGCCTGCCCGCGGGGCGCGAGCGTCACGGCGTACCGCTTCTCACCCGATGGGTACGTGAGCTCATTGTTACTCAGCCAAGCGAAGTTGCTCAGCCCACCGAAAGGCGTCATTCCTCCAGAGGAGATCTGCCATTTGCCGCCGGAACCTGGATAAGGCACGACGTAGAGGTCCGTCTTCCCGGATTCGTCCGACACGTAGGCGAACCATTTGCCGTCGGGAGAGAACCTTCCGCCAAACTCGTTTGCGCTGCTCGCGAGGAAGGGGCGCACCTTGCGATCTCCGACGGAGAGAAGCCAGATGTCGAAGCTCTTCGTCTGACTCGACTGGGTCCTGAAGGCAAGAGTCTGCGCATCCGGGGACCAGCTGACGGGAGCGACAGGATCCCCGCTCGAGAACAGCTCCTGCTCCTCACCGGTCCCGCTCGCGTCCTTGAGGACGAGCCGCCAGGAGCGGGCACCGACACGCGCCGACACCGCATAGGCGACTTGCCGGCCATCGGGCGACCAGACGGGAGAGATCTTGTTCCCGATGCCGAAGGTGAACCGCGTGCGCACGCCGCGCTCCGCGTCGATCATCCAAAGATCGGTGCCCCCATCCGATCCTTGAATCATGGCGACGATCCGCGCACCGTCCGGCGAGATCTTGAAGTTTCCGAACGGCGCCGCCTCGCCGATCGTCCCGATCCTCTTGCCGTCCCAGTCGAGCCAGGTGAGTTGACGGTCCTCGCCACGGCCGGACTGGTACACGAGGAGTCGGGTCCCCGCAAGAGAGAATCCGCCGGTGGCGCGAGCCGCGTTGAACTGCACGTCCTCGGCGATTGGCGTCGCCTCACCGATGGTCCGCAGACCCCCCGCGTCGAAGCGCTGAACCATCAGGTTCCTCTCCCGGACGAAGGCGAGGTAGCCCGGCTCGACGTAGTGCGCCTCGCCCTCGTTGTGCAACAGAAAGGATGCCTTTCGGGTCTGGAGATCGAAGACGTAGATGCCGCGCTCTTTCGGTGCGGTCGAAAAGAACAATAGATGCCGTCCGTCGGGGAGAAAGTGCGGCAGGCGATGGCTGACGCCGGCGCCCGGGTCCGGTTCGAGGGGAGTCGAAGATCCTCCACCGGCGGCGACGCGAGCGAGCCCGCCATAGGCCTCCGGTGTAAAGACGACGGTGCCGTCGGAACTCCAGTCCGCGCCGCGCCCGTCTGGCGCCTCGCAGATCGTCTGAACGGCGCCGCCGGCGGCCTCGGTCTTCTTCAGCTTTCGGTCCGCGAAGAAGCCGATGAACCGGCCGTCGGGAGACCAGAAGGGAAAGGTCGCTCCGTCGGTGCCGGCGAGCGGCTGCGCCGACAAGCTGTCGAGCGCACGCACCCAGATCCTTTGCTTGCCGTCCGCTCCGAGGGCTGCCATCGCCAGTCGCCGGCCGTCCGGCGAGAGCGCGAGGCACACATTGATCGAGTCGAGTCGGGTGTCCGGAGGAAGGTCGAGCGTCGAGCGCAGGATTCGGGGCCGTTCGGGTGCGCGCCGAATATAGCCGACGCCCAGCAGAAGCGCGGCGGCGAAGAAGACCGCCGCGAGCCCCCAAGCCCTCTTCTCCCAGCTTTTGCGGCGGTCGGCGACGGGGGCTGAGATTCCGGTGATCGAGCCTCCCTCGGAGACCCACTTCAACTCTCCCGCCACGTCGTGAGCCGATTGCCAACGTTCGTCTGGATCCTTGGCGAGGCAGGTCTTGACCACTCGATCGAGCGCCGGAGGGCTTGTCGGCTGCAGCGAAGAGATCGGTGACGGCTCGTCCTTCAAGATGGCGCCGATCAACGAGGCTTGGCTCTTACCGCTGAACGCCTTCCTCCCCGTCGCCATCTCATAAAGCACGGCGCCGAGCGCGAAAATGTCCGTCCGAGCGTCGGCCTCGCTTCCCTCGAGCTGCTCCGGCGCCATGTACTGAAACGTCCCGAGGATCGTTCCCTCCCGAGTCAGAGGAGTGCTCACTGCGGCCGTCGGCAGCGCGGTCAGGGACGATTGAGAGGTGACAGGCTCCATTGCCTTCGCCAGCCCGAAGTCCAGCAGCTTGACACCCGACTTCGTCAGCATCACGTTGCCGGGCTTCAGGTCCCGGTGGACGATCCCGTGCCTATGCGCGCGATCGAGCGCGTCGGCGATCTCGATGCCGTAACGCAGAGTCTGCTCCAGCGGCAGCGAACCCTTCGCCAGACGACCAGCCAGAGTCTCCCCCTCCAGGTATTCCATGACGAGGTACTCGACCCCATCCTGATTGCCGACGTCGTAGAGCGCGCAGATGTGAGGATGAGACAATGCAGATATTGTTTTCGCCTCCCGCTCGAACCGCTGGCGCACATCGGAAGAAGAGGAGAGATGTGACGGCAGCACCTTGATCGCCACCGTCCGCTCCAGCCGCGTGTCTCGCGCTTTGTAGACCTCTCCCATTCCTCCGGCACCCAGAGGCGAAACAATCTCGTACGGCCCCAGTCGCGTTCCCGCCGCAATCACAAATCACCAAACACAGATCACAAATAGTCCAGCGTCATTGCTTCTTCATCTCCGACGTCCAGTTCAATACGACCGTCACGGGTGCAGAGTTGGAGCCCTCGGCCGGAGTGTTGACGAGAAAGCGCTGGCCGTCAGCCGAGACGGTGTAATTGATCACGGGAGCGCCAAAAACACGGGGCTCGAAGAGCGCCTGGGGTTGACCAGCCTGGAGAGTGGAGTCGGCCTGGATCGCCACGGCCATGAGTTTCCGGTCCGCGCCAATGTAGAAGATCTCCTTCCCGTCGCGCCGCCATCTCGGATAACTCCCGCCGGCGGTCGAGATCTGCCATTTGCCGCTGGGAGTCGGGAAGGCCTGGACGTACACCTCTCTGCGTCCAGACTCATCCGAGGAATAAGCCATCCATCGCACGTCCGGAGAGAACTGCCCCAGACCTTCGTTGAACTCGGTCCGCAGAAAGGGGATCGGTTTGCGATCCCCGAAAAGCGGCAGCACCCAAAGATCCGTTCCGGTCTTCGGGTCCTGGTTCTCATAGGCGATGAACCGCCCGTCCGGAGACCAGTCCGTGCTGAATTTTGCCGTGTCGGAGGCAAGCAACCGCTCCTCGCTCCCAGCTCCGCTCGAGATCTTTTGATACAGGTTGCTCGTGCCGTCTCGATCGGAAGCGAAGACGATCCGACCCCCGTCGGGCGACCAAACGGGATGCGTCTGGTTGAACGAACCGAATGTGAGGCGTGAGACGGTGGAGCGTGCCAGGTCGACGAGCCAGATATCGTCGGCCCCCGTCTGGAGGTCACGACGCTGCACGGCGACTCGTTTTCCGTCCGGTGAGAGAGCCGGGCGCATGTACAAGCCCGCTCCATCGGCCGACCCGATCCGTTTTCCCGCGCGGTCGAACCAGACAAGCTCGCTCGCCGGCAGGCCCCCGACGCCCCCGGTTCGATAGGCGAGCACGCCGTTCTCCGAGACAGTGAACGTATCCCGTCCATTGGACGGGTTGTAAGCCACCTCTTCGGCGATGCGGACCGGTTCGCCCGCAAAGCTCAGGCGATCCGGATCGAACCGCTGGGCCATCAGCGTCCCCTGCTGCAAGAAGAGCAGATAACCCGGTGGCGTGTATGCCGCCCTCGCGTCCGTCCTCAATATGTGTCTCGCCTCTCCCGAGTCGAGCGAACGGACGTAAATGCCGCGGTTCTCTCGTTGGCCGCTCAGGGCGAGATAGAGGAAGTGGCGGCCGTCCGGCAGAAACTGGGGCCAGTAGTGAGCCGTTTCCTTCCGCTGCCGGTCGAGCTCCGTCACGCTGGCCGGTGGTCCGCCCGTCGCGGACACGCGGGTCAGCGCAGCCTCCCGATTCGGCGCGAAGACAATCACCCCGTCCCGGCTCCAGGCGCCGCCATTGCCCGAGGGGGCATCGCACAGAGTCTGAGGCGGACCGCCGGAAACGTCGATTTTCTTCAACTTCCCCTGCGCGAAAAAGCCGATGGAGCGACTATCCGGAGACCAAAACGGAAAGGAAGCTTCCTCGGTGCCGGCAAGCTTTTGCACAGCGAGCGAACCGAGGGGACGAATCCAAAGGTGGGTCCTCTGATCCGAGGTGGTGGCAGCAAGGACAAGGTAATGGCCATCGGGTGACACGGCAACCTGGGGAGCCGACGGTCCGAAGGCGATTGTGGTCTGCTCCGGAGGGAAGACGAGAAAACGAGTCGGGCGCGCATCGATTCGTCCTTGCCGGAAATGAATGACGGCGAGAACCAGCGCCGCAAGCAGAAAGACGCCGGCGAGAACCCAGGCCAACTTTTGATGAGAGGAGAGCCGCACGGAGGGTCCGGCCTGCGAGCCTCCGCTGACCCACTTGAGCTCGCTCGCGACGTCGCGTGCGCTCTGCCAGCGATCGTCCGGGGCCTTGGCGAGGCATGTCTTCACGACGTGGTCCAGCGCTGGCGGCGTCATCGGCTGGACGACAGAGATCGGCTGCGGCTCCGCCGTCATGATCGAGGAGATCAAGCTCGCAGGGCTGGTGCCAGAAAAGGCCTTCTTGCCTGTCGCCATCTCGTAGAGCACAACGCCGAGAGAGAAGATGTCCGTCCGCGGATCAGCCTTCTTTCCCTCCAGCTGCTCGGGCGCCATGTACTGCAACGTCCCCGCGATGGTCCCCTCCTTCGTGAGGTTGCTTCGGGCCGCCTCCGTGGGGAAGGAGGTCACCGCCGCCGGTGGCACGGCCGGCGCGATCGCCTTGGCGAGGCCAAAGTCCAACAGCTTCACGCCCGCCTTCGTCAGCATCACGTTTCCCGGCTTCAAGTCCCGGTGCACGACTCCCCGCCGGTGCGCCTCGTCCAGCGCATCGGCGATTTCAATCCCGTAGCGCAGCGTGTACTCCGGCGACAACGGACCCCTCGCCAGACGATCCGCCAGCGTCTCTCCCTCGAGCAGCTCCATGACGAGGTACTCGACACCGTCATGGTTGCCGACGTCGTAGAGCGCACAGATGTAGGGATGGGAGAGCTGCGAGATCGTCTTCGCCTCGCGCTCGAATCGCTGCCGAACCTCTTCACTCGAAGACAAATGCGACGGCAGGACCTTAATCGCGACAGTCCGATCCAGCCGCGTGTCCCGCGCCTTGTAGACCTCGCCCATTCCGCCGGCCCCGAGAGCGGAAAGGATCTCGTATGGCCCAAGTCGAGCGCCGGCTGCGAGTGTCATGAGCGGTCGCAGTCCGAAAGTCTATCGCCGCGAAACCGCCGGGCGAGAGGCGGCCGACGAGCTCTCTACCGCGTGGCCGAGGCGATGCGTTGCTCCACCTCTCGGCGCTCGGGCAGATCGGAGTCGGCACGGCTCCAGATTCTCGAAAGCTCCGCGTAAGCCTGCCGCGCCGCGCCGGCGTCGCCGGACTGGGCAGCCGATCGCGCGAGGCCCAGGAGAGCGAGCGCGCGGCCCGGCGTCTTCGACAAGGCCGTCTCGAACTCTTTGCGGGCCTCGGCGGAGCGCTTGGCCTCGAGAAGCATCTCGCCGGCGAGCTCGTGCGCCGGCTTGACGACCACGGGCGGACCGAACTCGAAATTGAGGGCGTCCTCGGCGGAAGCGGCTTCGCGGGCGAGGGCCAGCGCGCGGTCGGTCTCGGCTTTCGCAAACAGGATCTTTGCTTCGAGCTCCCGTGCCATGACCGCGTCAGCCCCGCTCGAGCGATGCATCATGTAGGACATCCCGGTCGAGGAGTGAGTGCCTTCGGCGTTGGCCTTCGCGATGGCCTGGAGATCCGCGAGCGCCTTCTCCGCCGCTGTCCGATCTTTACGCTCGAGCGCCCGAGCCCCGTCGACGAAGAGTGACAAGCCCTTCTGCGGCAAGTCCTCGGCCGAGACCGCGAGCCGTGCGCCGTCGCCGTCCCACTGGCGGGTCTCGACCAGATATGCCGCGCGCATCATCACCAGGTGCGACCGCGCGCGGGTCGATTTGGAGCCGGCAGCGTCCTTTTCGATAAGCGCCAGAGCGCGGCGAGCCTCAGCGTAGCGGCCGAGCTGAAGATTCGCATACTCGAGCCAGAGCAATGCGTGGAAGTTGTGATCGTCGGGCCCGAGCGATTTGCGCTGCGCGCGGTCGAGCGATGCCTTCCAGGCTGCCGCATTCGATGCCGCGGCCTCTTCCCACATCCCAGAGGCGAAGAAGATGTGCGAGGGCATGTGCAGAGCGTGCCCCGCGGCCGGCGCGATCTTCGCGTAGACCCGCGCGACCCGCATTCCGAGGGGAGCGTGCACGGGATCGTCATAGCAGTGGATCAGGTAGTGCACGGCGCCCGGATGGAGCGGGTTCTTCGCGAAGACCTCCTCCGCGATTCCGGCGGCCTTCATGTAGGTCGGAATGTCCCTCTTGCCTTGTGTCGTGCCCAGAAGCGAGAGCGCGCAGAGGCTCGCAGCGTCGAGGTCTTCCGGGTATTTCTCGTGCAATCGCTTCATTGCCTCCGCGTAGGCTCCATCGCGATCCGCCTTCTCACCTTCGGCATAGAGCGCCTCGACGGCGTCGAGATATCCCGTCTCCCGCTCGGTCGGAGCCTTCGCGCGCCGCGCCTCGGGCGTCGGACCGAGCCGCTTCAGGGCCGCAAGCGCCGAGTCCCGATCCCGCTCCATCCAGAGCGGATGGTTGTACGTCATCGCCTCGCCCCAGTACGCCATCGCAAACCCCGGCTCGACCTTCTGCGCTGCCCGGAACTCGTCCGCCGCATCGTCGAACTCGAAGCTGTGAAGCAGCAGCGCCCCGCGCAAGAAGTGCTTCTGCGCCTCCGCCGTGCCCGAAGTCGGAAAGTCGATGCGCCCGAGATCGCCGCTCTGCGCCGAAAGAGCTTCTGAAGACATCGCGAAGGCGACGGCCAAAAAAGCTCCGATCTGCGCGGAAAGCTCATGGCTTCTTCTCCTCTCCCAGACGAAACGGTTGCTCGCCCTGCGAGGTCGTCTTTCCAGTGAGACGTTACCTCGAATTCCGAGCCCCATGGCAAGACGGCTGCTCCCGCGCTTGTCTAGCGAGCCTTGCCAACAGGGGGACGGGGTCGGGCCGTGGTCGTCAGTACGGTGTCAAACAGGGAATGACTTGGCGGCCGTAGCGGCGATAGATGCGGAAGTCCGCATCGGTGGTGAGAATGACGACATCCGATACGGTTTCGCTCATCCGCACCAAACATGCATCGGCAAGGCTCATCGGGACATCTCCATACTTCTGCAGGAGCTTCAATATCCGCTCCAGCTCCTGGCCCAGGTCGAATGCCGGAACTACGGCGCGCCGTCGCAGAAGAGCGGCCAGCGCCGCTTCCCCGCGAGACCCGAGAAGATGAAAGGCCTCCGACAGAACAGCCTCGCACGTTTTCCACGGTCGAGCAGAGTGCGGTGATTGCGCTGCCGCCCACCGATGGTGGCGGTCGCGCCGGCTCAGCAGCGCGATCAGGAAGCCGGCGTCAACGAGTACGCTTTGGGCCATAGCCGGTAGCCTTCAGGTATGCCTTCTTTCGCGCGGAGAGATCGGCCGGCAGCCCCTCCACGGAGCCCACGAGGTCGGCGATCGAGTCGGTGGGTGTGCGACGAGAACGCGGCGATCGAGCCGGGAGCCTCAGACGTTCCCGAACGACGTCGGACTTCGAGACCTTGCGTCCCCGCGACTCCTCTTCGATCTCGGCGACGAGCGCCTCTGGCAGCCGCACGGTGAGTGTCTTCATGAAGAAAGTGTAATACGGCTCTGCCACCTATGCAAGACAGCCTCCTTCGGGATGGCAGGAGGGAGAGATCAGTCCACGCTGTCTTCGTCGGGCTCCTCGGGCTTCTCTGTGCGCGGCGCGGGAGGCTCCTTCACGATCATGAGAGCGAACCCTTTCGCCCTGGCGGTTTCGTTGAACGCCGAGATCGTCTTCCCGCAGAGCTCGTCGAAATCGCGCCGAACTTCGGCCAGCTGCTTGGAGAGCATCTCGTAGACCTCGCGCTCCGCCTGCGTGGGCAGAAAGTCCGCGTTTCCGGAAACGTCGCCGCCGCCCGTCTCGGACTCGGCGAGCAGCCAGACGAGCTTCAAGTAGAGCTCGAGCGGCCCACGGAAGGATTTCAGGTCCGCTTCGGCGAGTGTGGGTTGGAGCAGCCGGTCCTCGACCGATCGGATCTTCTTCTCGAGCTCGTCCGCGCCCGTCATCTCGGAAGGAGGGACCTTGGCGGCGCGGAGCATCTTCCTGTAGCCCTCCAGCTGCAAACGCGTCCACTCCAGCTGGTTGATCATCCCCGCCGCGGCGTCGACGTCGCGCGCGAGCGCGCGGGAGAACTTCGCGGAAGCCTCCACGTCCGCCTCGGTGCCGGCAGAGTTCGGGTCCTTGCGAACGACGAGCTTCTGTGTCTCTTCCTTACCGTCGACAGCCAGTTTGACCATATAGGTGCCAGGCCGAACGAGCGGCCCGCGCTTGGGCGCGTCGATGCCGTAGTAGTAGACGCCGCGCCGGTCCTTGCCGCGGAAACGTTTCTCCTCCCAGATGTGGGGGTTGCCGGTCGGAGTCGTTCGGATGCGGACTTCCTCCGTCGGCTCGTATCGCAGGTCCCACGCGACGCGGTTGAAGCCGGTCTTCGCGGCGCCGGAGATCGTACGGATCTTCTCCCCGGCCTCGTTCCAGATCGTGATTTCGACAGGGCTCTTCTTCTTCGGAGATTCCGCGTTCGCGCTTTCCGGCGTCCCCTCCGACGGCGGCTCGGGTTTCTTCGCCTCATCGCCGCTCTTTGGCGCTTGCTTCAACCAATAGTTAATCGTGGCGCCATAGGCGGGGTTGCGTCCTCCCGCGACACCTGCGGGCGCGAGATTCGGCCGGGAGACCGAGCGGAGGCGGTACGCGGGCCTCGGCTCAAAGAGATGGAACGCCTGTCCTCGGATCGAATCGGTTACCTGCTCGAGTGGGGTCACGTCGTCCAGGATGAAAAACCCGCGGCCGTAGGTCCCGACCACGAGATCGTGGAAGTGCGGCTGCACGGTCAGCCAGTAGACGGGCGCGTGGGGGAGCTTGGATTGGAGCGGCTCCCAATGACCGCCGTCGTCGAAGGAGACATAGAGGGCGTTCTCCGTGCCCGCGTAGAGAAGCCCCTTGCGGAACGGATCCTCGCGCACGACGTGCGTGTAGGAAAGCGGGCCCTTCGGGATGTTTCCGGAGATCGACATCCAGGTCTTTCCGTAATCGGTCGTCTTGTAGAGGAGCGGATCGAAACCGTTGACCTGATGACGATCGAACGCCACGTAGCACGCGCCCCCGTCGAACGGGGAAGGATCGACGCTTCCCACGGTTCCCTTGGGCGGAAGACCGGGAATTCCCGGCGTGACGTTGGACCAGTGCGCGCCGCCGTCGCGCGTGACCTGCACCTGGCCGTCGTTGGTCCCGGCCCAGATCACGCCCTTCTCCCGCGGCGACTCGGCGATCGAATAGACGACCCCGGCGTACTCGACGGAGAGGTTGTCGACAGTCAATCCTCCGGAATCCCCCATCATCGATTTGTCCTGCGTCGTCAGGTCCGGGCTGATCGTCTTCCAGGTCTGGCCGCCGTCGGACGTCGCGTGCACATACTGGCTGCCGACATAGACGGTGTTATGGTCGTGGGGCGAGATCGCGATCGGGAAGGTCCAGTTCATTCGGAGCTTGATCTGGCCGGCGTTGGCGCCCATCGTGCGCTCGGGCCACACGGAGACCGTCCGAGTCTGGCCGGTCTTCGCGTCGAACCGTTCGACGACGCCGGCGTAGCAGCCGCCCCACACGATGTTGGAATCGACGGGGTCGGGCGTCGCCCAGCCGGTCTCGCAGCCCGCCGTCGAGGTCCAGGCCGCCGCAGGGATTCCGAACGCTCCCGGCAGATGGCTCGGGCCGCGCATCGAGCCGTCGTCCTGCATTTGTCCGTAGACGAAGTACGGGATCCGGTTGTCGGTCGTGACGTGGTACATCTGGCCGATCGGCAGCCGGACGGAGCTCCACTCGTGCCCGCGCGTCGTCGTCAACATCACGCCGCCGTCGTTGCCGATCATCATCCGGGAGGGCTGCTTCGGGTCCGCCCACATGTCGTGGTTGTCCCCGCCCCAGCGGATCTGTTCCGAAGTCTCCCCGCCGTCGTACGTGACGCCCATCTGATTGGATGGGAAGTAAACCTCGTTGGCGTTGTCGGGTGTGACGAGCATGCGCGTGTAGTAGTGAGGACGCTCGTTCAACAAGCGGCTGTCGCTGGCTTTCTTCCAGTGCTCCCCGCCGTCGTCGGAACGCCACAGCGAGCCACGGTCTCCCGTCTCGATCAGCGCATAGACGCGATCCGAGTTGGAAGGCGCGACGGCAACCGCGATTTTTCCGAGCGGAGCCTCGGGCAGGCCATGGCCCGTGATGCGTTTCCAGGTGCTGCCGCCGTCCTTCGAGACGAAGACCCCGCTGCCCGGCCCGCCGCTCTTGCGCCCCCAGGTCTTGATGTCGATCTGCCACATGCCGGCGAAGAGGATCCGCGGGTTCGACGGATCCATGGACAGGTCCGAGGCCCCCGTGTTCTCGTCGACGAACAGGACTCGGTCCCAGTTCTTCCCGCCGTCGATCGTGCGGTAGATGCCCCGCTCGGGCTGAGGCCCGTAGCAGGTGCCGAGCGCGGCGGCGAATACAATATCTGTATTGTGAGGATCGATCGCGATCCTGCCGATGCGGCCGGTTTTCGCGAGCCCCATGTTCTTCCAGGTCTTGCCCGCATCGGTCGACTTGTAGATGCCGTCGCCCAGGGAGACGTTGCTGCGGATGAACGTCTCCCCTGTCCCGACCCAGACGACGTTCGGGTCCGAAGGCGCGATCGCGATCGAGCCGATCGACTGCGCCGGCTGATCGTCGAAGACCGCTTTCCAGTGGATACCGCCGTCGGTCGTCTTCCAGACGCCTCCGGAGGACGCTCCCGCGTAGGCCACGTTGAGATCGCCGGGGACACCGACGACAGCGGCCACGCGGTTGCCCGGCGGACCGATGAAGCGGTACTGCAGGCCGGCGTACGGATCGGGAGCAGTCGGGGCCGACGGCGCGCCCGCCATGGTCGGCGGCGACTTCGGCTTCTTTGTCGCTTCCGGAGCGGCTCCCATCGCGAGCCCCGGCAAGAGCACCGCCGCCGCGAGGCGCAAGAAACCCGACGTGAATCCTCGTCTCATGAGTCCTCCATTACCCGGCCGCTCTGCGCGCGCGGATGTAGGCGTCGATCCGCGCCTCGAGAATCGGCAGCGTCACGGTGCCGCCGGAGAGCACGCGGTCGTGGAACTCCCGCACGTCGAACCGCGGCCCCAGGACCTCCTCGGCCCGGCGGCGAAGCTCGCGGATCTTCAGCTCTCCGATCTTGTACGCGAGCGCCTGCCCCGGCCACGCGATGTAGCGATCGGTCTCGGTCGTGCACTCGTGCAGGGAAAGCGCCGTGTTGGCGGCGAGATAGTCGATCGCCTGCTGCCGCGTCCAGCCCTTCGCGTGGAGGCCCGTGTCCACCACGAGCCGGCAGGCGCGCCACATCTCGTAGGTCAGGCGCCCGAAGTTGCTGTAGGGATCGGTGTAGAGGCCCATTTCCAGGCCGAGATGCTCCGAGTACAGGCCCCAGCCTTCGCCAAAGGTGTCGATATAGAGGAATCGGCGGAACTTCGGCAGGTCGGAAAGCTCCTTGGCGAGCGCGATCTGAAGATGGTGCCCCGGCACGGCCTCGTGCAGTGTCAGGGACTCCTGCACGTAGAGCGGACGGGTCTGGAGAGCGTACGTATTGACCCAGTAGATCCCCGCCCGCTTGCTGTCCGGCGGCGCCGGAACATACCGCCCTCCGGTGTACTTGGGCGCGATCTCCGCGGGAACCGGCTCGACACCGTAGGGCTGGCGCGGCAGCCGGCCGAAGAGTGAAGGAAGCTTGCCGTCGATCTTCTTGGCGATCCAGGCGGCCTGCTTCAAAAGCTCCTCGGGCGTCTTCGCGTAGAAGCGCGGATCGCTGCGCAGGAATTTCAGAAAGTCCGCGAAGCTTCCCGAGAAACCGGTTTGCCGGATCACGTCATCCATCTCCGCGCGGATGCGCCGGACTTCTTCCAATCCGAGAGCGTGGATCTGCTCCGCGGTCCGGTCGAGCGTCGTGAAATGCCGGATGAGGTACGCGTAGTAGTCCCGGCCGCCTTCCAGATCCGACGCGCCGACTGTCTTGCGCGCGCGCGGCATGTACTCACGGGTCATGAACTCGAGAAACATCCGATAGCCGGGCACGATTTGCTCTTGAATCGCTTTCTCTCCTTCGGCGCGGAGGCGCGCCCGGTCGGCTTTGATCATTCCGGCCGGAAACGCGGCGAACGGCGCGTAGAAGCGGCTCTGTTTGGGATCCGCAACGACGTGAGCCGCGATGGTCCCCTCGTATCCCTCGAGGGTGACCCGCGGCAGAGTCCAGCCCGTCGCGAGCCCCTCGCGCAGCAGCTCGACGTTCTGGCGCGCGTACTCGGGAAAGACCCGGAGGCGCGCGATGTAGTTCTCGTAGTCGCGCGTCGTCGTGAGCGGGACGTCCTGAGGAAGCTGCGCGAACTCGATGTGAAAACCGCTGTCCGAGTTGATGGGGAAACGGTAGCCGTGGAGCTCGAAGGCCTGGATGGCGTCCTCGAGCTCCCGGCGAAGAAGCAACGAGCTCTCGCGATCAGTCTCCTCGAGCGCGCCCGCATCGATGGCGAGGAGACGCTCCCGAAACCGCCGGCGGGCGTCCGCGCGGCGGGCCTCGTCGGCGACCCGGACGGAAGGAAGCTTGTCGTCCCACCGGTGCTCTCCTACCGCAGTGGCGGCGAGCGGATTCTCCGAGAGCTCGAACTCCCATTCCTCGTCGAAGAGCGCGTGAAGCTGTGTGCGCGCGTCCTTCGGGTCTCCCTTCGGTTCTTTCGGGGCCCCTGCGAGCGGCACCAGAGCGACCACCGCGATCAGCGCGCAGAGAAGTCCGTCCGCCAGCACGTCATCCCTCCTTGTTTGTGCGGGGCGATGATACCGAAGGCCGAGTCTCTTCCGGGCGCGGCCGCGAAGAAGCCGCGCGAGGCGGTGAAAGCGCGGAGCTCAGTCCTCGCGGAGGGCTTGCATCGGATCCAGCGTCGCGGCCCGATGGGCCGGAAGGAAGCTCGCGGCCGCGGCAATACCGGCGAGGCTGACGACGGCAATCCCCATCGTCACCGGGTCGCTCGGCGTAAGTCCGAAGAGCAGGGCACGAGCCGCGCTTCCCGCTAGAAGCGCGAGACCGGTCCCGAGGACCAGGCCGATGCCGAGCAGTGTCCCCGCCTCTCTCAAGATCAGGGCCAGCACATCGCGCCGGCTCGCGCCCAGCGCCATGCGGACTCCGATCTCGTTGCGGCGCCGGACCACCATGTAGGAAATAACCCCGTACAGGCCGATCGTAGCCAGCAGCGCCGCGAGAAATCCGAAGAACCCGGACAGGGTCGCCATCAACCGCTCGCGCAGGAGGCTCTCCCGAATCGTGGTCTCGAAGACCCGGAAGTTCAGCACGACCTCCGGGCTCCTCTCCGCCGCGATCTGTTTCGCGGAGGCGACGAGACCCGAGATCGGGGCGTCGGTGCGCAAGACGGCGTGCATCGACTGATCCGGATCGTCGTCCTGAGCCTCGGGGAGAAACACGATCGGCGAGAACTCCTCGCGCAGATCCGCGTACTTCGAGTCTTTGACCAGGCCCACGATCTGGTAAACGCGGTCGGGACGACCCGCCTGCTGGATCACCGTGAAGGAGCGGCCGACGGGGTTGGCCCCGTTCAGAAACTTTCGGACGAACGTCTTCGTCACCACGGCGACTGCGGGCGTGGAAAGCGTGTCCCCGTCGTTGAAGTCCCGCCCAGACAGGAGCGGCGTTCTCAGGGTCTTAAAGAACCCGGGCGTCACGCGATTGAAGTTCGCCAGCTTACGTTGCACGGCGGTACCCGGAACGTTCACGCTCTCGTTCCAACCCTCGCCGCTGACCGGGACGATCTGAGCATCCGCTGCCGAGAGAACTCCTGGAACCGCCCGTAAGCGCTCGAGCATCTGCCGCTTCGCGAACGTCCGCCGCTCGCGAGGAAGCTTCAGCGCGGAGAGATCCATCTCGGCGACGAGGATCTGATCTCGGGCAAAGCCGGTGTCGACGGTCTGGAGATTGCGCAGCGTGCGCACGAAAAGCAGGGCGCCCACGAGGAGGACCAGAGAAAGCGCGACCTGGGAGACCACGAGGGCGCGGCGCACCCCGAGCCGCTGCCGCCCCGCGGTCAGGCTTCGGCCGCTCGACTTGAGCGCCTCTCCGGGAGTCGTCCTCCCCGCCTGGAGGGCAGGCGCCAGCCCGAAGATCAGGCAGGTCAAAAGTGCCAGGGCGGCCGTGCACGCGAGGACGCGCCAATCCGGCGACAGGTCGAGAGACCAGCGGCTCCCTTGTGTGCGCAGGAACGAAACGAGGCCGCGGCTGAGGATCTGAGCCAACCCGGCGCCCAGAACCGCGCCCGCGGCGGCCAGCAGCAGATTTTCTGTCAGGAGCTGCCGAATCAACCGGCCGCGCGAGGCGCCCAGAGCAAGCCGCACCGCCATCTCCCGCTGCCGGACGGTGGCCCGGGCGACGATCAGATTCGCTAGGTTTGCGCAGGCGATCATCAGGACGAGCCCGGAAATCGCCAGCAGGAGCCAGAGCGGGGACTCGTATCGGCGCCGCAGGGAAGAGACGCCCGAGGAGGCGGAAACCGCTTCCAGTCGAAACCCCAGATAGTGCTTCGCGTCGACGGCGTCGTACTGCGGAGGCAGTGTCGCCTCGAAAACACCGCGGCCGATCGTCGCGAGCTGATTGGAGGCCCGCTCGATCGTCCATCCCGGCCGCAGCCGCCCGATCGCGGAGAGCCACCACTGCTGGCGGTCCGCGAGTCGCGGTTTTTCCCGGATGACGAGCGGCTCCGCGCAGATGGGAAGGGAGACGTCGAAGCCGCGCCCCACTTCCACTCCGAAAAAGGTTCGCGGCGTCACGCCGACGATCTCGAACGGCCGGCCTTCCAGCGTCACGGTTTTGCCGAGGGCCGATACCTGTCCGCCGAACTCGCGCTGCCAGAAAGAGTCGCTCAACACCAGGCCGGGCGATCCACAGCCCGGCCGATCGTCGGCAGGCGAGAGCAGACGGCCGATTCGCGGCTGCAGCCCGAGAGTCGTAAAGAACTCGCCGCTGACCCAAAGCATATCCACGTACCGCGCTTCTCCTCCCGGGCTCGAGTTCAGAGCGTCCGAGCCCCAGGCCGCGATGCTCGAGAAGGCGTGCTGCTGGTCCCGGACTTGCTCCCAGAGCGCGTACGTCAGCTGCGGGTTGCGCCCCGTGAAGCTGCCGGTTCGGCCGAACGTATTGGATTCGACGCGCAGCGAGGCAAGTTCCCGGGCGTTGGCCACGGGCAGCAGCCGCAAACGAACGGCGTCGAGCAGCTGAAAGATGGCAGTGTTGGCCCCGATGCCCAGAGCGAGCGAGAGGATTGCCACGACCGCGAATCCGGGATCGAGCCGGAGCAAGCGGCCGCCGTGGCGCAGATCTTTCGCGAAGGCCCCGAGCCAGCCGGCCGAGCCTTCGTGTGCCGCCGTCTCCCGCCGCCGTGCGAGCTCCAGGGACTTCAGCCCTCTTCCCAATCCGCCGTCGCTGACCTCTTCGATCACGCACCGATAGGCCTTCTCGGCATCGGCCCCGCCGGCCAGGAGCTCCTCGTACCGATCGCTCAAATGTTGAGCGAGCTCGTCGACGATCGCCGCTTCGCGCGCCGGCGGCAGACCGAGGCTCTCGACGAGCTTACGGACCTCGGACGGCCAATCAGGCATTTTCTGCGGCCGTAATCTGCTGGATGGCCTTCACGAAGTCGCGCCACATGCTCCGCCGCTCGCGAAGAGTCTTCCGTCCGCGGGCGGTCAGCCGGTAGTAGCGCCGCCGGCGCTCTCCCGCCTTCTCGACCCAGCGCCCCTCGACGAAGCCGCGCTCCTCCAGCCGGTAGAGCAGAGGATAAAGGGACGCCACATTGAAACGCAGGACTCCGCCGGAACGTCCCTCGATCAGTTTGCCGATCTCATAACCGTGACGCGGCCGGCGCTCCACCAAAGAGAGGATGAGCATCTCCGCGCTTCCCTTCTTCATCTCCCGATCGGGCAGGTTCGCTGCGATATATCGCATAACAACATATCTTCGTAACAGCTATCCTCCGCGCTGTCAAGCGCGGCGGGGCGGCCTTATGGGCGGGATGTCGGGGAGGGCGGGCGGGGCTGGTCCGGACAGGCCAGTTCGATGTGCCACACCGGCCCGCCGAAGAAGAGCGGACCTTCCGCTTTGATGAATGTCGGAGCCTCGCCCGAGAGCATCCAGACATATGTCACGGGAGGCTTCTTGCCGAGCAGCGTGGCGAGCACTCCCTTGATGCCGCCGATCTCGATCTGCGTGGCATAGCGGATCGATTTGTGCGTCGAGCTCCCGAGGGTCACGCGATCCTCGCCGGCCGGCGAGAGCACGAGCTTGACGAGAAGCGGCTTGGGCGTCGCCGCTACCATCGAGAGCGTGGTCCCGGGAGGATCGGGACTAATGTTTTTCAGGAGCGTGAACATCAATCCGTTGGCCACGTCGGGAGGCAGTTCCAACCGGTCCTGGTCGAGCTTTTCTTTCCCGTCCTCCGTCCGGCTCTTGACCGTCACGAGACCGCTGGTTGCGTCGATCGAGGTCTCGATGGGATGGGGGAAGCTGGGACCCTTCTGGACGAGGTGGTCGCTGATCAGCCGGAAGCGTTCTTTCTGCGAGAACACGACGGTCTCGTCGTGGATCGAGCCATCCTTGAAGTGGAAGACCACGCGGGTCGTGACCCGGTCGCCCCGGGAGGTCTGAATCAGGTCTCCATCCGCCAGGGCGGCGCCGTCGAGCGCGCGCAAGACCAGAAAGCCGCGAGCCACCCCTTCCGCATGGCGGACGGGCACCTGCTCGGCGCAGAGAGCTCCGGCCGCGAGCAGACCCGCAAGGATGAAGAACATCTGAAGAAAACGCCGCTCCATCAGCACCTTTCTCAGAGGTCGAGAGAGCAATTGCCGTACCGGGCTTCCTTGCCGGCCACCGAGCGCCGGTCAAGCGCGCCGGCTAAGGAAGAACCCGCCTGGGATCGGCACGCCGGCGGCCGAATCACCCAAAACACTATGCCCGCGCGCACGTATGGGAACGAAGGCACGCACGTTCATCCGAACTGGAGGTAAGAATGAGAGTCTTCTTCCGCACATCGATTCCGGCTTTCGTCCTTTTGCTGGCGGCTTCCGTCACCGCGTTCGCGGCGCAGGGCCTCACGTTTCCGCCGAGCGGCGACAATCCCCGGTCCACGGTCACCCAGGCGATTGGACCGGTCAAGGTCACGATCGACTACTCCAGCCCCCGCGTCGTCCGCGGCCCCAACGACCGCCGCGGAAAAATCTGGGGTGAACTGGTTCCCTGGGGGATGTCCGATCTCGGTTTCAACGGGTGCGCGAGCTGCCCGTGGCGCGCCGGAGCGAACGAGAACACGACGTTCACCGTAACGAACGACGTCAAGGTGCAGGGACAGCCCCTGCCGGCCGGAACCTACGGCCTTCACATGATCCCCGGCCAGGACGAGTGGACAGTCATCTTCTCCAAAAACGCCGAGTCGTGGGGCAGCTTCTGGTACGACCCCAAGCAGGACTTCCTGCGCGTCAAGACCAAGGCGGGCAAGAGCGACTACCACGAGTGGCTCACCTACGAGTTCACCGAACGAGAGCCGGAGAAGGCCACGGTCGCTCTCGAGTGGGAAAACCTTCAGATCCCGATCTCCATCGCGGTCGATAACGCGACGCAACTCTGGGTCGACAACATGAGGCACGACCTGCAGGGCTTTGCGGGATTCGCCTGGCAGAACTGGCAGCAGGCCGCCGCCTTCTGCGCTCAGAAGAAGACGAACCTTCCCGAAGCCTTGAAGTGGGCCGAGAGGGCCGTTTCGGATCCGACCTGGTCGGGCGGTTCGGAGAATTTCGTGACGCTCTCGACGCTCTCGCGTTTGCAGTCGATGAACGGCCGCGAGCAGGAAGCAGCGAAAACGTTCGACAAGGCAATCAACCATCCCACCGCCACCGCGATTCAAATCCATCTCGCGGCGCGCCAGCTCATGACCGACGGAAAGAAGCAGGAAGCGTTCAAGCTCTTCCAGTTGAACGCCAAGAGGTACCCGAACCAATGGCCGGTTCACGTCGGCCTCATGCGCGGCTACGCGGCGATGGGCGATAAGAAGAAGGCGCTGGAGGAGGCGAAGCTCGCATTGCCGCAGGCGCCGGACGCGGGGAACAAGAAGAACCTCGAGGGCCTGATCAAGCAGCTCGAAGAGGGCAAGGAGATCAACTAGGGAGCGACGTCAAAAACCGGAAGACACCAACTGCTGTCATCCCGAGCGCAGCGGGGGATCTGCTCCGGCTCCGGACCTGAAGGAGTAGATCGCTCGTCGCTTTGCTTCTCGGGATGACGCAGAGGACGAAACAAGCTGATGCCTGTTCTTTCTCTCTTGATTCTGCTGCTCGGCTTCCAAACGCTGGACCAGGCACCGGCGGCCAGGACCAACGCTTCACTGATCAAGGAAGCCCGGGAGGCTCACAACCGCGGCGAGAATGCGACCTTCCTCGCCCTCTACGAGGAGCTCGCGCGGCGGCGCCCCGGTGAGATCTTCACTCTTTACAATCTCGCCTGCGGTCAGGCCTTGAACGGTCAGACCGAGGCGACTCGCGACCCTCGAGCAGATCCTGACTCTCCGGGTGGCGTCCAATCTCGATCTGGACAAGGACTTCGAAACGATTCGCCCCACGAAGGGGTACCGGAGCGTGCTTGACCGCATGAACGCGTTTCGCAAGGAACGGGTCTCCTCGGGCGCGACGCGGGCGTTCACAATTCCCGAGAAAGGATTCATTGCCGAAGGCGTCGCCTATGACCCCGTAACCAGGGCCTTCTTCGTTTCGAGCATTCGGCATCGGAAAATCGTCCGGATCGATCGGAGCGGGAAGATCACCGACTTCGTCACCGCCGGTCGCGACGGCCTTCGGAGCGCTCTCGGAATGCGTGTCGATCCGAAGCGGCGCACGCTCTGGGTCGCGAGCCAGGCGATCCCGTCGATGGATGGCTATCAAAAGGATCAGCCCCTGGCCGCGGCCGTCTTCGAGTACGACGTCGACTCCGGGCGCCTCCGCAAGGAGCACGTTCCTCAGGCGGACGGCGAGCCCGCTGGCTTCGACGATCTCGCGGTCGCGCCCGACGGAACCGTCTTCGTCAACGACGCCGCAAGTCCCCGCATCTGGAAGATTTCTCCCGGCGGTCCGCTCGAGGTCTTTCTCGTCTCGGACGTGATGGGCGGCACGCAGGGACTGGCCGTCTCCGCCGACGGAAAGACCCTCTACGCCTCCGATTACCGCGGCCTCTTCGCCGTCGACGTCGCGAGCAAACGCGTGACTCCGATTCGGGTGCCGCCGGATCTGGCATTGACCGGAATCGACGGCCTCGTCCTATTCGAGAAGAGCCTGATCGCAATCCAGAACGGGATCATTCCGCACCGCGTCATCCGGGTCGACCTCGCGCCCGACGGCGTGACGATCTCGAAGTCCCGTATCCTCGAGATGAATCATCCGGACTTCGACGAGCCGACTCTGGGGACGATCGCCGACGGTGTTCTCTACTTCTCCGCGGACAGCCAGGGCCAGAAGTTCCTGAACGAAAAGAAGCCGATCAGCCCGGAAGAGATGCGGGACGCCGTGATCCTGAAGCTGCCGCTTTCGCCCAAATAGGGTTAAGCGCGCCCGAAGATGGCCGGGGGGAGTAGGCTTTCCTCCCCAAGGAGAACCCAATGCTTTCTTCCTCGCGACTGATCGCCTTCGTTCGGGTCACCGACTATCAGAGAGCGCGGGATTTCTACGGAGACGTCCTCGGGCTCGAGTTTGTCAGCCAGGACGAGTATGCCCTAGTCTTGAAATCCGGCGCGAACATGATCCGAATCGTCAAAACCGGACCATTCACACCTGAACGGTCCACGGTTCTCGGTTGGGAGGTCTCCGGCATCGAGCGCGCCGCGGCGGAGCTCCAGGCAAGAGGCGTCAGCTTCGAAAAGTACCCCTGGGTCAACGACCCCACAGGGGTCGGCATCTGGACCGCGCCCGGCGGAGACAAGGTCGCCTGGTTCAAGGATCCCGACGGGAACGTTCTTTCCATCTCGCAGCACCACGAGTAGGCGACAGTTCTTCAGGCGCCCGACTCCCGCAATCCCGCGCGCTTGCGCATCTGGCTGATCAACATCTGAAGACGAGTCTCGATCGCCGAGAACCTCGGGTCGCTCCGCAAGGAATCGAGAAGTGGATCGCGCGTGCCCAACGGCCATCCGCGCCAGCCGGCCTCGACCGCTTTCCCCAGCCAGCGGAAGGCCTCGTTCTTCTCGCCTTTCAGTGCATGGACGCAGGCCATGTCGTACGGTACGCTCCAGTCCTGATTGCCGGAGTCGGCCTCGCGGCGATCGGCTGCGAAGCTCTCCTCCAGAAGCGTAGCGGCCTCGCCGCGCCGCCCCGCTCGAAGGTGAACAAATGCCAAATGCGTCTCAACTCCCGCGCCCGCAGTTCGGTTTGAAACCCTGATCCCGCGGAAGGCAGAGAGGACTTGTTCGAAGAGCTGCTGGGCGCGCGGCAGGTCGCCGATCGTCAGCTCCGCGACGGCCACCGCATACAACAGCCGCGGATCGCCTGGAAGAACCTTTATGGCGTTGCGGGCTTGCTGCAGCGCTTCTCCGTCGCGCCGCCCCTGGAGGTACACCCAGATCAGGAAGGCGTGCGCATTGTTGAGCTCGGGCTGGAGCTCCAGAGCCCGTTTGAGCCAGCGCTCGGCCTCCCCGGCGTCCCCGAGCTCGCTATAACAGCCGCCGATTCCGGCGGGACTCGCAGAATTCTTCGGGTCGAGCTCAATGGCTCGGAGCATCCAACGGAGCGCCTCATCCGGTCTTCCAAGCAACCAAAGCGTGAAACCGATGTTGGCCGTTGCCGCCGCCTGATTCGGGTTGATCCCGACGGCGTTCCTGCTCGCATCGAGAGACTCCCGGTAAGCCCCCTTCACGAAGTACGTGAGCCCGAGAGCCTTGTGACCTTCGGCAAGCTCCGGATCCAGGGCAATCGCTTTTCGGCTCATCTCGAGGCTCGACTCCAGCCACGATTGCGGGAACCCGAAGCGCTGGACCCGTTGAGCGTAGGCGTCTCCCAGGCCGGCGTAGGCCAACGCGAAAGCGGAGTCCAGCGCCGACGCCTTCTGGAAGAACTCGATGGCTGCCTCGTTGTCGGCCTTGCGATAGTGGCTGTAGAGCTCCCGCCCCTTCAGGTACTGGTCATAGGCGGCGAGGTTCCCTGTCGGGCTCCGCTCGATCCGTTTCTTTTCCGCGGGCGAGAGCGTCGCTCGAAGAGCACCGGCGATTTGCTGCGCGACCTCACTCTGGATCGCGAAGACGTCCTTCAACTCGCGGTCGTAGGTCTCGGCCCAGACATGTTCATCGGTTTCGGCATCGATAAGCTGGCTCACGATGCGGACTCGGTCGCCGGCTCGCCGCACGCTCCCCTCGAGCACCGTGGCGACGCCGAGCTCCGAGGCGATCGTCTGAATCGGTTTCTGTGTCCCCTTGTACCGCATGACAGAAGAACGTGAGATGACCTTCAGATCGCGGATCTTCGTTAATTGCGTCAGGATGTCCTCGGTCATCCCGTCGGCAAAGAAGGCGTTCTCAGGATCGGGACTCAAGTTCTGAAAAGGGAGCACGGCGATCGACCTCCGGTGAGGCGCGGAGGCGCCCGGCGCGACGGTCTTGCCGCCGCGTGTGCGCCCGAGGACCACGACGAGGATGACCAGAAGCGCAGCCAGAGCCACTCCCACCCACAAGAGAGCCGTTCGCTGCGGCGAGCCCGGAACGGGGCGTGCCGTCTCCCCCGCCGCGACGGACAAGTCGAACGCGAGGTCTTGGGCCGCCTGAAATCTCTCTTCAGGGTTCTTCTCCAGACAGTGACGGACGATGCGTTCGAGGCTGGGGGAGATGTTCTGGTTCGTGACAGACAGATCCGGCGGGTCTTCTTTCATGATCGCCGACATCGCGTCCGCCGCCGAGGCGCCTTGGAAGGCTTTCCTCCCCGAGAGCATCTCGTAGAGGATCGCGCCGAAAGAGAAGATGTCGGAGCGCTGGTCGACGGCGAAGCCACGTACCTGCTCGGGCGACATGTAGCCCACCGTCCCCATCACCATGCCGGGCACGGTTCCGGCCGCCAGCGTCGGTGTCTTCGTGCTCTCGTCCACGGCAATTTCCGGATGCGTGAGCTTGGCGAGGCCAAAGTCGAGAATCTTCACGCGCCCGTCGCGCGTCACGAAGATGTTCTCGGGCTTCAGGTCCCGATGCACGATTCCCTTCTCGTGAGCGGCCGCTAGGCCGTGCGCGATCTGCAGGCCATATTCGATCGTCTTCCTCGGCGCCAGCCGCCCGCCGGTCAGAACCGAGCGGAGCGTTTCGCCTTCGAGCAGCTCCTCAACGACATAGGGAGCACCCTCGTGAGTCCCGATGTCGTGGACGGCCGTGAGATTGGGGTGATTCAAGGCCCCGGCCGCGCGCGCCTCCTGCTCGAAGCGGCGGAGACGATCCGGATCCTGCGAAAGGGACGCTGGCAGAACTTTGATGGCCACCTCGCGGCCCAGACGCGGGTCCCGCGCCCGATACACCTCCCCCATTCCTCCCACACCCAGCGGAGAGAGAATTTCGTAGGGGCCGAGGCGGGTGCCGGCGGGAAGCGCCATCTCAAATCACCGGAGTCGAGGAGCTGTTACGAGCGGCTCATCGTCGAAGAAGCGCTCAAAGTCCCCTACATTCCAGGTGACCAGCGTCCCGACGCGCGCTTTTCGGGCGCACGCCGCAACCAGAGCGTCGTAGGCTGCGCCGCCTCCGATAGAGAGGTCCCGACACTTACGCAGGGTGAATCGGTAATCCGAGCCAGTCAACGCGACCAGCCTCGTTTCCGCCCAGTTGGCATCGATCAGAGCGAGGGCGTCATTCGGACTCAGGCGGTAAGGCTCGGGCAGACGAGTCAAGACGGAAAAAGTCTCCGCGAGCGAATGCGCCGAAAGAACCAGTCTTTCGCCGGCGGCGCCGCGGCGCTCGACCTCCCGCCGCGTCGCCTCATGGTGTTCGTGCCAGGAACAGACAGCTGCCACGAGACAATTCGTGTCGAGAAGATACGATCTCAATCCCTTTCCCCGGTACCCCGCCGCCGCAGCTGGTCGAGGGTCCCACGAACCCTCGCATCGGTCAAAGGCGAGACGCGCTTACGCGGCACCGCTACGGTCAGCCTGCCGCGCCTCACCAAACGAACGTCCAGAGGCGCCGGCTCGATCTCGATACGCCCGTCCGTCACGCGGATCTGCAGCTCGGCGCCGGCGGAAATCCCTGCGGCGTCCCGGATTTTCTTCGGCACGACGAGCCTGCCGGCGCGATCAATGGTTGTTTTCATGGGAAATAAAATACCATAAATGGCAAGCGGTCACGATCATTCGAAGTGCTGTCAGCCCTGGCCGAGCGGGGCCCGCGACATCGATCACGAATCAAAATTACTTGAGCCCATCGGCCACGAACAGATCGCCGAGAACACGGCGGTAGGAGTACGCGTAGGACTTGCCGTCGGGAGTGATCAGGATCGGCCAGACTCCGAGAATGCCGGCCGGATCGGGGGGGAGGATTTCTTTCCAGGGAGCTCGCTTTCCCGTCACGACGTCGATTGTGGATATGCGGGCCGGCATTTCGGAAGGTTTCCAGGCGTAGAGCGCGCGGCTATCGGGCGTCCAGCGAATCGGAGTCTCGTCGGGCTCGAACCCGGGAATCGGCCTGGGCTCTGCGGGCTCGACGGAATAGATCGCGATGCGGCGGTCCGGACCCGTCGCGGCGATGGAACGCCCGTCGGGTGAAATCGGGAAGTAACCGAAGGCCGTCACGCCCTCCGGGCTGATCGCGCGGGGCTTTCCTCCCGAGACTTCCTGGACGAAGAGGCGCGGACCTCTGCCCGGCTCGTTCGCGGTCGCCAGGATCCGACGGCCGTCGGGAAAGGATCTTGCCCACTGATAGTTCAGCCCCGGCTTGCCGAGCGGACGGGGAGCGGAGGGACCGGTTGACAACAGGATCAGCTCGTCGCTCTTCGGGAAGGACGTCGTCAGAGCCCAGCGGCCGTCGGGAGAGAGATCGAAGGAGGCTCCCTCACCCAAAAGGGCCGGCGGCGAGCCATCGCTCGGGCGCAGATAAATCGGGTAGCCCTTGGAGCCTGCGATCGCGCCCTGTTCGTCGAAGAGAATCTGTTTCCCGTCGTCCGAGAGTCCCGTAGGAAAGGACCAATCGAGCCATGTCAGGTTGCGTTCGCGGGCCATGCCCGCGGCGACTCCCACGATCTCTCGGCGTTGGGCCCGGCGGTCGAACAGCATTCGGCCGTCCCGCGACACGTCCATGAGCGCCCACGCTCCGGGAAAGTTCGCGATCCGACGCTCCCGCCCCGAGAGCGTGACGGTTCGCAAGACATTGCCCCAGTTCGACCAGATTTCGTTCCCCTGGGGAGACCAGGCGAGCGAGATCGTCGGGGTCAGATCCGTGAGGTTCTTTTTCCGGCCGTCAAGCTCGACAACGGAAACCGTGCCGAGGCTGTCGCCTCGCGACGGGTGGTCGATGAACGCGATCCGGCGGCCGTCCGGTGAAACCCGGGCATTGCTGATCCAGCCCCCCGTTTCGTAGAGCACTTTGCCGATCGGATATTCGAGCCGACGCCGATCGCCGAACTCGCGCACCACGGCGAGCTCTTTGCCGTCCGGAGACCAGTCGGCGTCCTGAACGTCCTCGAGCACCTGGCGCGGAGCGCCGCCCGCGAGCGGGACTCGCGCGAGCGTTCCCCGCATCTCCCAACCGATGACGTATCGGGGGTTTTCCAGGATCGCGAGCTCGCCCGCCGAGGAGACCGCGAGAAGGCTGGACGGGGGAAGGCCGAGCGAGCGGGACTCGGGACTCCCGGGCCGAGCGGTGAAGATCTCGGAAGGGTTTCCCTCCCACGCCGCGCCATAGGCGATCGACTGGCCGTCGTGTGTGAATCGCGCGTTCAAGATCATCCCTCGGCGAAACGTGAGTCGCTGAAAGGTCGGATTCGGCACCCCGGATCGACCGAGGAGCCTTCCGGCAAGGAGACCGACTGTCACAAGCGCCGCCCCCGCGACGAGTCCGGTGAGAAGGCCTCGCCGCCGCCGTCCGGCGCGGACTTGCGCCTCGACCGGCGCCGAGATCGACGCTTCGGAGAGATGGTCGCGGATGCTACGCAGATCCCGCGCCAAATCCCGCGTCGAGGCGTACCGCTCTTCGGGATCTTTGGCCAGACATCGTTCCACGATCCAGCGCAGGGGCGCCGGCGCCCTCGGGTTCGCGCGCTCGACCGGCTCCGGCTCCTCGCGGATGATCGCCGAGAGCGTCTCGACAGCGGTCGCCTTCTGAAAGGCGCGCTTCCCCGTGGCCATCTCATACAGGATCGAGCCAAAGGAGAACTGGTCGGAACGGAAGTCGACGGACCGTCCGCTCGCCTGCTCGGGCGACATGTAGCCGACCGTTCCCATGACCGTTCCGGGCGCGGTAGGCGAACCGGCGACGGTCGGAAGGGCCGAATCCTGCTCCGGGATGCTCTCGGTCAGCTTCGCCAGCCCGAAGTCGAGAATCTTGACGAAGCCATCCTGCGAAATCATGACGTTCTCGGGCTTCAAGTCGCGGTGGACGATTCCGGCGGAGTGCGCCTTGGCGAGCCCTTCGGCGACGCCGACACCGACATCCAGGAGCTTTCGGATCGGGAGAGGCTCCGCCGCGATGAGCTCGCGCAGTGTCCGGCCTTCCACGTGCTCCATCGCGAGGTAGGTCGTGGAGTCCGCGGTGCCGACGTCGTACACCGTAATGATGTTGGGGTGGTTCAACGCCGAAGCGGCGCGCGCCTCCTGCTCGAAACGCTGCCGGCGCTCCGCGTCCCCTGAGATCGCGGCGGGGAGCACCTTCAACGCCACTTCCCGGCCCAGGCGCGTGTCGCGCGCCTTCCACACCTCCCCCATCCCGCCGGCTCCGAGAGGCGAGAGGATCTCGTAGGGCCCGAGCCGAGTTCCCGCCGCAATCGTCATTTCTTCACACCAGCCTCGCGGGAAGGGCTCATGGTTAGAAGGTCTCCTTTGCCTCAGCTCAATCCGGCGCGCTTGCGCATTTCGCTGACGAGCGTTTGCAGCCGAGCCTCGATCTGTTGCAAGCGCGGGTCGCTTCGCACCGAGTCAAGCAGCGGGCTTCGCGTGCCCAGCGGCCAGCCGCGCCAGCCGGCCTCCACCGACCGATCGAGCCAATGGAACGCCTCGTCCTTCTCGCCTCTCAACGCATGTACGCAGGCAGTGTCGAACGGCACGCTCCAGTCTTGATTGCCACCCTCGAGTTGCCGCTGATCCGCGGTGAGACTCTCCGCGAGAAGCGCCTCCGCTTCGCGGCGCCGGCCGGCTCGAAGATGGAGATAGGCGAGATGGGTCTCGACTCCCGCGCCGGGGGTCCGCGATTGGCGCTTGCCCTTTATCAACGGCAGGAATCGCTCGAAGATCTCTCGAGCCCGACCCGGATCACCGACCAGGAGCTCGGCCTCGCCGGCGACGACGAGGGTGGAGTCGGTGGACGCGATCCGCAGCGCGTTGTGGGCCTCCTCGAGAGCTTCGCGATTACGCCGCAGACGGAGGTAGAGACGGACCAACTGGGCACGCCCCTGAGCCAGATCGGGCTGCAGCTGGACCGCCCGCCGGAGCAAGGCCTCGGCCCGGCTCGGATCATCCAGGGCGGCGCGCGCAGAGCCCATCACGATCACGGGAAGAGGCGAGGTGGGAGCCAGCTCGGAGGCCCGTTCGCTCCAGCGCAGCGACTCATCGAGCCTCCCGAGGAAAAAGAGAGTCGACCCGAGATTGATGATGGCCGCGTAATGGTTGGGGGCAAGCTCCACGGCTCTGAGATTCGCCTCCACCGACTCGCGATAAGCGCCTTTGGCCTGATAGGCCAGACCGCGTGCCTTGTGTCCCTCCGGAAGGCCGGGCGCGAGCGAGATGGCTTTCCGGCTCTGCTCCAGGCTCGAGTCGAGCGACGTCTGCGGGAAGCCGAACCGAAGCGCGCGCTGAGCGTAGGCGTCTCCCAGACCGGCGTAGGCCAGGGCGAAACCGGGATCCGCCTCCAAGGCCTTCTGGAAGTGTTCGATCGCCGTCTCGTTGTCTTCCTTGCGCAATCGGTTGTAATGCTCCCGCCCCTTGAGATAGAGGTCGTAGGCGAGGAGGTTTTCCGTCGGCCGCTGCTCGATCCGTTTCTTCTCGGCCGGCGAGAGGGTGGCCTGCAGAGAAGCGGCGATCTGCTGGGCGACCTCGCTCTGAATCGAGAAGACGTCCTTCAGCTCCCGGTCGTAGGTCTCGGCCCAGAGATGCTCATCCGTTCGGGCGTCGATCAACTGGCCGACGATGCGAACCCTGTCGCCGGATCGCCGCACGCTGCCTTCGAGGATGACGCCGACCCCGAGCTCCGCGGCAATCGCCTTGATGGGTTTCTGAGTGCCCTTGTACTGCATCACCGAGGAGCGGGAGATGACCTTCAGGTCGCGGATCTTTGCAAGCTGCGTCAAAATGTCCTCGGTCATGCCGTCGGCGAAGTAAGCATTCTCCGGCTCGGGACTCAAGTTCTGAAAAGGGAGCACGGCGATGGACTTCCGGGCAAGCGCGGAAGCGCCGACCCTGACGGTCTTGCCGCCTCGTGTGCGCCAGAGGAGCACCGCGACGAGAACGAGAAGAGCCGCCAGGACTGCTGCCGCCGATAGGAGCGCGGTCCGCCGCGGTGAGCTCGCGCCGGGGCGTGGAGACTCCTCGGCCGCGACAGACAGGTCAAATCCGAGATCCTGTGCGGATTGGAATCTCTCTTCGGGGCTCTTCTCCAGGCAGTGGCGCACGATGCGTCCCAGGCCGGTGGAGATCGACGGGTTGGCGATGGTCAGGTCGAGAGGGTCTTCCTTCAGAATCGCCGAGATCGTGTCCGCCGTCGAGCCGCCCTGGAATGCCCGGTTTCCTGAAAGCATCTCGTAGAGGATCGCGCCGAAGGAGAAGATGTCGCTCCGGGCGTCGGCGAGGCTACCGCGCACCTGTTCCGGCGATATGTAGCCGACGGTGCCCATCACGACGCCCGGCTCGGTCAAGGCCGTCTGCGTGGGAACCTGCGTCGCCGGCCCGGATGGGATCTCCTCGCGCGTCAACTTGGCCAGGCCGAAGTCGAGGATCTTGACTCGGCCGTCTTTCGTGACGAAGAGGTTCTCGGGCTTCAGATCCCGATGGACGATTCCCTTCTCGTGCGCGGCTGCGAGACCGTGAGCGATCTGGACCGCGTAATCGATCGCCTTGCGAGTCGAAAGCTTTCGTCCGGCCAGGATGGAACGCAGTGTCTCCCCTTCGAGCAGCTCGGAAACGACGTAGGGCGCCCCGTCGACTGAGCCGACGTCGTAGACGGCGGTGATATTGGGATGGTTGAGCGAACCGGCCGCCTTCGCTTCCTGCTCGAAGCGGCGCAGGCGATCCGGATCACTCGAGAAAGCCGCCGGCAGCACCTTGATCGCGACCTCGCGTCCGAGCCTTGGGTCCCTGGCGCGATACACCTCTCCCATTCCTCCCGCCCCGAGGGGGGAGAGGATCTCGTAGGGCCCGAGGCGCGCGCCGGGGGCGAGCGTCACCAGACGACCCGGACGAGTCCGGACTCCTCGATCTCGCCGTCTCTCGTCAGAAGCGGCAGGGATAAGGTCCGCGCCGCGGCACAAATCAACGCGTCGAACGGATCGTCATTGGGGCGGTGCTGCTCCGCGACGAAGATCTGTTCGGACGTGAGATCGAGAGGTTGGTAGGCGGGGTTGCTGAAGAGGTCTTCAAAGAAGCCCTGAAAGGAGGGGCGCAACGCGATTCGCCGCCTCCGGACCAGGAGAGCGCATTCCCAGAGGACCGCCATCGGAACGTAGGTTAGAGCCGACCGATCTTCGCAGGCCGAAAAGTGCGCGGCGGCTCTCCTGCTCAAGCGGCGGTCTCTGCTCGCGAAGAACAGCAGGGGATGAGTATCGGTGACGTACGCGGTTTCAGGCACGCTTCCGGCTCGGCGATCGCGCTTTCGTTCCCCGACTCGGCTCGTTTCGGCGGCTGATCGCCCGGCGGAACTGAGCGCGAATCTCCTGGGCCGCCCTGAAGAGACCCGCCTCGGATCCAGGAATGCGGGCGTTGCCGACCACCGAGCGCCTCTCTGAGGCCGAGGCGCTGGCTCCCGTCCGCGCCTCCGTGATGATCTCGTCGAGCGCCTGGCTCAGGCTGCGGCCGCCGCTCGCCTTGACGCGAGTCTTCAGCCAGAGGACGTTGTCAGGGCGAAGCGTGACGGAGACGGCTCGCTTATTCATACGATAATTATACGATAATCGCTCGAGGGCGGGATCCGTCCCGATCCCGGCTCGCCCGAGAACCGGCGCGCGCTTCACAGGAATATCGGAGCCACGTCATTCGAAAGCCTCTCGAAAGGATATAACCGGCGCAGTGCCGCTGCTCGAGCTCGATTCGATCACCAAGGACTTCCCCGGCGTGCGCGCGCTCGACCGGGTTTCGCTGGATCTCCAAAAG
>Ga0070698_100000969_pt1 | contig 31475 bp, 35 predicted proteins | sample KBSK1502metaG_FD_65477 | JGI IMG/M metagenome (GOLD analysis project Ga0070698, IMG submission 65477) | Corn, switchgrass and miscanthus rhizosphere microbial communities from Kellogg Biological Station, Michigan, USA - KBS K1-50-2 metaG | ecosystem: Host-associated > Plants > Roots >...
GCTACGAAGCGTCGTCCCAGTCGAACTCGACCTGCGGCGGAGCACGCGCGGGCGCGAACGCCGCCGGCTCGTGTGCGAGGCCGAGCGCGCCGAGCAGCGTGCGGGCGATCCCAGGGTCCGCGCATTCTGCGACGCGATCCACGCATTCGTCGTTCGTGCGGTACTTTCAAACGTTCGGAGATCGAGCCACGCGGCGGCCGCAGTCAGGTTGAAGAAGACGAACACCAGGTCGGGCTCGGGCGGCGAGAACAGTCCCGCGTAGATCACGATGACGTCGTTCGACCTCACGACCTCACGAAGCTCTCGGCACTGGATGCGGTCACCGCGTGGAATGCTCGACGACCGCGCGCGGCGGCCGCTGATCGAACGCTTGGGCATGGCTCATCAGTGGTGCCATGCAAGACGCGACGGCGCGAGATGGCTGCGCGCGGCGACGGGGCTCAACATCTCTGCAGCCAAACGTCACCGGAGATCCCGGCGAAAAGCCTTTCGATAGGCTTTACGAGAACCTTCTCTGCCCCCTTTCAGGTGGGTTTCTGCCCGAAGTTCGTCAGAAGCCCATGCGCGTCAAGTGACCGTAGTCGGCCGCCGTCCTCGACTCGCCGGCGGAGCTTCTTGCCAGCTTCGAGAAGGCTTGTCGCGCTGCAATTGTGACGGGCGCGACGATGTAACCCATGGCGCAGATCCATTTTCTTCGTCGTGCGTATGCACGCGAGAGTCGACGAGAATGGGGATGCGCGCGGGCCTCTCGATGGTCATTACATTCGAGAGCCATGAAGTCGTCGCCCATCGCCACCGGTCCACGTAACACCAACTCGAGCCATCCGCCGCTCGCTCGCAACGCGCAAGGACATCCGATCGCGATGCCCGACGGCGCTGCGTCGTGGTCGATCAAGCGCGAGACGCGCGGCCGCCCGAAGGCGATCAAGGGTCCCGATGGACACCGTACCGCCTCTCGCTCGATGCCACCGCACAGGTCATCGCCGATAATTTCGGCCCCGGCACGTATCGACTCGACGCGCTCGACGCGCTCGGGAACGTGATCGATTACGTCACGACCGTCGAGGTCACCGACGACGAGCTCGAAGGGAACGATCACGAGGACGAGAGCAGCGCCATGCACGCGGGTGACAGCTCGGACCTGCGGTTCGCGCTGCAGACGATCACGCAGATGGCGCGCGCTCAGTCCGACGCGATGCGTGCGGTCGCCGAAGCACAGGCGGACTGGGTCAAGGGCCTCGCGAGCGCCCAGGCACTGCCGCGGAACGCGACGTACGTCGCCCGACCGCGCTCCTCACCACCACAGAGCGGGAAGACGGCGACGACGATGACGGCGATCCATCTCCCGCACCGGTGCCCGACGCGCCATCCGCGCCGGATTGGGTGGTCGGCATGCAGGCAGCAAATGAGCTCGTGCGCAATCTCGCACCCTCGGTCGGCCTGGTGGTGTCGATGTTCAAGAAGCGATTCGGCGGAGTCTCGGCGGCACCGGCCGAGACTCCGGATGGTCCATCACCAACCCCTGGTGCAGCGACGTCGTGTGTATCCGTCCCGCCCGCCGCGTCGGCACGGTCAAGCGTTCCACGCAACCCGATGATCCACCTCGCCGAGATCAACGCCGGGCTGCCGGCGGAGGAGCGGAGTTTTCTGGACCTCGCGCTCCGCTCGCGCGGCGGCGAAGTTCTCGCGGCGGAGCTGTTGTCTCACGCCGCCGCGGATGCGATCGCCCTCATCGTCGACGCCTGTGCACGGATCCGCGCCGAGCGCTCGCGCGCCGACGCAGACGCAGACGGACCCGTCGTGATGGCGGAGGACGTCGCGAGTCGACCGGCCGCCGAAGCCGCCCCGGCAGCCGTCTCACCGGCGATGATCGCCGAGCCAACTGCAGCTGAGCCAACTGCAGCTGAGTCGTTTAGCGAGCGCGTGCTCGCCGTGGCTGCACTCCTCGCTCCTGACGAGCGAGCGATGATCATCGCGTTGCTGCCGCAGCTCGCAGGCGAGCGTGTAGCTCAACTCGAGCGAGATCTGTTCGCGATGACCCGACGATCGCATCGGACGGCAGCGAGCTCCCACCGAAGCGGCGGAAGCCGAACGGTAAGCCGTACGCCGTCGATACGCACAGGAACATGCTGCTCGAGGCGAGGACGTTCGGCGGCTGGCTCGTTGCGAAGAAGTACCTTCGCGCGAATCCATTCACCGACGTCGAAGGCGAGGGACGGCGCAGGCGCGGCAAGCACAAGCCGATCCTGCGCATGGACGAGGCGCAAGCCTGGCTTGCCCATGCGGAGCGCCTCGCGGCGGGCGGTGAGGTCGGGGCCGTGATGGCAATGATGGCGATCTTGATGGACATGCGTGCCGACGAGATCACGCGGCGCTCGATGCGTGACGTGGATGAGGGCTGCAGCGTGCTGTGGACCGAGTCCAAGACCGATGCCGGCACGCGCCGTATCCGGATCCCGACCAAACTTCGGCCGCACATCCTCAAGCTCGTGCTCGATCGCAGCCCGACCGATCCGTTGTTCTTCTCGGCGAAGTCCGCGTCGGGTTACTTCGACCGGGCAATGCCGAGGAAGTGGGCGGATCGGATCTCGAAGGCGGTGCGCATTCCGACCGTCGGCGCCCACGGTCTGCGGCGGACGTTCGCGACGCTCGGAACCGCGATCGGCGAGACTCCCGAGGCCCTGGCGAAGTCATGGGCCACGAGTCGCCGACCACGACCCGCGCGAGCTACATCGAGCCGACGGTCGAATCCACCGCCAGACAGGACCGCCTGTTGAGAGCGCTAGGGGGAGGCAAAAACTAGTGCCGGCAGGTATCAAACTGGGAACGAAACGATCGGCCTGGCACGAGACGTGGTTGACAGCTTCGTAAGTGCGTGTTACCCAACCGAACCTTCACCTGGGGTCGTAGCTCAGCTGGGAGAGCGCTAGAATCGCACTCTAGAGGTCTGGGGTTCGATCCCCCACGGCTCCACCAGGAAAAACGAAAACGCCGCGTAGAGATACGCGGCGTTTTTGTTTTCGGAGTGCGCAGCGAATCGTTCCGGAGCTCTAGAGGTGTGTCTCAACGTGATGCGCGCGCAACCGTTCCCGCGCGCAACGCGGCTGGACTGTTCGCGGCGCTGCAAGACCACGAGGTCACTCGGCGACATTCGGCGAGGCCCGCGTTTTCCAGGGACGAGATTCTAGAGGTCCGCCCGAGCTCTTGCGCACCATCACTGCGGGAGGAACCGCCATTCGTCTGGCCGAAGTTTCGCCAATGAGCGTGCCGCGAGCGTCCGGTCGAACTCGGCGTGCTCCTTCATGACCTTGAACAGTGCCTCGGCCACAACCGAGCCGATCGCGTGGATGGCCTCATGCCTCGTGAGCCCAGCTTCGACGAGCCGCTTCAGGGTGGGGCGCACCTCGGGGGGATTGTTGATGGCGAGCTGGTTCTCTACGATCACATGCATCGTCGCGTGCAGGCGCGGGTTCGGCGTGTCGGGATGATCGCCGAGTCCTTGATGATGCGATTCGACAGTGACGATTCGCAGTGACTCTTCGGTGGCGAGCCAACGGGCGATGTCGGGTTGCACGTTCGCATCGTAGAGCTCGAGGCCTTCCGACGAGTCGTCCTCGAGACCGAGCTCACGTCGCAGTGCTGAAACATCGACGGCATCTCCGCCTACTTGACGTGCCAGGCCGTTTTCGAGCTCTTTCAGCATCTCTTCGACTTGCGCCTTGCCGCGCTTCGTACGCACCGCTTTGCGTGGCGATTTGCCGCCGAGCGCCGGGATCTCGTCGTCTAGCCATCGTGCATAGTAGTCGCGCAGATACTCGCCAACGACTTGGCGCTGAACGTCCTCGGGCACTTCATCCTCTTTCGCCGACCCACCGCGCGAACGATGCTGCTGGACGGCAACCTCTGGATCCTGAATCGAGTCAGCACGATGCTCGACCAGCGAACCAAGCGCTCCTTCGAGCATGGCGCGACCGCGCGCGTTGCGTTCCCTCGACATGGTCTGGAGAACGAGTGTGCCTTTGTCGATGTCGATCCGTCCGAGCGTCACGGGGCCGGGGCCCATACGCTTGTTGCCCGATCGATTTAGCCACGTGAAGCCCACGTCATCACGCTCCAGATTCGGGATCTCGGCGAGGCGCGCGAGCACGCCATCGCGATCTCGAATCGCGTAGTGCGCCTTGCAGAAGATGAGTTCCTCGTCGTCCGTCGTTCGCATCTGCGGCGGCCGCGCTTCGTGGAAGGCGGCTCGCAGCGTCACCAGCGCCGCCCACGCGATCGATCCGATCAGATCACGATCCAAGATCCCAGGGTGCTCGAGGCGCTCGTCCTCGAGCTCCTCGCCGAGAACAGCGCGCACTCTGTCCAGATGCACTCGCGGCACGAGGCAGGAGGCGCCCGTGAACTCCAGGTGGTCACCTGACTGCATCACCCACGCGAAGAGCACGTCCCATTTCTTCAGTTGCGCGGTCGCCGACACTTCTCTGACGTGAAGGTGTTCCCCTGTCAACAGGTCGTGAAGCTGGAGCCCGATTCCGAGTTGAACTTCCTCAACTTCGAACAGCGATGCACGGGCTTGTTGAATCGCGACGAGCGCGGCGACTTCTCCCGCGGGCAGCATCCGTCCGCGGCTGGCGATGAAGCGGTCGACAACACGTTTGCCGTCGGCGTCGCGGTGACCATAAGCGACGAACGCGATGGCGATGGGCATCTCCCATTCATCGACCTGCCCATCCATGAGCTCGGCGACGAGCGGATCCGGAGGGATGCGCTGGCTGTAGTCGAGGAGCTTCGAGAACGCCGAGTCGAGGTCCGCCTTGCTGAACGATGGTTGTGCCGAACGAATCGTCGACAGGCCGCCGAGGTGCACACAGTCCGACGGGCACTCGATCTTCGAGAGTCGATGTTGGCCACAGCACGGCGAGCAGATCGAGCCCTGGAGCGCAGGGCAGGTCCGCTTGCCCTTGCGTTGGTTGCAGAATGCGCAGGTCGCCACGACCACCGTGGTACCGCGTTCGCTCCGTTCGTCGCAACGTCGATTTGCTATCAGAGGCATCCGGTACGTTGGGTGCGTGTCGAAGCGTCGCAAGGATGCCGTCCTCGTGTTCACGGATGGTGCGTGCTCGGGCAATCCCGGACCAGCCGGCATCGGTGTCGTGCTCGTGTGTGGCGAACATCGGAAGGAGATCTCCGAGTACATCGGCGAGGCAACGAGCAACATCGCCGAGCTCACCGCTGTGGTACGCGCGCTTTCGACGATTCGCGACCGCACGCGGCACGTCATCGTTCACTCGGATAGCGAGTACGCGATCGGGACGCTCACGCGCGATTGGAAGGTTCGCGCCAACAAGGCATTGATCGAGCATGCACGCGGTCTCGCCGCGACGTTCGAGCGGCTTCGCTTCGAATGGGTTCCCGGCCATGCCGGGGTCGCGGAGAATGAACGTTGCGACGAGCTCGCTCGTACCGCAATTCGTGCGGCGCGCATTTCAGCCGTCCGCACTGATGCTCGCCTCCTGTAGCAACTCCTCGCGAGCGCCGCACACCGACGGCAGTCATCGAATCGGTGAGCTGGTCGTCGCGGGCTTGTCGACCGCGTCGAGATCCACACCGAACCGCTGGGCAGCTTCATTCAGCGCCGTCTCGACCAACTTCGCAGTCGCCTCGACGTCCTTCGCAGGCGGATCATCCGGTATTCGGCCGGTCGGTGTGGTGTAGCGGTATGACGTCGCGTAGGTACTCAGGTGCTGGATCGCGGCGAGCTGCGGCTTGAGTGGGTTCGCGTCGGGAACGAGCTTGACCATCTCGTCGAGCTGATGACGTATTCCAGCGTGGATCTTCTCCGACGTCAGGACCGCGCGGATGATCTTCTCGGCTGCTTGTTCGCAGAGATAGATCGCATTGCGGTTCTTGGACGCGTTGAGCGTTCGCGCGCCTTCGAGATCCTCACGCGCGATTCGCAGCAGGTTGGCAATCACTCGCTCAGCGCTCACGCGATCTGAACGCCCTCGACAGCCGCGTCGTACGCGATCGTATTGTGTGTATTGCGATCCTCGTCGAACTCGCTGGCCCGGCACACGAGTACGTCCGCGCGAACGCCGCTTCCATACTTCGCGTTCCAGATGACCATCGGATCATCGAATCCAACCGGCGCCAACTCATCGGGCACCACGACAAGCAGGTCCCAATCACTGTCCGCAGCAGCCGTGCCGCGCGCCCGACTGCCGAACAGCCAGATGTCACGCGGCCGCCAATGCGAAACGATTCGGTCAAGCAATGGTTGCACCGGCCGGAGGTCGATCAACGCTCCGCGCTGATCCTTCGGCGGGGCTGCGACTCGAACCGGCGAAGCGACGACCGACACGATGAGATCCTACCAGTCTCCGTGAACCCAAGCAGTACGCCAACACCGCGCAGCAATCGTTCCCCGAAATCCTCGACGGAGAAGTACGTTGGGGGGAACGGATCGCGGCCCTAACGTCGCGAGACTCTTTCGTCCCTCCATAATCGCACTCTAGAGGTCTGGGGTTCGATCCCCCACGGCTCCACCAGGAAACGAAAGCGCTGCACGAACTTGTGCGGCGGTTTTGTTTTCGGAACGCGATGCGCGACCGTTGCAACTCTAGAGGTTGCGTTTCGTTTCGAGTGCTTTGTCTCGCCGACCGTTCCGCAACAACGGGCTACGAACGAGTGTGCCACGCCTACTCGTGGCCCATGCCGCGGAATCTAGCCATCGCCCGCGCGGCGGCTATCGCGATCATCCCGGGTCAGGAGGAGGTCACGGCGTGACGAGCTCGACGTCGACATCCGCAGCGCGAGCGAGCGGAGCCAGGTCGTCCGGATCGGATGTGATGACGCGGTCGCCATCGTCGGCCAACAACACAAGCGCCGCATCGATCACCGCGCTCGCCACTGGCGTCTGCACCGTGGCCGCGGTGAGGGTGCTCGCGGTCCGCCAGCGCCGCGCAAGAATTCTCGCAAGCTAGCGCCGACGCACGCGCGCGACCGACTGCTCGATGCCTGTCGCCGTTCGTGTTCCATAGACGAAGTACAGCTCTGTGCCGGTCTCGATGACTGCAATCGACGGCTCGCCGATCGCGAGCACATTGCCGATGTCGGCACCGCCGTCGACCCCGAGCTCAATGTGATCGTCCGTCCACGTCGCGGCCTGCGAGATGTCGCCGGTGCCCCGCGCCGCCGAACGAATCGCCGCAAAGTCGCGCGCGTAGAACAAGCGGCCATTGTGGAAGTACGGCTGGTACTCGTTGGCGCTCGTGCTGATGCCGACCGTCACCGCGGCAGCCAACGGTGCGGTGCCGAGCGGATCGCCCGCCGCGAAGTGGATGTCTTCGTCGCCGGTCTCGGCGTCGAAGAAGATGCCGTCCGGCGCGACGCCGGGGTTGCCTTGCGGGCCCGCGTGCGAGGTCAGCGGAACGAAGGTCGGGTCGATGTCGAGCACGCCGTTCGTGAACGTGCCGAGGATGACGCGGGCGCCCAGTGTGATCGACACGCGGTAGAGATCGTTGAACGTGTCGGATGAGTCCTGCGTACGAAAGTCATCCCACGCGTAGATCAGCGTCGCCGAATTTCCCGACGGCGGTTTGGCGAACGTGAGTCCGAACGGCGCGCTGGTGATGCCGTCGGCTTCGAACGCGATCGAGAACGGCTCACCGTAGCTGCCGTCGGGTTGACGCTTGAATCCATACGCGGCGACCGGCGGCACCGCGAACGGCAAGTCAGTGCCCGCAGGTTGACCGAGCCCGAGTCGCGGCAACGAATCGTGGATGCTCGTCGACGAGATGATGCGGTCGGCGCCGGGTAGATCTGGTCTTGCGGGCGCGGCGTACGGACCGAGCGATGCGTTGCACGCGATGCTGGCCGGATCCGCAGCGGTCGACGCCGTCGTACAGACTGTCGGCACGGCGGCAAGGCAGCAGATCAGATCGACCGGTGAATAGCTGCTGACAATGAGCCACGTGGCGTCGGGGCTGACTTCCGAGGAGTCCTCGTATCCGTCGGTGTTGACGAGCCCGGGTACGCGTTCCGGCTGGCCCCATGCAGCATCGATCGTCGGAAGCACGATCGCGGTGCGCTTGCTTTCGTTGCCAAGCGCGGTCGCAGTGAGCTGAACATCGCCAGAGCTGATCGACGGCCTGACCTCCGCGAGATAATGCCCGTTGCCCTGATCGGTGATTGCACCGACCGAGCCGTTCGTCGCGACGAGCGTGACCGTGACGCCAGCTTGCGGAACGTCGTCGCGCACCACGCGAACATCGACGAGGATCGTGTCAGGTCCGGTTTCCGCGCGTCGGTCGAGTGTGATCTCGATTGCAGGGATTAGCGATGCGTCTGGCGGAAGCGTGTCGGCTGCATCGATCGGGGCGTCGGCGCCTCCGTTGCATCCCGCAGCGATGGCAAAACACCACATCGGACTACGCATGTGACCCTTCGTTCCAAAGTCCGGGCCAGTGCGAATGTGGCGAGATCCGACAGCGCCATCTGCCAGGTTTGGACGTGGACGAGCTTCGCGTACAGCTGCAACAGCGGCTCGCCATCGATGATCGCTACGTCCCGGTTGGGTGCGTGTCGCGTCGGGCCACACCTAACAGGTTTCGGCGCGCAACTCTGTGCTGGCCTACAATTACCCGCATGGCGAAGCTGCCGGAGGTCGGAGCCGTCTATGCGATGTCCCTGTGCCATGTGCTGGCGAAACAAGGCCAGCGTCTGCTCGTCGCAGCTTCGCCGTGGCTTGGAAAGAAGGCGACCGGCGCAACGCTGGCCGAGCCCGCCGCCCGAGGACTCTAAGCCATCAGGGCTAAGAGTGGAGATGACGATCACAGTGGTACCGTGGGCCGTGAATTGGCTTGTCGAAGGTCACGCCGCCCGCGTCGGTCAGTTGATACTCGAGCCAGCCGGGCTGCGGCTCATCACCAACGAACAGCTAAACACTTCACGGCGACTCGCTTGGTGGTTGCACGCGCCTCCATCAGCGACAGCTTCACTCGCCACTCTGCTTGAGTGTCTCTTCGAGTATTGGGAGCACGAGTTGGTCCTTGAGACGTGTCGAGCCACGCTTGAGCTCGATCAAGGTCGCGAGGCCGAGAACGTAGACGACGCGGCCGGCGATCTCGATTCGGTGTGAATTCGGCAGCAGCGAGTCGTAGTCGCGGCCGCCTTCGATCGCGCCAAGGACATCGAGCGGTCCGAGATTCGTCTTGAGCAGCGAATGCCCAGTACCTGAGAGGATCTCCGCGGTCGGACGCAGTACATCCGTTCGGCCGCGATAACTCGCGTCAAGCTTGTTGACGAGCAGGTCGACGAGTTTTGCAACGTTGTCGGGCGTGCGCCGATGCACGATGTCGAGGTCGTGCGTCGTGACCGGAGCACCCTGCGCGACCGCCGCGAGCATTCCTACAACAATGAACTCGACGTCACTTGTCGCTAGTGTTGCGAGCAGGCTTTCTAGACTTGGCGAGGCCATCGCGTAGCTCGTCGATCATTCGCAGCGCGCGATCATTTTGTTGAATTCGCTGCTGTGGCGTGAGCGCCAGGGTTTCCCGAATCAGCGTGACGTCCACCTCCGAGCTCACAATAAGATCGTATCACGCGGTTCCGAGGTCACAGTGGAGTGGCACCGTTCCGCAAGTTCCTCAGGCGCTCGCCTGGGATGGGTGCCCGTGACTGCTCGTCGCGGATGATCGGTCGAACAAATCCGTGCATTGGGATGCGCTAATCGTCTCCGCTCTGCCGAAGAGTTTCCGCTCAAGCGATCGCCGACACCCGAGCGGCCCACGCGTGTGCGCCACGGTCTTGAAGCCAACCAACGACGATCTCGATGCGCTCGTGGCGCACGGCACGCCCGAGCGCGTGGCCCGCTTCGATCGCGACGGCGTCGGCAATGCACGAGCGCTCTATCGGCATCACAAGCGCAAGCGCCTGCTCAGGGCGGCCGCGGCGCAGGTGCGCGACGGCCTCGAGCTCGATGACGCGGTTGCGTTCGCGGTCGCTGCGGCAAGCGGCAAGTACCTCTGAGATCTCGCGATCAAAAATGTCCCACGCGCAAAGCTCGATGGCCGCGCGCAGTGCGACGCGATCGGCGGTGCGCTTCTGCCAGCCATCGGCGATGAGATCTCGGCGTCGCAGAGCGAGCTCGCGCACGCGGCCCCAGTCGCCAGCGTGCTCCGCTACATCCGCGAGCACTTCGAGTGCGTCGGCGTCGTCGGGGTGTCGCGCGAGGACGGGCTCGAGGAGCGCGCCCGCGTCGGCATGGCGACCGAGATGAACGTAGATGTCGCCGCGGAGCGTGCGCGCGCGATCGTCGTCGGGGTGCGTACGCGCAACGGCGTCAAGTACTGCGAGCGCTTCGTCATACCAACTGCCGTAGTGGAGGTCGCGCGCGAAGTCGAGTTGCGGCTCGGGCGGTGACTCGGCCCTGCACACAGAATCATATAGGGACTCGAACGCCGAGCTGACAGGGAAGAAGCGCGCCAAGGCGGTATCAGGCGCGCCATCGACCGTACCCATCAGCGTCTCGATCGGCAGATGCACGCCGCTGTGTTCGAAGAGCCATCTCTCGAGCGCCGCGTGCGATGCCGCGTGCACCTCCTCGAGGTACGGAAGTACGTAGTCGAGGGTCCACGCGCGCTCGATCGCCTCGGCGTAAAGCTCGCGGTCGTCACCGTCGAACCGCCATCGTCCGCGCGCGACGCGTTCGCGGCGATCGACGTGGTGCCCAAGCTCGTGGACGAACGTCGACAGCATGCGCAGGCGCAGGTAAGCCGCGACGACGTCGCGAAACGGGAGATCGGGCTCGTAGACATAACCGTACAGCGCGATTTCCGTGATCGAGCCGCTGAAGTAGGTGCCGAGAACGCGCCCGCAGAACACGCCCGATAGTGTCGACACGGCCGGGCGGCCGAGCGGATCGGCCGCGTCCGAGTCCTCGGCGGGTGGCGGGATGCACAACGAGATCTCGCCGAGCCCGTCGGCGGTACCGTGCGGGACGCGTTCTAGGATCGCGCGGAGGTCGTCGGGCGATGCGGGGTAGTGCAGCCGCGGATCGCGGTCGCGCACGACGATCGGCACCCCGGCGGCAGCCACGTCAGGCGCACGCTCCGGCAGGTCGTGCGGCCGCGCGCGCTCCTCGGCGATGAGCTGCTTGATGCGGCGCTTGCGCACGGGATCCCCGCCTTCACGAGAGCCACGGCGCGTACTGTGCTCGCTTCGCGACACTCGCAGATGCTACGTCGTCCGCGGATGCGGTTCGAGCGCGACGAGGGCAGCCGCGACGCAAAGCCAACTTCATAGCGGGACCGCTAGGTTTCGCCAGACGTCACACCGTTCCGCAGGTTCGCGTTCACGCGATCAAGCCCAAATTCGGCGTCAGCCGATCTCAGCGCTAAGCCGTTCCATGGAGATCGAACCCCAGACCTCTAGAGTGCGATTGTGGAGGCGTCGAAGAATCTCGGCGGGTTAGGTATGCGAAGCGTTCCGCACCGCAGGATCTCCGTCGAGGACGCTGCGGAACGGTTCCGTGGGCTACTGCCCCATCTGGGGCGCGGGAGAGCTCGTTTCGAGCACGCAGATAGCCTCGTCTTTGCGGCCGTCGTACATTGAAGGCGATGACCGATCCCGCTCACCGAAAAGCGACGATCGACGACTTCTACGCGCTGCCGGAGGACAAGCGGTTTCACGAGCTCATCGCCGGCGAGATCGTGGAAAAGGCGAGCCCTAGCGGCGAGCACGGCGATGCGCAGGCCGGAATCATTTTCGCCGTGCGTCCATTTCAGCGATCAGGCGGCGGCGGGCCGAGCGGCTGGTGGATTCTCACAGAGGTCGAGGTCCTGCTCGAGACAGGTGATATCGTCCGGCCAGATGTCGTCGGCTGGCGTCGCGAGCGTTGCCCAGAGCGGCCGACAGGATTTCCCGTCAAGCTTCGTCCCGATTGGATCTGCGAAGTCATCTCGCCGCAACGTGCGAACGATGACACCGTGAAGAAACTCCGCCTCTATCACCGTGTGGGGATCCCATATTACTGGCTCGTCGACACCCGCGACTCGACGCTGACCCTCATGCGCTGGAACGAGTCCGGTTACATCACAGTCATGCGTGCCGAACGAGGCGAGACAGTTCGCCCGGAGCCATTCGAAGCCATCCAGCTTGTGGTCGGCACGCTGTTTGGCGACGATCCGATCTGATCGACTGACCTCGTCGGAGCCAGGGGATACTGCAAGGCGGCCCGTCCTCGACAAGGATCGTTCGCGGGAGCAGCTCTTCGTAGCCGAGGTCGTCAAGCTGGCATAGGAGATCTAGTGGGCCGTGGTTGGTTTGTAGGTTCTGGTCCGTGTCCGGCGAGCGCCTCGGCGGTCGGGGCCAGTTTTCGGTTTGCGAGGTAGTGGCGGTAATACGCGCCGATCTTTGCGAGAAGCCTCAGTAGACGTTCGATGTTGTCGGAGGTGCGGCGATGGACGATGTCGAGATCCAGCGTGTCGCCGAGGAACACGGCCGCCGACATTCCGACCACAATGAATTCGACGCCCCCCCTCGACCAGAAGCCGCACCGGTATCAGAGACCCGAAGGTTCGACACGCTTGAAGCTCATCAAGGTCTCGAGCATCTGTTGCGCAAAGCGCACCCGCTCGAGGGGCGACCGCTCCAACGCGAGCACGATCAATGTCCGGTCGACGTCTCCCTCGGCAGCAAGAACATCGGGATCGAGCGCGCCCACCATCGCGCGAAGCTCATCCAGGGTCAGCGTTCGTGTCCCCACACCGTGAGCCTACCGCGTCTTGGATCGCCAATCCGCTCTCGCCGAACTCGAGTTGCGGGTGGCACGCTGCCTGCGCGTCTTCGGCCGGCGTCGCGGCGCGCCGATCACCTTACCCCGCACGAGCTTGACCTCAAGGATCTCATTGCCTCGCCCGAGTGTGCGCTGTATCAACTCGGCCGCCTTACGCCGCTTGAAGAGTGTGCCAGCGCTCGGCTCGTTCCAAGCGTAGGCGTCGTCGGACACGTTGTAGTAGAGGACGAACCGTGCACCGGGGAGCATGCGGCTGATGATCAAGTAGCGTCGAGGATCGTTCGAGTCTGCGACCCGGCGAAGCAGCTCCCTGTTCTGCGCCGGCGTCAGACCGGGCACGTCCTCCAGCGCTGGAGTGCGCTTCTTCGAATTCCTGGTAGGTGTCACGCGACATCATAACTTCCCGCGTCGATACGCTGAGCCCAGATCCGGCCGTCAGGAACGGACTTGCTGAGGAGCTCGGCGCAATCGTTGGCAAGCTTCGCGACGGCACTGCTGCTGATCGTCAGAAGTACGCGGCGCGCGGCGGTCACATCATCTGGCGCATCCTGATGCCGGGAACTCGGGATCACGTCTACTACCGCGTGAATGTCTCTGCGGGCGAAGGCGAAGTGCTCCTCGTGTGGAACGCGACCGCGGGACGCAACCCGACGTCGAGGTCAGCGCCATGTGCGCGCACTTTGACCGTAACGAAACAACGCGGCCTCCAGTGGATGCTGGTGACGGGTGTCGCGCTGCACTAAGTCGACATCAAGAGTCTGATGCGCCACACCCGAAGCGTTGTGGTGGCTGCCAGACCGAGTGCCGTGGCTCCGACAGAATAACCAGCCACGATGGGACCAGACGCGGCATCGGCACGATGCGGACGTCGCCATTCTCGACACGCAGTGACGAGCCCGTGATCACAGAACGTGACAAAGCGCTCCGCGAATCTCGCGGCCAGGTCTCGCTCGCCGGGCAACAAGAACGCGGCCGCCCTTTGTGATGCAAGGTATCTTGCCCGAATGGATGAGCAGTACGATCCGTCGGCGATCGAGCCGAAATGGCAGGCGCGCTGGGAGCGCGACGGATCTTTTGTTGCGGGAAAGCACGTCGGTGCGGCGAAGAAGTACGTCCTCGAGATGTTTCCGTATCCGTCGGGCGCGCTCCACATGGGGCACGTCCGCAACTACCTCATCGGCGACGTGATCGCTCGCTACGCCCGCATGCGCGGCTTCGATGTGCTCCATCCAATGGGTTGGGACGCGCTCGGCTTGCCAGCCGAAAACGCAGCGATCAAGGACCGCGAGCATCCGGCGACGCGTACCGCGCACAACATCTCGTCGTTCCGCGCCGAGATGAAGCGGATCGGCTTCTCGTACGACTGGTCGCGCGAGCTGGCGACAAGCGATCCCGAGTACTATCGCTGGAATCAGTGGTTCTTCCTGAAGTTCCGCGAGCGCGGGCTTGTCTACCGTCGGCGTGCCGCCGTCAACTTTTGCCCGGGCTGCAACACGGTCATCGCAAACGAGCAGGTCAAGGACGGCCGCTGCGAGCGCTCCGGCGACGAAGTTGAAATCCGCCGCATGCCCGAGTGGGCATTTCGCATCACAAGCTACTCCGAGCGGTTGCTCGAGAACCTGAACACGCTCACCGAATGGCCATCCGCTGTCCTAAAAAAGCAGCGCGCGTGGATCGGCAAGAGCGAGGGCGCCGAGCTCGACTTCGCGGTGTCCGGTGCATCAGCCGTGCTGCGCGTGTTCACGACGCGCGCCGACACGGTGTTCGGTGTCGTCGCGATCGTGGTCGCGCCTGATCATCCGTTGATCGCGGAGCTCTGCTCGCCCGATGCGATTCCTGCGGTGCAGAAATTCGCTGCGGACCAGGCGCGCAAGGCCGCTGCGCGCCGCCGCGACACCGAGCTCGACAAGGAAGCAATCGCGACGGGCGGCCACGCGATCCATCCGTTCACGCGCGAGTGCGTACCCATCTGGACCGCGAACTTCGTCGTGTCTGACTACGGCACCGGTGCCGTCATGTGCGTTCCTGCGCACGACGAGCGCGATCGCGAATTCGCGACGAAGTACGGTCTGCCCATCGTGCATGTTGTCGATGCGGCCGAGCCGACGGCCGACGGCACGCTGCACGACAGCGGTCCGTACACCGCCATGGCCTCCGCCGAAGCGCGCGCCGCAATCGCCAACGCGGCGCGGGCCGGCGGCTTCGGTGGGCCCGCGGTCACGTACCGCCAGCGCGACTGGGGCATCTCGCGGCAGCGCTACTGGGGCACGCCGATCCCGATTTTTTACTGCGATCACTGCGACCCCGCCGGTGAGGGCATTGCCGTGCCGTACGACCAGCTGCCTGTGCGGCTGCCGGAGATCGAGGTCGACAAAGTCCTGACAGGTCGCGGCGAGCCACCGCTCGCAAAAGTTCCGATATTCGTCGCGACGACGTGTCCGCAGTGCGGTGGCCCGGCGCGCCGCGACGTCGAAACGATGGACACGTTCGTCGACTCCGCGTGGTACTTCGCGCGTTTTCTCGATCCGCACAATGATCGGGAGCCATTCGCGCGCTCGCTCGCCGATGCGTGGTTGCCCGTCGATGTTTACATCGGCGGCCCCGAACACTCGACGATGCATCTTTTGTACTTTCGGTTCTGGACGATGGTGATGCAGGAGCTCGGACTCGTCGAGGTTGCAGAACCGGTGCGTCGCATGATCACGCAGGGAATCGTTAATGGTCCCGACGGCCGCAAGATGTCCAAGCGGTGGGGCAACGTTGTGTCACCAGCGGCAATGGTCGAGGCATATGGTGCCGACGCGACGCGCACGTTCGTGATGTTCGCCGGTCCGGCCGACGAGGACATCGACTGGTCCGACACTGGCGTCGAAGGCTCCGCGCGTTTTCTGGCGCGGGTGTGGCGACTCGCGCGTCGATACGCCAGCGCACGTGCCGATGCACCGCGCACGCCCGCTACGATTCCGATCCTGCGTGCCGCGCACCAGACGCTCCGACGCGTCACCGAAGATCTCGAGCGTCAGTCGTTCAACACTGCGATCGCGCGAATCCACGAGCTCGTCAACGCGCTCACGCCTCTCGAACCACACTCCGAAGAAGAACGCGTCGCGCTCACGGACGCGGTCCGCATTCTCGCCGCGTGCGTGTCGCCATTTGCGCCGCACATCGCCGAGGAGATTGCCGAAGCTTGCGGAGCGACCTCGACGCTTCAGGAGTCCAGCTGGCCGGATTCGGATGCCACGCTGTGCGTAGAAGAGCGCATCACGTACGCGATCCAGATCGACGGCCGACTCCGCGGTCAGGTCGACGTCGACGCCGGCGCCGACGAACCGACCGTGCGGGCGGCGGCGGTTACTGCGGTGCAACCGTATCTCGCCGACAAGACGGTGACGAAGTTTGTGTTCGTGCCACGGCGGCAGCTTGTCAACTTCGTCACAAGATGAGTTGGCCGCCAGAGACGTTCAGTAGGTAGTGTTCGGTGCCGCTATGCACCGGGATGGAATTCGTGATTCTTCTCGGCACGATTGTCTGGGGTGTCGTGCAATGACCTCCGCCATCACGAGCGAGACGACGATCATGCTGTCCGACCACAAGCACCTGATCCAGCACCCCACCGGTGTGCGCTTCGACTGGATCGACATCGGAAAGCCGCTCGCCCTCAAGGCGACGCGACGGCTGGCGCGTTGTCCGAAGCGGAAGTAGACCGGTTCGCTCACAGCCGGCCGCTCTCTCAGTGCGCGCTGGAGCAGAGCTCGTCGGCGCGCGCTGTGGCCTCCATGAAGTCAGGCGCGGGTTTCGGAAGGCAGCTGCCGTCGGTGTGGCTATCCTTCGGCAGTCGCGCGAAGGCTTGCGAGAGTTGCACGAAAGTCGGCAAGCATTGTGCCCGCGGCAAGATCCGTCGCACGCATGCGCGCGATAGCGTCGACCACCGGGATTAGCTCGGATGCAATCGCCCCCAGCGCGTGAACGTCGATGGCGGAGTTCGCGTCGCAGCTGCCGGCAAACGCGAGTAGCTTTACGCCCGCCGAGGTCAAGTACACATTCTTCGATGTGAGCTCACCATGCACGATCTGCTTCGCGTGTGTCGCTTGGAGTGCGGCAGCGATTTGATCGAGGATCGGGATCGCTTCGGCCAGCGGTACTGGCCCGCGTCGCATGCGCTCGGCAAGGCTCTCGCCTTGTAGATACTCCATCACAATGTATGGGCGTCCATCCGCCAGTTCGCCGAACGAGAACACGTCGACGACGTTGCGGTGACCTATCTGGTTGCACGATCGTGCCTCATCGACAAAGCGATCGCGCGCGGCAACCTCCTTCGCGCGGAGCACCTTGATTGCGGCGCGCTTGCCGATCTTCGGATGGATCACGAGATAGACATCACTGACGGAACCTTCGGCGAGCGACTTCTCGATTGTATATTCGCCGATAGAGGTTCCGGGTATCAGGTCGAGCATAGCCGGAGCATACATGCGCGAGCTGGGGACGGATCGCTCGCCCTCGTCGCCATCCTCGCAAGCGCTTGCGCAACGACGAGCACCAACAACCCGTCCTCGAGCGAGCGCTCGCACCAATGACGTCGCAGCGCTAGATTTCCTGCGCAGCGGTCTCGCAGTCGTGACGGGGCGCGTGACCCTCCGCGGAATCTGGCGTGGCCAAGATTTTACCGGGCAATATCAGGTGAGCGCCACGTGGGTGAACGAACGAGGGCGCTGGCGATTGCTCGCGATACATTCCAGCCGAATCGCTGACCGAGCGCGAATACAGTCGACGCGTCCAGCCGTTTCGCAGCCCGCGTCATCGCACCATCTGAACTACCCGCCTTCGGGCAGACGCAACGGCCCTAGCTCGTCCACCATGCGGAGCTCAACACGGCCGCTCACCTGCACGTGACGGATCGACTCCGCAACATTTCGCTCGATGGCCATCGAGCCGTCGGCGAGTGCAAAGGACGAAGCCGACTTGAAGTACAAACTCGTCGTCTTGCTGGCGGCGAGTTGCTTCTCCGCGTCCAAAAAATCGACGGCGAGCTCCACGCGCTGGTTCTCGCCGCGCATGGTGCTGTTGCACAGGATTGCAATCTCGAGATCATTGCCGCGCACGCGAACTTCCAATCCGGTTTCGAGAAACGGATGTTTTTCGATCGTAGATTTTATCGTCAGCTGCTCAGCGCGATCGGAGCCAATCGTAAATGGCGCAACGTCAGCGGACAGTAACTTACTACGGCGATCGAATTTCGTTTCTACGAGGTACATGACCGCCACAGCGTGCCTGCGCTGGGTTGGCGTGAACTCGTGTGACCATGCACAACGGGAACCGAACACTTTTCGCCGCTGATAGGTCGGATCTCGATGGCCGATAAATGATCCGTCGGACGCAATCAGGATCGCGATCACACCGGACAGCTCGAGATACGCACCCTCCACCTGAGGCTCGCCTGTAGCTTCAAATGTCAGGAAGCATCGATCGCGATCATCAACCCACTGCAACTTCGGTTTCACGACGTTGCATATCGGGCTTGTGAACTTGAATGACTCTGGGGAATGCACCGTGCTCCACGACTTTGGTCCGAACATCGTCGCAACCTACCATGCGGAGGGTGCTCCGACCGGAACTGGATCAGGAGCGGTTCTTTGTCTCGTCGATGACGTCTGAGCCAGAGCGGCAAAGCGTTAGACTCGCGCGATGCGCGGCGCATTACGGCGGCGGACCCTTAGCACTGCTGCCGCCATCATCACCCTCGTCGTCCTCGTGCCGGCCTGTTCGCAACGTTCCGACAGGAATCCATCAGACTATCCAACTCGAAATTGGGAACCGGCGAGTGCCGATGAGCTCGCGCGGTGGTCGCCCGCAGAGCTTGCCATTGCGCGCGCTCGTATCGAGAAGCTCCCCAATGCGAGCTTCATGATCATCGAAGGTGGTCATGTTGTCCTGGAGTATGGCGATCTCACCGCCGTGAGTTACCTGGCGTCGATCCGCAAAAGCGTGCTTGCGATGCTTTTTGGAAATTATGTCGCTGCGCGGACCATCGATCTCGACAAGAACTTGCGCGCGCTCGATATCGATGACGTCGGCGGCCTCACGGACGACGAGAAACAAGCAACCGTTCGTGATCTACTGAGCGCGCGCTCCGGCGTCTATCACGCCGCATCCAATCCCGGAGATGATCTCGTCGATGCGCCTGGACGCGGCACGCAACGACACGGCACGTATTTTCTCTACAACAACTGGGACTTCAACGTGCTTGGCACGATCTTCGAGCAGGAGACTAAGCAGGACATCTATGACGCATTCGAACATGATCTTGCTCGACCGCTCGGCATGCAGGATTTCAAGCGCAGCCTGCAGGTGAAGTACAACGATTCATCGAAGTCCCGGCATGCCGCCTATCACATCTATCTTTCGACTCGCGATATGGCGCGCCTGGGCTACTTGATGTTGCGCAACGGCGAATGGCGTGGTCGCCAGCTCGTGCCGCGAACCTGGGTCCGCGAGATCACACGTGTCGTCACGCCGCTTCATCGAATGAACCCCGAGAAGCGTCGCAGCGGACGGCTCGGGTATGGCCTGCTCTGGTGGGTATTCGATGGGACGTACGCAACCGGCCCATACGAGGGTGCGTACATGGCGCGGGGCGCGTTGGGACAGCACATCACGGTTCTTCCAAAGCTCGACATGGTGATCGTTCACAAGACGAGGCCAGGCACGGACATGATTCCGCAGCCGGATGTGAAGTATCCGGCCGTCACCGTGGATGAGTATCTCGAGCTGCTGGACATGATTGTCCGGGCACGCTGCGGATCGTTGACGACATGCCGCTGACTGTTCCCAGCGTGCTCGACCAGCACTTCGCCCACCGCAGATCATTATTCGCCCGGCAGTTTTCCGGTCTATTAGTCAGCGGTTCGCTGCAATGAGTCGCAAGCACGAACGCCGCGCCGCGCGTCGACGCGTGTTATACGCGCGGTGTGCGCGTCGCCGTCGTTGGTCACGTCGAATGGGTCGAGCTCGTGCACGTGGACCACGTGCCAAACGCCGGCGATATCGTCCACGGCACGTCGGTTCTCGAGGTCCCCGCCGGTGGCGGCGCGGTCGCGGCTGTGCAGCTCGCGCGTTGGGGTGCCGACACGCTGTTGTTCACCGCGCTCGGTGGCGACGCACTCGGGCTACGCGCCCGTGACGAGTTGGTGTCACGCGGCGTTAAAGTGCACGCCGCGCCGCGCTTCGAGCCGCAGCGACGTGCGTTAACTCTCGTCGATGCCCAACGCGAACGGACGATCGTCGTGATCGGCGATCGTCTCGTCGCGCATGGAAGCGACGCACTGCCATGGCAGGCACTCGCGACGTGCGATGCCGTTTACGTCACCGGTGGTGATGTTGAAGCCGTTCGGCACGCGAGGAGCGCGCGAATCGTCGTGGCGACGTCCCGCGTGCTGCCGCTGTTGCGAGATGCCGCGATCGATCTCGACGTCCTGATCGGCAGCGACAGCGATCCAGCGGAGCGGTACACCGCTGGCGACTTGCCACGGCCGCCGAAGCTGGTCGTACGAACCGAGGGCGCGCGCGGCGGCTACGTCGTGCACGCCGATGGAATGCGGCGACGCTACACCGCCGTACCCGCAACGGTCACCGGTGATACGTATGGCGCTGGCGATACCTTTGCGGCCGCCCTCACGTTCGCATTGGGAGAGCGACGCTCGCTGGACGATGCGCTGTCGTTCGCCTCGGCGCGCGCTGCCGAGGTCGTTGGCTTTCAAGGACCCTATCCACGCGCCTAGGCAGAGACGCGCGGTGGTCGTCGGCGGCAAGTCAAAACGTCGGCGTCCAGAGCTCGGCGCTGTCAGCTGTGATGGTGACCAACCAGAGCGCGCCATCGACGACGCCGCGACCCGAAATAGCCCTCTTGTCTGCGAGCGGTATCGCTTTGCCATCGGCCGACCAGCTCACAATTTCGCTTGGGCTGCGTTGTCCACGATGGCGTGCGATCCAGTGGTCGCCGATCGCGACCACGTTGGAGACGACCTCGCCTCGCGTCAACGTGCGGACGGTCTTGGCAGTAGCGGCATCGACGATCGCGAGCGCTCCGCCGCCCGCCCCGAGTGCGAGCTGCTTGCCATCAGAACCCCATGCGAGCGAGAGCGTCGGCAACATGCGATCCTTGACGTCGGCGACGACCTGCCACGATTTGGCGTCATAGATCCTGACCGCAGTGTCGTCGGTCGCGACCGCGAGGCGCGTTCCGTCGTGCGCCCATGCCGCGGCCGAGGCGCTACCAAAGTCGGCCGCGAGCGTCGCGAGTCGCTTAGGCTTGCCGGTGATCGACCAGACCTCTGGTGGATGGCCGACCGAAGCGGCAACGAGCGTCCTGCCGTCCGGCGAGACCTCGAGCACCAAGAGATACGGTCCCCCGATCTGCACCGTCGAGACGAGCCGAACATCGCCGGTTCGGTAAACCTTGATGGTCGTGCGCTCCGCGATCGCGACCACACGGCCATCCTCGGAAGCGGACGCCGTAGACACCGAGCTGATCCGCCACTTCGCCCTCTCCTTGCCCGTGGGCAGCTCGAGCAACCGCGCCGTATCTCCACAGCTGATCAGCATGCGATCGCCGTGCGCTAGCGGCATCGCGAATACGGCTTTGCACGGCAATGGCACCTTGCCGGTGGGTGGTGCCGCAACAACGACGCGCGAAAACGCCAACAAGACGAGCGTCGCGATCCTCATGCGCGCTCCAGCACGAGGTCGAACGAGACGTTCGCAATCGGCTGATCCGGATCCCCACTGATGGTTACTGGCCGCACGAGCTCGGCGCTTGTGATGAGCGGATCGCGCGTGAAATTCTTCGCCGGTTGACCATCGAAGGCGGGATCGGTCGAGAAATACATCTGGGTGACGAGTGGCCGATACCCCGGAGCGCGCACCAGGTAATGCACATGCTGCGCTACCCGCCCGGGATAGTGCCCTGGGATGACCGTGTCGACCGCATAGCGAGCTTTCTCGCCGACTTTCAACGTCGCACGAAATCGATCACCGCTGAGATCGTATAGGCCGGTGTGGCTGGCATGCCAGAGCTCGATCGTGGCATCGGGAACCAGAGCGCCACTCGTATTGAAGATCGCTCCGACGAGAACCAGCGGCATGCCCGGGTCGCGATCGGTGCGCAGCTTGCTCTGACTGGGCGCATTGCGCTTGTAGAAGGGACCGAGCTCACACGCGGACGTCGGCCGACGACCGGCGGCTGCCCACGCGCGATCGAGCCGCACGATGTTCGAAGCGCCGAGCAGAATCCCAGCCGCAGCGCACCGGCCGAGCATTTCGCGGCGATTCATCACGGGACTATACGCGCGATCAAGTCATGCGGGAGGTTTGAGTTTTCGGGCTGCCGGGTTCGACCGCCCGATGGGCAGTGGGAAGCAGCGATCCGTGCTCGAGAACGGCCCGTCATGGCGTCACGAGTGCCGTCGTGACGAGCGACGTGGCGGACGGCAGCGCTAACGCGTTCGGTGTCGCGTCGAGATCGAGGCTTGGCATCGTCTCCGCGACGATGCGGAACATGTAGCTGTTGCCGGGTTGCAGGATGTCAGGCGGCATGACGACATTCGGCTCCGACGTTTGAACACTGGCAAGCAGTTGCTCCGCGGTGCGGCCGGCGTTGTCGTAGACCCGGGAGACGATGACGATGTAGCGCGAAGGGGCTCCGATCGACGGCGGTGTCCACGCGAGCTTCGGCTGCGTGCCGACTCCTGTCTGATTCGTGTACGCATCGAGACCATTCACCGTCGGCGATAGGATCGGCCCGAGCGACGGTGTGATGGTCGTGTTCGCGACCGCTGACAGCTTGCGATCGTCATCGAGATAACCGAATGCGGCGAGCGGCTGTGCATTGCCGAGCGCGATGAACCGATAGACGTAGTAGCGAACCGTGACGATCCGGGTCCATGTCGACGGGAACGGATCGCCGTATGTGAGGCCCGTGGTCGTCAGCAGCGATGTGTCGGCGACGTAGCCGGGCTCGTACGCCGCGATATCCGGGGCGGGATGATAGAAGCCGCGCGTTGCCGCATCGGGAAGCGCCTGCAGCGCGAGCAACGGATACGAATACGTGCCCTCGGTCGGCGTCGCACTGCGCAACGCGCGATCGAACTCCTGACGATCCCACGAAACCGCGAGCGTCTGATCCTGAGCGATCGACGAAAATGCGCCCGTGAGGGTCGAGCGGCCACCTGCCGCGATCGTAAACGGCGGTGCCGTGAAACGTTCAGCAATCGTGCGAAACGGAGTGGCTCCGACGTATTTGATCGCGAGTTGCGCGAGCGTCACAACATCGCCGGCGGCCGCATCGACGAGCGCGCGATACGCGGCACGATACAGATCGTACTGGAATCCGCTCAAGCTCGTCGCCCCGAGGAGTGGCGCGGTCGCGGAGGCACGTTGCATGTTGAACGCGATGAGGCCGCTGTTGGGCGCAAACAGTTGCAGCTCGTCTCCGTCTTGCCAGGGTGATAAACCCGAAACGTTGAATGTGATGAGCGTGCCTGGCGTAGCCGGCTCGACCGTCGCGCGACCAAGACGCGTGTCGCTAAGGTCTATGCTGCTGCGGCTCGTCACCTCGTAATTGACACCAACGTCCAGGTAGAACGTGCCGTCGGGAACGCCGGCGATTGAGGCCATGCCTTGGGCGTCGCCGCTGCCAAGGATTTCCGTGAATGTCGGCGGCACGAGCACGCTGATCGGTTCGCCCGTTAGGTCATACGGCACGACGACATCGCCATTGGCGGTAACGAAGCGCTGCTGTGCTGACAGCGTGATGGTGCGCGTCTGGGGCCCGTCCTCGAGGATGGAAGCGTCGGGCAACATCGGCGCTCTGTTGTCGCCGCATCCGACGACGAGGAGTGTGGGCAGGAGGCTGAGCTTCATGACCGCACGATCGCAGTGCGTGATGAGTGAAGTCGGTGAACGCCGCGTGAAGAGCTCGTGAAGGCAGCGATAGCTGCGGCAATGTTCGTCAGCGCTGGAAGACGTGCACGCTGGCGTTTCAGAAGTGCGCGGTTCAGTGCCACGATGCTCGCCGTGATCCGGCGTCACGTTCACGCGTTCTCGAACGTCGAGTTCGACTGGCTCGCGTGCGATGCGGACGGATTCGTCGCGGTGTTCTCCAGCGCCGGATTCGGTCCGGTTCCGGAGGAGTTGGTGGCAATGGTCGAGGCTGTCGATGCGGCGCTTGATCGGATCAAGGCGCTACCAGTGCGCGCCGAATCAGCGCCGGCCGACCCTGACGAGCGGCGTCCTGCTGCACACGGGTTGTTTGCGTTCGACTGGACGCACGCGCGGGACCGCTACGAGATCGAGGCATCGCCGGAGCGACCACTGCGGATCGACGAGATCCAAGACGAGGAGATCCGCGCGATGGTCTCCCGCGTTCGCGTTCCTGTCCGGTTCTCGCAGTTGCGTTGGATCGACTGGGACGACGCCGGCGACCTGTCGTCAGGCGCCGAGCCCTGAGCGCCCTGCGAGAGAACAAGCCACGGCGGTTCGCACCGGCCGCAGCTCCTGCAGTCATCGTCGTATTTTCGTCCTCATGTGAGCAGTCGTGACGAGATCGCAGATCCGATGAACGTTACCGCCCGCACGATCCGTCGCTGTTCGACTGACCGAGTGGTAGCGCGCGTGTTACGTCGCGCGTATGGCAATCCAAGGAATCCACGGTCTGCTGTATTCGTCGGACGCCGCCGCAACGCGCGCGTTCTTTCGCGATCAGATGAAACTGCCGTTCTACGACGTCGGCGGCGGTTGGCTGATCTTCGACTTGCCCGCGGGTGACCTCGGCGTGCATCCGATCGACGAGTCCGGCCAGCCGAAGCCGAACACGCACGGCGTGTCGTTCTATTGCAACGACATCAAGAGCACGATGGCCGAGCTGCGCGAGCGCGGCGTTCAGTTCAAGTGCGAGCCGGAAGATCACGGCTATGGCTTTGTCACGTACTTCACCGCGCCAGGCGGGATCGAAGTGCAGCTCTACGAGCCGAAGTACAGCAGGGGCTAACGGCCCGGGTGTCACATAGATGTTGACCCGCTTCTCGTGGTCGTCGCGATAATCCCGCGCGACACTCTCGCATCGTGATCGACATTCGCGAAACGTATCCAATCGGGCGCGCACTGCGCGATGCCGGGCTGCATGCGAGCGCGCTCGAGACGTGGGCGGGCACCGATCGGCTCTCGGAGCTGCCTGCGCGGATCGGTGCGCTGCGCACGTGCACGCCCGCGCCAGCCGCCGCAGCGCTCACGCTGTTCGTTGCCGCGGCGAAGCTGCCCCGCGAGAGAGTGCGAGAGCTGCCCCTCGACGCGCTCGAGAGGCTCGGGCTCGTCGAGATCGCAGGCCACCACGTGCGGACCACAGCCGCCGTGTTGCCACATTGCAGGGGCTTCTTGGTATGCGCGCTCAAGTCGTACCCTGGCCCGATGACGCGAGCTACCAACTCGCAGGCTGCATCGCTCCGCGTTTCCGCAGCAAGTGGGCTTCTCCGCACGTGTACCAGCGTTGGTGCGATCTGCGCTGCGGCTCGGCATTCGCCCAGCTGTCACAGCCGGGCATCGCGTCTGAATTGGTCGGCATCGACAGCAATCCTCGCGCCCTCGCGTTCGCGCGTATCGGCGCCGCGCTTTCGGGCGTTGCGCAGCTCTCGCTGCATGGCGATGCCTCCGACGACCTAGGCCGCCGCGCCGAACTCGTCACCTGCAACATGCCGACGGCGCCGCGAGAGCATGTCGCGCGCCTGTTCGCGGCGATACCCGGGTTACTGGCGCCGCGCGGTCGCGCTGTGGTTCATGCAGCGTTTGGCGAAATTCCAGACGAGCTTGTCGGAGAGCGCGTGATCGTTCGCTACGCGGACGAGCTTGCCGTGCTCGCGTGGCGGCCCGACGCGCCCGAGCGCGTCGACCGGCGCAGCTCGGGTACGCAGCTGACTCACGAAGATCTCGCGTAACGCTCTGGTGGCAATGCGATTGGCCAACGCAGTCCGTCTGGTTCTGACGAACCCGATGATTCGGATGGCGTCACCGTCCCGCACGCGGCGGTCTAGCCGGCTTCGACGCGGTCTACGAGGCGCCACGCATCCAAGGTTGGCGCGATTTCGCTGACCTGCCACGTTCGGCCGCCGTCCTCGCTGATGCGCACTGCGATCTCGTCGCCACTCGCGTTCAAGAACACACTCGAGCTCAAGCGCCGCTTGATGGTGCAGACAACGAGCCGGTCGTGCAAGGCGTACAGCGACGCCTCATACGAGAAGTGCGTCGGTGGATCGGTATCATCACCAGCCATCACGTCGATGCCCAGATCGCGGAGTGCGTCACCGGCATCGAGAACGAGAGTTCCATCGTGATCGCCGCTAAAATCCGGGCTGGCTAGCGTGGCTCCGGGCCGGTGCAACGTCCCATCGCGTTGCCGCACCAGTAGCCGCATTGCGCGACTGTACACAAGTTGTCGAGGATGGCCTCCTATGCGAGGCCAAGCCAGGTCGAGCCAGATCACACGGGCGGTATCGCGGGCCGATCACTCGCGCGGGTCATCGCGGGCCGATCACTCGCGCGGGTCATCGCGGGCCGATCACTCGCGCGGGTCATCGCGGGCCGATCATGACCCACGTGGGTCACGCTGGCGTTTGCTGCTTTCGCGTAAACACGCGGATGCAATGGATCACCGTCGTCCAGCAGCCGCCTGCCATCACCCGTCCACGCACTGCCCCGGTGGAAACGCACGTCATGCGGCGCGGTCCCCGCGATCGTTATTAAGCCATCGTGATGTCCCTTGTGATGTGCATCGCAAAGCAAGATCAGATTCGATGGCTTGCTCTTGCCACCGTCCTCCTTGTGCACGATGTGATGCACTTCGAGAAATCGCGCCGAGCGGCAGCCTGGGGCGCGGCAACGGTAACCGTCCCGATGCGCGATCAGCCGACGCAGCGTCGGACTGACATCCTGTTTCGCGCGCGCCGGCGCATCGGCGTCGATCGAACCGATGTGTTGCGCGTCGCACTCCGCGCGTTGGCGCGTGGCGTTATCGAGTGCGAAGCATTTACCACCGCCGTGTTGCGTGGAGCGCTTGCACCACGCGCACGAGGTGATCGCGATTTGAAACTTCGCGCGACCCTTGCGCGCTTCGGCGTCGGCCGGCGCGACCGCCGCGTTGAGAATCGCCGACATCAGTGCATCATCCGCCAACGCCTCACCGCATTCCGACTCGAGCAGCTTCCAGACCTGGCGGAACAGCGCGTACGTCTCGGGCATTACGTCGAACGCGATGCGCACCGGCGCGCGATCCGGTCGCGGCGGATCTTCGGGCAGGTCGCCCGCCTCGCGTTGCGCGACGAGGTCTTCGATTTCACGCAGGCAACGACCGCGCGCCTCTTCGATCCATGCGCTTTCGGTGGCCCGCGTCGCCACACGGCTCAGCTCGCGCACCGCACTATAAGGAAGCTCGCCGCTGTTGAGGGCCGCTTCGAGCTCGGGCAGGCCAGCGAGCCGCCGCGCGACCATCAAGCGCTCGCGGCCCTGCCGTGGCGAATAGCCGAAGACGCGCTCGAGATATTCGAGCATCGTCGCGCAGCCGGCGTGCCGCCACACCTTTACGCGCTCGGCTTCGCGCAACCATCGTGCGAGCTGGGCATCGAGCGCGAGGTACTGCTTTGCGAGACCGCGCAGCTGCGTATCAACATATTGCCACTGCGGCATCCGCGGCTCTTCGTGCTTCGACGCACGCGCACGGCGCCCCGATGCATTCGTCCAGCCATCACATTCGTTCGTGCTCGTTCCGTCTCGCAACATGACACCTCTCCGGTTCGAGCAACCTCTCTAGCACGCGAGTTTTCGAACGCACCGCTGTGGCTCTGCGCGATGAGATCCCGGCGCGAAACGCACCGCGGCTTGTTCGCGCGTTTGCACGCTACATCGCTGCTAGCGCGCGATTAGATTTCGCGTCGCCTCGCGCGCACGCTCGCGTCGCAGAAGCGTCAAGGAGATTCGTCGGCAGGAGATCGCTTCGGTGTCGATTGCTGGCACGAGTCTGCAAACCTCAACCGAATTGCCTGCGTCGATTCGACGAGTACGCACAGAGCATTGCCGCTCACGTGCCGAGGCGCGGCTCGGACCACGCGAGCACTATCGCCCACGCGATCCCGACATCCGATCGCACGCCGAGGTTTGTTACGCAGCGGTGGCGTCGACGCGGATGATCTCCGAGCGCGAAGCCGGCTGTAGACGATGCTAGCCGCGGCACGTCGCTGTCGACACCGCGTTCCTGTGTCGCGCGCAGAGCCTCTGCGCTCGTCATCACCATCAGCGGATGCCGTGGCCATCGAGGCGTCGACCGGGAAACTCCGGCCCGAATGTCTGCGTCGCATGCAGAAATCGAATTGACGGCTGCGATGGTGATGGTCACATTGCGCGGGTGCACTGGTACTTGGAGCGTCGTGCGCTCGACGATGCGGTGTTTGTACAAGTCGGTCGATTGCCCGATGAGCTCGTCCCCGACGCTGCGGGATTCGATCGTCTATGGGCGATGCATCCGGAGACGTTCCATCTGATCAAGATGCACGGTAAGGACGTTCGGACGCCGCGCTGGCAGCAGGCGTATGGCGCCGACTATCGATATACCGGCAACACCAACCGTGCACGTCCCGTCCCTTCGGAGCTCGCGACACTTCATTCCGAGATTCAGGAACACATCGATCGCCGGCTCAACGGACTTTTGCTCAATTGGTACGACGCCGAGCATGGCCACTACATTGGCAAGCATCGGGACAGCACGATCAATATGGTGAGCGGAGCGCCGATCGTGACCATCTCGCTCGGAGCCGAGCGCGTGTTTCGAATCCGCCGCTGGAAGGGCGACTCGTTGGTCCACGACATTCCGACGGGCAACGGTACCGTGATTGTAATGCCCTACGCCGTGAACCTCGCCTGGACACACGAGGTACCGCACACCGCAAAGGTCATCGGACGGCGCATCTCGATCACCGCTCGCGCATTCGAGACATCATCCTGAGTACCGCGTGGGAAATACCGTCAATAAAGATGCAATTCGCGACGTGATGGCGGCGGGTGCCCGAATGAGCGCCAAGACCCGCGCGCGGATCGTCGAGCTCGTCGTTACCGGCAAGCTCGCCACGACTTATCCCGTCGACGTGTGGGCGGCGTGCGTAAAACTAATCGCGGCCGATGTGTTCCCCGGTCTCGACGAAATCGAAGCGCAGCGAAAGCTCGGCAATCTGCGCATTGATGTCGTCGCGCGCAGCTTGAAGGGCCGCCTGCTATTCGCGCTCTCGCGTCGGCTGCCGCCGCATCGCGCACTCGAGAAATACGTCACCGGCCTGCGCGCCGGCGCGAGCTACGTCGATACGCGCTTCGAGGTCCTCGGGGCGAATCACTACCGCGTGTGGGTGAACGACGTCAGCGACGTGCCTGGCTTCTTCATGGGCATGATCGAAGGCGGAGCACGTCACGCCACCAAGCGCACAGATCCAATTCGCATTGAATCCCGCGACGGCACGAGCTGCACATACGTGATCGGGAAGTGAGCCGAGTCATTCACTCGCGGCACGTCGCGAGCTTGCGGTCCAGCGACGCCGCGATGTCGCGATCGAGCTCGTCGAACAACGCTGTCAACACGGCATACGATCGCTGCGCTCGTGGAGCTTCGGTCTTCCCGCCGAAACGAGTTGTCATCGTCGTTCCGTTGGGGTTTAGACACTCGTTCCGAATGCCAGCGAAATCGATGGAGCCAGAGCTCTGCGCAAACCGCGCTTCGATCCACGTCGAGTCCGGGTCGTCGGCGCTCCAGCGCGCATCGAAGCCGCGCATGTAGCCGTGGGTCCGGCCTAGGTACTCGACCATCCGATCGCAGAAGTCCGCCGCCACCGAATCACCTCGCTCGATCGCGGCCAGCGCGTTGCGAGCCATGCCGCGCGCCGACGTCACCAGACCCGAGAGCTCATTCTTGGCCTGCTCGGGGGCCAAGCACTCCGCCTTCGCGTGTCGCTCCTTGGATCCGCAACCGGCGAGCGCAATCGCGATGACAATATTCGTGGCGGCTCGCACCTAGACGATCTTACGCGCACCACGCGTGCGTTATTCGATCAGCGAATCGTACGATTGTCGGCTGCGGCGATTCCTCGCGTACGCGAGCGCCAAAAATGAACGTGTTCGCGGTACAGCTACGCGATGGGTCGTATCCAATTTCCTACCAAGCAGCCGATGCCGGGCAACGTTCGCGCGGAGCTCGAAAAGCGCAACTTGATGGATGCGTATCTCGCGCGCCCCGAATACCAGAAGAGCGACTATCTCAAATGGATCGCGCTCGCCGCCGGGCCCGCTGCCAAGCAGAAGCGGCTCGATCAAATGCTCGACGAGCTTGAGAAGGGCAACGTGTTCAAAGGCGAGCCATGGAGCCCGCCGCCGAAAGTGCCCAGCAAGTAGCTTAGCTACTGCTTCGCCCTGACCACTTTTTCCAGGCGGTCGACCGCGCTCTCGCCGACGATGTGCGATCCGGCGAGCGCGCCTCTCACCGAGCTCAGGTCAACCTGCGGCAGCCGGTTCCGCGCCGTGACTTCCTTGAGTGCCTTGTCCGCGCGCACCGGGTTGCGTCCCATGAGCTCGAGATACTCGCCAGTGAACGCGAGCGAGCGGATGTTCTCGCGCGGGCCGCTTTTGCCGAGCAGATCCTTCTGCAGATAGTTCTGCGTTTCGTACACCGTGGCCGCGCCGATGAACTCGCGCGGCGCACGCGCGAACTTCGAGTCGAGCCGCACTTCGTACGAGCGCTTGCCGCCCTCGTCGCGGCGGGTGATATGGGTGACGCTCTTGCCATCACCGTCGACAATTCCCTTCGCGACGAGCGGGATGTCGGCATTGTTCGTCGAGTACACCGCGCCCGGCGTTTCACGCGCATAATACGGATTGAGCGTGCGTAGGAAGTGCACGCCGCTCATCAGGCTCTTCGCTCCACGGCGCGACGCCGGATCCAGGCGCTGGATGTTGCCGGGACCTTGGTCCGCGTCCAGTTGCCCGTTCATGTCGAAGTCGGTGTGCTTGAGCGCCGCCGTCTGGTTCGGAAAGACGAGACGACCCTTCTCGAACGCCACACCTTCGAGACGGCGCGCGAGCTGCCGATACGAATCGCCCTTCTCGATGCCAGAGTAGAGCGCGCCGACGAAGTGCGGCGTCTCGGCCACGTAGAGCGGCGCATTGCTCGTGATGATGTCGGCCTGCGGCGCGCGCGCCTTGAGCGTGGCGAGCGTCTGCGTGCCGACACACTGGAACAGCGCCACGACCTTGCGCCCGCGCGGCTGCTTCATGTTCTGCTGGAGCAACGACTGCTCGACGGTCCCGCCGATCTGCGAGTGACCGTCGTAGACGATCATGTTGACCTTCGAGTCGCCGAGGTCACGCAGCATGTCCTCATGAGTGTTGCGCATGACGACGTGAATGCGGCCCTTGGTCGCCTCGGTGGTGCCTTCCCGTTGCGTCACGGTGAAGCCGTCATTGCGAAGCGCCTTGATGTCGTTCTCGAAGAAGGTGTCGCCACCCATCGAGTAGTGCCGCACCTCGATCGTGCCGCTCTTCGGAATCGGGGGCTTCGATGGTAGGAGCCCGCGCGTGTTATCGCGGACCATTTTCAGGATCGATCGCT
>Ga0070698_100000970_pt1 | contig 31464 bp, 33 predicted proteins | sample KBSK1502metaG_FD_65477 | JGI IMG/M metagenome (GOLD analysis project Ga0070698, IMG submission 65477) | Corn, switchgrass and miscanthus rhizosphere microbial communities from Kellogg Biological Station, Michigan, USA - KBS K1-50-2 metaG | ecosystem: Host-associated > Plants > Roots >...
CCGCAAACGAGAACCGGCAACTTTTCATCAATCCTAAATGTAACTTAACAAATTACGTTCGAAAGAAAAGTCCGAATACGGAAGCTAGAAGCTAGAAGCCAGAAGTTAGAATCTAGAATCCAGAATCCAGGAGTATCACTGGTCACTGGTCACTGGTCACTGATTACTGATCACTGATTACTGATCACTGATTACTGATTACTGATTACTGATTACTGATTACTGATTACTGATCACTGATCAGCACTCAATCCCCTTTTTGCACTTCTTCCTTTTCAGGCCGCTTGCGCGGGACGTGGTGGGCAGCGCTCTTTGGCGAAGCGGAAGGACTCGATGGAGAAGCGCTAGGGCTTGGTGAAGCGGTGGGGGCGATGGAGCCCGCTGGCGATGCCGACGGGGAGGTTCCCGGCGTTATTGCCACTGTCGGCGTTCCTGTTGGACTCGGCGACGGCGACGGACTCGGTGTTGCGAAAAGATCTTGCCATTGCCAAAGTTCTCCGGTGTACCCCCCAATCTCATTCAAGAGTTCTGCGCATCGGTCGTGCATTTTGGGTAGATCAGGCGGTCCCGGTTGGCTTTCAGCGCTTCCCGGAAACACCAGGTAAGTGACGTTGAGATCGCTGGAGGGACGGTTGTAAGCGTTAGCTTTGGTGTCGATCTGAGTGGCCAATCTTAGAGACGCTTCGCCGACTTTATAAGATGGCCCCGCGTCTCCTATGATCGCGGGATAAAGCTTCCCGCCGTAAATAACGACAACGTAGTCGCCAAACTTCGGCGGAAATGGATGATTCCCTTGCCGCAACATAAATCCCGGCAAAACTACGAAGGGGTCCGCTTTCGAAATCAGGAAACTGTACTTTTTGAGGTCGGAAATCTCGCGATTGAGCTCCTCGATCTGTTCCTTGAGCACTTTCTTCCGCTCCGGAGCCGTGCTCTTTTGATCGAATTCCGTCTCTGCCTGCTTTAACTTCTGCTCACGTTCCGGGAGGAATTGGCTCGGCTTGTCGGAGCGTTTTGGCCAACGGTAACTGGTGTAAGGTTGGAAGTTGCTCGTCGAACCATCGACATCATTCGAGCGATCGGCATCTGAACCGTCGGCATTTACATCCATGTCACTTTGGATGAGCAGCGCTTTCCGTGAAGTCTTGGGGTCCGCCAATTCTAAAATCGTGTTGCAATCAAAGAAATTGTGTCGCGAAAGCAATTGATCCAGCCGGTTCAACGTGCGGCTAAGCGAATCGACCTTCAGTTGGTACAGGCCGTGATAGAAATTGGAAACTCTGCTTGCACCCAACAAAGAGACCAAGCCCGGCAGCAGGGTAGGAAGTTGTCCGTCGGTTTGAGCTATTTGCTCGATCGTTTGCGCGGCCTGAGGCACCCGAACGCGTACATTGAGGTCAAGGACATAGGATTCTGGTGCCTTCCGTTCCACCCAAGCCGGTGCCCCTGTGTCTGTATCAACCTTGGAATGAATCTCAAGTCCGTTAAAGAGTTTCGCGACCTCCTTGTGAGAGTAGGGGACGTACGTCTCCGGCAATGGCGTTGGGGTCGGCGTCGGCGTGGGAGACGGACTCGGAGTTGGCGTTTGCAGGTTGACGTTAGAAAAGCGCGGTCCTGGGCATCCCGAGAGAAGAAGGGATGTCATCAAAGCAAAGAGTGCGATTTGAAAACGCGGCCGGCGGGGTCGCATGGACCATGAATTACTTGAACCAATGCACCGCGGTCAAAACTATGCAGACCAGACTAAGCAAAATCATCGGAATGGCTGGCATTGCTTTGCGTTTGCGCAGATAAGACGGTCCGAAATAAGCGAGCAAAAGCACGGAGACGATCAGGGCGAGCCAGCGTGCGGCGAGACTTGGTCCGATCAGTCCCGCCAGAATCAGTAATCCACCCGAAATGCCTCCGGCGACAACCGACGGAATGCTTTTGGCTCGAGCGTAGCCCATTGCTCCTCCAACCATCGCGATAATGCCGAAAAAAATATAATAATACTGAGTCAGCATTGGTTAATGTCCGGTTTGCGACGGTTCGAAATCGAGAGACCTGGGAGGAGCGTACTCTCTTTCGCGCAAACTCTGGAAATCAAAAAATAGGCGCTTGAGAAACATAGGGACAAACAGGATCGCCGTCGCCGCAACTTGCACCATCATTCCTGGGACGACGCGAGCCCGATGCCGCGCTACCGCGGTCAGCGCTTCTCTCACTACTTCCTGTACCGGAACGGTCAGGAGGTTGACCGAGATCGTTTCCTGGTCAGAAGTGCGGGCAGCTACCTCCTGAAACTCGGTCGGGACCGGACCTGGACACAATGCGGTAACCGAAATATTCAGCGCCCTCAGCTCTGCTCGCAGCGCTTCACTAAAGCTCGTTACATAAGCTTTGGTCGCTGCGTATACCGCGCAATTAGGTATGGGTAGAAAGCCTGCGATCGAGCTAACGTTGAGTATAGCGCCACCACCTCCCTTTCGCATGGCAGGTAAGATACGGTAGGTCAAGTACGTGAGTGCTACCATGTTCACTTGCAGCATCGCGCGAATCCGCTGCCAATCAGCGTCACCGAATTTCCCGTAGTCTCCCAATCCGGCATTATTAATAAGGACGTCCACGGTCAGCCCGCTCTCTTCCAACCAGTCGCAAAAACGGCTAACCTCTTCCTCATTTTGAAGATCAACCTGTTGAATGAAGATTTCTAGCTCCGGATTGATCAGCTTCAGCTCGAGCTCGAGTGTTTTTAGGCGATCTTGGCGTCGGGCGACGAGGATTAGCGAGCCTGCCACTTGCGCGAGCTGGCGGGCGAACTCTCGTCCGAGCCCGGCCGATGCACCAGTGACCAAGACGGTGCATTCCGCGAAATAGCTGATCTTCATCGGCTTCCACCTAAACTCGAAGTTACCTTCAGTCAATTGAACTAGCGCCTCCCTCCAGGAGGCAGCGGAAAAACGACCGCAGGTTAAGACCGGCCTGTTTCGGTCAAGGATGTTCGCTCCAGACTATCTCAAGGGATTGCTTGGATTCAATCAGAGGCCGGCTTATTTTTGCTAATGCGTTTGGCGATCGAGAACCTGGCAATCGTCGGAGAAGAGTTAGCGATTCGATGGAATGACGGACGGGAATCGTATTTCGGCCTGGAAGAACTTCGCCGCCGTTGTCCTTGCGCGCAGTGCGCCGGTGAAAAGGGAATATTGGGCGAGGTCTATCGTTCGGAAATGCGACTCTCGGCCGAAAGCTTTCGGCTAATAAGGTGTGCGGTGATGGGCGGCTACGCCATCCAGCCGGAATGGGCGGATCGACACAATTCGGGGATCTATTCTTTTGATTATCTGCGCTCGATGAATGTTTCACCGGAACCCGAAAATTAACGCCGGCAGCTAAGGCGTACTACGCTTGGGTAGACCCAACGTATGCGCGCTACCGTTTTGGGTAGCGTGCAGGCGTCAGGTCTCCCAACATACTTACATTAGCGGGCGGAACGGCGTCGCTGTCCCTTTCCTTACAGCCGCGCTGCGATCAGGTTCCTGAGCTTGAGCATCCCGCGCCGGATCCGAGCCTTGACTGTTCCAAGGGGCTGACTCAACTCTTCCGCAATCTCATTTTGGGTCAAGCCGGAGAAAAAGGCGAGTTCGATAGCCCGACGCTGTTCCTTCGAGAGTTGGAGTACGGCTGATCGGACGATTCGGCTCTTTTCCAGAGCGTCCACCTCGTCTACGGAATCTCGAGAAATCGATTGAGAGCTCGCTTTCGATTCTCTTTCTACCTGGTCCTGGAGACGAAATCGGCGCTGGGAAGATCGCAAGCGATCGATGGCCTTATTCCGGGTCAGCGTCATAGCCCAGGTTAACGGTTTGCCCCGGGAAGGGCTATAGAGCTTTGCTTTGTCCCAAATCTGGATAAAGACATCCTGCAAGACATCTTCGGCTTCTCTCTGATCATTCAGGATTTGGAGTGCTGCGGAAAAAAGAACGCCCGAAAAACGGTCGTAGAGATCCTCAAAGCTATCGGGGTTACCTGCGCCGATCTGTCGGAGCAATTCAGCTTCCAGTCCTTGATCTATGTGACCGTCGGTTGACATCCTGTCACCATCTATGTTCCCAGCCTTCTTTGGAACGCTAGAGAGATGCCCGGAAAAGGCAATGAAAGAGTCTCTGGGAGGATGGTGAGGCTGCTCTGCCGCTCGTACTCCGGCAATCGTGCGGATCCTTTTCGGTAGCGGCGACTGTCCGGCCAGGTTGGAGCGCTTGACAGTCCAGGGAGATTGCACGGAGTAATTAATCGAGCCCGACCAGAAAGCGCAGTCGCCACCGTGTGGCGCCTGCTGATGCGGAATTATCTGCATATTGTGGTAGTGGCCTCATCTTGCTGGCGGAGTTTTCGAAAGAGCATTGGCCATAACCTCCAAAGTCCGATCGATGTCCGTCTCGGTGTGGGCCAAGCAAAGAAAGCCGGCCTCGAATTGGGAGGGCGCGAAATAAATGCCGTGATCGCGACAGAAATGGAAAAACGATTTGAATGCTTCCAAATCCGACCTTTGAGCGCCGGCCAGATTCTCAACTGGTTCCGAAGTAAAATAGAGGCAAAACATCGAACCGATGCGATGGAAGACCAAGTTGGTTTCCTGGAGGATCTTCCGCACACCTTGTTCAAAGTAAGAGCCGAGTTGTTCCAAGCGACGATAGCCGTCCTCTTCTTCAAGTTGTCGCAATTGGGCCAGGCCGGCTGCCAATGCGAGCGGATTTCCCGAGAGGGTTCCGGCTTGATACACCGGTCCGTCCGGCGACAATCGATCCATCACGTCGGCTCTTCCGCCGAACGCGCCAACTGGCAAGCCGCCCCCGATCACTTTTCCCATTGCGGTCAAATCAGGCCGGACGCCGCAAAGCTCTTGATAGCCGCCGCGAGCAAGCCGGAATCCAGTCATTACCTCGTCGAAAATCAAGAGCGCGCCGGACTGGGAACAGCTGTGGCGAAGCAGGTCCAAAAAACCCGGTTTAGGCAAGTACAAGCCGGCATTTGCCGGCACCGGCTCCAGTATCACCGCGGCGATTTGATCACCGAACTGTTGGAAGCAAGTTCGAACTTCGTCCGGTTCATTGAAAGAGAGCGTTAAGGTCAATGCCGCGATCTCCTCTGGAACTCCGGCGCTATCCGGATAGCCATGAGTAAGCGCGCCGCTTCCGGCTTTCACGAGTAGTGAATCGACGTGACCATGGTAACAGCCGGCGAATTTGACGATCAACTTGCGACCGGTAAAGCCACGAGCAAGACGGATACACGACATCGTCGCCTCGGTCCCACTATTCACCATCCTGACCTTCTCAACTGAGGGCACCCAGTGGCAGATCAGTTCGGCCATTTCCACCTCGGCCGGATTTGGAATCCCGAAGCTGAGACCTCGCGCGGCGGCAGCTTGGACCGCTTGCACTACTTTTTCCGGTGCGTGACCTAGGATCGCTGGTCCCCAAGTTCCCACATAATCGATGTATTCGTGTCCTTCGACATCCCAAATGTGTGATCCCTTTGCCCGAGCGACAAAGAACGGTTCGCCACCCACATTACGAAAAGCACGGACCGGGGAATTGACTCCACCAGGGATGTACCGCTTGGCCTGTGCGAAAAGGGATGAACTGGTCATACCAACTGTAGGCTAGACACGGAAACACCCTCTGACAATGGATCGGTTTTTTTCGCACCGGGTGAATCCACTGGGTAGAGGCTCGGACTTCGCGGCGCGCGGAAACGTTTTTATTGGATATTGCACCTTCGTCTGGCACGCGTTCTGACCGCTAAATAATAAGCAGTCCTCGTTTCTCGATGAATCCGACGATCGCTGCGAGACCTTTTTGAGTCTTGAGATTAGTCATTACAAACGGGCGTTCGCCTCGCATCTTCTGCGCATCCGTAGCCATCACTTCGAGAGAAGCGCCAACATAAGGAGCCAGGTCGGTCTTGTTGATAACGAGAAGGTCGGATCGAGTGATTCCCGGACCTCCTTTTCGAGGGATTTTTTCGCCGCCGGCGACATCGATCACATAGATCGTGAGATCGGAGAGATCCGGACTGAAGGTCGCCGCGAGGTTATCGCCCCCGGATTCGATGAAAACAATGTCCGCGTCCGGGAATCGCTTCAACATCCGGTCTATTGCTTCCAGGTTGATTGACGCATCCTCTCGAATAGCCGTGTGCGGGCATCCACCGGTTTCCACTCCGAGGATTCGGTCGGCCGGGAGAGCACCAGCGATGGTGAGAAGGCGTTGATCCTCTTTCGTATAAATATCGTTCGTGATGACTACGATGTCGTAATTATCTCGCATCGCCTTGCACAGCATTTCTATCAGGGTGGTCTTGCCGGTCCCAACCGGGCCGCCGACACCCACCCGCAATGGAGGAACTGTTTTCGTGCGCATGGGACTATTCGTGGCCATTGGTGTCCATTCGTGGTTCATGAACGAAACATGCGGAAGGCTTGGGTTTCGTGGCGGCTCGAGAAAATCCCCAACATCGGAGCGAATGTCACAATCTCATCTCGGTCGACGCGAATCGCTTTCTCCACCACCTTGGGGATTTCTGGCCGAATTTGCCGAAGCAAACGTTGACCACTTTCTTGGCCCAGGGGAACGGCTCTTAGCGCCGCACTTACCTGGTTCTCAGCCCAGCTAAAGCAGAATGCAGCCAGGGCGGTTTCGATTGATAGCGCGTTGGCCAGAGCGGCGAAAGCGAATGCTGTGGGAAACGCGATGGCGGCGAGGTTGCTCAATTCCTGGCGGCTTAGTTCGTCTGCCCAATTTAGAGAGACCGCGATACGAGTAAGCGACCACCCCATCTGTTCGGTCTCCTGACGTAATTCGGCAGTTTCACGGCTGGTCAAAAACCAGGCGTTTAGTCGCCGCATCTCTACGAATTGTTTGGCGGCCCAAAAACGATGTTGCCAAGCAAGTGCGGCCGCTTCACCTGGACCAACGATCTCCCGCAATCCATCGAGAATCCATTCACCTACTTCCGTCTCGCTGTGCACGATGTTCGCTTCGACCGCTGCTTCGAACCCCTGGGAATAGCTATAGGCGCCGATGGGCAGAGCAGGAGAGCTCAGATAAAGCGCGTTAGTCAGCTGTTCCAAGTCGATTCCAGTGTCCATCGAATAAATAGCCAATAGCCGATAGCCAAAATTTGCTATTGGCTATCGGCTATCGGTCGTCTCTTTGCTCGTGCTCGTGCTCATGGAAAGCTTCCTGGGCCAGCCGGTAATCATCCGAAAATGATTCGTCGTGTCCGTGGCGATGTCCGCCCCCGTATGCGCCGCTCTCGGGATTAAAGGCCTCTTTCCTTTCCTCTACACTGACATCGAGCCGCTGTAACATCTCCTTCAAAACAAGATCGGCTTCGAGACGCAGAAAACCAGTTCCTATTTCGACCGGAATATGACGATTGCCGAGATGATATGCCGCTCGAGTCAGCTTTTCGCGATCTGATGCCGTTACGAATAGAATCGGTTCGGCCGCTGCCAAGATACGGACCCGATCTCCGTCTGCTGATTCCAGAATGTCGCCATCTTTCAGGATCGTTCCGGGCGCCAGCAACAACCCAATCTCTTCGCCATCATCCAGCCGTGCGAGCTGCCGGGTTTTTCGCCGCAGATCGTAAGGCAGTGTCAATGTTGGCAATGAGGTCTCGTTTGATCCGATCAAAATCTTCTCAAAGCGACGCATACCAGAATCCCTTAAAAGAGAAAATACCGTTGCGCCATTGGCAAAACCGCCGCCGGTTCACAGACCAAAAGTTCACCATCGGCAAATACTTCGTAGGTCTCTGGGTCTACCGTTATCTTGGGTTGCCAGGAGTTATGGATCATGTCCGACTTCCTAAGCTTCCGGATACCGCGTACCGGCACTAGGGTCTTCTCCAGTCCATACCGGTCCGCGATATTAGCTTCATGCGCAGACCCGGATACGAAACTCAGGCAGCTCCTGGTTAGAGCCTTTCCCCGCGCCGCAAACATCTCCCGATAGTGCACCGGTTGTGGAGTCGGAATCGAGGCGTTCGGATCTCCCATCAACGCGTGGGCGATCATTCCGCCTTTCAGGATCAGTGCTGGTTTCACACCAAAAAAGGCCGGCTGCCAAAGAACCAGGTCAGCCCATTTGCCTGCTTCAACGGAACCAATTTCATGGCTGATACCGTGAGTGATCGCGGGGTTGATGGTATATTTGGCGACGTAACGTTTGACTCTGCTGTTATCGTTTCGAGCCGAGTCGCCGCTCAATGATCCGCGTTGGGTTTTCATTTTATGGGCGGTTTGCCAGGTGCGCAGAATCACTTCGCCGATTCGGCCCATCGCTTGCGAGTCGCTCGACATCATCGAGATCGCTCCCAAATCGTGAAGAATGTCTTCCGCGGCGATGGTTTCGCGTCGAATTCGAGATTCGGCAAACGCGATGTCCTCAGCAATGGCCGGATCGAGATGATGGCATACCATAAGCATGTCGAGGTGCTCATCCAATGTGTTCACCGTGTAAGGCCGGGTCGGATTAGTGGAGGAGGGCAGAACATTTGGCTCTCCACATACTTTGATGATGTCAGGGGCGTGCCCGCCACCAGCGCCTTCGGTATGATAAGTGTGGATTGTGCGATTCTTAAATGCCGCGACGGAATCTTCGACGAAACCGGATTCATTCAGGGTGTCGGTATGGATCGCGACTTGAGTGTCCGTTTCTTCGGCGACGGTGAGAGAACAATCGATCGTGGCCGGCGTCGTCCCCCAGTCCTCATGAAGCTTGAGACCAAGTGCGCCAGCCCGAATTTGCTCGCGGAGGGGTTCCGGCCGACTGGCATTGCCTTTACCCAAAAAGCCGAGATTAATCGGATAACCCTCCGCCGCCTGGAGCATCCGCTCGATGTGCCAGGGTCCCGGCGTGCATGTCGTTGCGAGGGTGCCGGTGGCCGGTCCGGTTCCTCCGCCGATCATTGTCGTGATGCCGGCTGAGATCGCTTCATCGATCTGTTGCGGACAAATAAAATGGATGTGCGAATCGATCCCTCCCGCTGTGACAATCATGTGCTCCCCGGCAATCACTTCGGTTCCAGGGCCGATCACGATGGTGACACCAGGCTGGATATCAGGATTGCCGGCCTTGCCAATTCCAGCGATCCGTCCTCCCTTCAAGCCGATGTCGGCTTTAATGATTCCGGAGTGATCGACGATTACCGCGTTGGTAATGACGGTATCCACCGCATCTTTCGTCTCGCGCTGCGACTGTCCCATGCCATCGCGAATCACCTTGCCGCCGCCAAATTTTACTTCTTCCCCGTAGACGGTCAGGTCTTTCTCGATCTCAATGAAAAGGTCGGTATCAGCTAGTCTAAGCCGGTCCCCGACGGTGGGACCGAACATCTCTGCATGGGTTTGCCGGGAAATTTTCACGTTAAAGCTTGCCCATGATTAAGGCGTTGAAGCCGTAGACGATCCTGTCTCCAGCCAGTTCTACTAACTCCACCGTCCGTTCCTGACCGGGTTCAAAGCGGATCGCGGTTCCCGCTGCGATGTTGAGCCGGCTACCACGAGCGAGCGAACGTTCAAAGTGAAGCGCTCGATTGACTTCGAAAAAGTGGAAATGCGATCCGACCTGGATTGGACGGTCGCCGGTATTGGCAACGGTAATGGTTCTCGTAGCGCGTCCGGCGTTGAGCTCAATCTCGCCCGGTTCAACAATGATTTCGCCTGGGATCATAGGGATCAAGGGATTGGGTTGTGGACTGTCACGAGCTTGGTGCCGTCCGGAAAAGTCGCCTCGATTTGAATTTCCGGAATCATTTCCGGGACGCCCTCCATCACCTGGTCTCGGCGCAGAAGAGTCGTCCCAAACTCCATGAGTTCGGCAACGGTTTTACCGTCTCGCGCGGCTTCGAGCAATGCCGCTGAAATAAAGGCAACTGCTTCGGGATGATTCAATTTTAGACCGCGCCCGAGCCGACGTTCGGCGAGAAGGGCAGCGGTGAAGATGAGAAGCTTATCTTTTTCGCGGGGGGTCAGGTTCATCGTAACAGCAATTATTCAGCCAAATTGGTCATGTAGACCAAAGCCTCAGCGCTTGAGCGTTGCGACCTACCACCATAGGGCGAATCCGGGACCAGCAGTCAATCATCAATGATCTGACCGGTTCAATTTGTCGGCCGACCGCTCGAATCAAAAGAACGCCCTCCGGCAAAAGACTGATTCCGCCGCGGAGCTCGGGAGTGAATGGCAGTTCAGTCGCCAATGTTTCAATGATATGGGTCTGGCTTTTAGCGCCAACGCACCACAGCGTTCCAAAAATCGGGTAACCAGCCAAACCTTGATGTGCTTGCACCAAATCGGAGCCGGCCTGCAAGAGAGTCCGCTCGCTCCAAATCGGCGAGCCGTCATCACGGACGAATTCGGTAACGGCACGCAGCGCCCCCGCATTCCAAGACTCCCCTGACGCAATCCGGCCAAGCATATTGATGTCCCAGCCGCAAGCGATAGCCCCCTTTGCCAGTTCGATTCGAAGAGTCGTTCGGGCAGACGCGCGAGCAAAATAGATATTCTCGTTCGGAAGCCATTCGAGAATGGCTCCGGTCCGCAGAACGATTGTAACCTGAAGCGTCGATCCCTGCTTGGCTTTGTACCACTTGGTCGCGCCCGGTGTCGTAATGACCGAATGCGCGCCTGGTTCCAGCGTAAGACCGATGAAAAGATCGTCTTTGTCGGCGAGACCGCCGGGAGGATGGATCACTACGACGTGACATATTTCTGGGCCTTCCGGGTATAGAGGTTTTTGAACGCGGAGCGGACCAAAATGACGACGGCTGCGAAGCATCGTTCGATTCGCCGCTTTGGTGAACAGCAGATCAAGTTTGCCCTGCCAGCGTTCCCGGCCGCCGGCTTCGAAGGCAATTTCAATCATGTCCGGGGTCGCTAGCCTGCATCGCTCACAAATCCTCAGAGATTTGTGAGCGATGCAGGCTCAGGCAGCGGAATACTCCGGCTACGCCTTCTAGCCCACAATAAGCGTGCGAATTCATATAGCGTGTTAGATTTGCGGGCTAGAGACTAGCTCTCACTCTTGGTTGTCGGCTTCAGATTGAGACGGGATTGGAGTTCCGATTTCAAAAATTCCAATTCGTTGCGGGTCGCGAACCACCCAATCAACAGAATCAGGAGCAGAATCCCGAGCACAATGTTCATCAGCAAAAGAGCGAGCTGCATGTCGAAGCCAACGTGGGCTGGGTCAAAATTGATATTTACCGGGTAACTCAAGGCCGTGAAGGTCCCAAAGAATCCGGCGATCGCTAAAAACAAAATCGCCCAACCGATTTTGATCGCCAGCGGAGCTCCCCCTTCAACCATTACCTCGCTACCTTTCTCTTTTGGGGAGACCGTACCGTACAGAGCAGGTTTGAACCAAAAAGCCGGGGTTAGCGCATTCCAATACCACCGGCCGCCGGGACGTTTCCGCAGATGAAAATCGTGACCTTCGATTCGACCGATTATCGGTCGTTCGCCCCGATAAAGAGAAGGTTTGTACGGGTCAACTTCCTCGGAATCAACGAACTCCTGGAGACGGGATACGATTTCGGGCGGAGCGGAAGAGGAAAGAAATAATTGGAACATTGGCGTGGGCTGAGAACAGAAGAATAAATAGCAAATAGCAGATAGCAAAGAGAACATCGATTGCGGATTCCGGATTTAACACTCCGCAATTCGCAATCCACATTCCGCAATCGATGTTCTACGGTCCCGGGCCAAACGGCCATGGATCCTCAAATCCGCCGGTATATCGGTCGTACTTGGCCGGACCAAAGTGCACGTTGTTCCACTCTTTTTTGACCGGAGCCTCATCTGTATTCTTCTTTGTGTGAGCGCACCCGAGAAGCGAGACAGCGGCTATTAGCAGCAAGAGCGAACTGGCTCGCATCAATTTCGTGGACGATCTGAAGGTGATTCGCACAGACCGCATTCAAGCCAAGCTCACCGATACGAGCAAGTGACAATCTGCGGCCCTTCAGACCGAATGACAAATAGCAGATAGCAAATGACAAATATGCCGTCCGCCGCATGGCCGGCCCATCGGCGATCCGCTATTGGTAATTGGCTATTCTCGCTAGAGAAACCGAAGCGGCCCTGATCAGATGATCGCTTACAGGGATCGTTGGACGGCAGAAGCGCGTCAGATCCGCGAGGCAGTGCCCTTGACCGCAAGTTCGGCCGCTTGAGGATAACGAATGGAACGGATGCTGCCTCGAATTGCTACGGGTTTGGGTGGGCTGGCCGCGTGTGGTTACCTATTGTGCCGATATTTGAACTATCACCCGAAATCAGTGGAACAGAAGCCGGTCTACAATGTCGGCACCCCACCGCTGCTATCGGCCGGCCAAACCATCAAAGTTGTTACGTACAATGTGCAATTCTGTGCGGGCGCACGTTACCACTTCTTCCATGACGGCGGCCCAGACACGGTAGTAAGCCCCCGCGACGTCCGAGCCACTCTTGAGCAAATCGCCAAGTTCGTGAGCGCGGAAGAGCCTGACTTCGTGCTCCTGCAGGAGGTTGACCAAGGCGCGCGCCGAACCGCTTTTTTCGATGAAACCCGACTGCTGCGAGAGGCACTTCCAGTCGAGCTGCGCAGTTGCGCTGCCGCAGATTATTGGCGCTCGAAATTCGTTCCTCACCCCAAAGTCATGGGAGCGGTCGGCACACAGCTAGTGGTTTTTTCGCGTTATCAGCTTGGTCAAGCGCACCGTCACCAATTGCCGCTGCGCAGCGGTAATCCTATTGAGCAAGACTTTTACCTGAAGCGAGCGATCCTTAAAGTCGAAGTACCATTCGCGAGTGGGGGTCGCTTTGTGATTTTAAATACCCATCTGGAAGCCTTCGGCCGCGGAACGAACATCATGGAGCGACAAGTCAGCAAGGTGCTGGCGGAATTGGAGTCGTTAGACCACGAAAATTTGCCTTGGATTATCGGAGGGGATTTTAATTTGTTGCCACCCGGTCAGGCCGTTCGCTTGGCGCCCGAAGAACGAGGTAGTCACAGCGACCCATCAGCGATCATCCCAATGTTTGAGCGCTATCACGGTATCCCGACCTTGCGCGATGCGGTTGGAAGAAATATGCGAGATTATTTTACATTTTCACAGCGCACCGGGAGGGGAAGGGCGGCAGTGCGAACGCTCGATTACTTGTTTGCAGCGTCCAATGTGCAAGTTGTCCGTTACGAAGTCCGGCAGAACGGCACAGAGGAGCTGTCTGACCACTTTCCGCTGGTTGCAGAGTTCAGGCTGCCTGGCTGACCGAGCGATGACTGGTGCGGGAGCGACAACAATGGTCAAACGGAGTTTTGGCTAATGTCCGATTGGCGCTTTTCGGCTATCGGCTATTGGTAATTGGCTATTCTCGCTAGAGATACCGAAGCCAGATCTGGTCATGTAAGCGTTTGTAGCGGCCGTAGGTCAAGCAAGCTGGGTAGAGAATGGCAACTACGAGTAGCCAGAGCAAACCGACCCAGGTCAAGGACAAGCCATAGTTCTCCGGGCGCCCAGGGAGAGTTTCAGACCAGAATATTCCGGGTCCTTGGTAGAGCCATTCCGCGTGTCCAAAGCGGATAAAAGCAAGTAGAACGGCCAACAGATGAATGAGGACGATGTGCGTCAGATAAAAGAAGAGAGGTACTTGACCGAGGTTTACCAAAAAGCGCGTTATGAAACTCGGAAAGAAATCCGCGACCGCCAAGCAGCAGAACATGACACCAAGCGTCATCAGTAAGAAATCGATCGATCGGCACGGCGATCACCAGCGCCAGAAATACCATGGCCCAGCCGGTGCCCCATAAGATTCCGGCGTTCATATAGCGGTAATCGAAATTAAAATACCAGCCGAAGCAGCGAAGCAGCGTTTGCTCTAGTATGACCAGCCAGAGGCCACGGGTGGCGAGGCCGACCAAGAACGGTCTATTGACCGGACGACGATGAGCGGCCAGTGCGACACTCATCCCAGCGAGGCAAACGAAAGTTGGTGCGCAAAAATGAGTAAGCCAACGCGCGAAAAAAAGTGCGATATGGGTGTGCGTCAGATCGAGAGCATCGATCGAGTGATCTCCAAAATAATCCCGAGTATGATCGAGTGCCATGAGCACGATTGCCAAACCGCGCAGCGCGTCGATTTCCGGAAGCCGTCCGCTCTTAACCATCGGGGCGCGATATTGCCGAGAAAACGAATGCACCGTAAAGAAATAGCAGCCAGCAAATGAAACCAGCTCGCCTAATTGCTATTAGCTATTTCTTTACGGTGCATTCGTTTTCTGCGATTTCGTTTTGACCGAATAACAGCCTCCTGATAGCTCTTCCGACAACCCCCCCATTTTAACCCGTTTATTGACATGAAGGTCATCGTCGCAATTAGTGCACTGTTAGTTTCTGCGGCGGGCGCCTGGGCAAATTCGTGCGATGACCTTAACAAGCTTTTCGATGATGGGTTTCCGAAGGTGGCAGTCCAGACCGACAAAGCGAGTCAAGCTACCACTGCTAAAGAACTCGCGAGTGCCCTAAACCAAGTCGCGGATACCTTGAGCGCTTATCGCCAGAAATCCACCGCCATTGTCGCCGACGCTCAGAAGAAATCGAACAGCGGCGGTTCCGGCCTGGACGATTGTATGACTGCTATCCATCGCTTTCATGTTTTTTCGAAGCAGCTGCAAGCAGGCGTCGATGAGTTGAAAGCGACTTTTCCGAAATTCGTCTCTGACCCGGACGTCGCCGCGGCCTTTAACCGAATCCAGGACTCCACTCGGAACCCAACTCCGACCCCGTCTCCAAGCCCGAGCCAGCATTAAGTTGGCAACATGCCGGTGGGCGAATACGGGCGTGGCTTTCACCCTACCAACCCTTTCGCTCTACCAAGTCGTGCATTCTTGTCGGTGAGCTGCTATGCTAGAATGGCATTATCGTTAATTTTCGTCTCACAAGTGATAGTAAAAACGTTTTGCCAGCAGGCGCTGGAGATTCATCTATGATTTTATGAAAGGATCAGCTCCGGTGCGCCCAACCAATATTCCGCAGGAGGTGCATTGGTCCCTTGGCGATGGCGATTTCACGGTTGATCAACTGCGGAAGATCCTGGTTGGCAATCGACCGATACGTTTGTCGAGTGCGGCTCACGATCGAATCGTCGATTCGCGGAAAATCGTTGAGCGGTTGGCGGAAGGAGCCGGCGCCCTTTACGGGATTAATACTGGTTTCGGTGTCTTGGCCCATCAACGGATCCCGCGATCCGATCTGGAGCAGCTGCAAGAGAATTTGATTCTGAGCCACGCGGTGGGGGTCGGCGACGAAGTACCGTCAGAGATCGTGCGCCTCATGTTGCTGCTAAAAGCACAAGGACTCGCTCTCGGGTACTCCGGAACCCGGGTTGAACTCATCGAGTACCTGATCCGCTTCTTTAATGAAGAGTTTACACCGATCATTTTCACCAAGGGATCGTTGGGAGCGTCCGGCGACCTTGCTCCGCTTGCCCATCTGACATTGCCGGCGCTCGGCTTTGGTGAAGTGGATTTCAAAGGGTCACGCATTCCGGCAAAAGTCGCACTGCAAAGACTAGGACTTGAACCTTTGCGATTGAAAGCCAAGGAGGGACTGGCCTTGATCAACGGGACGCAATTTATGAGCGCGTATGCGGTCCACTGCTTGATTCGGATCCGATTGTTGTTAGCAACGGCGGACCTGGCCGCGGCGATGACGCTGGAGTCGATTCGTGGAAGCGCTGCCCCGTTTAATGCGCGAATCCATGAAGCGCGTCCGCATCCTGGCCAAATCAGAACAGCTCAAATTATGAGGCAGTTGCTGATTGGATCGGAAATCTTGCCTTCTCATCTTGACTGCCCAAAGGTGCAGGATCCTTATTCGATCCGGTGTGTACCACAGGTACACGGAGCCGCCCGAGACGCTTACGCGCACGCTCAGCGGGTGATCGAAATCGAAATCAATTCTGCTACTGATAATCCGCTTGTGTTTCGTGAAGGCGATATTCTCAGTGGAGGGAATTTTCATGGCGAACCGTTAGCCTTGGTTCTCGATTATTTGGCTATCGCGGTAGCAGAGATTGCGTCGATCTCCGAGCGGCGGCTCTACCTGATGCTGGGGGGAGACACGTTAGGCGAACTAAAGCTTCCTCGTCTCCTCATGAAGGATACCGGGTTGAATTCCGGATTCATGTTGCCGCAGTATACGGCTGCGGCGCTAGCTTCAGAGAACAAGATTCTCGCGCATCCTGCTTCCGTTGATTCCATCCCAAGCTCGCTCGGGCAAGAAGACCACGTTTCGATGGGCGCAACCAGCGCGACTAAGCTCTTGGAGATCGTGAAGAACACGGAAACGGTTCTGGCCATTGAATTGATGAGTGCTGCCCAGGCGCTCGACTTTATTCATCCGCTGAAAGCGGGGAAAGGAGTAGAAGCCGCGCATACCGAAATCCGTAAGTCGATTTCGTTCGCTGAATCGGATCGCCTTTTCCACGACGACATCCAATGCGCTCTTCGGCTAGTTCGAAGCGGGGCGTTGGTCCACGCCGCTGAGCAGAGCGTCGGAACTTTCACCAGTTAGTGACTCAACGATGAAGATTGATGTACCAACGGTTCGATCCCCGCGAGGCCGGGCAATTTCCTGTCGCGGCTGGCAGCAGGAGGCCGCGTTGCGCTGCCTTATGAATAACTTGGACCCCGAAGTGGCCGAGAAGCCAGAGGAGCTCATCGTCTATGGAGGTCGCGGGAAAGCGGCTCGTTCTTGGGGAGCTTTTCATCTGATCACACGGGAACTTCGGCGGTTGGAGAAAGACCAAACCTTGCTCGTACAGTCCGGCAAGCCGGTGGCGGTTTTTGCTACCCACGAAGAGGCGCCTCGCGTGCTGATTGCTAATTCAAACTTGGTGGGAGCTTGGTCCGATTGGGCGAATTTCGATAAGCTCGAGCAAGCTGGTTTAACGATGTACGGGCAGATGACGGCCGGCAGTTGGATCTATATTGGATCTCAGGGCATCGTCCAGGGAACCTTCGAGACCTTCGCATCGGTCGCCGATCGCCACTTCTCCGGTAATCTCAATGGACGACTGGTGCTCACCAGCGGCTTGGGCGGTATGGGGGGTGCCCAGCCATTGGCTGCCACCTTAAATGGTGCGGTGGCACTCTGTATCGAGGTCGACCCAGATCGCATTGCTCGCCGAGTACAGACCGGGTACTGCGATCGTATGACGAACAGTTTCGACGAGGCACTTGCCTGGTGCGCGGAAGCGGTCCGTTCTCGTGTCCCACTTTCGGTCGGACTAGTTGGCAATGCGGCTGAGTTCGTGCCGAAGATCGCCGCCAGCGATCTGCGTATTGATATCGTCACCGATCAGACCAGTGCGCATGATCCGCTAGTTGGCTATATTCCTCTAGGTTTGACGTTAGAAGAGGCTGCCGACCTACGGAAACGACGGCCAGCAGAATATCTCGAACGGGCGAGCCAGTCGATGGCCACTCATGTTCAAGCAATGCTGCGGTTAAAGCGCAGCGGGGCCGTCGCATTTGACTATGGCAACAATATCCGGAAACGCGCTTTCGACGCCGGAGTACGGGATGCCTTTGAAATTCCGGGATTTGTACCGGAATACATTCGCCCGCTGTTTTGCCAGGGGAAAGGCCCGTTTCGGTGGATCGCGCTGTCCGGCAATCCTGAAGATATTCGAAAAACCGATGATCTTGCTTTGCGCCTTTTTCCCAAGGATCAGACCTTGAGTCGCTGGTTCCGGCTGGCGCAAAAGAAGCTTCAATTTCAAGGGTTGCCGGCGAGGATTTGCTGGCTCGGACAGGGTGATCGTGCCGAAATGGGAGTACAGATTAACCACCTGGTGAGAAAAGGCGATCTCGACGCGCCGATTGCAATCGGACGGGACCACCTCGATACGGGATCGGTAGCGTCGCCCTTCCGCGAGACCGAGGCAATGAAGGACGGATCCGATGCGATCGCGGATTGGCCGATCTTGAATGCCTTGTTGAATACCGCGAGCGGAGCTAGCTGGGTCTCGGTCCATCACGGAGGCGGAGTTGGAATCGGATATTCGTTACATGCCGGTCAGGTGAGTGTGGCCGACGGTTCAGACCTGGCCGAGCGCAGACTTCGACGTGTCCTTACCAATGATCCCGGAATTGGAGTAGCGCGTCATGTCGATGCCGGATACGAAGATGCTGTGGAGACTGCTCGGGCAAGCCAGATCCGGATTCCTGGACTAGAGCTGCAGTAGTTTACGGTCTCCAATGGCAAGGTCGCTACGTTCAAAATGGTCCGGTCAGGCGCTAGAGTCACCAGCTTCGTTCCGAAGGAACGCGATGAAAGTAGCCCAGCACTTCAGTGCTGGGTTAGCATTTTTGAACGCGCGCGTCCCGCCAGGGACGATCGAATATGATTTGGTACCTGCCACATTAGAGGCGCCGGCGAGACTATGTCTATCGTCCCTGCGGGACGGCGTCTTCTTCAACCTTAACCCAGCAATGAATTGCTGGGCTACTTTCGCCGTGTCCCTCCGGGACAGCTCTCAAAATCGCCTACTCCACAGCCGCAACAAACCTTACGTCGACGCAGATGGGCGCTCGCCGGACACCGTCAGCATCGCGTCCGACACGGTACACTAGTATGAGCGAGAGCCAGGAGTTCGTAGTCGCCAATTGTGGGCAGCTGCTAACGTTGGCTGGATCGCCTTCCGTTCGACGCGGCGCAGGCATGCAGGAATTAGGCATTCTGCATAATGTCGCGATGTTGGTCCGCGACGGGAAAGTTGCTTTGACCGGCCCATGGAAGGAGATCAAATCCGCCGCCGGAGCGCTCGGTGACGAAATCGATGCGGCCGGACGGGTGGTTACCCCTGGTTTTGTCGATGCCCATACGCACCTGGTTTTTGGCGGGAATCGAGTGGAGGAATTTGAACGGCGGGCCGGCGGCGAATCGTATCAATCCATTGCCGCCGGCGGCGGCGGAATCCTGTCCACTGTACGCCAGACCCGGGCGGCCTCGGAAGATGAGTTGGAAGCAAGCGCGCGTAATCGGCTCCGCTGGGCGATCCGGAATGGAACAACCACCATTGAAGTTAAATCGGGCTACGGGCTCTCGCTGGTCGACGAGACAAAAATTCTTAAGGTAGCGCGGCGCCTCAACGATATGATTCGCGTGGTGCCTACATTCTTGGGCGCGCACGAGATTCCGGAAGAGTTCCGCGCGAATCGTTCGAGTTACATCGATTTAATCATTAGCGAGATGTTGCCGGCCGTCCATCGCGCCCAGCTGGCAGAGTACGTGGATGTATTTTGCGAATCGCACGTGTTCAGCCTAGCCGAGACAGCTCAGATCGTTCGCGCGGCGCAGGCCCTCGGCCTGGCGGCGCGATTGCACGTCGATCAGTTGAAAGATTCCGGAGGTGCAGCCCTGGCTGCTTCCCTTGGTGCTGCCACTGCCGATCATCTCGAATGTACGAACCGCACCGGAATCCGAGCATTAAGGGAGTCAAACGTTCAGCCGGTGCTCCTTCCCGGTTCAGTTTATGCGCTTGGCTCCCATCGTTACCCTCTGGCCCGAGAGATGATTGATGCGGGCCTTCCGCTGGTGCTGGCCTCCGATTTCAACCCGGGATCTTCTCCTACTCCTTCGATTCCGATGATTGTTTCACTCGCGGTGACTCAAATGAAATTGAGTGTGGCGGAGGCAATCACCGCGGTCACAGTGAACGCCGCCTACAGTCTTTCCCGTGGTCATTTGGTCGGATCCTTGGAGCTCGGGAAAATAGCCGATTTCATTATCCACCAGTTCAACGATTATCGCGAGCTTGGCTACTATTTCGGAGTCGAGCCGGCGGAACAGGTTTTTATGGGAGGCCGCCGTGTCTATGCCCGTTGAGCAGGGTTGGTGGCCTGATTATCTTTATTGGGATGGCGAGATTGTTTCGGAATGCGCTTTCTTTTGTGATGGGCAAGGAGTTATCTCGCGATTTTCTCGCGAACAATCTGACCTGGCGAAGGCACATCGGTTAAAGCGTCGCTTCGTCATTCCCGGCCTGGTTAACGGTCATTCTCACTCCTTCCAACGAGCAATCCGTGGACGGACCGAATTTCGCGCGGCGGCGGAAGCGGACACATTCTGGACTTGGCGCGAAAAGATGTATTCTGCCGCTGCTAAATTGGAACCGGATGAGATCTACGAAACAGCCCGGATGGCCTTTCTAGAGATGGTTCTTTCTGGGATTACCACGGTGGGAGAGTTTCATTACCTGCATCATCAGGTGGATGGAACGCCTTATTCGGACCGCAATTTGTTGGCGAAACTGATTATCCAGGCTGCGCACGATATCGGAATCCGCCTTGCCTTGCTGCGGACCGCCTACAGTCGAGCCGGATTTAAGAGAACAGTGAATTCCGGTCAGGCTCGGTTCATTACGCCTGAATCGGATGACTTCATCCAGGATACTGAATCGTTGGCTAATTGGGTGCAACGAGAGAGCCTGACGACCTCAGTGAGTATGGGAGTTGCGCCTCATAGTCTCCGTGCCGTCCCGATCAAGTATCTGCGCACGGTGGCAAGTTACGCGAAGGGATGCGGAATTCCGTTGCATATGCATGTCGCGGAACAGCCGGCGGAAATCGAGCAATGTCGCGCTGAGTATGGACGATCACCAATCGAGTTGTTGCACCAGGAGGAGATCTTGAGTGAGCGATTCACCGCTATCCACGCCATTCACATCTCGGAAACCGAGGCGGAACTGCTGGCGCATTCAGAAAGCTGCGTCTGCGCTTGCCCAACCTCGGAGCGGAATTTGGCTGACGGAGCAGTGCCGGCCCATTGGCTATTGCAGGAGGGTGGACGAATTTCATTGGGTAGTGACAGCCAAATCCAAATTGACCTCTTCGAAGATGCCCGTTTAATCGAGTATCACTTGCGTATGACTAGACTGGAACGGGTGCTCCTCGCATCGGCGAAAGGCCGCGATCTCACCCAGAGACTGTTTGCCATGGCGACCAAAGAAGGTGCGCGCAGCCTGAGCGTACCAGTGGGAGAGCTAGCACCAGGACGCCCGGCTGATTTCGTTTCGATCGATTTGGACGATCCAAGTGTGGCCGGGGGCGAGCCGGACGCTCTTTTGGAGCAATTGCTATTCTCGGTTGAGCGGACTGCGGTGCGAGAAGTTTTCGTTCAGGGGAAAGCAATCGTTCAAGAGGGCGAGCATCGCGACCAGACAGAGATCGTGCGCAAATTCGCCGAGCTACAAAAGCGTCTCTGGCGCTGAGATGATTGATGAAGCCCGTTCACGAGCTTTTGATCGATCTGATCCGGATTCCGTCGGTGTCGGCATTGAGCAATATTCCGGTCATCGACTATATCGCCGGCACGCTCGATCCCCAAATCTGGAATATGCGCCGTTTGTCTTACTGCGACACGCCGGGGATACCAAAGCAGAATCTGCTGGTGACAACGAATCCAAATTGGGATCAGCCGATCGAACTCGCGTTGGTATGTCATACCGATACGGTTCCATATTCGGAAAATTGGAAGGAAGCGGTTTCGCCAGCGATTGATAACGCTAAACTGTTCGGTTGCGGTGCTTGTGATGTAAAGGGATCGCTGGCCTGCATCTTACGAGCAGCATTGGAAATTACCAACGAACCTAGATCAATTGCTCTTGTTTTCACGGCGGACGAAGAGATTGGCTGCATTGGAGCAAAGCGACTGCTGTCGGAAAAGCGGATAAGCCCGCGCTTCTGTATCATCAGTGAGCCGACTCAACTGCGGCCGGTCACTGGCGGGAAAGGGTACGGGCTGGGCGAGATCGTGATCCATGGAACTGAAGCGCATAGCGCGCTGCCCCATCTAGGACATTCAGCTATCTATGACGCTGCACGGTTTATCGACCGTGTGAAAAGTTTTGCTGCGCAATTAGAGCAACCAGGAAATCAGGCGTTCGATCCGCCATTCACTACGCTTAACATTGGAACGATCCCGGGTGGAACCGCAAAGAACATAGTTCCCGCGGAGTGCCGGATGCTGTTGGAATGGAGACCTATTCCCGGCGAGGCGCCGGATCGGGTCGAGCGTGAGGTAAGTCGGATTCTTGCGGAGCTGCAGCGCGCAGATCCCGACTTTGCGGCTACGTTCAACCTGCTCCGTACCGATCCAGGTTTTAGGACAGACTCCAGTAGTGAATTGGTCAAGCTCGTCCAGCGACTCAGCGGAAGGTCTGCGACCAGCGTTTCCTTTGGAACCGAGGCGCCGTACTTCAACCAACTCGGTGCCGAGACGGTTGTCTTTGGGCCTGGAGATATGAAAGTTGCACATCGCAGCGACGAACACATTTCTTTGATCGAACTCGAAAGCGCGACGGATCTTTTGGTTCAGGTGATTCGAGAGTTGTGCGGGTAAGCAACGGCGGTCGGCCAATGTTTGCCCCTAGTCGCGCTGCCGGCTACGAGCCCTGAATCAGGTAGGGCGGGTCGCTCCGCGACCGCAGAGTAGCCGCCGAGCCATTGTTCGCCGTGACGGTAATGCAACCGGTAAATCTCCGGTAAGAGTCTTCGGCCTAACAAGGTCACGTTAAGTCCTGGATTCTGCCGTCGCGGAGCGACACGCCCTCCGCGACGCCGAGGACGCCGACTTGTCCGACGAAGCCCGCTTCGATGATCGAATGACGGGTGGCGAAAATCGGACAACTCCGAGAACGCCGAGAACGCCGAGCGCCAAACGCGCGACTCCTACTCGCGCTCGCTAACCCATCGGACAGCGAAATGCTGCAGTTCCATGGCATTTCGGAAATTCATCTTCTCCTTGATTCTTGCCCGGTAGGTATCGACGGTGGCGATCCCGAGCTTCAACAGTTCGGCTATGTCTCTGGTGGTGCGGCCCCGCCCAATCAAATCCAATACCTGGAGTTCCCGATCAGTCAGACGATCAACGGGACGAGCGATACCCTTGGTGCCGGTCGCGGCTAGGCTTTTAAGGAAGCCGGAAGTCATTTCTTCTGAGAGATAGATCTTTCCGCCAAGAACCGATCTTACAGCCAATAGGACCTGGGTGGCCTCTTGACTCTTGGTGATGTATCCGCTGGCGCCGGCCCGGAGAGCCCGCTCGGCATAGAGCGATTCGTCGTGCATCGAAAGGACCAAAACCGGGACACCGATCGAAAGCGCTTTGATGCTCTTGATCAGTTCTAGGCCGCTCGACGTCTTTAGAGTGATGTCGATTACCGCCAAATTCGGCGAGGTTTCACGAATGATTTGAATAGCTTCTTGAGCGCTGTCCGCCTCGCCGCAGATTTCCATATCTGGCTCATTATTGATGAGCTGGCATAAACGCTCTCGAAACAGAGGATGATCATCGATGACCACCACGCGTGCCTTCTCACTCATGGTTAACTGTTCCTGAGCTCGGCTGTCGATCGGCATTCGTTACTACCGTGCAAGCAACTACAGTACCTGTCGGCGAGTTGGGTTGAATCCCGAGTTCTCCGCCGATCATTCGGGCGCGATAGCGCATAATGCTGAGCCCCATCCCTTTTTTCTCAATGGCGGACGGACTAAAGCCGATCCCGTCGTCGCTCACGCGCAGCGAACAGGCACCGTCGCCCGCATCGAGCGCGATCACTACCGATTTTGCGTATCCGTGTTTCAGAGCATTGCTAATCGCCTCTTGCGCGATCCGAAATAGATGAATAGCCGGAGCGCTATCTAGTGCCGGGACCAGACCAGAGGTGACAAACGAACAGGAGATCCCAGTCAATTTCGATGTACTCGATGCGAGTTCCTCAAGGGCCGACTCCAGGCCACCCTCGTCTCGATCCACTGGCGAAAGGCCCCGAGCAAGCTGTCGGACTTGCGCAGCCGCATCCCTAAGGTGGCTGGCAACTTCCCCAATCCTGGAAGCCTGACTCTGAGACGTTTTTTCGAGGTCCCGTTTCAACATCGAAGCAGTGAATCCGATCGCCGCTAAGTATTGGCAGACTCCGTCGTGGAGATCGCGGCCGATTCGCTCCTGTTCGCGTTCACTGATTCCGATGATCTCTTTTTCCAGCTGCTGGGAACGTTCCAGTAATTCGATGCGAGCGCGAGCCTCGTCCCGTTGTCGTTTAACGCTCCATCCAGCAAAGAGCACGAGACCGAAAAACATGAGCCTAACTACGGCCTCCCACAGGCGAAGCCATTCGTTGGAATAGACGTGGCCAACGGCTTTATCAACTGCCCACCAAGCGATGGTGCTTAGTAGTGAAATGACGATAGCCAAGCGCACGTCTCCAACCCAAACCATGAGCAGGATTGGTATGGAGTAGAAGGGATAGATCGCGACTTCGTATCCGGTGATGTAGTCGCTGAACACAATTGCGACCGTCAGCGTGAGCGCTTCGATATAGAGCCAAGCACGGGGCTGCCGTCTAAGAAAATGGATCAGTCGTTCCACTTGCGGCACTTAGCGGCGGGCTGAGATAGAAATCAACCCAACTCTGCATTAGATAATGGATCCTACGCGGAAATCATGAGAATCCGTACAAGCCAGTCCAAATCCAGGTTACAACAAATTATACGCATTGTACCGTTCCCTGGCTCAATTCTGAATCACGCGCATGAAACCCTCCAGTGACCTGACCGTTAGCCACAGTTTTTCGCCGTTCGCCTGCGCATTTTAGGATCTGGCACAGGCGCTGCTTTAATTTGTTTCGCATACTCAATCTGGGACCTGTAGGGGGTCTTCAGCTTGATTTATGATAGGAAATCAGAGCCAGCCTTGTGTTTGCATACCGAGGCTGGCTCATTTGATTCCCCGTTCCAAGGTTCCGTGCCGGCGCACTGGTTTAGGAGTTCCGCGACTTCCAATTTCGGTATTGCTGTATTCGGTGGGTCGACGATTCGCGCAAGCAACTGAATGAAGAGTTCCCTTGGACAGCTAGCAAACAAAAAGCCGATGCCACGAGCGGTACTTGTCTTGGCAGATAGAGATGTACTGATAGCTCGTAGATGTATGTAGCAAAATCAACTACAACAAACTATACGCGTTGCATCAAGTTGTGGCTGAATTCGACGAATCCAACCGAACTATGCCCTTGTCTAGAGCCAAGGAGAGCGGGCATGCGCGTGGATATTGCACAACAGTTCGGTTTGGCACACGCGCTGCTAGAGAGGGCGTCGCCTAGTTTCCGATAGTCAGCCAAGAATTCGCTGTGTGAGGTGAGCGAGCGGTTCGTTGCCTCGATGGTGAATTTCTCCCCGTCGGTGTTCTGCGGCGACCAACCTAATCGTCACACTTAATCGCAGTTAAAGCCTAAGCGACCAAGAAAACCTGTCCAAATGCTCGTCAACAATAAGATAATTAGATTTGGAGCCCTCGCTTCCATTCTCTGTTTTGCGGTCCTTACGACCCAATCTCTTTTCGCACAGAACACTACGCCGTCTCCGACGGCTGCGGCTTCACCAGCGGTTTCTCCACCCGCGCCCACATTGGAACAACGCGTCGCTGGTCTGGAGGCATATCTGACGAACGGCGATCCCACTGTTCCGCTCAAGGATAAAGACGGTAACATCCCGAAGGATCTGACGACGCCGTCAGTCGGCACCTCCGGCCCGGGTCACAATGCTTGGATGATGACAAGTTCGGCCTTGGTCCTTTTCATGACGCTGCCGGGGCTCGCGCTTTTTTATGGCGGTCTTGTCCGCAAAAAAAATGTACTTTCCGTGCTCGCCCAGTGTCTGGGCATAGCCGGGCTAGTCACCATACTTTGGTGGGCATTCGGTTATAGCCTGGTTTTTGGTAAGAATTTTAACAATCCGTTCTTTGGCGGATCCGAATACTTTTTCCTGAACGGCGTCAATTCAGCGCCTAACACCGATTACTCATATTGGGTTTCACAGAACGTCTACTCCATGTATCAACTGATGTTTGCGATCATCACACCGGCGCTCATTATCGGTGCCATCGCTGAACGGATGAAATACTCCGCCGTATTGATCTTTATTGGGTTCTGGATGTTCCTCGTGTATTTCCCCATGGCCCACATGGTCTGGGGAATTACTGGGTTTATGGATGGAATCTGGAATCCCACTTCCGGTATTAAAGCGATTGATTTTGCCGGTGGTACGGTGGTTCACATGACTTCCGGCTGGAGCGCCTTGATTCTCTGTTTGATCGTTGGGCCACGCTTGGGATTTAAGAAGGAGCCGATGCCGCCGCATAGCATGGTCCTTTGCATGATTGGAACTGGAATGCTGTGGGTTGGTTGGTACGGCTTCAATGCTGGCAGTGCGGTCGCTGCAGACGGAATCGCGGCCAACGCTTTTATGGCCACGACCTTAGCCACCGCCATCGCAGCGTTCACCTGGGGGACAATCGAGAAGATCTTCCGCGGCAAAGCTAGCGTGCTCGGTTTTTGTTCCGGCGCGGTTGCTGGGCTGGTGGTGATTACCCCGGCATGCGGTTTCGTAAATTCGACCGGGGCAGTTATCATCGGTGTCCTCGCCGCGGCCATCCCTTACCTGGCGGTCTCGATCCTGAAACCCGCTCTAAACTACGATGATGCTCTGGACACATTCGGTGTCCACGCGGTTGGGGGCACGCTCGGAGCGTTATTGACCGGTCTCCTGGCAACCAAGGAAGTGAACAGCAATTTGAAAGATGAATTGCTGGCATCCTTATTTAAGTCGCAAGTATTCGCAGTGATCGTTACGCTGGTTTTGTCGGTGGTAGCTACCGCGGTCATCGGATTCGCACTGAAGAAAGCGATTGGCTTGCGACCGACTACCGAGGTCGAAACAGCCGGCCTCGATGTCTCGGAACACGGGGAAGAAGCTTACATTGACTAGGCGAATACCATGAAAAAAATTGAAGCCATTATTAAGCCTTTTCGGCTGGAAGACGTAAAGGACGCGCTCGTCGAAGTTGGCGTGGCGGGCCTGACTACAGTGGAAGTAAAGGGTTTCGGCCGGCAAAAAGGACATACCGAAATCTATCGAGGTAGTGAATATACCGTCGAATTCGTTCCCAAGGTGATGGTCATCGTGGTCGTAGGTGACTCCGTGGTCGAGAGTGCAGTAGCTGCAATTGTGAAGGCCGGAAAGACGGGCGAAATCGGCGACGGAAAGGTGTTCGTTTCAACCATTGACGAAGCTATTCGCATCCGAACCGAAGAAACTGGCGAGCACGCTATTTAACCAACAGGCTGCCGAAACTCCCTTTATGGTCGGAACCAGGGTGACGATCAGCAGAGCCATGGAGAAGACTTTGGGTCAAACCTTGGCTTGGCTCGCCAGTCTAATGATAAAAAGAATAAACGTGGTGCCGCAGGCTAAAATGGCGACCCCATCCAAAAATGTAGGAGAAGATCACGTAACCCGGCGAAAACTCAGGATTTTCCGCGGCTTCTCGCTTTGAGCAGAAGGAAAATTGCAGTGCCGCAGGCTATCACGATGACCCCATCTAAAACGAACGAGAAGATCAGGTAACTTTCGGGATCCATAGGATCAGCAGCAAAAAGGTCCCGCCAGAGATTGAGCAATCCGAATGCTAATCCGATCAGCGCTGCGATTGCGATTGGCCATGTTATGCCGGGTCGCTTTCTTGGAGGTTCCTGATCTCCGGCACTCATGCTTCTTCAAGCGTAGAGAGGTCTGCTCCAGCCACAATGTTATAATCTTCGCCCGCGGAGTAATGGTAGCGGCGACTTGCCTGTCCGACATAGTCTCATATTCGGGCGCTCGGCATTGCAGCTCGTGGACGACGTCGGATCCCGATACCTACTACGCTCAGGCGGAACCGAAAGACTGGCCCGAAGCGACCGGTTGGAGCAGTCGGAGAGCGCAGTCGCCATCGTTATTTAACTATTCGTGTCCATTTGCGTCCATTCGTGGTTGGAACATCTACCGAAACTGCCGAAAAAAGGCCCGAATGTCTTCGGCTAAGAGCTTGGGTTCCTCGGCGGCGGCGAAGTGGCCTCCTTGTGGCATATCGGTCCAGTGTTGGATGTTGTAGCCGCGCTCGATCCACGCACGAGGAGGAAAAGGTAGTTCTTTTGGAAAATGGGCGATCGCGCAAGGCGCCTGGATGAAGTCGCCTGGTCCGAATTGAAGCGGCGCTTTTCTTCCTTCGAAATAGAGACGGAAAGAGGAATGGATGGTCTCGGTCATCCAGTAGAGCGTGACGTTGGCCAAGAGTTCATCCCGTGAGAACCTGTTATAGAGATCGCCGTCGCAATCGGACCATTCGCGAAACTTTTCCAATATCCACGCAGCTAATCCAGCCGGAGAATCGTTCAGACCATAAGCGGCGGTCTGAGGACGGGTTCTCTGAACGTGTGCGTACGCACCGCTCTCGTCGGACCAACGGGCGACACCTTTAAGAAACTCTTCTTCCGCGCCGTTCAGTTTTGTTCCTGGTTCCAGGTGGGGCCGGAATGATCCGGGAATATAGTTCAAATGAATGCCGATCATCCGATGACCGTGACGTAGCCCCAGGATTGTGCTTACGCCGGCACCGAGATCTCCTCCCTGGGCTGCGAAGCGGGCATATCCCAATTCCTCCATGATCCCTGTCCACAACTCGGCGGTGCGAAACAGGTTCATCCCGCGACATGTTGGCCGATCCGAAAAACCGTATCCAGGTAAGGAAGGGACAACGACGTCAAAGGAATCGGCATGATCCGCGCCGTGGCTCGCCGGATCGGTCAGCAAAGGAATGATTCGCATCATTTCCAAAAAAGATCCGGGCCATCCATGGGTTAGGATGATGGGGATCGGGGCGGGGCCTTTCCCGCGCTCATGAATGAAATGAATTCCTATGCCATCCGAGACATATCGGCAGTGATGCAAGGTCGAGAGTTTCTCCACCTGCGCTTTCCAATCAAATCGCTCCCGCCAGTGGTCACAGATCCCCTGAAGAAACCGGAGATCAAACCCATATTCCCAACCGGAGCCAGGTATCTCATCCGGCCAGCGCGTCCGCACTAACCGATCGCGAAGATCGTCGACCGCCGCACGCGAGAAAGGGATAGAAAACGGTTCCAGAGGCATAGATCTCGTTCAGTTCTCGCACGTTTACGGAACGCCGATGGTGCGTCAAGCTGCCGTAACAACCGGTGTTGATTCGCCGGTCCGGGTGAATCGATAGCCATGTCCAGTGCGGATATTGGCAACCAGTGGTCCCTTCGTATTTACATGATGGGCGATACATACAGCTTCATCGCGGTCACTAGTCCGCCCGGATAGTACCAAGTCTTGTCGAACTGAAAAGATTCGTCTGACGCCTGGTATCGAAGATGCACCAGCTTATCCCCTTGGTTCGCATCGTACACCGCGAAAATAAGGTCGCCATTTGGCTCGGTGGTGTAGGAGTAAGCTACCAAGCAATGGTTTAGAGTCCTAAATCCTCGAGTAATAAACACCGGACGAACGCGACCGGCATCGAGTTCTCTTCTGAGCCAGTTCGCCAGATCTTTTTGGTTGGAGCGAAGCGCCGGGAAAACGGTTCGCCAGTTGCCGATCCGCAAATACGGAGGCCACCATTGGCCGATATTATTTTGGAGTGGCAGCCGGTAGTCGGACGAGAAGGTATGGAGATCAGCGTATCCCGGGATTTCAATCTTTTTGGTTGGTCCGGAGCTCCATGGTGGGATACGGCTAAGTTTGCGAATGATGTTCTGGTACTCCGCCTCAGAAACCTTCGCTAAATCCGGACGGAATTCGGCAAACTGGTAAAACTCCAGGACTGCGCGAACCATCGTAAAGCAATGGCGGGAGTATTCAGGAATTTTGTTTCTTGGTCGCCGATTGATTTCCAATCCGCCCTCTGGCGTCGTTCGGTAATCAAAATACGTGTAGTTCGAAAACGCGAACGTGTCTGACGGGAATTGGAACGGTCGGGACTCGGCCGAGACCGTTAAGAATGCCAACGCACAAAGACAAAGTACCCTGGTATGCACTTCAAACCCTTTACGAAAGTTACTCGACAAAATGTTCAGTTCAGCGCGACGCTGGATCGAACAATCGGTATACTTCGATGCGAAGGAATTCCACAATTTCTTTCTTCACTAAATTTGTTCCCTTCCTCCGGGCTCGCGACGTTTCGAATCCGGCCGGCAGCCGTGTTGCTTAGTCCTCTGAAAGCCCGCAAGTTTGGGTCAACCCGGCGACCGGCAGAAACACGAATTCTTTCCGACCACAATAGCAGATGATCAACTGAAGAACTGTCGGAGATGTTCTCACGGCAGAGCGCGACCGAGTTCGGTGGAGATGTGACTGTCGGAAAAGTGACCTTTACCAATCCATAGCCAGTCATGCGAGCCGAGCTGAGGCCCGACCATCCACGAAAAGCCAATCATCCCGAAAAGGACAAGGCTGAGAACCATGGCTGTTGAAATGCTTCCGCGAACCACCGCGCGATTCCCGAGATGGTCCGCGACCAATCGATTTGAACGAATCGCGTAGATGATTCGTTTGAACCGTTTCCTACGATTGGCCGCTGACATAGACCTCGCCGTCCTCGAACCGATTCGTCTGTGGAAATGGAAGCCCATTGGTGTGCTAGTACACTTATCGGCAAAACAATAGCGCGACTTAAGCCAACAAGAGGCCAAACCGCGCCTCGCTTCTAATCCGATCTCTTCGGCCCCTACCGCGCGACGGGTGCCTTGTCTCGGTGATGAGCGGCAGATGTAATGGACAGTCGCTCGGGTTGAGGACTGGAGGCGCGGGCGGGAGCTGGTTGCGCGACCGGCTACCAGCCGCAAAGTCTGACCGGAGGATTTTCTGATTACATGATAGCCCTTGATGAGGCAGTCGTCACGTTCTACCGGAACGGGTACACGAGCGTCAAATTCTCCTTAATCTACCCGCGACGTCTTCTGATGTATTTAGATGTATTTGCACCGGAAGGCGGCTTGCCGACCCAAGCGCGAGCAAGTGAAGCCCGATCAGTAGCACAAAGGCGATCATGAACGGGCGAGGCCCGGGGGCCTGAAAGTCACTTGCCGAAAGCGAGATAACAAAAGCCACGACCGTTGTCGCGAGCGGTCCGCCCAATCTTTGGACGATATTGATCGCCGTGTTCGCGACGGCAAGCTTGTCTCTCGGAACCGAAGCATACGCCGCCGACACCGAGGGGATACTGATCGTACCCTGGCCAGCGCCGGCAACGAGCAGGCTCATTACCGTCAAGGCGAGCGAAAACTGGTTTTGGATCATCCAGAGAAAAGGAAACACGGCCAAAAGAGCCAAAAACGCTCCGCCCGCGGAAACCGCGCGACAGCCAAACCTCTCGGTCAAGAATCCCACCAACGGAAATGAGCACATCATGCCTGAACTCCATAAAGACGGGGAAGCGATAATAAGGCTGATGGACGCTAATAAAGGCTGGCCGGTAAAGCGTGAGGAATTTCGCGGTGCGGCGCTCAAACGTATCACTAAAACTTTAATGCTT